>Ga0134126_10003749_pt1 | contig 19038 bp, 11 predicted proteins | sample KB31752_FD_96881 | JGI IMG/M metagenome (GOLD analysis project Ga0134126, IMG submission 96881) | Terrestrial soil microbial communities with excess Nitrogen fertilizer from Kellogg Biological Station, Michigan, USA - KB3-175-2 | ecosystem: Environmental > Terrestrial > Soil > Unclassified ...
CCGGCGCAGCTTTGCGCGGCCTTTACTGAACTGGAGGCGGCCGGCCTACGTTAACGGATGGGGGATTCCTACGGTACAGACGGGGAAAGTCATGCAGGTTCGTCTTCTCGGGCCTGTCGACGTGGTGGTCGACGGGGAACCACGACCGGTCCGCGGCCTGCGGCGCAAGGCGGTGCTCGCGGTCCTGGCGCTGCAGGCCGGCGAGGTGGTCAGCACCGACCGGCTGGCCGATGTGGTCTGGGGCCAGGCCGCCCCGGTCACTGCGGTGAACACGCTGCAAAGTCACATGTCATACCTGCGGACGGTACTTGGCGACAAGTGCGCGATCCTGGCACGGGCTCCTGGCTACCTGCTCGACCTGTGCGGTGACGGCACCGATGTGCGGGAAGCGGAGCGGCTGCTGACCGAGGGCATGCGGTCGGCCGAGCCCGCCGACACGGCGCGGCAACTGCGCCAGGCCCTGAGCCTGTGGCGGGGGCGGCCGTTGGCGGACGTGACCGGCGCGGCCTGGCTGGAGGACCAGGCCGAGCGCCTGGACCTGCTGCGGCTGCGGATCGGGCAGGCACTGTCCGAAGCCCGGCTGGCCGCTGGGGAGCACGCGCAGCTTATGCCCGAACTCGAGGAGATGGCCGGCCGCCATCCGCTCGATGAGCGGATCCATGAGCAGCTCATGCTGGCGCTGTACCGCAGCGGACGCCAGGCGGACGCTCTCGCCGTGTACCACCGGCTGCGGGCCACGCTGGACGAGGAGCTTGGCATCGGCCCCGGGCAGCCGCTGCGTGATCTGGAAATGGCCATCCTCCAGCAGGACCCGGCCCTGGACGCGCCGGTACCGGCCGGCGCGCCCGCCGCGCCGCTGGCGCCGGTGCCCGCGCAACTGCCCCCGGCGGTGCCCGCGTTCACCGGCCGCAGCGCCGAACTGGCCAGTCTTGATCTGCTGGCCGACGGCGCCACGGTCGCCCCGGCTGCGGCAGCGGGCCCGGTGGCGCCCGTCGCGGTGGGCATCTGCGCGGTGTCCGGTACCGCCGGGGTCGGCAAGACCGCACTGGCAGTGCATTGGGCGCACCGGGCGGCCGGCCGGTTTCCTGACGGGCAGTTGTACGTCAACCTGCGCGGGTTCGATCCGGCCGGGACGGCGCTCGATCCAGGCCAGGCGCTGAGCGGGTTCCTGGACGCGCTCGGCGTGCCGGCGGCGCGGATCCCCGCGGATCCCGACACAAGGGCCGGGCTCTACCGCAGCCTGCTCGCTGGAAAGCGGGTCCTGGTAGTGCTGGACAACGCACGCTGCGCCGATCAGGTCCGGCCGCTGCTGCCCGGCTCGCCCGGGTGCCTCGCCGTCGTGACCAGCCGCGACCAACTGGCCGGGCTCGTCGCCACCGAAGGCGCCCGGCCGCTGCCGCTTGACCTGCTCACCACCGCCGACGCCAGGGACTTGCTCACCCGGCGCCTCGGCGCGGACCGGGTGGCCGGCGAACCGGGGGCCGTCGGCGACATCATCGCCGCATGTGCCGGGCTCCCGCTGGCGCTGACCATCGCGGCCTCCCGCGCCGCCACCAGCCCGGGCTTCCCGCTGGCCGCCGTCGCCGCCGAACTGGGCGAGGCCTACTGCGCCCTGGATCCGTTCCACGGCGGTGACCACGCCACCGACGTGCGGGCGGTGTTCTCCTGGTCCTACCGTGCCCTGAGCCCCCAGGCGGCCCGGCTGTTCCGGCTGCTCGGATTGCACCCGGGCCCGGACATCCCGGTCGCCGCCGCGGCCAGCCTCGCCGCGGTCCCGCCCGGCCGCGCGCGGATGCTGCTCGCCGAACTCACCAGGTCGCACCTGCTCGCCGAGCCGGACCCCGGCCGGTACGCCCTGCATGACCTGCTCCGCGCCTACGCCAGCGAACTGGCGCACGACCACGAGACGGAGAGCGACCGGCACGCGGCGGTCCGCCGGGTCCTTGACCACTACCTGCACACCGCCCACAACGCCGCCGTGGCGCTGGACCCGTTCGTCTACCCGATCAGCGCGGGCCCGGCGTGCCCCGGGACGCTCACCGTCGACCTGGCCACCAGCGAGGACGCGCTGGACTGGTTCACCAGCGAGCAGGCGGCGCTGCTCGCCGCGGTCCAGCTCGCCGCTGCGGCCGGGCTGAACAGCCATGCCTGGCAGCTCGCCTGGATCCTGAGCACGTACCTGCTGCGGCGCGGATTCTGGGACGACCAGGCCACCGCGTGCCAGGCCGCGCTTGCCGCCGCCCGCAGCGCCGGGGATCTGGCCGGGCAGGCCCATATGCTGCACCGCCTTGCCGCCGGCTGCGCCAAGTCGGGGCGCGTCGAGGCGTCTCACCCGCTGTTCGCCGAGGCACTGCGGCTGTTCGAGACGACCGGCAACCACGCCAGCCAGGCGGTGATCCACGGCATTCTGGGGTGGATGGCGCAGCGCGAGGACCGCCCTGCCGCTTCGCTCAGCCACTCCCTGCAAAGCCTCGACCTGTACCGCAAGGCAGGCCATCGGGCCGGGCAGGCGATGGCGCTCAAGGACGTCGGTTTCGCGCACGCGATGCTCGGCAACCACGACCAGGCCATCGGCTATTGCGAAAGTGCCCTGGCGGCCATGCGGGAACTGGGAGACCGGCGCTGGGAGGGGGCCATCTGGGACAGCCTCGGCTACGCCCATCATCAGCGTGGTGACTACGACGAAGCCATCGCGTGCTACGGGTGGGCCATCGCGCTGTCCCGCGATCTCGCCGACCGGTTCAACGAAGCGGACACGCTCAGCAGCCTCGGTGACGTCCACTACAGCGCGGGCGACACCGGGGCCGCCCGCGCGGCGTGGACCGAGGCGCTGTGGATCTTCGGCGAGATCGACCATCCCGACCGGGACAAGGTCCGGGCCAAGCTCCGCGCGCCGGTCCGGGAGGCGGCCCTGGCGGGTTAGCCAACCCGCATCCTCCCCTTCCTGGATGGCAAGCATGCTCCGACGCTGCCAGCCGGGCCTGAAGCCACACTGATGCGCCGTTTCAGCGCCGCATCAGGGCCGTGTACAAGGGTCAGATGCACCCTGGGTGAAAGGACGCTGGGCTGGCACCCCCGCCGCGGGTGCCAGCCCAGCCACCCCCGCGTCAGCCGAACAGCGGCGCGCCGAAGTCGCCGTCCCGCAGCGGCCCCTTGAGCACCTTGCCGTTCGGGTTGCGCGGCAGCGGCGTGGCGCTGACCGCGATGTACTGGGGCACCTTGAACTCGGCGAGGTGCTCAAGCGCGTAGTCCACGACCGCCTTCGGGTCCACGGTGGCCCCGGGCAGCGGGACGATCACGGCACCGACCTTCTCGCCCATCATGGCGTCGGGCACCCCGACGACTGCGACCTCACCGACTCCGGGCGCGCCGATCAGCGCGTTCTCCACCTCGACGCAGTAGACGTTCTCGCCGCCGCGGTTGATCATGTCCTTGATCCGGTCGAGCACGTAGATCAGGCCCTCGGGCCCGGCCCGGCCCACGTCCCCGGTGTGCAGCCAGCCCTCGGCGAACACCTGCGCGGTGGCCTCGGGGTTGTGCCAGTAGCCGGCGCAGACGCTCTGCCCCCGGATCAGGATCTCGCCCGGGCCGGCGCCGGCGCCGGCCGCGATCGCGACCTCGGTGTGCGGCGCGGCGAACCCGACCGAGTCGGCGTGCCCGGCCGCCCACTCGTGCGGCAGCACCGTCGCGATCGAGGTGGACTCGGTCAGCCCGAACCCGTTCGCGAGGCGGGCCGCGGCGAACCTCTCGCCGATCTGGTGCACGAGGGCGGGCGCGATCGGGGCACCACCGTAGGAGGCCCAGCGCACCCCGGCGACCTTCGCGGGCGCGAAGTCCGGGTGGTTGAGGATGTAGTAGTAGATCGCCGGGACGGCGGTGCAGGCGGTGATCCGCTCCCGCTCCAGCGTCGCGATCATCCGGCCGCCGTCGAAGCCGGCGTCGATCACGACTGTGCCGCCGGCCCGCAGGGTCGGCAGGGTCTGGCTGTGGCACCCGGTGACGTGGAACAGCGGCACGACCACGAGTGAGCGCAGATCCGGCCCGGCGTCCCGCGGGATGGAACTGCACCGGAACACCGTCTCCACGTTGGCGAGGATGTTCTCGTGGGTGTGCATCGCGCCCTTGGGGAACCCGGTGGTCCCGCTGGTGTAGAAGATCGCAGCGACGTCGGGCCCGGTATCGCCCTCGTGCACGAAGGGCTCGCCGTCGGGCAGCGCCGTGCCGGGCTCGAACACGTATGTGCTGCCCGAGTCGCCGATCACGTAACCGGCCTCGGCCTGGGTGAACCTGGTGTTCACCGGCACCGCGATCGCGCCGGCCATCAGCGCGCCGAAGAAGGCAAGCACCCAGTCGATGGAGTTCGGCAGCCGGACCGCCACCCGGTCGCCGGGGCGGATCCCGGCCTCGCGGAGCCCGCCGGCCACCCGGGCGGCGCCGTCCCACAGTTGCGCGTAGCTGATCCGGCGGCCGCCGACCTCGGCCAGCGCCTCGGCCCCGGGCGTGGCCGCCACGCTGTCGCGCAGCATGTCCAGCAGTGAGGCATGCAGGCCCGGATAGCGGCGTACCCCGCCGGTGCCGGCGCGCACGCCGGAGTCGTCGAACGGGTTCGCGCCGCGGGGCGGCGCCGCGGTCGCCATTACCCGGCCTCCGGCGCGGTCGCGGGCCGGCCGACCGCGGGCAGCGGGCCATCGTTGCGGCCGAAGAAGTCGCGCGGGTTGCGCACCAGCATCTGCTCGATCTGGCCGTCGGTGACGCCACGCTCGCGCAGGCCGGGCAGCAGCGCGCCGTGGATGTAGGTGAACTGCCAGTCGGGCAGGACGAAGTCCTGCTCGGCATTGGTGAACCAGTCGGTGAACGACGCCTTGTCGTGGGAGAGCATGACCCGGTCGGCATAGCCGCGCTCGCAGAGCCTGGCCAGGGTGTCCAGCTGGTCGGCGAGCGGCACGGCGACCTGCAGGCCGCAACGGTCCCAGCCGATGTAGGAGCCGCCCGCGATGATCTGCTCCAGGTAGCCCAGGTCGGTGCTCTCGTTGGAATGCCCGATCATCACCCGGCCCATGTCGGCGCCTCGGGAGGCCAGGATCCGCTGCTGGTCCAGGCCGCGCCTGCTGGGCGCGTGCGCGTGGGTGCACACCGGCGTGCCGGTGCGGGCATGCACGCTGGCGACCGCCATCGCCAGCCGTTCCACGTCCGGCGTCATGCCCTGCTCGTCGGTCACGATCTTGAGCACGGCCGCGCGGAACCCGGTGTCACCGATACCGGTGGTCACATCCCGCTCGAACAGCGACTCCAGCGTCCGGTCCTCGTCGTCGAGGATCTTGCCCCGGCCCCGGTAGTGGAACGGGAACGGGAGGTTGTCGTAGGTGTAGTAGCCGGTCGCGAACATGACCTTCAGCCCAGTGCCCTCGGCCGCCCGGGCGACAAGCGCCGGGTCGCGGTACAGGCCGGGCACGGTCATGTCCAGGATCGTGCCGACCCCCACCTGGCTCAGCCTGCTGAGCCGCTCGCGTGCGGCCGCCACCTCCGCCTCGGTGTCCCAGCCCCCGAAGCCGGGCCAGCCCTGCTGCAGGGTCTCGGTCCGGATGAACACGTGTTCGTGCATGAGCACCGGGCCGAGATCGTCGACGTCGATCTCCCCGGCGGTGGTCGGAACGTGGAGCATGGGGTCTTACCTCCGGTGCGGGACGGGGGTTAGTGCGCTTCCTGGTACCGATGTGGTACGAAGCATCGCAGAACAGGCGAAGCGTGCACCGGGGTGAGCGATGGAGGGGATGCACGTGCTGGGTGTGAGGAGAACCGGCGAGCGAGTGGCCCGGCCGCGCGGGATGAGCCGGCCGCGCCGTACCGCCAGCGCGGCGGTGACCGTGGCGCTGGCCGGCTGGGGCCTGCTCGCCATGGCTGGTGTCGCGGCGGCGAGCTGGGGATACCAGTCCACGCCCACGGTGCCCGGAGCCACGACCTGGGGATTCAACGCGGTGTCGTGCTGGTCGGGCACCGCGTGCATGGCCGTGGGCAATCAGAGCAACCCCTCCGGCGGGCTGCTCACCGAGACACGTAACGGCACGGCGTGGACCGTCAGGTCCATCACCGACCCCGGCGGCGGGAACCTGAGCGCCATCTCGTGTGCTTCCGCCAGTGCCTGTACCGCGGTGGGCAGCTACTCCGCCGGCGGCGACACGGTCACCCTGGCCGAGGCGTGGAACGGCTCCGCCTGGAGCATGCAGGCCACGCCCAACCCGGCCGGTGCCACGAGCACCACCCTCACCGGCGTCTCCTGCCGGTCGGCCGGCGACTGCATCGCCGTCGGCGACTCCTACAACGGCAGCACCACGACCACCGTCGCCGAGTCGTGGAACGGATCGCACTGGACCATCCAGAGCACGCCCAACGTCAGCGGCGCGGCCACCAGCCAGCTCAATGGCGTGTCCTGCGTGTCGGCCACGGCCTGCACCGCCGTCGGCTACTCAAGCAACGGCACCGGGTCACCGCTCGCCGAGGTGTTCAACGGGTCGGGCTGGAAGATCCAGCCCACACAAGACCCCAGCGGCACATTCAACGAGCTAGACAGCGTCTCGTGTCCCTCGGCGACGGCGTGCACCGCGGTCGGCGACGGTTTCGCGGAGGACTGGAACGGCACCGCCTGGGCGGTCCATACGATCGCCAGGACCAAGGACACCCTGGTCAGCGTCTCCTGCGTCGCCGCGACGACCTGCGTCGCCGCGGGCGGCTACTTCAACGACGGCGTCCAGTTCATGGTGGCGGAGAGCTGGAACGGGACCAAGTGGCGGGTCATCAACCCGCCGATCGCCACCTCGTTCGACACCGACGAGCTGAGCGGCGTAGCGTGCCAGAACGCCAATCAGTGCACCGCCGTAGGCAGCTACCACGACCCGGTGGACGGCTACCGGACGCTGGCCGAGATCATGCAGCTCCGCTGGCAGCCGCAGACCGCCACGGTGCCGGCCGGGGCGATCGCGACCGGGTTCGACACGGTCTCCTGCACGTCGGCGAGCGCGTGCATGGCGGTCGGCGACTACGAGGCCAGCGGCAGCACGTTCGACGACTTCACCGAGACCTGGAACGGCGGCGCCTGGACGGTCCAGCCCACCCCCAACCCGTCCAACAGCAACCTGTCCGGCGTGTCCTGCTCGGCGGCGAGCGCGTGCACCGCGGTGGGCGACGTGCTGTCCGGCGGGGTGCTGGTCACGCTCGCGCAGCGCTGGAACGGGACCGGCTGGGCGGTGCAAACCACGCCCAACCCGGCCGGTGCGGCCAGCAGCTTCCTGACCAGCGTCTCGTGCCCGTCGGCGACCTCGTGCACGGCGACCGGGTTCTACCGGGACGGCTCGGGGAACCAGTTCCCGCTCGCCGAGGCCTGGAACGGAAGCACCTGGAAGATCCAGACCACGCCGCACCCGAGCGGTACCACGACCACCCAGTTCAACACCGTGTCCTGCGCGTCGGCTAGCGCGTGCGTCGCGGTCGGGTATGACCTCACCCCGTCGTTCACGCCCTTCGCCGAGGTGTGGAACGGCACCTCCTGGAAGATCAAGGACCCGTCGCTGCCCGGCGGCGGGAGCGACGGCACCCTGGGCGGGGTGTCCTGTTCGGCCGTGACCGCGTGCACCGCCGTGGGGGACTACTTCAACGGCTCGAAGACGGTGACGCTCGCGGAGCGCTGGAACGGGACGGGCTGGGCGGTGCAGGCCACGCCGAACCGGGCCGACGCCAAGGACAGCTACCTGGCCGCCGTGGACTGCAACTCGGCCACCTCGTGCACCGCCACCGGTTCGGTGTTCCACGGCGGCACGGTCAAGACGATCACGCTGGCGGAACGCTGGGACGGCACGAGCTGGCACCTGTCCGCGCCCGGCGCCCCGGCCGGCGCGACGCAAAGCAACCTGACCGGGGTTTCGTGCCAGACGTCAACCAACTGCATGGGCGTCGGCTGGTACTACGACGCCTCCGGCAACGAGTTCCCCCTGTTCGCCCCCTACAACTGAGGGCCGCCTCCCCACTCGTTCAATGGCGCGTGGCCGAGCGGAGCCGGTGGTGGCAAGGTCACGGCGTGGTGATCCGCCCTATGTGGCCGTTGCCTGTGCCGAACCACATCGCGCCGTCGGGCCCGGCGGTGATCGAGCCTGGGGTACGGGCACTGGTGGCGGGGTAGGTGGTCAGCTGGCCGGTGGTGGTGATCCGCCCGATCGAGCCGGAGCTGACGGCGTTGCAGAACCACATGGCCCCGTCGGGGCCGGCCGCCATCCCGTAGGTGTTGTCGCCGACACCGGTGAAGGTGGTCACCTGCCCGGCGGTGGTGACCCGCATGATCTCGCCGGTGTAACTGATCGTCCACAACGCCCCGTCCGGGCCGGCCGCGATCGCGTTCGGGAAGGAGATGCCAGCACCGTAGGTGCTTACCTGGCCGGTGGTGGTGATCCGGCCCACAGAGCCGAAGCTGACGTCGTTGCCATACCACAGCGCCCCGTCCGGGCCGGTGGTGATCGGCCCGGGGCCGTTAATGCCGGGGGCGGTGTAGTAGTTGGTCACGTGGCCGGTGGCGGCGATCCGCCCGATCGAGTTGCCGGCGGCGTTGGTGAACCACAGCGCCCCGTCCGGGCCGGTGGTGATCCCGGCAGGCCCGGCGATGCCGGGGTCGGTGTAGGTGGTCACCGTTCCGGTGGTGGTGATCCGGCCGATCGAGTTGCTGGCGTAGTTGGCGAACCACAGCGCCCCGTCCGGGCCGGTGGTGATCCCCCGGGGGCTGGCGATCTTCGGACCGGTGTAGGTGGTCACCTGGCCGCCGGTGGTGAGCCGCCCGATCGCGTTGCGGGCGAGGAACCACAGCGCCCCGTCGGGCCCGCGGGTGATGCTCCCCACGCCGCCCATCGCGGTGGGGTCGAGGTAGTGGGTCACCGTCCCGCTGGTGGTGATCCGCCCGGCCGAGTTGTCGTGGACGTTGGTGAACCACAGCGCCCCGTCCGGGCCGGTGGTGATGCCCCAGGGGAGGGCGATGCCAGCGCCGGCGTAGTAGTTGGTCACCGTCCCGGCGGTGGTGATCCGGCCGATCGAGTTGCTACTGGGGTTGGTGAACCACAGCGCCCCGTCCGGGCCGACCGTGATCGTCGCCGGGGTGTCGATGCCGGGGTCGGGGTAGACGGTCACCTGCCCGGTGGTCGTGATCCGGCCGATGGTAAAGGTGTTGGTGAACCACAGCGCCCCGTCCGGGCCTGCGGTGATCGCCCATGGGGTGTCCATACCGGAGGCCTTGTAGTTGGTCACCGTCCCGGCGGTGGTGATCCGCCCGATCGAGTCGTTATTGGGGTTGGTGAACCACAGTGCCCCGTCCGGCCCGGCGGTGATCCCCTGCGGCCCTGCGATCCCTGGACCGGTGTAGTTCGTTACCTGCCCGCCGGTGGTGATCCGCCCGATCGAGTTGCCGTCTGTGTTGGTGAACCACAGCGCCCCGTCCGGCCCGGCGGCGATCCATGTTGGGCCGACGGTGCCGGTGCCGGTGTACTTGGTGACCTTGCCGCCGGTGGTGATCCGCCCGATCGAGCCGCCGAGGTAGTTGGTGAACCACAGCGCCCCGTCCGGCCCGGCCGCGATCCCCGACGGGCGCCTGATGCTGGGAGCGTGGAAAGCCGACTTCACATGGCCACTGGTGGTTATCCGCCCGATCGAGTTGCCGATGAAGTTCGTGTACCACAATGCCCCGTCCGGGCCGGTCACCATCGCCCGCGGGCCGTAGACAACCCGCGTGGAATGCAGTGTCACCTTCCCCGCCTGGGCCACCTTGCCCGGCCGGCCCACGGCGCCAACGGCCGGGGCGGCCGAGGCGGCGGCCCCGGCGGTGAGTGTGGCGGCTGCCACCGCAAGCACGGTGACGGCACGGTATGTGCGTCTCATAGCATCCTGCTCTCCACCGGGCCCGGGAGCGTGCCCCCCTGCTGATTGCAATCATCACACCATCTAATTGCAATCATCACACCATCCCGGCAGGTCAGCAGAGCGCCTTTCGTCCCCTTATTTGAGACATCCGGATGCCACCGCGGAGACGGTCATGCCGCGAACCGCGAATCAGGAGGCGATCTTGTATGCGCGGGTGATCGTCTCAGCGATCCGGCCGCCCGCCGCGTCCGCCGCGGTCACCCGCAGCATCACGTACGCGCCGGCCGGCGCGGTGAACGCCGCGCGGTAGGCCCCGCCGGAGCCGGTGACGGTGGCCGCGTGCCAGGTCTTGCCGCCGTCGAAGGACACCTGCGCCGCCACGGCGGTGATCCTGGCCGCCGCCGCGAGTGGCAGATGCCCCACGGTGATCCCGAGGGACTGGCGGCCCGCCGCCGCCCCGTCCAGGCCTAGCCCGGCGACCCGGTAGCCCAGCGTCATCATCGGCTCCGCCACGCAGTCCCGGCCGCGCAGGTGCGGCGGCGTGCTGACCCACCGGCACGCCCAGCCCCGTGGCACCGTGGCACCCGATTCATGGGTGGACCGCCATGTCCACACGGTGCGGGTGGCTGACGACAGCGGATAGTTGGCGCCCGTGATGGACGCGCCGAGCGTGAACCGGATCAGCGACGGCTTCGGCCCGAGGGCCGCGGTGGTGTGGAAATCACCGAACGTGACGCCCGTGCCCACCGCGTTCCCTGACGCGATCTTCTTCCCGTCCTCGTCGATCTCGTAGCTGCCGGCAAGCCTGCTGCCCGGGTCGTTGAGGCCCGCGAACCTGGTGCCGGTGTCACCGATGCCGTCGCTGAACGGCGAGAGGTCCAGCGTGAGCGTGTCACACGACCGGCTCGCCGACACCAGGCTCGGGGCCAGGTCCTGCTCGCCGGTCACCCCGCCGGCCGGGTTCACGTTGGGCGCGGGATGCAGCGGGAAGGCGCCCCAGGGCTCGGTCACCTGCGCACCCGGCCGGAATTCACGGAACGGCCCGATCTGGCCATCCGCCGAGCCGAGTGACTGTTCCCATTCCTGCCATACGACGGGCGAACTCCCGGCCGTGAAGTACTGCGTCTGCCGGCCGGGCAGGCGGACCCGGTTCCCGGTGACATCGAAACCCATCGGTTCGTTCGCCACCGCCGAGGGCACGCCGACAAAGAACGCGAAACCGGCGCCGGGGATGTCGGAGTAGAAGCGTGCGTGCACCGTGGCCAGCGTGGCTGGCCGCACCACGTAATGCTGGTTGCTGGACAGCAGCCCGCTGCCATCGAGGTGTTCCAGGTAGTACTGATAGGGAACGCCCTTCGCGCCCGGCGGGAAAAGCCGGACCCACGACGTGAGCACCCGCAGCCTTCCCACCGTCGGCCGCCGCGTGGTCGGGCTGACGTACAGCGGCGCCCGTCCCTGACCGGAGATGTCGGCATAGCTGCTTGGTCCCGCCGCGCCCCGGCGGAGCACGTTGACGTTGGTGTCGAGTGCCCGTGATGGCCTCGGCGTCGACACCGTGATCTTGCTGGTCGCGGTCCGCTCGTCGACTCGTACGGCCGTGTCCTTCGCCACGGTGAACTGCGGCAGGACCACCATTCGCTGCGCGGGTGGCGTGCCCTTCGGGGCGGCGTCGGTGAAGATTCCGGCGGCCCAGTAGTGCCCGGCGGGCACGCTCAGCTTGACGGTGCCGTGATCGAAGGTGGCGCCGTCGAAGAAGCGGCGGGAGTCGTCGACGTTGACGACCATGAGGAAGCCACCGGTGTCCGGCCCGCCCGCCAGGTCGGTCCCGGTGACCGTCAGCGTGTGCATGACAAACCGCGGCCGGGTGGCCGGGGCCAGAGTGAAGGCCCGGCTGCCGCGGGCCGCGGCCGTCCCGGCCAGGCTGACCGACACGCCGCCGGCGAACATGCCGTCCCGTCCATACCCGCCCCCGGAGCGATCGGCCGAGAACTGGCGCGCCAGCGCCGCACCGAACACCCTCGCCGAGGACGCGGTCAGGTACCCCGAGGCGACCCCACCGCCGGCCCGGGTCAGCGTCACGCCCGGCAGCGCCGGCCGGTGCCCGCGGTAGGCCACCCGTACCGGCACCCGGCCGGCGCGCTCCGTGCGCACCAGGCCACCGACGTTGAACAGGCTCGGGTCCAGGCCGTTGCCCAGAAACGGCACCGCGGCGACCGGGATCACGTACCTCACGCCGCCCGCGCCGAGGGTCAGCAGCGAGCCGTCCAGGCCGGAGCCAGGCGGCAGCATCGTCACACTCCGCCGGCCGGTCCCGGGGCCGGCCAGGACGCGGTCACCGTTGATAAGCACCACGGTCCGGGCCGCGGCCGAGAACACCGCGGTCGGCGCGCCAGGCCTGGCCGGATCCCGCAGCGGGCGGACGGCCGCCGCCGTGACCGCGGTCGCGACCAGGACCAGCCCGGCCGTCGCAGCGGGCAGCGCCAGCAGGCGATTCCTCATGTGCATCTCCTCGTTGACCCGTGGATCGGCGCCGTGCCGCTTAAGGGACCTGGCCGTAGTGGTCGACGAAGGCCCGGTCGATGATGGCGGTGGCCTCGGTTGTCGCGCCGGTACGGGCGATCACCGCGCGTTCCCCGAGGAGCTGCCACGTGGCCCGGCTGAAGATCAGTTCTTCGCGGACGCCGCCGTCGACGCCGGGGCCGATCCGCCCGACGGCCACGCCGTGACGGCCAACCGCGTCCGTGGCGTTCGGAATCAGGGTCACCCCGGGGATCAGGGCGGCGGCCCGGTAGAGGGCGGCGGCGACCTTGGGTGGCGCGATCGTGTTGCGGAGCAGGTCGCCGATGGTGACGAAGGCCTCCTGGTCAGGCCCGGGACCGTGACCGCGTTCCACCCGGTAGATCATTGCGAGGAGGGTGTGCGGGTTGGTGGGCAGGGATTGCAGCAGCCGGTAAGTGGGATCGTTCAGCCAGCCGATGCCCGGGCACTTCTCGCCGGAATATGTCTCGACGGCCGTTTTCCCATTGGCCGAAGTGCTGCGCTTGTAGACGGGGCGGCACGACTTGCCTACCGGCACCCAGACCCGCGACGTGATCAGCTTCAGGTGGGGGTGGCGGGGGAAGGGCGAGGGCTTGGCGCCCAGGTCCCTGGGCACGTCGGAGGTGACGGCGGCCTTGGTCTCTATGTACATGAACTGTCCGCCGCGGACATGGGGCGCGGGCTGGCGCGCGGCCGCGTCGGCGGCCTTCGCCAGCAGCCGGACGGCACCGGGGTCAAAGACCGGGCGGCTGGGGCCGCCCGACAAGATGACGGCGACGACGGCCGCGGCGATGACCAGGACCGCCGTCGCGGCGGCGGCCAGGATCGCCCGGCGCGGCCGGCGTTGGTTGCCGCGGCCGACGCGAGGCACCGGGGGCCCGCCCGGGCCGCGGCGGCTGCCACCGCGGCGGGCTGCCACCGCGGCCCGCTCCAGTACGGTCATCCGCACTGGGGCCCGGCTCGTGATGTCGGTCATCGCGACCGGGCGCATGCCGCGTTCCATCAGCTCGTGAATCTGCCCGGCCAGGTCAGCCTTCATCGTCAACCCCTAGCAAGCTGCGCAGCCGGGACAGCCCGCGGCTGAGATGGTTCTGCACGGTTGTCGGCCGGATCGCGGTCAACTCGGCCACCTCGCGCAGCGTGTAGCCGTAGCCGTGGACCAGCACCACGGCCAGCCGCTGCCGCTGCGTCAGCGCGGCAAGCGCCTTGGGCAGGCCGGGCTCGAAGCTGTACTCGCCGCATTCACCGATCTCGAAGAGGCCAGCGGCCGGCTGGCGCCTGCGCCGGCCACGGGTCTGCCCGACCCGGAACAGGTAGCCGGGGAGGTTCGCGATGTGCTGCAGCCGATGCCAGTTCTCCCAGGCGTAGGCCAGCGCTTCCGCGGTTGCGTCCCGGCCGTCCTCAAAGCCGTACAGCGCAGCCAGCGCGCGGCCGAGCCGCGGCCCGGCCTCCGCCACGAAGCGCTCGAACGCCGCCTGATCATCACTGGCTTTGCCCGGCACCGGCGTCACGGCCGGTTTCGCACCACCTGCTCCGTGCATGTCACCGCCGCTCCGCTGGAGTCTCCTATCTACTTAGACCAGCGAAGCTCCCAAAGGAACCACATGGCCGAGGCACCGTTCTGCCCATCCCCCGTTCCGCCGCCCGCAGGAGCCTCAGCACGCGGAACGCACGGGACGGGAGAAGGGGCTGGGCGCATGGCGATGGGTTCCGCGGGACAGACCGCGCAGCGGGCGCGGCTCTGGGGATGCCCGGGTCAGCTGGCGCCGATCGCGGCGAGCACCACGATCAGGATGGTCGCTGACGCCAGCGTGCCGTGCAGTGCGATGGCGGTCACCGGCTTCCCAGGAGGAACGTCGATCGCGGCCATCCGAGCCGACTGTAGTCCGGTGCTGGCTGACCTGGTCCCGGTCGCCCCGGGGCCCGGCCGGCCCGTGGCGGCCGGCTGCGGCTCTGGCGGGCCTCCGCTGGGCTGGCGCTGCTCCGGCAGGCCACCGGCCAGGGTGGCCATGCCGAGCCCGGCCACCGACAGGACCACGGCCACCGCCGCCCAGGCCAGGGCCGGCAACCCAGTGACCATGAAAGCGATCCAGATGACCAGCCCGATGAGGCCGAGTGTGAAGTGACCGATGATGACCGCCCGCGGCACCCCGCCCACCCGGGCGTAGCGGCGGCGCAGCCCGCCGTCAGCGATCCAGTTCACCACCAGCCAGGTGCCCGCCGCCACGGTGACCTCCCAGGCGATCAGCGCGGCATAATCCAGCGGCACCTGGCGCGACGGCGCGGCTGGGCTCGCGGCTGGGCTGGCCGCTGGCGGTGCCGGAGCACGCGGCGGGACCACCGTGACGAGAATGGCGAGGTAGGCGGCTTCCTTGTGGGCGAGCCGCCGGGCGACGGCCTTGCGGTGCGGCCCGACCACCGCGCGGATGGCCCGGTCGACGGCCAGGTTGATCTGCTCATGGGTCAGGCCCTTGCAGGCCGGAGGCACCGAGGTCACCGTGGCGTGCCTGTCGAGCTCCTGCACGGCGAAGGCGTAGCAGGTCGCCACGGTTGCCCGGGACACGGCCGGCTGGCGGGTGGAGCACCCGGCCGCCACGAGGACGGCCGTCACGGCGAGCGCTACCACGGCGAGCGTCCGGCGGCTGGCCGGTGTTACGAGCCCCGGCACGGCCGGAACACCTCGCGGAGCCGGGCCGCCAGCAGTTGCGGCTCAGCCATGGCCGGGAAGTGCCCGCCGCGGTCGTGCTCGGCCCAGTGGCTGACGTGGAAATACCGTTCGGCGAGTTCCCGTGGCGGTTTGGGGAACGGGACGATCTCACCGCCGAAAACGTCGACCGCGACCGGGACCGGCCCCGGATCGTCGGCGGGCAGCGCGCTGCCCTGCGCATGCCGGTAGGCCCAGTACGGCAGCAGCGACGAGGCCGCCGTCCTGGTCGCCCAGTAGAGGGTGAGCGTGGAAAGCAGTTGGTCCCGGCCAAAGGCCGGCTGGCCGCCGGCCGTGGTGCTGCTCCAGCGGGTGAGCTTCTCCCCGAGCCATGCGGCCAGCGCGACCGGTGAGTCGTCGAGAGCGGCGCCGATGGTGGCGGGCTTGGTGGCGTGCATGTGCGAATAGCCGCCCTCCTCCGCGAACCACGCCTTGACCTCGTCGAAGTGCTTGCCCACCGGATCGGTCCAGGGCTGGGGCGGCGCGGCGAGCCCGGGCGTGGCGAGGTGGATCGCCGCGACCTCACCCGGATGAGCGCGGGCCAGCCACGCGGTGACCCCGGCACCGAGGTCGCTGCCGTGGGCGGCGTAGCGCCGGTAGCCGAGCACGCCGGTCATGATCGTGTGCCACAGCTCGGCGACCTGCCGAGGCGGCAGGCCGCCGGGCGGGGGCGGTCCGGAGAAGCCGAAGCCGGGCAGGGAGGGCAGCACGACGGTGAAGGCGTCCGCCGGGTCGCTGCCGTGCGCGGCCGGGTCAGTGAGCAGCGGCAGCAGCGCCAGGTACTCCAGGAACGAACTCGGCCAGCCGTGGGTCAGCACCAGCGGCAGCGGGTCCGGCCCGTTGCCGCTGGCGTGCACCAGGTGCACGGAGATCCCGTCGACCTCGGCCCGCAAGTGGGTGAGCCGGTCGAGCCGGGCCTGCAGCGTCAGCGGGTCGAAGGCCCGCCAGTCTTCGATCAGCCGGGCCAGCCAGTCCCTGGGCACACCGCGCTCCCAGGTGCCGCCGACCGCGCCCGGCCGGGCCGTACCAAGCCGGGCCGTGCCCAGCCGCAAGGCCAGATCCCCCGATGCCTCGATGTCCAGCGCCGCCCGGAACGGTTCGGCACGGGGATACGGAGAGCCCATGCCGAGATCATGTCGCACCCGCCGGCCGGGTGCCAGCCGTCTCCCGGGCGGCTCTCGCGCCGTCCTTGCCACGGATCGCCAGGGTGCGCCCGCCAGCCACGGACACGAAGTAATAGCTGGGTAATCCTTGCCTCGGAGAAACGCAAAAGTGTACCTTTCGCACACCAGGGCAGTGCGCTCCGGCGATCAATGAGGTGACCATGACCCCACCGGCCCGCGCTGCCCGGAGCAGTCAGCAGCAGCCCCGCCCGAGACGGCGGGGCTCAGCGACCTGGCGATGGCTTGCCCGGATGGCGGCCGCCGGGACTCTGGCAGCAGGCACCGGAGTCCTGACGGCCGCCTTGTTTGTTCCGGCGGCGGCCAGCGCGTCGTCCAACCAGACGTGGACCGGGGACGGCGACGGCTCATCCTGGTCGGACGGGATGAACTGGGCCAGCATGTCGGTGCCGCAGAACGGCGACAGCGTCACCATCCCCGCCGTGAGGTTCCCGGCCAGGACCGTGGTGAACGGCGTGCCGGGCGGAACCCAGTTGCAGGACCTCACGATGACCGACGCGTCGCTGTCCGGCGGCGATGTCACCGTCGCGGGCGACTTCTCGTGGAGCGTCAGCCAGGGCTTCGAGGTTCTCGCCTCACCGCTGACAGTGGAGGGCGACGCCTCGTTCAGCGGCGCCGGCGAAGCGGACGTCCAGGATCCGATGACCTTCGACGGCACCGCGGAGTTCAACGGCCCCGGCCTGCTGTCGATCCAGGACGCCGGCCCGGCGATCACCAACAACGGCACGCTGACCGTGGCCCCGGGCGCGGTGGCCAGGGGCAGCGTGTGCTGCGTGAACCCCGATGTGGTCCTCAACAACGGGGTCGTGACCATGTCCGCGGCGGGCACCGGCAACCTGGCCAACATGGAGTTCAACGACCAGGGGTCGGTCGTGGTCGGGCCGGGGAGCCTGCTGGACATCACCGGCGGCCCCGGTGGGTTCGGCACCGGGGCGCGCATCACCGGCGGCGGCACGCTGCAGTTCGAGATGGGTGCGTCGATGACGCTCGCAACCGGCGTGTCGATTGGCGCGGGCAGCACCATGACGCTGACCGGGAACGCGGAGTTCTTCGGGCCCGGCACCTTCGTCGGCGGCGGCAAGTTCTCCTGGACCGGCGGGACCATCGACGGCAACCTCGACGTGGCCAAGACGATCCACACCACGGCCAGCGGCACCACCAAGAAACAACTGATGTCGCCGGGCAGCACCCACGCGCTGCTCGCCTTCCACGGCCCCACCACGGTCGAGGGTGCCGGGCCGGTTGAGGCCTTCGCCGCGGACATCAGCTCCTCCGGCGCGTTCACCATCAGGACCGGCGCGACGATCGAGGGCAGCACGTGCTGCGTGAACCCCGATGAGTTCCTCAGCACCGGGACGCTGACCGTGCCCGGCTCGTCGGGCAAGGCCAACGTGACCTTCATGAATTTCAACGACCAGGGGAACATGGTGGTCGGCGCGGGCAGCACGCTGCTCGACACCGTCGGCCCCGGCGAGTTCAGCCCGGGCGTCATCATGAGCGGCGGCGGCACCGTCGACTTCGACCAGGGCGCCTCGGTCACACTCGCCAGCAACCTGCAGATCCAGTCGGGGACCACGGTGCTGCTGACCGGGAACGCGGGGTTCTTCGGGCCGGGCAGCTTCACCGGCGCCGGGAACTTCGCCTGGAGCGGCGGCACCATCAGCGGCAACCTTGACGTCGGCAACACCATCACGACCACGATCAGCGGGACCACCGCCAAGGAGCTGACCTCGCCGACCACCACCCCCACCGCGCTCACCCTGCACGGCGTCACCAGCCTGGCGGGCTCCGGGGAACTGGAACTGTTCGGTACCACCACGCTCAGCAACCTGGGCACGCTGACCATGAATACGGGCACCACCGTCGGCGCATCGGTCTGCTGCGCGGCACCGGACACCTTCAGCAACGGCGGGGCGCTCATCGTGGCCGCCGGCACCGGCAGCGCGACCACCACCAACATGCAGTTCAGCAACAGCGGCACGGTCAAGGTCAACGGCGGCACCCTGGCGATCAACACCCTCGGGTACAAACAGACGGCCGGGTCCACGCAGCTGGCCGGCGGCTCGGTCACCGCGCAGAAGCAGATGAACATCAACAAGGGCACGCTGAGCGGGTTCGGCACGATCACCGGTTCGGTGCTGAACGGCGGCATCGTGGCCCCGAGCACCACCGGCGGCGTGCTCAAGATCACTGGTGCCTATAACCAGCAGAGCGCGGGCACGCTGTCCTCGGTCATCACGGGCACCACGCCGGGGACCAAGTTCGGCCAGCTCAGCGTCGGCGGCAAGGCCACGCTGGCGGGCACGCTGAAGGTCAACACCGGCAACGGGTTCGTCCCCGGCCACGGGCAGTCGTTCTCCGTGCTGCTGTACCACGCCCGCAGCGGCATGTTTGGCACCTTGTCGGGTAGCCCGGCTTACTCAGTGAGCTACACGGCCACGGCGGCCAACGTGGTTTACCCGTGACGGAAGGCACTAAGGCGAGCCCTGGGCCAGCGTAAAGTCAAACTATGCGGCTGGGCGCCGCAGTCGTCTTCTTTGACTTGAGCGGAGGCCTGATGGGCCGGGACATTCAGCCGATCAAGATCACTGGCGAGGACCGGCGGCAGTACCGGGACAAGCTTCAGCGCTCGCTGGAGGTGTTCGCCCGGATGCTCCGCGAGCATCTGTTCGAGGCCGACCCGGCGCAGGTGGGCCTGGAGATCGAACTGAACCTGGTGGACGACCA
>Ga0134126_10003751_pt1 | contig 19034 bp, 13 predicted proteins | sample KB31752_FD_96881 | JGI IMG/M metagenome (GOLD analysis project Ga0134126, IMG submission 96881) | Terrestrial soil microbial communities with excess Nitrogen fertilizer from Kellogg Biological Station, Michigan, USA - KB3-175-2 | ecosystem: Environmental > Terrestrial > Soil > Unclassified ...
AGCGACAGACCCTGTATGCGCTGCGCTGCCCATTCAGCACGAATCTCGCTGCACGGGATTCCCCAGACCTTTTCCGTGTAGGTCTTGAAGAAGAGCTCGTACAGTCTGCGTCCGAATCGATTGCACACCCACTCCTCGAACGTATCCTCCACGGGATACGGGTGCAGTCTGGCGTCGACGTAACTCGCCACGATTCGGATCGCATTCACGATGCCGAGTCCGCTGAGGGCATTGCGTGCCTGCAGCGGATAGTTGAAGTACTTGCCGCCGTAGTGGATTCGCGACAATCTCGGGACATCGATGAACTGATCGCCAAGCAACTCCTCCCAGAGCTCCTGTACGGGAGTGATCTTGGTGAAGAAACGATGGCCACCGATGTCGAACCGGTATCCCTTGTACTGCGCAGTCTGGGAGATTCCGCCTACCGTGTCGCTGGATTCGAGCACGGTTACCGACACACCGCGCTTGGCGAGCAAGTAAGCAGCCGTAAGGCCTGCTGGGCCAGCGCCGCAGACGATAACGCTGTCGCCCGCCCGCAAACGGTCCACACGGCGCGCGCTGGACATTCGCTCGTCTCGTTCGATCAGTTCCATGGCAGGTGCGGTGGTCAATGCGCGCGGCCGGCAAGCGTGCACATCGCTGAAAGGTGCGCTATCCGAAGGTGTCCGTGGCAGGGATATCCCGCACCAACCGTACCGCCGGAAAGCATTCTACCTACAGTGGGTGAAAGCGGCGTAAGTGCTTGCCATACAATACTAATCACATGTTTACGCAATGGTATGCACACACACGGACGGTGCGGAACGCATCGAACTGCTGCGCGCGCACCACATTCTGCCATGCGGCGCTACAAGCCGGATGGCGGGAAGGCTAGGCCGGAATTACACCCATCTGGAGACTTGCGACGTCGCGAACCGCGTCACTATCGAGCGCGATGCGCTGGCCCGAATCCGCGGAAAGATAGGTAGCGGCGATCACCTCGAGGACATCGACTCCGGCCTGCCCGTCGGCCGGAAGCTCTCCGCCATCGCGGAACGCAACGAGAGACCGCTGGATCAGTCGCCGCGTCGCCAGCATCGCTGGATCCTTGGGGTTGCGCGCCAGCATCGTGCGAAGATGGCCGACTTCGCGCCACGCCAACCCCGACACGCCGTATTCGAGCCGCACGTGCGGCCTGGTGCTGCGATGGAGGCCGGCCGATACACGGGCACGGCCGCCGAACGAGGCCCGCAGGGACGAGTCGCGGGTTTCTGCGCGCAACTCGAAGTACTGCGTTTCTCCCTTGCACAGCCTGTCCTGAACTATCTGGGCCAGCCTGCCGCGACTGAACTCGAGCGTGACGAGGGCGACCGCATCCGAATCGCTGTCACGAACTCCACAGGTGGACGTCGACGCCGAAACGGAGACCGGGCGCTCGCCAAACAACGCCATCAGGAAATCCACAAGATGGATGCCAGCTTCGTACAGCGTGCGTTGCAACATCTGGCCGCGCCATCCCGGCTCGGCCCACGGCGGCAGGTCCATCAACTGCCAGGCCTGGGCGAACACCACCCCTCCGGGTGCGGCATCCGCCGCATCGCGAACTGCGCGAAATATCTCCATTTCACGAAACTCGTGATTCAATGCGACGCGCTTTCCGGTTGCGGCAGATGCGGCGAGTATGCTGTTCGCTTCGTCGATACTTGAGGCGAATGGCTTTTCGCAGATCACGTGGGCGCCCGACTCCAGTGCGAGTATGCAGTGATCGACGTGGCTCGCCGGTGGCGTGCCCACGATCACCACGTCCGGGTTCGTCCGCGAAATCACATCTTCGATCGACTCGAAGACGGGCACTTTCCACGTCGATGCGGCGCGGTCTCTGCGCGCCGCATCGACGTCGCACGCACCGACCACGGTCGCGATGTCCGGCAGGCCAGCGAGCGCCGGAAGGTGAAGCGTGTGTCCGGCGTTACCCAGCCCGACGACTGCGACTTTGAATGGAGGCATTCGATCTCCGTTTTGATGCGGTGTGTACGCGTGCCGAGGCGAACGATCTCGACATCACATCCGCGGCGTGCGGCGAGCCGTGGGAATCTATCAGGCGCGGCACAATCCGACGATGCTGCGACCCAGCGGCAGGCGCCAGCCAGCAAGCACGGCCCGCCCTTCGAGGTTGAGCCAGGCGCGCTTGAGTGAGTCTGCGCGACCGGGGGCTGTGGGCTCCGGCGCCAGGATTCCGGAGTCCCTGCGCCTTCGTGCCCGCAACTCGCGCGGAATTTCGGCAAGGCCCAGCACTGCATTGACGCGACCCATGCGCACAATCTCAAAGCCCGCGGCAACCAGTTTCTGGCGCAGGTCGGACGGGTCGTACTTGCGATAGCTCGACGTTACATCGTCAGCCTTGCGGGGGAAGCTCTGTGCGTTCGTGCGAAACAGAAGGTATCCGCCCGGTTTCAGGACTCGCATGATTTCGCCTAGTGCCGCGACATCGCCGCCATCAACAGGCAGATGATGCAGGACGTCGAGCGCGATGACCAGATCTGCGCTCGCACGCGCAAGGGGAATGTTCGTCGCCGACGCAAGGACGAGGTCGATGTGCTCGTTTCGTGCGTCGGACAAGGCGTCCTCGCTTATATCGAGTCCGAGGGCAGCCCAACCTGGGTGCGTCTGCCGCACCCAGGCCAGCGTCTGACCGGAGCCGCACCCGACGTCGAGTACCGTGCACTCGTCGTCCAGCGCAGCCAGGTCGAGCAGGCGCGCGGCAACGTCCCGCATGCCGGCATTCCACCACGACTGCGCCTCGAGAGCGCGCATGCGCGCGAAATACTCGGGGGTGCGCGGCTGCGGAGATCCCATCTGGAGCGCTATCGGTTGAATGAGAATTTGTACAACGCTCGCTCAGCGGCTTGCAGCACTCGTACTGCCATCGGGAAACTGCGCGGCTGTACGGTTCTGACCTTCACTGTTCGAACGCCGAGACTGTTCGCGGGAGCGACATCGGTAAGATACTGATCGCCGACCATGACGGCGCGGGTTGGCGCGCTGCATCCCAGCTCGGCGAGCGCAGCGCGCACGAGCGACACACTGGGCTTGCGCAGTGTGCGCGCCGACGGCCGACGTATGACGCCATCCGCGCCGGCGCACGAATCGCAGGTCCCGATCCGGCGCCGTACGATCAATCCGTCCGGGCCGTCGTAAACACGAATCACGGGAATTCCTGGAAAGATCGCGGACAGTTCGACGAATCTGCGTTCCTCGGAATTGGACAGAATCACGTGGCGCAGCTGGGGCTCGGCGAGAAGCCGGGTGAAGGCCGGTTCGAGCTCTGGTGCGACCGCGGAGGCGTTGCGCGCCATCAGGGTGCCGTCGACGTCCCAGATCATCCCGGTGATCACTCCGCCATTGCCCAGGGAGTGAAGTGTCGGCGGGTCCAGGGCAGCGACACTTGCGAGGTGGATCGTCGGACGCATGTGCCGGACGAGCGCCCCCAGCTGCGGAACCCCCTGCACGACCGTCGATAACCAGCCGCCCCGCCGCAGAATTTGCATTCAGAAATGTCGTTGTGAGGCGAGTTGCGGGCCAGTCGTCGATTCGCTCCGGACGATCCGGCCGTACGGGATCGACGGTCCACCGGTGATCGGGCATGATTTCCGGCGCACGGCCGGGGACAGAACCTTCCACGTGCCGGTGCGATTTGTGCAAGCGAATACTCGCGACAATGCCTGAGACGCGCGGTCCCGATGTGCAGCAGTACACCCTGGCTTCGCAGCGGACGTCGCGCTCCGAGGTCTGTCCGCCAGCGGCCACGCTCGGGAACTCCCGGCGCGAACTGATCTTGATGCTGGTCACCGTGGCCATCGCCGGCCTTATCGTGACGGTCGGGCGATCTGCCATCCAATCGGCAGCATCCATGTACAGCCTGGCCGATGGAGCAAGTCCGTTCTGGCTGCCGTCGCACGCATGGCTGTTGTATGTCTGTGTGCCGGCGGTCGTGATCAGCGCGATGCTCGTCTTCATAGCGCCGGGTTTGTTTCTGGCGTCCGCGCTTGGCGCGACGCGATCGTGGAGCTGGTGGCTATTGTGCGGCGTGGCACTCGGTACTGTCGTTTTGAGCGCAGCTACTGCTGTCATCCAGCGGATCGCCGGAATACCGCTGACCGGAACAAGTTTTCTCCTCGTCGTGTTCGGATGCAATGCAGCAGCGGCCGCCATCGCCTGGTCGCGTGTGATGCGCACGGGCCGGCCGGCCATACCGCGATTCGCTGCGCGAAATGCGTTGGAAGGTGCAGTTGCGCTGTCCGTCATTCTCGTAGTCCTGCTTCCCAAGTTCATTTGGGAGAACTTCAACGGCGACGGCGCCGACGCGCTCGAAGTGGCACGACTGCTACTTCACCAGGCGATGCCATTCTGGCCCGCCGGCGCGGGAACGGTCGGAAACTTTCCTGGCATCACGTCGATGCTTTTCGCGTACCCGGCGGCGTGGTTCGTGCGCGCGTTCGGCGCACTGGAAATTTCGGCGCGCGCACCGCTGCTGCTCGCACTGCTCGCCACTCATGCCGCGATCGTCGCGCTCGCGGAGGTTCGCGATAGAGACACGGACGCCGCACGTCGTACACTCGACACGGGTGAGCGATTGCTGATCTGGGCGGCATTGCTTGTCTATACGATAATCCTCGCCTACAGCGCCACGTACAGCCCGTACTCTGCCGATATCGCCATACCAGGTGCGCAGGATACGATGCTCGTCGCACTTTTCGCGGCAACTATCCTCGCAGTTGCGTCGGATCAGGCAGGCTGGATGATTCTGTTCGGGCTACTGTCCTACTTCGCGCTGCCGAACGGACTGGTGCTGCTTGGAATCCTCTGGGTGGCGGTACTGCTCGTGTACCGACCGGTTCCGCGCCGGATTGTCATCGCACTCGGCACTCTGATAATCGCATGCGTCGTGCTGGGCAGGTTGCTGCCGTATCTTCTGCAGCGCGTCGGGTCGCCGCCTCCGGGCAGCGAGTACGGCCGCGACCAACTGTTGAATCGAGTGCTGATGGTGCAGCTCACCGACTGGCGACGGTTCTTGTATGTGCTCGTTCCCTGCGGGATCGCGCCGGCCGTCGCGATATTTCTCTGGAGACGCCAGGATTCGCTCGGCCGTGTGATCGCGCTGCTCATCACTGGTTATTTTGCTTTTACGTACGTGCAGGCGTACTCGAAACTGCACTACTACATACCAGTGATGCTGTTACCGATCGCACTGTACTGGCGAGTTGCGCCGGACGAGCGCAAGCAGCGCATCGAATGGCGCATCGCTGCGCTCGCTGGCCTCGTCGGCGCGTTGATTCTGGCGTTGCCGAAGCGAGGGGCACCAATGACATGGGCTCGGCGGGTCGCCTCGGAGATCCAGATTCGCGTTCCGGGGTACGACACGTCTTCACCTGAGGAATTCAGAGCGGCAGATACGCTGGTGCTGCTGTTTCCGATGTCGTGGGACCGGCATGTGCCCAAAACGCTGGGCAACTCACCACTGGTCTGGAACTATTATCTGCACCACGACATGGGAATCCCTTCGGAGCACACCAACTACGTCGTTCAGCCCGTGGACATGTCGTTACCGGCGGGGTTTCACCCCATCGGTCAGCAAGGCGACTACACCATGCTTGTCAGGAGTGATTCCGTGCTCGCAAACGACCGTTCACAGAAATTACCGATAGATCCTGGCAGTCCGCTGTTTCTGGTTCCGCGCGACATCCTGTTCGATTACGCTACAGCGAGCAACGGTGCACCCATACACGACGTTCTCGACGCGCTGGGTCGCCGCGGAATTGATTTACGCAGATTCATGAACCATCGCGATCCCGGTCCCAGATGACGCAAACAACCCCAGAGCTGTCGGTCGTCGTGGTAGCGTTCGTTGGCGAGCAGTACCTCCAGCGACTGCTCGACGCGCTCACCCTGCAGCTGACCGATCGCACCGAAGTGATCGTCGTCTGCGATTCCCTGATCGGTAACGTTGCCCGGTTTCGCTCCGGCTATCCGACGGTCGATTTCGTACGGTTCGATGAGCCGCGCTCGCCTGCCAGCCTTCGTGCGGTAGGTGTCGCGCGCGCCCGAGGCGACATCGTCGCGCTCGTGGAGGATCACTGCGTGCCGGCGCCGGACTGGACAGCACAGGTGATCGCGGCCCACCGGGGCGATGCGGCTGCCGTCGGTGGCGCAATGGAAAAGGGATTTCCGCCGGATTCCGACGACGATACAGCGCTCAACTGGGCACTGTATCTGGCGGATTACAGCCGCTACGCGCTTCCAATGGCCGAAGGCCGATCCGGTGCGGCCTCCGACTGCAACGTTTCGTACAAGCGACAGGCGCTCATGGAGATCGCTCCGGTGTGGAGCAATGAGTTCCACGAGAATATCGTGCACGCGGAGCTCGCGAGGCGCGGCAAGACGCTGTGGTTCTCGCCGCGCATCGTGGTCCACGAGCAGCGATCGATGACATGGTCGCAGACGCTTCACGACAGATTCTCGTTCGGCCGGCTGTTCGGCAGTACGCGCGTGGTCGATGCCTCACCGACGAAGCGGTTGGCGATGTCGGGCGCCGCTCTCCTGCTACCGCCGCTCCTCGTTGCTCGTGTTACTGGCAACGTCGTCCGCAGGCGAAGATATCTGGGGGCGCTCGCGCGCGCCTCGGTGCCGCTCATCGTCGTTGCGTCTGCGTGGGCAGCTGGCGAGCTTATGGGATACGTTACAGGGAAGGCCGGTGCTTCTCTCAGTCAAAGTCCTGCGACAAAAGCAACGGAGAGTACGTAATCATGCTTCCTGTCACTGAACTGACGCCGCGCCGGGTGCGCCCGCTGATTGCGGCACTCATGACTTTCGCGATGATCGCCTGCGGCGGTGCATCGTCGGATGCACCGGGACAGCTCGGCAGTACTCAGCAACCTTCTACAACGTCCGGCCCGGCACCGTCGACGGTCATCACCGTGAACCCGTCGGTCAAGTACCAGACGATGACTGGCTGGGAGGCGACCGCGGAAGGTGGGCAGAATGATGTCGCATCGTATCCAGCGTACCGCGCGCAGCTGCTCGACCTTGCAGTAAACACGCTCGGAATCAACCGGCTGCGCGTGGAGGTGAGGAGCGGCGCGGAGAACCCGGTAGATACCTGGGCCGAGGAGCAGTCGGGGACGCTCTCCGCCGCGGATTGGCGCTGTCAGCGTTACGCGACGATAAACGACAATGCCGATCCGATGGTAATCAATCCGGCCGGCTTCCACTTCTCGGAGCTCGACGCAACGATGAACCGCCTCGTGCTCCCGATGAAGGCGCTCGTGGAGGCACGCGGTGAGCATCTGTATCTGAACGTCGAGTACGTCGCGTTCGCGCGTCAGTGCAGCAATACGCCGTACGCCCACCTGAACAACCCACCGGAATACGCCGAATTCGTTCTTGCCACTTACCAGCACCTCCGGTCGACGTTCAATATCACGCCCGACTCGTGGGAAGTCATACTCGAGCCGGACAATACTGGCGGCTTGTGGGACGGTGGCATGATCGGCCGCGCGATTGTAGCAGCCGGTGACAGACTGAAAGCGGCAGGATTCACACCGCATTTCGTTGCGCCATCGACAATGAGCATGACCACAGCAGCATCGTACATCGATTCCATGATGGCGGTGCCCGGTGCACAGCAGTACGTCAAGGAGCTGTCGTATCATCGATACGCGGGCGTTTCCGATGACGCCCTCGCCGCAATCGTGACTCGCGCCAACAAGTACGGGCTGCAGACAGCCATGCTGGAGCACATCGGAAGCGATTATCAGGATCTGTATACCGATCTGACCGCGGGGCAGAACAGTGCATGGCAGCAATACACGCTGGGTTATCCCGGCTCCGACGGCGGTGGCGCGTACTTCGTCGTCGGAAGCGGAGACTCACCGACGGTAACGATAGGATCGCGCACGTCGTACCTCATGGAATATTTCCGGTATGTCAGGGCTGGTGCGGTGCGCGTGGGAACGAGCGGCGGGACAGATGCTGCTGCACCTTTGGCATTCATCAACACCAATGGCGGATTTGTCGTCGTCACGAAGACGACTGGAGCTGTGACGTTCCGCATCAACGGCCTGCCCGCGGGAGCTTACGGCGTCTCTTACACCACGGCGACAGCTTCAGGCACTCAGTTGCCGAGCGTCACAGCGACAGCCGGCAATGGTGTCGACGTCACCATACCGGCCGCCGGCGTGATTACGGTCTATCGTCAGTCGTAGCTGTCGCGTAACGCAACGCGCCGTGCTGGACCGCATGACGTCGCCAGATCAGCCAGATCGTGACGCCGAGCAGAAGAAAGATCGGGAGCGGTGAAACACCGGTAGTCGCAAGAAACGGCGCATAACCGGCTGAGGCAGTCTTGCTCAAGACCGTGAGGAATGGAAGCTCGAAGCCGCCGAGCAGGATGTGCATCAATGAAGTCGGCACATCCTCGCGCGCCATCGCCACGCTCCATGAGATGACGACGGTCGGCACGACGATCAGATAGCGCAGCAGCGGCCCGCATCGAAGCAGCACGGGCACCAGCGCCAGGAACAGCAACGGCGCCGCGGGTACCATGTATCGAACTCCGGTGTTCCACTGCAGGAATGCATACTGATTCGCGCTACTGAACAGCCAGAGCGCCGCGCACGCGACAAAAATGAGCGTAAGCTCGGCGCTGCTCACGACGCGCGTACGACGCTGGACGAAAGGCGCGGCGAACGCAGCGATGAGCATCGGACAGAATGCGAACAAGCCATACCGGAGATCGAACAGATTTCCCCACAGCAACGAAGCGGCCGGCAGAGACATTCCATTCCAGCCGCGCCCGCTGTACTGCGTGGCGGTCATGTAACGCTGCGCGGGGAAGAACGGATTCCCGAACGCGGCCCACTGGTACCATAGCAGGAACAGCACAGGACCCAGCGCGCCGGCCGCGAGCCAAGCAGTATCTCTGACACCCGCAACGGCACCTGCGCGCTGCCAGCCTCGCGCGAGTGTCCAGAATCCAAACGCGACAATGAGAGCCGCGCCACTATAATCGCACAGGAGCGCAAGACCCAGCATCGCACCGGCGCCTGCGAGCGCCCGATTACTCGGTGGCCACGCTGTCCCGGCCTGTTCGCGCGGATCGGAGCGCTCGCTCGCGAGCAGCACGAACGCAATGAGCGTACAGTGAGTGACGATCGCGTTCTGATTCAGGAATGCGGATCGAAAGAAGATCGGCGTGCCGAATGCGTAGAGAAGTGACAACCATAACGCCCTACGTTCGTCTCCAAGTCGCGCTCGAAGAAACCAGAAGAGCACTACTGCGGCGAGTGCGCCGAGCGGCGCCATCAGACCCGCCTGCGTGATCGCGGCGGCGAGACCGAGCTTGACGTCGAGACCGCGCTCGCGTGAAGCGTTGAGAAATTTCGTACGGTTCGGCCGCGGATCGTTGTATGCCGCAGCAGGCTTGGGACTTATCAGATCGGGGCGGGCACGGAAGAGCATGGCCAGCGCGGGCCGCGCAATGGCATAGGGGATTGCGCCGAGCATCGAGGCGCCAGGATTGTTGTTGATGTATGCCCCTCTCCCCGGAATCTGAAAGAGATCCGGGTGCAAGCCCATGTATTCATCCACACGCACCGATAGATGCTCGCCCAGAGTGATTGCCAGGTAGGTCTCCCGCACGACGTTCGACGCAAAATGAGTGACGTACACGAGAAACACAGTCAGAGCCAGTCGGGCAGCGGTGCTGAAGCGAGGCAATTTCCGCATCAGTCTTCCACCACGTGACTCTCGAATTCATGACGATACTCGGCCCAGCGCCCGAGGTCGAAGCCATCCGGGCCGAGGCAATCGGCAGCCGCGTAAGCCATGCGGAGCGCGTGATGGGTGTTGTCATGGGCGAAAAGGCCCTGACGACCGAACGTCAGCATGTTCGGCTGTTCCGAAGCCCATCCATCCAGCGCGGAAAATGCGCGCTCGTAACCCTGGCGATAGATCGGGTATGCGAAGCGCAGGCGCTTCACATATACAGAAGTTGGCGCTGCCGGCAGTGGAAGCCCCGAACGCAGGAGATCCGCTGCAACGATCTCGCCGAGAGCGCTGTCGCTCATTTCCCAGTGCGCGTCGCCCAGCGCACAAGGCAGTTCCGCGCACAGCGTCGTGGAGTTACGCGGTTCATCGAGCGCCGAATAGTTTTTCGGCTCCGACAATCGCGTGATCGTCACTGATCCCTCGGGAAAGTAATGCGCGTCGAATTCGGTGAACCGCGGCACCGGCAAGGTTAGATACACCAGCAACATCGCCCTGTACTGAATGTCACCTGACGCCGCGAGCGACGCGGCGTCAGGCTCGGGAGTAGTCATTCTGGCGAGCATCGTGATTGGAAGAGTGGACCAGAGGTAGTCGGCGTGTATTGCGCGGTTCTCGCATCCGCGCTCGACATGCACCGACCATCCGTCTCCCTCCCGCTCGACGCCGACGACGCGCCATTCCAGCATGATTTTCGCGCCCGCCTTGCTCGCAGCGGCCGCAAACGCCTCGCTTATCTGCCCGAAGCCGCGCCGCGGGTAGAAGAATCGACCCGAGCCGGGCGGCTTGAATCCCGGCACCGCCGACAACAGCTTGCGCAGCAGCTTCTTGAACGAACCCGCGGAAACGCGGCGGCGCGCCTGGATTGCCGATAACTCGTCGGGCTCCGCACCCCAGATCTTCCGCGCATACGGAAAGTAGAAGTCGCGGCATATCGTCTCACCCAGGCTGGCCTGAAGAACGGACGCGAAACTTTCCTGGTTCTGTGCAGCGTCTGATTTGCTACGCCCGCGACGCGTCATGTCGCGCAAGGTGCCGAACGCGAAACCCGGGTCCAGGCGCAGCAGCAGATCGAGCGGCTTGAGCGGAAAATGAATCCACCGGCCGCGCAACCGGATGCGTCCATGTCGCGGCCGATCGAGCAGATCGCCATCCAGCACTGTCTTGATGTCTTGCAGAATCGCGGGATCGCACGCGGGATGCAGCCGATGGCTTCCGTAGTCGAGCCGCTGGCCCGCGTGATCGAAACTGCCCGAGTTGCCGCCGACGGCGGAATTTGCTTCGATGAGAGTGACGCGCGCGCGCCCGAGTCGGCGTAACTGGAACGCCGCACCGACTCCGGCCGGACCACCGCCCAGCACGACGACGTGCGGAAGTTCATCCGCGGCATCAGTCGCGGAAAGCGACTCGGCTGTCAGTGTCATGAATCACGCATGGTTGGCGTTGGGTTCGAGTTCTCCAGTCCTGCGTGTGCCGGTCACGTCGCGCCATCCAGTTTGGCCACCACTGAGGGCCCACCACACTGCTCCACCGACCAATCCGCCAGATATCATCACGGATTGCCAGATGAGCGCAGCGACGATCCCGAGCGTCACGGGCACGCCAGCCGGCGCCAGCAGCGCGGCGAGGGTTGCGTCGCGGACAGCCAGCCCACCAAGACTGATCGGGAGCAGGCCCGCGATCTTCGCCAGCGGCCAGACGAAGAACCATACGGTGATGGAAACCGTTATTCCGACCGAGCGACCGATCCATGCGTTGAGCAGCACGAAGCCGCTCTGCATCGCGAGCGATATCATCGCCGCCATGACTGCCGTTCCGGGTGAGCGGCTCATGCGCCGCAATACCACCAGACTGCGTCCCACCGGTCTGCGAATCTTCTTTGGCCATCGGTTGAGACGGCGGCGAAGCAGGAGTGGCACGCATGCGAGCACCGCAATGGCGACGACGAGCAGGCCGACCGCGAGCAGTTCTCCCGCCCACCCCGGGAATGAATCCCGTGACAGAACTCCACCGACCGCGATCAACAACCCTGTTGCGGCTATGTCGATCGCCCTGTCCGCGGCACTACCGAAGAAGGCGGCTTCGATCCGGCCGGTCGCGCGGGCGGCGAGTGCGGCCCGAACTACATCGCCGCCAACGACCGTTGGTAGGCAGAGATTCGCAAACAGACCGGCGGCGTAGCAGCGAATCGCGTCGCGTGACTTCATGCGCGCGCGTCCCGCGTTCACCAGCATGCGCCATTTCGCGACACCAAGCCGGTGGCCGGCAAGAAAGCCGAGCAGCACGAGTGCCCACGTGGTGAACCTGAGACGCGAGATCGCTGCCTGGACCTCGTGCCACGGCAGGAAGTAGAATATCGCGGCGAGCAGTCCTATGCTCACCGCCGGTTTGAGCCAACGCTTCATTTGCGGTTTGCCATTCGCGCGTTCTGATCCGCGAGCATGCCTACGGACCAGATGATCAGCGCGGCGAGAAGGCCGAGCACGGTCGTCTCCGACATGTTGTCGCGAAATATGTCGTAGATCAACTTCGCGATCCCTATCACAGCCAGCACGGCTCCCAGCGGTATGAACACCTTCAGCGGATTGAAGAAGACGATCGTCCTGAGGATGAGAAGCGTGAAGTCGTACGCGTGTCGCGCACGGATCGTCGAGTTGCCCAGTCGCTTGTAATAGTCGATGGATATGTATTCCACCGTATGATCGTTGCAGATGGAGGCCAGCGTGATGGTCGTCGTGAATGAGAATCCCGGCGGCAACAGATACTCGTAGCGCTCGACGAGGCTCTTGCGCATCAGCCTCAAGCCGGAATTGATGTCAGGAATGTGCTGACCGCTCAGGTAGCTCGCGAGCCAACGGAGGAACGCCTTGGCAGGCCGGCGAACCAACGGAACCTGAACTGTCTCGCCGGTGCGCGCACCGACAACCATGTCGTTCGCATCCGCACGAGCCAGCAGTTCGGGAATCGCCGCGACCGGATACGTGCCGTCCGCGTCGGTGATCAGAACCCAGTCGAAAAACGCGCGCCTTATGCCGTGCTTGAGCGAAGCGCCATACCCGCGATTGCGTGGATGCGACAGCACATGCGCGCCGGCCGCTGCGGCGCGCTCAGCTGTGTCGTCGCTGGAACCGTCATCCACCACGATGATCTCATAGTCCCAACCGGACGCGTCCATCACCCGCGCTACGTCTTCGATCTGCGCCGCAACGTGGGCACCCTCGTTGAATGCTGGAATGACGATGGAAACTGCGTGGGCGAGAGAACGCTCGTCCGGCTCCAGCTCCCGCTCGATCAGTCCGGCGGCGTGGAAACGAGCTACGAACCGTGGCTCTTGCAGGCCCTGCAGTGGGTTCGGAGGTGCACTCATCGGCTCACCATCACGTAAAGGTCTCCGCCTCCGACCGTGCCCGGAAAGCGTGCTACGGTACGATACGAATCGGATAGACGCGCCCACAGGGACGGCTCACCGGTTTCGATGCGCACGGGAAACGTCAGGACCATCCAGGTCCGTGTACCTCGAGTCTCGACTTGCGCCAGGTCCGACGCCGACGTTACTGTCGTCCACGGAAGGTGATAATACCGGCCGTAAACGTAGCTGCTCATGTCGCTCACCGCGACGACGTCGGCCGGACCGCGGTGAGAGTCGACAAAGCTCATCGCCGCTCCAAAATCCTGCTTGGGCAGCCATGCACGCGGAACCGTCATGAGACTGGCAGCGGCAACAAGCAGTGCTCCGCCAACGGACACCGGGACGGACGCTCTGCCCGGCACTATCGCGTGGACCACGGCGAATCCTCCGCGTACAGCGATCAGGACGGCGAACCCCGCACTGAAAAAGAAGAACCGCGGCCAGAGATTGTGCGAGAGTACCATTACTGCAACGCCTGTCACGACGGCAGGGAGCAGCATCACCGTGGTAACCACCACGCTCCGCCGCCAGTAGCTCGCCACGCCCGCACCGAGGATGATGAATACAACCGCCACTGCCGCCAGCCCACCCGGAATTCCGCTGCTCAGAACTCGCAACCCCTCGGTGAACATCCAGACAGGCTCCTTCCAAACCGTGGCGGAGCCAGCATCCGGCGGAATCATCAGCGTCGCGATGAATTGCGGCAGCACCAGCGCATACCCCAGGACGGAAAGCGTTCCCGCGAACACCAGTGCAGCGAGTGGCGCACGCCATGCACGATTGCGCAGGTCATTGCGTAGAACGATCACGAGGCACAACCACACGAGCGCGTGAGTGGCTGTGACGAACACCGCCGTCACATGGATCAAATTGGCCAACGCCATGCTTACAGCGTATCCGGCAACATTACGCCACGTGTGACGCAACGGATCGCTCAGGAGCAACAGGAAGCAACCACTTCCGACGAGAGTGAAGAACAGCAATCCCGTGTAGCCACGAGCGTTCTGAGAAAACCAGACGTGATGGTATGAGACGGCGAGGATGGTCGCGGCGAGCAACGCCTCGCGCCGCGACGTCACCCGCTCACCGAACCAGATCAGCGCGCCGAGGCTCGCCACGCCCAGGCAGACAGCGGGGAGCCGAAGCGCCCACGCGCTGTCACCGAACAGGACGACTGAAATCCGCGCCAGCATCGAATAGAGCATGTGCTGATTCTGGCTGTCGAACGTCGAAACGATGTGAATGAGAGGATGCCTCACGTAATCGACGTATGTCTGGATCTCGTCGAACCAGAGACCGCGGCCGAGCGACGGGATCCGGAGCGCGACGCCCACAGCGAGGATGCAAATGGCTGCGCAGGCCTCGGCGCGACTCCACGGCTTGGACGCCGGAACCGTCGTGTCCGGTGCCAGGCCCTGCCCCTCCGACGGTACCAGCCGCACGGACGGAATGAGCGCGAACAGCACGGCGTGAGCGACCAGCGCGAGCTTGAGGAGCACCATGCCGACGACAAGTTGCGCCACGTGCTCGCCGGATGCCGCAGGACCGGCCAGCGCAGCGGCAAGCGAGTGCACGGGCAGCAGGACACCAATGACGAAGAGCGCAACCGCGATCTGCCGCGGCCACGCGCGCAGCCATCCCGTGCCATCGGACGGAGCGCGCATCATCGAGTCCTCATCAGCGGCACCCGAGCGGCCGACTGGTAGCGTCGAATGCGTTTCACTAGACGGCAAGCACGGGTATCTGACCAGCCCGGAATCTCACTGCACCTGTGAGGACGAGAGCCGCTGCATAGGACGCAGCTCCCCACAACAGCGCAGTGATCAGAGTCTTCGGTTCGAGCACAAGCAGTACGGCGGTCATCGCCGATACGGCGACGACGGGGCGCCACAAGCGAGCGAGCACGATTCCTCCGATCCGGGCGCGCTTTGCCGCGTACATCGTAAGCGCCAGCCGCACGCTCTCACCCAGAATCGTGGCAACGGCTGCGCCGGGGATTCCGAAACGCGAGATGAGCACTATGTCGAGTACGGTGACAACAACGAGAGTGAGCGCGAATGCACGCAAGACATCAGCCTCGCGACCGACCGACAGCAACCCCACGACAGCAACATTGCACAACACCCCGGGAACCAGCGACCAGATGAGCAAGCGCAGCGCGGCTGCAGCCGGGACATACGTAGGCCCGAGCACCAGTGCGACGATACCCGGCGCGACCACGGCTCCGCCGACGACTACAGGGATGAGAAACACGAACACGTGGGCAAGTGCTGTCTCGAAGAGCTTGCGATGCTCGCCAGCGTCCGCACGACACGCGCTCAGAACCGGAAGCAGACTGAGCCCGTACGCAATGCCGACATTCAAGCAGAAGGCAACCACGGTGTAGGCAGCGGCGTAGTATCCCACGCTCTCGGAGCCGCGGAAGAAACGCAGAAACAGGAGATCGGAGTTGTACAGAGCAAGCCCGAACAGCGACGCCGCCATGAGGTGCCATCCCTGCCGCAGCAACGGAAGGGCAACTCGCAGATCGATCCGCGGCAACAGCACGATACCGCTCCGTGCCAGAATCACCAGCAGGATCACAGCGGTGAGGCCGTCTCCGATGACCTGGGCAATTGGAACCCGTGCCACGTCCGCCGCACCGTGCACGGCGACGAGCAGTACGCCAAGAGCGACGCACTCTCCCGCCACGCGTGCGGCCGCCACCCGGCGCGCATGCTCCAATCCGACGTGCACCCAACTGGTACTGATCCCCACCGCGATTACAGCCGCACAGTACAGGGCGAGCACCTTTCCATCAGGACTGGGCAGGAAGATCAAGGACAGGGCTGCGGCTGTACAGGCGATGAGGATCGCGATCGCCGCTCTGACGGTGAGCAATGCGGGCACCATGCTGCCGAGCTGATCGCGATGCGCCGCAACTTCACGAACCCCGACGCCGAGATCGAAGCCGGCATCCGCGAGGCGCTGCAGATACAGCAGCACTGCGAGCGCGAACCCGATCACACCGTAACGTTCCGGGCCAAGCGTGCGCGCAACGTACAACATTCCGGCGAACGCTATGAGACGCGCTGTAACCTCGCCGGAACCGAGCGCAACGAATGCACGCGCGACGCGCCCCGCGACTGGCGCAACGACGACGGGATTATCGGTTGTCAAGCTGGTTGCCATGAGTGACCGGGACGTCGCCAGTGGTGCCGTCGAGCACTGCAATCACGGAGTATCTCCCAGCCGCGCCTGAAGGCGCGATGATCCAGCGTTTACGATCCGGGAAACGCGCATGAATGGCAGCCATCGCAGACGCATCACCGTACCGTGCGACGATGGGTCCATTTCCGAGTGGGACACCGCTCCACAGGAATCCGCTCGCGTAGTCGGCATAATCGTTGGGCGGGTTGCCGTCCTTCACGAATATCAGACCGTGCTGCATCGCGTTGTCTCGAATCAGTCTTCCGGCGTCGGCGGTCACGCCGCGGTAACGCCGGTACTTCGCGGTACCTCGCCATACCGTGATCTGAAAGAACCCGACGAACGCGAGCAGCAGCGCGACTGACGCGACGCGCGTCTGATCGATCCCAATTCCATCCGCCAGCGCGCGTACTCCCAGCGCCGTCAGAGCAGCAAAGGGCACCAGCGTCTGATACCAGTAGCGCGGCCCCAGATCGGCGCCGCTGTACCAGTACAGCGTCGGCGGCACAAGGACCGCTACGATCAGACAGATCCAGAGCCACATGCCACGCACTCTCTTCCCCAGCGCGAGCATGACGATGAACAGCACGGCACCGCCGAGCCACCCGAACAACTCGGTATCGATGATACTCAGATTCAGATTCAGGTGAATGGCGGCTTCCAGCGGGCTGTGACCAGGGAGGATGTCGTTCGCCCACCCGATGTTGCCCTTGTCCGGTCCGAAACCCAGTGCATTGGATCCGGGATAGAACGTCAGATCAAAGAACATCTGCACCGGATCGCGGAGTGCATTCCCGGTGAGGATTCTATTGTTGATGAAAAAGAGCGAGCCCACAGCGGAGCTCGCGGCGACCGCCACCGCAACGGCAGCAGCACGGACGCGCGCGCCGAACGCACCCATGCACATCGCAAGCACGATGACGCCGACGCTGACCGCCTCGACGGGGCGTGTGAGAAACAGCAGGCCGAGCGCCAGGCCGCCGATGACTCCCCATCGGAGGCGCGCTCCCTTCTGCAGCTCGAGCACACTCAGCAGGGCCAGCAGTGCGCAGACAATGCTGAGCGGGTGTGCCATGTACGTCGCGCCAACCGTCACGTAGAGTGGCGACGTCGCGAGCAGCAACGCCGCCAGGAGCGCCGTGGAGGAGCGGTGAACGCGTCTGACCACGGCGTACGCGAGCAGAACGCCCGCGCCCGAAAGCAACGGGTTGAGTATCCATGGAACGCCCGCGATTACACCCAGCGCAAGCACCAGGGGCCAGCCTGGCGGAAATACGCTGAACCACTTTCCGTCGTGCGCCATTATCAGAAACTGCCTGAACAACTCGGGCGCGGGTGGCGGATCGAGATACACGCGCCCGTGCGCATACGTCTTCGCCTGAAAGAGATAGGCGACTTCATCCGGCACGTGCGGAATCCGATGAAACGTCAGCAATGCAACCGTACCGCACGCGAGGGTCGTGAACGCTGCTGCAACACCGACGATCATCCACGCCTTGCGGCCATCAGCATCGAGCAGCGCCGAGACTGCCGGCCCGTGCGGAATGCTGCGCGCGGCGAATACGATGCACGCCAGGCCGGCGGCGTGCACCGCCGCCGTGAGAATGAGGTGGATGCCATAGCCGGCCGGATCGCGTGACACCAGCGTCGTCGCGAGCACCCAGATCACGCACACAGACAGAGCGACTCCGGCGGCGCGGCGCGACGCCGCGAGGCTCCGGTACGACCTCGTGAGTCCGACGACGGCGGCGAGCGCCACCAGCAGGAGAATTGCAATCGCGAGAGGGTGCTGTCGCAGCTCGGCCGGCGCGCGAAAGCCGAATTGCCACGCACCTGGCGAGTACAGAGCGATTGCCGCCTGTTCGCCTGCTATCGCGACAAGTATCCACACAATCCCCGCGGTGACATTCGATTGGCCCGCTTCCCGTGCCTGCGCTACGACCTCAGCTTGCGCGACGTCGGCAGACATACAGGATATGTGGATATGGGAGCACGTCGTTCATGCGATGCATCGCAACGTCGAAGCCGAGCCCGCGCAGAATCGCCACCAGCTCGTCGGGCGGCCAGTAACGAATGGGCTCCATTCCGACCAGCAGACGATCGAGCAGCAGCGTAAAGAGCATCTTGTAACGCGGCCGGTCGGCGACATCCTTGATTATCACAGTACCGCCCGGCCGGACGAGGCCGGCCACAACCGCGAGAAACGCTCGCACTCGCGATTGCGGTAGATGATGCAGAAGATCAAGCATGTAGATCGCGTCGAACTGTCGCTCGGTGGCCCACGTCGTGACGTCGCTCGCCTCATACGCCACGTTGGTCAGCTCGAGGTACTCCGCGCTTGCAGTGGCGGCAGCGACACGCCCTGGATCGAGGTCGACGGCAACGATTTGCAGCCCAGGCTTCGTCATGGCGTAGAACAGCGAGAAAAGACCGAAGCCGCAACCCAGATCCAGAACGTCGCCGGAATCCGGAAGATACTGACCAATTTCCTCGAGGAACGGCTGCCGGACGATCGCGAAGCGCACGCGCGAATACGCACGCGCGATCGGATTCCGGAAGCTGTGTATTACATCCCGGATCGCGCTCGCACCCGTTGCTCGGCCATGCAACGTGCGCGACGACGTTTGCACACGCG
>Ga0134126_10003752_pt1 | contig 19032 bp, 16 predicted proteins | sample KB31752_FD_96881 | JGI IMG/M metagenome (GOLD analysis project Ga0134126, IMG submission 96881) | Terrestrial soil microbial communities with excess Nitrogen fertilizer from Kellogg Biological Station, Michigan, USA - KB3-175-2 | ecosystem: Environmental > Terrestrial > Soil > Unclassified ...
ATGGCCGATCGCCAGCGTCGGGAACTTCTGCCCTTTCTCCCATTCGGCGGCGAACGACGTCGTCCAGCCGGCAGCGCCGTCGAAGCCCCATTCCTTGTTGGCGAGCGTGAATGTGCAGTTCGGGCCGCCCTTCAACATCAGGTTCTCGCCGACGCGCAGCACGAACAGATCGGTATGGCCGTCGCCGTCGATGTCGAGGGGATAGGCGCCGATGACGCCCTTGAGCAGCGCGGGGTCGAGGTCGAGAGGCTTCTCCTCGAACTTGAGCGGGCCGCCGCGCGCCGATTTGTTGATCAACAGCTTGGCCGGATTTTTGCCGCCGGCCAGGAAGACGCTGGGAAAGCCCGAGCCGTCGCAATCGAACGCCGCGCCGCCGCCGCCGACGAAAAATTCCCATCCGCCATCATAGGTCTGGTTGATCCCGGCGGCGGTGGCCTCTTCGTGCATGACCGGAACGTCGGAGAGGAGGGCGGAGGAATCGGCCCGCGCCGCCGATGCGAGCCAGAAAAGCGCCAGCGCGCCGAGAACGATGCGGATCATCACGGCGCCTCGATCACCAGCGAGCGAAGGAACGCGATCACCGTATCGCGCTGCGTCTTCGTCAGATCCAGATAGGCGTCGCGGGCGAAGCGCGCGTCGCCGCCGTGGGCGACGATGACCTCGTTCAACATGCGAAAATCGCCGCGATGCCCGTATGGCGCCGTGGAGCCGACTCCCCAAAGCTGCGGCGTGCGGAACACGTCGCGTTCGACGAAGCGTTGCGCCTGCAATTCGTTGCCGAGCGCGGAAACCTCGGCGTCGACCACGACATGGCGCTTCAGGTCGCTGAACAGCGGGATCAGCCATTCGCCCTTGGCGTCGCGCTTCAACCGCGCGGCGAAGGGCAGCTTCGACAGGTCGATGACGATGCCCTTGCGCACCTCGCCGGCGCGCAGCGTTCCCGCCATGTCATAGGGCGCGGGGTCGGTGAAGAGCAGCGATTTCAGCGGCAGCGTGGTGCGGTGGCACGAGGCGCAGCCGACCTGCTCGAAATGCGTCTCGCCCTCCGTCGCGGCGGCGCGCCAGTCCGGCGGCAGGCCGGTCTTGACGGTCGGCGGCGGCAGCGTCGCCAGGAAGGCGACGAGCGCGGAGACGTCGCCCGGCGCCGCCGCGTCGGGCACGCCGCTGCCGTCGAAGTCGTGGCTGCCGGTCCAACGCACGCCGAAACGCTCGGACGCCTCCAGGCCGAAATGGGCGTTGAGCGCGTTGATGACGAATTGGCGCAGCGAGGTGAACACGCCCTTGCGGCTGAACGGCCGCACGATGAGGTCGGCGTCGACGCCGTCCACGGCGTCGAGATCGACGAGCCCATCGGGGTGGGCTTTCAAAGAGCCGAAACGCACGCCCTTGGTGACCAGATCGACCTCGACGTCCTGGTGACTGGCGCGCGCCCGAGCTATCCCGGCGTCGCGCTCGGCCCGCAGATCGGCGGTCATCTCGCGCGCCAGCAATTCGGTAAGGCCCGCGCCCATCAGCGCCGGCGGGTTTCGCTCGCTGGAGAAGGAAGGATCGGTGGTGTCGAACGCGGCGCTCTCGAAACCCTCGGAGACGAAGGCGTTGGCGGCGAAATCGGCGGCGGCGCCGACCGTGGGGTCGCTGTGGCAGGAGACGCAGGCGCTGGAATCGGGGCCGCTCAGGCGCGAAAAGGCCGGATTGACGCCGAACCTGCGATGCGTCGGCACGATCGCCTGCGTCGCGCGCGGCCGCCCGGCGCCGTCGGCGGTGGTGAACTTGGATTGGAACAATGTGCGCCCGCGCGCGATCAGGCCCGGCAGCGCCGAGGCGCCGGCGGCGGCCACAGCGTCGAAATCGACGTGGCTGGCGAACACACGCTCGTCCCAACTGCCAGCCTCGACCGAGCCGGCGGCCGTCATCAAGACGAGCGCCAGGGCCAAGCCCCCGTAGCGTTTCCTCATCTCCCGCTCGCTTATTTTATTTCACGTCGGCCTTTCGTAGCGCTCCCGCCGCACGCGCGCAACCGTCATGAGGATCGACCCTCCAATTTTGAGTTGCAGACCTCGAAACTTGCGGCTAGAAATTGCCGCAATGAACATGGAAACGCCCTCAGGCCGCCTCACGCTGCGAGAGATCGCGCGTCAGGCAGGCGTCAGTCTGGCGACGCTGGATCGCGTGCTGCACGGCCGCAGCGGCGTGCGCGAGGAAACGGCGCGCCGCGTGCGCGACGTGATCGCGCGCCATGCCGGGCCGTCCGCCGGCGCCAGCCGCGCCCGCAGCATGAAATTCGCCTTCGTGATGCCGGAAGGCGCCAATGTCTTCATGCAGGCGATCCGCGACAACGTCGTCGAGATGTCGAGTTGGCTCGCGGCGCGCAAAGTCTCGGTCGAGATCATCGTCGCCGACGTCTTCAACGCGCTGCGACTCGCGCAAGCGCTGGAGTCCCTGCAAGGAAAATTCGACGGCGTCGCCGTGGTGGCGCTCGACCACCAGAGCGTGCGGGCGGCGATCGACGATCTCGTCGCCTCCGGCATGCATGTCGTGACGCTGGTCTCCGACGTTCCGGGCTCGCGCCGGCATCATTATGTCGGCGTCGACAATGTCGCGGCGGGGCGCACCGCCGCGGTGCTCGTCGGCCGCCTCGCACGTCAGCCGGCGGGCAAGGTCGGGGTGATCGCGGGATCGCAACTGCTGCGCGATCACGCGGAACGCATTTTTGGCTTTCAGCAGGTGATGGGGCTGGAGTTTTCGCACCTCACGCTGCTCAATCCCGTTGAAGGGGGCGATCAGGATCAGCTAAATGAAGACCTCATGGCGAGGTGGCTGAGCGACCATTCTGATCTGATTGGCGTCTATAATGTCGGGGCCGGCACGCCGGGCGTGGGCAAGGCGATCGCCGATTGCGGGCGGGAGGAGCACATCGTTTTCGTTGCTCACGATCTGACGCCGTTCACCCGCCGCGGTTTGCTGCGCGGGCTGGTCGACGCCGTCATCTCGCAGGACCCCGGTCACGAGGCGCGCTCGGCGATCCGCGTGCTGATGGCGCTGACGCGCGGCGAACCGCTGCTCTCCGAGCAGGAGCGCATCAACATCGACATTGTGATGAGAGACAATCTCCCCTGAAGGGGTTCAATTTCGGGCGCGGCGGTTGTCGCCGCGCTTTTGGGGATACGGCGCCGATCGCGCCGTAGAGACGTCGGGGCAGTTGCGATCAAGGATTTTTGATGGCACTTGTAACGACAAAAAGGCGCCGTCCTTTTGGCGGCGCGTCAAGGCCGCCCGGTGCGGCCATATCGTGGAGGAAATACATGAAGTCTTTGAAAACCCTTTTAGCTGGCGCGGCTCTTGCAGGCATCGTCGGCAGCTTGGCGCTCGGCGTCGCGGTGAGCCCCGCGGCGGCGAAGGGCAAGAAGATCGCCGTTTCCTGGAAGACCTTCCAGGAGGAGCGCTGGAAGACCGACGAGAAGGCGATCAAGGCCGTCGTCGAGGCCGCCGGCGACACCTACATCTCCGCCGACGCGCAGGGCTCGGCGACCAAACAGGCTTCCGACATCGAAGGCCTCATCACTCAGGGCGTCGATGTCATCATGGTTGTCGCCTTCGATTCCGACGCCATCCTGCCCTCGATCAAGAAGATCAACGACGCCGGCATCAAGGCGATCGCCTATGATGTGCAATTCGAGGATCCGAACGCGCTCTACATCACCTTCGACAACGTCGGCGTCGGCCGGCTGATGGCCAAGGAAGTGCTCAAGGTGAAGGATTCCGGCAATTTCGCCTTCATCAAGGGCGACAAGGGCGATCCGAACGCGACATTCCTGTTCAGCGGCATCACCGAGGTGCTGAAGCCGAACATGGACGCCGGCAAGATCAAGAACGTCTGCGAGACCTTCACCGACGGTTGGAAGCCCGACAACGCGCAGAAGGAAATGGAGCAGTGCCTGACCAAACAGAACAACAAGGTCGACGCCGTCCTGTCGGAGAATGACGGCATGGCCTCGGGCGTGGTGGCGGCGCTGAAGGCGCAAGGCATGGCAGGCGCGGTGCCCGTGACGGGCCAGGACGGCGACCTCGCGGCGATCAATCGCGTCGCGCTCGGCACGCAGACGGTGTCGATCTGGAAGGATTCGCGCGAACTCGGCAAGGCGGCGGCGGAAGCGGCGATCGCGATCGCCGACGGCAAGCCGATTTCGTCGCTCCCCGGCGTCGGCAAGTTCAACAAGGGCAAGAAGGGCGTGGAGATGAACGCCATTCTGCTGGCGCCGACGCCGATCACCAAGGACACGCTCAATCTGGCGATCGATGCCGGCTGGATCACCAAGGACAAGGCCTGCGCCGGCGTCAAGAAGGGCACGGTCAAGGCTTGCGGCTGACCCGTTGAACCTGGGCCGGGCGCATGGCCCGGCCCTTATCCGCGTGGCCGCCGCCGGTTGCGAACAATTGTTTCGTTCCAATAAATTGCTTCGGGGAGAACGCGATGTCGGTGGGAGCGGAACCCAGCACGGCCCATCTGGTGGCGATCGAAAGCCCGGTCAAACGATTCTTCCGCGCCACCGAGATCGACACCCGCCTGCTCGGCATGGTCGCGGCGCTCGCGCTCATTTGGATAGGCTTCCATATCTTCGGGCAATTGCTCACCGGCGAGGCGGTGTTCATGAAACCCCGAAATCTCTGGAACCTGCTCGTCCAGACCTCGTCGATCTCGGTCATGAGCACCGGCATGGTGCTCATCATCGTCATGCGCCATATCGATTTGTCGGTCGGCTCCATGCTGAGCTTCGTCGGCGTGGTCAGCGGCGTCGCGCAGGTCTATTGGCTCGCGCCTTGGCTCGGCGCCGACAATCCCTATATCTGGATCGTCGGCGTCGTCATCGCTTTGGGAACCGGCGCGCTGGTCGGCGCCTTCAACGGCTTTCTTATCGCTTACGCCGGCATCCCGTCGTTCATTGTCACGCTTGGCGGCCTCATCGTCTACAGCGGCGCGGCGTGGTGGGTGATCCGCGGCGAGACGGTGGCGCCGATGGATGCGAGGTTCGAACTGATCGGGGGCACGCCGCGCGCCTCTTGGATCGGCAGCGAAGCGAGTTGGGTGCTGGGAGCGATCATCTGTCTGGCGATCATCGGCGGCATCGTCGCCAATCGCTCGGCGCGGGCGCGATTCAAATTCCCGCAACGGCCGCTATGGGCGGAGGCGTTTCTCGTTGTTCTCGGCTGCGGGGTCACCTTGGGCGCCGTCGCCGTCGTCAACGCTTATCCGTGGCCGCCGCTGGTCGCGGCAAGATACGCCAAGGAAAACAACATTCCCGTGCCGCCGGGCGGCCTCATATACGGGCACGGCTTCGCTGTGCCGGTGTTGATCGCGCTCGCGGTCGGCGTCGTCATGGCGTTCCTGGCCACCCGCACCCGCTTCGGGCGCTATGTCTACGCGATTGGCGGCAATCCGGAGGCGGCGGAACTAGCGGGTGTCAATACGCGCAAGATTACGCTGCTGATGTTCACGCTGATGGGCGTACTTGTCGCCATCTCGGCCTGTATAAGCTCGGCGCGTCTCGATGCGGCGACCAACGATCTCGGCAAGTCGAGCGAACTTTACGTCATCGCCGCCACCGTCATCGGCGGCACGTCGCTCGCCGGCGGCATCGGCACGATCTATGGCGCGATGCTGGGCGCGCTGGTCATGCAGTCGCTGCAATCGGGCATGACGCTGCTCAATTTCGACAGCGCAGTGAAGGACGTCATGGTCGGCTCCGTGCTCGTCTTCGCAGTCTGGATCGACCAGATCTACCGCCGCCGTCAGAGCTGAGGGGGACGCTGATGGACGCCGAGATGAAACCTCTGCCGCTGGTCGAGATGAAGGACGTCTCGATCGCTTTCGGCGGCATCAAGGCCGTCGATCACGCCTCGATCGACCTCTATCCCGGCGAGGTCGTCGGCTTGCTCGGCCACAACGGCGCCGGCAAATCGACGCTTATCAAGGTGCTCTCCGGCGCCTACAAGCGCGACGGCGGCGACATCCTCATCAATGGCGAGGAGGCGGTTATCAACAATCCGCGCGACGCCAAGAAATACGGCATCGAGACCATCTATCAGACGCTGGCGCTGGCCGACAATGTCGACGCCGCCGCCAATTTGTTCCTCGGCCGCGAGTTGCGCACTCGCTGGGGCACGCTCGACGATGTGGCGATGGAGGCGCAGGCGCGGCGCGTCATGGGGCGGCTGAACCCGAATTTCCGCCGCTTCAAGGACCCGGTGGCGTCGCTTTCGGGCGGCCAGCGGCAATCGGTGGCGATCGCCCGCGCCATCCACTTCAACGCCCGCATCCTCATCATGGACGAGCCGACGGCGGCGCTGGGACCGCAGGAGACAAAGCAGGTCGGCGATCTCATCAAGCAATTGAAGGCCGAGGGCATCGGCATTTTCCTCATCAGCCACGACATCCACGACGTGTTCGACCTCGCCGACCGGGTGACGGTGATGAAGAACGGCCAGGTCGTGGGGGCCGGGCCGGTGACGGCGATGACCAAGGACGAGGTGCTGGGCATGATTATTCTCGGCAAGTGCCCGCCGGGCGCGACGCCAGGGCCGGGGGCGATGGCGGCGTGAGGCGATAGCCGTGCGCCTCGGGGCGCGCTATTCTGCCGCCCATGACCCAGCTCCATCGTCCCGTCGGCCCCGGCGATCATATCTTTCTCGTCGACGGCTCGTCTTTCGTCTTTCGCGCCTATTTCCAGTCGATCCGGCAGGATCAAAAATACAATTACCGCTCCGACCGCCTGCCGGTCGGCGCGGTGCGGCTGTTCGCCACCAAAATCCTGCAATTCCTGCGCGACGGCGCGGCGGGGATCACGCCGACGCATATCGCCATCATCTTCGATAAGTCCGAGCAATCGTTCCGCCGCGAGCTTTATCCCGCCTACAAGGCGCACCGGCCCGATCCGCCGGAGGATCTCGTGCCGCAATTCCCATTGATGCGCGCTACCGTCAGCGCCTTCGGCCTGACGCCGATCGAGCAGGACCGCTACGAGGCCGACGATCTCATCGCCACCTACGCGCGCCTCGCCCGCCAGCGCGGCGCGCAGGTGCTGATCGTCTCGGCCGACAAGGACCTCATGCAATTGATCGAGCCCGGCGTCGCCATGTTCGATCCCGCCTCGGGGACCGGCGACACCCGGCGCGAGGAGCGGCGCATCAGCGCAGCCGAGGTCATCGATTATTTCGGCGTGCCGGCGGAGAAGGTCGTCGACGTGCAGGCGCTGGCTGGCGATTCCACCGACAACGTGCCCGGCGCGCCCGGCATCGGCATCAAGACCGCCGCGCAACTCATCAACGAATACGGCGATCTCGATGCGCTGCTCGCCCGCGCCGGCGAGATCAAACAACCTAAGCGCCGCGAGACGCTGACCAATCCGGAGACGGTGAAGCTGATCCGCATCTCCCAGCAACTCGTGACGCTGGTGCGCGACGTCGAGGTTGAGACGCCGCTGGAGTCCCTGGGCCTGCCGAAGCTCGACGGCGAGACGCTGATCGCCTTCCTGAAGGCGATGGAATTCACCACCATCACCCGGCGCGTCGCCGAGATCTGCGGCGTCGAGGCCAACGCGATCGAGCCCGACCCGGCTTTTGCCGGCGCCGCGGGTTGGCGCGGCCGCAACGGCGAGGCCGCCGCGCCGCCAGCCGTCGAACCGCCGCCACCCGAGACGGCGGCGTCGGCCGAGGAACAGCCTTCGCCCAAGCGCCTCGCCGAGGCGCGGGCGGCGGAGGCGCGAGGACAGGCGTTCGAGACCGCCAAATATCCGGCGGTGCGGACGCTTGCGGAACTCGACGCGTGGATCGCGCGCGCCTTTGAGGCCGGCGTCGTCGCCTTCGACACCGAGACCTCGTCGCTCGATCCGATGCGCGCCGATCTCGTCGGCGCCTCGCTGGCGCTGGCGCCGGGAGACGCCTGCTATATCCCGATCAACCATGTGCAGGGCGAGGGGTTGTTCGGCGACGGGCGGTTGCCCGATCAATTGCAGGAGGCCGAGGTCGTGGAACGGCTGAAGCCGCTGCTCGAAGCTCGCCACGTGCTGAAAGTCGGGCAGAACGTCAAGTTCGATTGGCACGTGTTCAAACAACGTGGCGTCGAGGTGGCGCCGTTCGACGATACGATGCTGATGTCCTACGTCCTCGATTCCGGCGTCAGCAACGAAGGCCACGGCATGGACGGCTTGAGCGAGCGCTGGCTCGGGCACAAGCCGATCGCGTTCTCTGATGTGGCGGGATCGGGGCGCAGCTTTATTGGCTTCGCGCGCGTCGCCATCGACCGGGCGACCGCCTATGCGGCCGAGGACGCCGACGTGACCCTGCGACTGTGGCTGACGCTGAAGCCGCGCCTCGTCGCCGAGGCCATGACCACGGTCTATGAGACGTTGGAGCGGCCGCTGGTCGTCGCGCTGGCGCGCATGGAGGGGCGTGGCGTGTCGATCGACCGCGCCATTCTCTCGCGTCTTTCCGGCGAATTCGCGCAGGGCATGGCGCGCATCGAGGCGGAAATTCAAACTTTGGTCGGCGGGCCGATCAATCTCGGCTCGCCCAAGCAGATCAGCGACGTGCTGTTTGGCCAGATGGGCCTGCCGGGGGGCAAAAAGACGCCGACCGGCGCCTGGTCGACCGGCGCCAGTGTGCTCGAAGACCTCGCCGAAGAAGGCCACCAACTGCCGCGCAAGATTCTCGACTGGCGCCAGCTCTCCAAACTCAAGTCGACCTATACCGACGCGCTGCCGGGCTATGTCAATCCGACGACGCATCGCGTGCATACGAGTTTCGCGCTGGCTTCGACAACGACCGGGCGGCTTTCCTCGTCCGAGCCGAACCTGCAAAACATCCCCGTTCGCAACGAGGAGGGCCGGCGCATCCGCCGCGCCTTCGTCGCCGGTCCGGGGGCCAAGCTCATCTCGGCCGATTACAGCCAGATCGAGCTGCGATTGCTTGCCCATATCGCCGACATTGGCTCGCTGAAGAAGGCCTTCGCCGACGGGCTCGACATTCACGCGATGACGGCCTCCGAGATGTTCGGCGTACCGGTCGCCGGCATGCCGAGCGAGGTCAGGCGGCGCGCCAAGGCGATCAACTTCGGCATCATCTACGGCATCTCGGCCTTCGGCCTCGCCAACCAGCTCGGTATCCCGCGCGAGGAGGCGGGCGCCTATATCCGGAAATATTTCGAGCGCTTCCCCGGCATCCGCGATTATATGGAGGCGACGAAGAAGCGGGCGCGCGAGGATGGCTATGTGACGACCATATTTGGTCGCAAGTGCCATTTTCCGCGCATCAACGCCTCCAACCCGAGCGAGCGCGCCTTCAACGAACGCGCCTCGATCAACGCGCCGATCCAGGGCTCGGCCGCCGACATCATCCGCCGCGCCATGGCGCGCATGGACGGCGAACTCGAAAAGGCCAAGCTGAGCGCGCGCATGCTGTTGCAGGTGCATGACGAACTGGTGTTCGAGGCGCCGCACGAGGAGGTTGACGCCACCATCGCGCTGGTGGCGAAAGTGATGTCGCAGGCCCCGGCCCCGGCGCTCAGGCTCGACGTGCCGTTGCTTGTCGACGCCCGCGCCGCCGACAACTGGGACGAGGCGCATTGAGCCTCATTCGATGCCGCGCAACAGGCCTGCGACGCCGCCGGCCGCCACCGTAATCAGCGCGCTGACGAGAAACAGCGAGGGATAGCCGAAGCCGCCGATCAGCAAACTCGCCAACGTCGGGGCGATGAATTGCGCCGTCGCGCCGGCCATCACCAATAGCGCGAGATCGCGCCCGGCGGTCAGCGGATTGGGCAGTACGCGCGTCATCAAGGCGAGGTCGATGGCGGCGTAAAGGCCCATCGCGACGCCGCCGAGGACGGCGAACGCCAGCATGCCGGCCCACGTCGCCGACACCACCGGGGCCAGCATCGCCAGCGCCATCAACGCCGCATAGCCCTGCGCGAAGGCGCGCCGGCGCGAAGTGCGCGCCGCCAGATGATGGCCGGCGAAGACCGCCGCCAGCGTCGCCACGGTGCGAATGGCGGCGATGAGGCCGGTCGCGGCGCGCGCGTCGTGGCCGGGCAGCGCGGCGACGCCGACATAATCGCGCAGCACGTAGAGGAGATAGTTGTTGATGGCGAATTGCGCGGCGAACATCAGCACGCGAAAGGCGAAGGCGAGCGTGAAATCGCGCGAGCGGAAGCTAGTCAGCGCCGCGAGCCGGAGACGGCCGGCGGCGCGCACCGGCTTCGCGGCGGCGAACGGGGCCTCGCGCGCGAAGACGAGGAACAGGCAGGTCGTCGCCGCGAAATAGGCGAATAGCGCAAAATAGCCGAGGCCGGGCCGCAAATAGGCGGCGACATTGACGCCGACGAGGCCGCCGATCGGCCCGGCGACGGCGAATAGCGAGGAGGCGCGGCGGCCGAGGCGCGGCGGCACGCGATCCGGCGCGACCGCCAGCAGCGCCGCCTGGAAGCCGTTCAGCGTGAACCACAGCGCGCCGTAGAACACGGCGACGCCGCCGACCGAATGCTGCTGCGACAGCAGCGCCGCGAAGATGAGCGACAGCCCCGCCATGCCGGCGAGCCAAGGCGCGCGACGGCCGAAGTGGCCGCGGGTGGCGTCCGAGGCGGCGCCGATCGCAAACAGTCCGGCGACGCCGGCAGCCGCGCAAATCACCGTCAGCCACGCCATATTGGCGACTTTGGCGGCGGCGTCGATCGCCTCGACCTGGTCGGGCACGAGAATCGCCTGCACGCCCTGGAAGCTGGCGTAGAGGGCGATGGCTGTCGGCAACAGCAGGGCGAGGGCGCGCTCGGGGGAAGTCACGCGCGGGCTCTTACGGCGCCGTCGCCCGATTCGCTGCAATCTCCTTGATTTCCGCACCACAAATTACCAGGCGTTGGTTACGCCCGGGCAGACGGCAGTGGTGGAATAGTCAGAGCCAGCGTCGTACCTGGACCTTGTAACGGCGGTAGTCGTCGCCGAACTTCCCTTCGAGATAGCGTTCTTCCCGGGCGATGACCTGCGTCTGGATCGCGATCAGCACGAACGGGAGCAAGGCGAAGGCTAGCGGCCCGTCGAAGCCGATCGCAAGGCCGGCATAGATGAGCGCCATGCCGAGATACATGGGATTGCGGGTCCACCGATAAGGACCTGTCGTTGCGATAAGAGTCGTCGTCTGCGACGGCGGAATGTTGGCGCCCAGCCGCCGGAACAGCCCTGCCGCCGCAAGTATTATCGCCGCCCCGGCAACGATTAACAGCGCGCCCGTGGCAATCAGCAGCTCCCAGTCGATGCCGAAAGAGCGCAGGATGACGAACCGATCCGCCGCAAGCCCCAACAGCAGCGTTCCCAGATAGACGAACGGCGGAGGGACGCGCACACCGGCACTGTCAGGCTCGACGGCCATGCTCATCTCCAATCTGGGCTCTTAAACCAGCATCGACTGCTGGGCGAAGATGCCCGCCATCGCGCCTTGCCATGATGCCGTGGTGACCGAGGGTAGAAGGGGGTTGGTGAGGTCGCCGGCAGCATAGACGCCCGGCACGCTGGTTTCGCGGCGCTCGTCGACCTTGACGACGACGCCGAGGGGTGTGTCGACCGTGGCCAGGCCCAGGGTTTCATGAAGACTTGCGGACGGCTTGTTGCGCGGATGGGCGAAGAGGATGTCGACCGCGACATCGGGGCCGGTATCGATCTTGACGGTGGCGGTATGACCCCCTTTATGGGCGATCCCGATGATCCGGCCATCAACGACTGGTACGTTGCGACGCGCCAGATCGGCGCGGATATCGAGCGGAATATCGTGAGCATCGGCAAAGACCGTCAATCTGTCGGTCCAATCGTGGAAAAGCCTAACCTGATTGTGCGACTGCCGGCCGGACCAGACGAGGCCCCAATGCTGGTCGGCAACTTCAAAGCCGTCACAATACGGGCAGGGCACGACGGCCGCGCCCCAGCCTTCGGCAAAGCCCGGAACATCAGGCATTTGGTCGACTATTCCATAACTGAGGATCAGGCGGCGTGCGGTGAAGGTGTCGCCATCGCCAGTGCGGACAAAGAAATTGTCGATGTCGCCGGATACCCTGTCAGCCCGGGCACTAACTAGCCTAATCGTGGGATAGCGCATTAGCTGCTGCCGCGCCTCGGCCAAGATGTCCATCGGTGGTTTGTGATCATGGCCGAGCAGGCCATGCGAGTGGTCTGCGAAGCGGTTGCGCGGCAAGCCGGTATCTAGAACGGTGACTTTGCGGCGGGCGCGGCCGAGCTGAAGCGCGCCGGCGAGACCGGCAAAGCTGCCGCCAACGATGATGACGTCATCCATAGTAGTGGGCTCCGTGTTGTAGATGGAATGGGATGTTCCCGGCTGGCGATGGCTTCAGTGCGAATAAGACTGACGGTCGAAAGCGCGGCCAGCTTCAGGAGGGTTCGTCGTTGCATGGATCAAGCCCTCTCCATCGGCGACATCAGCAGGTGAACGCGCTTGCAGACTTTGAAAACCGAGTGGTATCGTAATGTACGATTTAAGATACTGTCAAGGACTGGAATTACCGTGACCAAAAACAGCCAAGGCCGACGCGGCCGGCCCGCCAACGAGGCGCTTGGGCAAACGATAGTCGACGCTGCAAGCGAACTTTTTGTGGAGCTGGGTTTTCAAGCGACGACATTGGAAAAGGTCGCACGGCGAGCGAAGATATCTAAACTCAGCATCTATCGGCACTTCGAGAACAAGGAGGCGTTGTTCAGCGCGGCCATCGCGGCCCGCTGCCAGCAGTTTGCACCACTGGCCTATTTTGAAGGCATAGCCGGTTCGGCCGAAGATCAACTCATGGCGGCAGGATCAACCCTGCTTCGCACGCTGTTGAGCCCGGACGTCCGCAGTGTCGAAGCTATGATCATGGCCGACAAGACGAACCAAGCATCTTTAAGCAAACTGTTTTACGAAGCCGGCTTCGTCCATGTCATGGCTCAAATCGAGGCCCTGTTGCGTAAGATGCACGCGAAGGCGGTTCTGAACGTGCCCGATCCTGTTCAGTCCGCGCGCTTGTTTGCCGCGCTCATCAAAGGGTCCGATCTCCTGATCATCGCACGCTTTGATGAGGCGAGAGCAGGAAATGACAACGAAATTGGATCATACTGCCGATTGGCCGTCGCCATGTTTGTCGCGGCGCACGTGGCAACGACCACGGGGAAAGATCGTCCCGTGTTGGTGCATAAATCTTAAAAAATTGGCGCCGAATGGACGAAGGCGAGGGCGGCGGCCGGCGGGGATCGTCGCCCTGCGCTTTTAGCAGCGCGTTTGAATCGCGGCCCGGCTGCGTGTAAACGGAGCCTCGCTGCGCCTCGGGCGCCTCGGAGACGATCATGCCGCTATTTCCCCGTATGCGCGCCGCCGCGCTCGTCCTGGCGCTGGGGTTGTCGCTGTCGGCCTGCGGCGTCAACACCATCCCGACCCTGCAAGAGACCGCCAAGGCGCGCTGGTCGGATGTCGAGAACCAATACCAGCGCCGAACCGACCTCATCCCCAACCTGGTGGCGACCGTGCAAGGCTACGCCAAGCAGGAGAAGGACGTGCTCGTCGCCGTCACCGAGGCGCGCGCCAAGGCGACCTCCATCCACATCGATGCCAACGATCTCACCGACCCCGCCAAGATGAAGGCGGTGCAGAACGCCCAGAACGCGCTGACCGGCGCGCTGTCGCGGCTTTTGGCGGTCAGCGAGAACTATCCGGACCTCAAGTCCAACGCCAATTTCCTTGCGCTCCAGTCGCAGCTCGAAGGCACAGAGAACCGCATCGCGGTGGCGCGGCGCGACTATATCGCCGCCGTGCAGGCCTATAATATCGAGTTGCGCACCTTCCCCGGCGTGATCTGGGCCTCGACGCTTTATTCTAGCAGCAAGCCGATGGCCGAATTTGCCGCTACGGCGGGCTCCGAAGCCGCCCCGAAGGTGAAATTCTGAACCGGCTCGCGCTGACGCTTTTCGCGCTCATCGTCTTTGGCGCGGCGCTGGCGGCGACGGCGTTCCCGGCGCTGACCGGGCGCGTCGTCGACGACGCGCATATTCTATCGCCGGCGACGATAACGTCGCTGACCGGCAAGCTCGCCGATCTCGAAGCCAAATCCTCGATCCAACTCGTCGTCGCCACAGTGCCCGATCTCGGCGGCGAAGAGATCGAGCCCTATGCCAATGCCCTGTTCCGTCACTGGAAGCTCGGGCAGTCGCAGAAGAACAACGGCGCCCTGTTTCTCATCGCGCCGCAGCAGCGTCGCATGCGCATCGAGGTCGGCTACGGGCTCGAAGGCGTGCTCACCGACATCACCGCCAAGCTCATCATCGCCAACGCCGCTACACCGCGCTTCAAGAAAGGCGATTACGACGGCGGCGTCTCCAGCGCCGTCGATGACATCGTCACCGCGCTCACCACCGACAAAGCGGACTGGAAGCCGGAGATGAAGCCGCAAGGCGACGGCTCCGACGGCGATTTCGTCGCTCCGTTGCTGGCGTTTCTATTCATCCTGTTCTTCATCTGGCGGCTGAACCGGGGCGCGCGGCGCACCGGCGGGGCGTGGATCGTGCCGTTCAACACCGGCGGCTGGTCGTCCGGCGGCGGTGGTGGATTTTCCGACGGCGGCGGCTTTTCCGGCGGCGGCGGTTCGTCGGGCGGCGGCGGCGCCTCGGGGAGTTGGTGATGCGCATTGGCGCGCCGGCGGCGCGCGACATCGAGGCCGCCTTCGCAGCGGCGCAGGCGCGCACCGGCGCGCCGCTGGCCTGCGTGGTCGCCGATTGTTCCGCCGATTACGCTCTCGGCCCCTCGCTCGGCGCGGCGGCGCTGGCGCTGGCGACGCCGTGGCCGCTCATCGCCTTCACTGATCTCTCGGCAATCCATGTCTTCGCCATCCAACTGGCGGTGTTCGCGCTGGCGCTTGCTGCGTTGGCCTTCGGGCCAGTGCGGGCGGCGCTCGCCTCGCGGGCGCGGCGGCGCTCGGCCTGCCATCGCGCGGCGATGGTGCAGTTTACGCTGCGCGGGCTCGACCGGGCGGCGGCGCGCAACGGCGTGCTGCTCTATGTCTCACTTACCGAGCATTATGCCCGCATCGTCGCCGACGCCGGCCTGGAGATCGCGCCGGAGGCGTGGCGCGGGCTGATCGACGAACTCGGTGCGGCGCTGCGCTCGGGCGATGCGGCGGCGGCGCTAACGCGCGCCGCGCAGCGTATGGGCGACCATCTTGCCGAGGTTTTCCCGGCGACTCCGGGCGCGAGCGCGCCTATCGCGAAGCGATTTCATGTGTTGTAACGCAGGGGCCGCTTGAGCCGGCCGGCGACTAGAGATAACCATGCGAAAATAAGCGGCCCCGGAGGCCTCGACCCGACGCGAGTTCGCCCTGCATGATTCGAAAATCCCGCCTCGCCTTCTTCTTCGCCTCGCTTGCAATGCTGGCGGCCAGCGCGGCGCGCGCGGAACCCTATCTCGTGGCGGATTTCGACACCGGCGACGTCTTGATGCAGAGCGACGCCACGGAGCCGTGGTTTCCCGCCTCCACCACCAAGCTGATGACCACCTATGTCGCGCTAAACGCGGTGCGCGACGGACGGCTGACGATGGACACGCCGCTCACCATGTCGAGGCGGGCGGCGAGCATGCCGCCCTCGAAGATGGGGTTCAAGCCGGGAACGCTCGTCACCCTCAACAACGCCTTGAAGATGCTGATGGTGAAGTCGCCCAACGACGTCGCCTGGATGGTCGGCGAGAGCATCGACGGCTCGGTCGAAAAATTCGCCGCCGAGATGAACGCGACGGCGGCCAAGCTCGGGATGCATGAAAGCCATTTCGTCAACCCGAACGGGTTGCACGATCCCGATCATTATTCGTCGGCGCGCGACATGGCGATCCTGACGCGGGCGCTGTTGAAGGAATTTCCCGAGCACGCCGGCCTCTTCGACATCGGCGAATTGCAGTTCGGCCGTCAAATCATTCGTAACCACAATGGCTTGCTCGGCCGCTACCCCGGCGCCGACGGCATGAAGACCGGCTTCACCTGCCCGGCGGGTTGGAACCTCGTAGCCACCGCCGATCACAACGGCCGCAAGCTCATCGTCGTCATCTACGGCGCGCCGTCGCCGCGCGTGCGCAACAACGAAGCGGCGATGCTGTTCGACCTCGGATTCGAGATGAGCCCGACCGGGCAAAAGCTCGAAGCGCTGCCCGCCTCGGCGGTGACCGCGCCCCCGGACATGCGCAACGAGATTTGCCATAGCCACGGCCGGGCGCAAATGCTGGCGATGCAGCAGCAGTTCGTCGCCTCGGCGATGGCGCAGAGCTCGACCGCGCTCGCCGGCGAACACAACCCGCTGGCGATGTTGGCCGCCGCCATGGAGCCGCCGCCGGCCTTGCAAACGCTACCCAAGCAACAAGACAAGTTCGACCCGGTGCCGGTGTTCGTGGGAGAGAAGCCGGGCTGGACCGGGCCGATTTTGGCCGCTGCCGGCGACGCCGAGGAGACGGCGCCGACGCCGGTGAGCGCTTATGCCAGCGACAAGGCGGCCCAACCCGATCTCGCCGCGCCGATGGCCTTGAAGAGCGCCGTCAAGCCGCCGGCGAAGCTCAAGCACAGGCGGATGACGCGGCAGGCGCGTGCGCGAATGGCCGCCGCGGCGCACCGCGTGACGAAAAAGCGACGCCACAAGTAAATCGTCGCACACCCTCACGCGAGCGTGACGTTTGCCTTGATAACGTCGTATTTGCGTCAATCGCCTGCCCCACGCCCGAGGGATAAACCTTCAGAGCCGCGAAGGTGTGGTTCGATGGTGTGTCCGGCGATTTTGCCCCCCAGCCCCCGGACGGCGCCTCGAACCCGTCCAAGCCACGCAGGCTGGCGGATCGACGGGCCCCCTCCCAGTCGATCCGCCTTTTTTTTGCCTGTTCGTCCCGCCTTGAAAGCTGCGCGCGTCCACGCGATATGAAGCCGCGTCGACGCTGGCGCGCGCCCTGCGCAGGTCATTTTTGCCCAATCCACACAAGAGGGACCCTTGACGACAGACTCCACCTCGACGGCCGAGACCGCCGCCGCGCAGACGCAGAGTTTCGAAGCCGACGTTTCGCGGCTGCTGCACCTGATGGTGCATTCCGTCTATTCCGAACGCGACATTTTCGTGCGCGAACTGGTCTCCAACGCCGCCGACGCCTGCGAGAAGCTGCGTTACGAAGCATTGGCGCAGCCGAAACTCATCGCCGACGGCGCGCCGTTCGCGATTCTGATCGCCATCGACCCCGACCTCAAGACGCTGACCTTCACCGACAACGGCGTCGGCATGAGCCGTGAGGATCTCGTCGAGGCGCTCGGCACCATCGCGCGTTCCGGCACCAAGGCGTTTCTCGACAAGCTCGCGGCCGACGCCCCCGACAAGGCGGCGGGCGAGGCGCAGAGCCTGATCGGCCAGTTCGGCATCGGCTTCTATTCCTCGTTCATGGTCGCCGACGAGGTGACGGTCGAGACGCGACGGGCGGGTTCCGACCAAGCTTGGCGTTGGACCTCTGATGGCAAGGGCGCCTACACGATCGCGGCGCTGACGCTCGACGCCGCGCCGGGGCGCGGCACGCGCGTGACGTTGAAGCTGAACGAGGCCTCAAAGGAATACGCCGAGCCGCACAAGGTCGAGCGCATCGTCAAGGAGCACTCGGGCGCGGTCGCCGTGCCGATCGACATTGTCGAAAAGCCGGGCGCCGAGCCGAAGCGGCTGACCGACGGCGCGGCGATCTGGGCGAAGCCGAAAGCCGAGGTTACGTCCGAGGAATATACCGAGTTCTACCGCTCGCTGGCGGGTCAGTACGACGAGCCGGCGCTGACCATTCATTGGCGCGCCGAGGGGCGGCACGAATACACCGTGCTCGCCTTCGTTCCCGGCTCGCGGCCGTTCGACCTGTTCGACCCGCAGCGCAAGGGCAAGGCCAAGCTCTATGTGCGCCGGGTGCTGATCGGCGCCGACGCCGATCTGCTGCCGGGCTGGCTGCGCTTCGTGCGCCTGGTGGTCGACAGCGCCGATCTGCCGCTCAACGTGTCGCGCGAGATGATCCAGGAAAGCGCGGTGTTCACGGCGATACGCAAGGGCGTCGCCAATCGCCTGGTGCAGGAATTGACCAAGTTCTCCGACAGCGAGCCGGAAAAATACGCCAAAGTATGGGAGAGCTTCGGCCCCGTCATCAAGGAAGGGCTCTACGAAGACCCGGAGCGGCGCGACGCGCTGTTCAAGCTCGCCCGCTTCGTCACCACCAAGCACCCCGACGGCGGCCGCAAGCTGGAAAACTACGTCAAAGAGTTGCGCGAAAATCAGACCGCGATCTATTACCTCACCGGCGAGGACGCCAAGCGCTTGGCGGCGAGCCCGCAGCTCGAAGGGTTTCGCGCCCGCGGCGTCGAAGTGCTGCTGCTGGGCGATCCGGTGGATGCGTTTTGGGTCTCGACGGCGGTGGGTTTTGACGGCAAGCCGTTCAAGTCGATCAGCCAGGGCGCGGCCGACATCAAGACCATCGCGCTGGTCGAGGGCGCGACGCCGCCGGCCGAGGCGAGCGCCGAAGTGGCGACGCTGCTCGCCCATTTCAAGCAGACGCTGGAAGGCGAGATCGAGGACGCGCGCGCCTCCGACCGGCTCACCGACAGCGTCGCCTGTCTGGTGGCGCCGGAGTTCGGTCCCGACCGGCAGCTAGAGAAGATGCTGGCCGCGCATGGGCGGCTTCAGGATCGCGTCAAGCCGGTGCTGGAGGTCAACGCCAACCATCCGCTGACCGCCTCGCTGGCGAAGCGGTTCAAAGAAGGGCGTGATCGCGATCTCGTCGACGACGCAGCCTGGCTGCTGCTCGACGAGGCGCGGCTTGTCGACGGCGAACCGCTGAAGGATGCGGCGGCGTTCGCGGCGCGGCTGCGCCGCGTCATGGAGCGGGCGCTCGGCTGAGCGCCGGCGCCGCACGGGTCGCGATTGTCCCGGCCATGCCTGGGCGGCGATCGATCGAGTCGGCAGCCCGAAAACCACC
>Ga0134126_10003753_pt1 | contig 19030 bp, 16 predicted proteins | sample KB31752_FD_96881 | JGI IMG/M metagenome (GOLD analysis project Ga0134126, IMG submission 96881) | Terrestrial soil microbial communities with excess Nitrogen fertilizer from Kellogg Biological Station, Michigan, USA - KB3-175-2 | ecosystem: Environmental > Terrestrial > Soil > Unclassified ...
CGTGGCTCTGCGGGATGAGAAATAGGTCGCGGTATTAAACGCCTGGTACACCATAGTTTGAGGATCCGACGGATCATGGTGCCAGAGGGATGGGAGGCAGCCGGATGAATATCTTCGATCACATTGTGCGCTTCTTTCAGGGCGGCGGATTCATGATGTATCCGATCGCCGTGGTGCTGGTGCTGGGCATCTGCATCGCGATCGAGCGCTGGATCTATCTGACGCACACCGCCCTGCGCAATCGCGGGCTGTGGAGCGAGGTGGCCCCGCTGCTGGCGCAGGGCAACTTCCGTCAGGCCGTGCAGATGACTTCCAAGTCGCACGCCGCCATCGGCCAGATCCTCAACTACGGTCTGGCCCGCATCGGCTCCTCGCGGCGTCGCGACGATATCGAGAAGGCCATGGAAGAGAGCCTGATGGATGTGGTGCCGCGCCTGGAGAAGCGTACGCACTACATCGCGACGTTTGCGAACGTCGCCACGCTGCTCGGGCTGCTGGGCACCGTGGTTGGCCTCATCAACGCGTTTGCGGCCGTTGCGACGGTGAATCCGGCCGAGAAGGCCAACCTGCTGTCGGCCAGCATCTCGGTGGCGATGAACTGCACGGCTTTCGGTCTGATTACCGCGGTGCCGCTGCTGTTGATCCATGCGGTCATCCAGACGAAGACCACGGAGCTGATCGACAGCCTGGAGATGGCCTCGGTGAAGTTCCTGAATGCCGTGACCGAGCGCGCTACCGTGCCGCCCATGCCCGATCGGCATCCGGGGCAGGTCGCCGCACAGGCCTCCTGAGGCGCGCGCGCCGTTCGGCGAAGCGCGCCGGGACTTCCCATGCGCCGTTCCTCCTATACCGCTCGCCGTGTGTCGCGCCATCAGCGCAAAGGCGGCGAGCTGATGCTGGTGTCGATGATCGACATCTTCACCGTGCTCGTGACCTTCCTGCTGATGACGGCAGTGTTTTCGCGCACCGTCATCGTGGAGCTCAAGCTGCCGCCGAAGAATGCGCAGTACACGCCGCCGCCGAAAGAGCTGCAGCTGGAGGTTATCGTGCGTCAGAACGGCTTGCAGGTGGCAGACCGCAACAGCGGGCTGCTCGACAGCTTTCCGAACAAGAACGGCGGCTACGACCTGGATGGGCTGTCGCAGTACCTGCAGTTCGTGAAGTCCAAACGGCCGAACACAACTGCCGCCACGGTGCTGCTCGAGCCCAATACTTCCTATGACACCCTGGTGCAGGTCATGGATCGTGTGCGCGTGCTGGACGTGAACGCCGGGTTGAGCGACGTGCAGTACGAGCTGTTCCCGGATATCTCCATTGGCGATGCGCCGCTGGCGGCGCCGGGTTCGCCGGTGGCCAGTGCGGCGCCGCTGCATGCCGTGAGGCGCGTGGGAGCGTCGCGATGAGCATGTCCAACCGCGCGCGGCGCATGCTGCAGCATCAGCTGCGCAATCGCGCCGATGCCCACCTGAACCTCATCCCCATGATCGACATCCTCTCGGTGATGGTGTCGTTTCTGCTGGTGTACTCCACCAACGTGGAGGTGTTGCAGAACACCCGTGCCATCCAGATTCCGCAGTCGATCTCGGAGAAGCAGCCGCGCGTCACCGTGGTGGTAATGCTCAGCCAGGATGAGCTCTACCTGCAGGGCGAGCCTATCGCCACCGTCGCTCAGGTGCGCGCCAGCGCAGACATCGTTGCGCCGCTGCGCGCGGCGCTGGATCGGCCGATGCTGCTGGGCAGCCAGGCGCAGAAGCAGTCGGTCGCCGATCGCGAGATTACGGTCATGGCGGACAAGGCGCTGCCCTACGAGGTGTTGAAGAAGGTCATGGCGACCTGCACCGATGCCAACTATGGGCGCATCTCGCTGGCGGTCATGCAGAAGGACAAGCCAGTGCCGGCCGGTGCGGTCAGGAGCTCCTGATGGCCACGCCGGTCAAGGCATCCAGGCCAGTACAGCGCACTGCGGTGAGTGCCGCGCAGGCCGCCGGCATGGTGCTCGGACCGCACTATCGCAGTTACGGGCTGCCCTGGGAGATCGATCCGCAGGAGCAGCAGCGCCTGCGGCGTCTGCTGGCCTGGGGCCTGGGTGTCATCGTGCTGCTCGGCCTGGTGTTGCCGCTGATCCACCTGCCGCCCATCACCGAGGCCACCACCGAGGTGCCTGATCGGCTTGCGCGTCTGATGGTCCAACAGCAGGTCAAGCCGCCACCGCCGGTCGTGCAGCCAAAGCCGAAGCCCAAGGCCCAAACCAAGCCCGTGCCCAAGCCCGTCGCGAAGCCGGTGGAAGCTCCCAAACCGGTCGATCGCGCCGCTCAGGCGCGTCGCCGCGCGCAGAACGAGATCAACAAGATCCAGGACGACCTGGCGGATATCCGCCAGCAGATGGATCCCTCGACGCTCGGGCAGACGAAGAACCTGCAGGGCGCGGTGGGTGCCGACGTGCACGCCGATCGCTCGCTGATCGCATCCAATGCCAATGCCGGCTCGGGCGCCTATGTGACCACGGCCAGCGCCAGCGCCGGTTTTGGCAGCGGCGCAGGTTCGCTGCACGGTCATCAGGCCGAACAGGTCACCTCACGCATCTCCCAGGCGGCCGCTACCGCCGATCGCGTCTCGCGTGGCACCAGCGGCCGGGCCTCGCGCCCGGATGAGGAGATCGAGAAGGTGCTCGATCAGTACAAGGGCGCAATCTATGCCCTCTATGAGCGCGTGTTGCGACAGCAGCCCGATTTGCAGGGAAAACTTGTGCTGCAGTTCACCATTGCACCGGATGGCGAGGTGACAGAATGTCACGTGGTTTCCAGTGAATTGCACTCACCCGATCTGGAGCGCCTGATCGTCGCACGTATAAAGCTGATCCGCTTCGATGCCATGAATGTCGCTGCCATGACCACCACCAAGCCGATCGAGTTCGTTCCTACGAGCTGATCAGCTTCGATTTGCGCCGTGAACCTGCAGTCGGAAATCGACTATTTCAGCGAGCTGCCGACCCTGGATCAGGCGCGGCTCATCGCCGTATTCCTGCACGAGCTGACTGCCGAGGCGCGCGGCACCTATGGGGCGGGCAGCGACCAGGTACATGACGGGGCGCGGCTGCGCTTCGTCAACGAGATCGTCTGCCGTCTGGCGCGCTTTCTCGAGCAGGTGCTGGCCGATGATGCCTCGCGGCCGGCCAACGATGTGGTCATGCGCATGCTGCTGGCCGCGCGACCGGACAAGGCCGCCGAACGGCTGGTGATGACCGCGTATCGACGCGCCATTCACGGCTTCGACCGCTACGACACCACGATGACGATCGACAACTAAAGCGCCGTCGCCCGTGATGGGCCATGATGGACGGCGCCGGATCGCGCACGTAACGTTGTGCGGTGCCGGTCAATTCCCTCAGTCAGCTGTTGTTGTTGCTGCTCGTCACCGTGCCGGTGGTGGCACTGGCACGACGGCTGCGTCTGCCCGCCATCCTGGGCTACCTGATCGTCGGCATCGTCGTCGGTCCGTACGCGCTCGGCGTGCTGCAGGGTGGAGCCGAGGAGCGCGCTCTCGGTGAGATCGGTGTGGTGTTCCTGCTCTTCACGCTGGGTTTGGAGTTTTCCTACCCGCGCATGGTTGCCATGCGGCGTGAGGTCTTTGGCGTAGGGTCGGCGCAGACGCTGGCAATTACCGCCGCCGGCATGCTGCTTGCGCATCGGGCGGGCGCGGGCTGGGCCGCCGCCATCGTCATGGGTGGCGCCATGGCGACCTGCTCGACCGCCATCGTGCTGCAACAGCTCGGCGAGCAGGACGAGCTCAATCGCACGCATGGGCGTCTGTCCTTTGCGGTGCTGTTGTTCCAGGATCTGGCCTTCGTGCCGCTGCTGGCGCTGGCCAGCGTGCTCGCGCAGCTTTCGTCCGGTCCACCGGTGGCGGGCGGGGGCACGCCCGCGCAGATTGCCGTGCGCTTGGTGGGTCTGGGCATCCTGGCGCTGGCCGCGGTGCTGGCGCTGGGACGTTGGGTCGTGCGCCCGCTGCTGCACGAGATCGCCCACAGCCGCCTGCGTGAGCTCTTCACGCTGGCAGCGCTGCTGGTGGTGCTGGCCTCCGCGTGGCTGACCGAGCGGCTCGGTCTGTCGATGACCCTGGGGGCATTTCTCGCCGGCATGATGCTCGCCGAGAGCGAGTACCGCCATCAGATCGAGGCGGTCATCCGGCCGTTTCGTGAGTTGCTGCTCGGCCTGTTCTTCATTTCGGTCGGCGCGCTGCTGAATCTGTCGGTGCTGTTCCGAAACCTGCCGCAAGTGGTCGGCCTGCTGGTGCTGCTGACGCTGGCCAAGGCGTTGCTGTCGACGCTGGCACTGGGTGCCTTCCGTATTCCACGCTTCAAGGCGCTGCGCACCGGGGTGGTGCTCGCCGGCGGCGGGGAGCTGGGCGTGGCACTGCTGACCATCGTTGCGGCCGCGCCGCAGCTGGTACCCGGACGCTTTACACAACTGCTGCTGGCGGTTCTGGTGCTCGGTATGATCAGCAGTCCCCTGATCGTGCGCTACAACCGGCGCATCGCCCGGCTGCTGCTCGCCGAGCGCGGGCCGCCGCTGGTGCGAATGCCGGCCGAATACGCTGCCACAGGCGCGCTCGCAGCGCGCGACCACGTCATGCTGTGCGGCTTCGGGCGTGTGGGACGCAACCTTGCGCGAGTACTCGCCTCGCAGGGCTTCGAGTACCTGGCGCTGGATCTGGATCCCGACAACGTGCGCACGGCGCGGCGGGCGGGCGAGCCCGTGGTCTGGGGCGACAGCGCCGACGAGCAGCTGCTGCGCAATCTGGGCCTGGATCATGCGACCGTCGTCATCGTCACCTTTGCCGATCCGGACGTGGCCATCGATATCGTCAGGAGCGTGCGACGCGTGCGCGCCGATGTGCCGGTGCTGGTGCGCACGCAGGACGATACGCGTCTGGCCGAGCTGGCCAATGCCGGCGCCACCGAGGTCGTGCCGGAGACTTTCGAGGCCAGTCTGACGCTGGTCTCACAGGCGCTCACGCTGCTGCGCCTGCCAGCCGAGCAGGTCATGCGGGTGGCCGAGAGGCTGCGGCGGGCGCGTTATGGCACGCTGCGACATTTCACCGACTCGAGTGCCCGCGTCAGCGCCGCCGACAGCGCCGAGGAGCGCCTGCGCTCGGTGGTGTTGCCGCCGGGGGCCTGGGCAGTTGGACGACGGCTCGCCGAGGCGCGTGCACAGGGCGCTGCCGTGACCTTCGCCGCGCTGCACCGCCAGGGCATCGTCGGCCGCGATCCGGACGGGCAGACACTGCTGCGCGAGGGCGATGTGGTGGTGCTCTACGGCAGTCCTGAGGACCTGGAGCACGCCGAGGCGGTCCTGCTGGCGGGTTGAGCCCCCCGCACCGCCGCGCGGACCAGAGCGCGAGGGGTGCAACGAGCTGCGCCGCGGGTGTCAGGGGCGCCGCGGGCGGGGCAGGGTAGAATGCCGCCCCCTGATGGACCGCGAAGATCTGTATTTCCCGCCGCGACATGCGCCGCTGCGCGAGGACCTCGACGCTCTTGGGCAGCTGCTCGATGAGGTGTTGCGCGAGCAGTGCGGCGACGAATTCTTCAGCCTGGTGCTGCAGGATCGCCTGACTGCCACGCGCTGGCGCGACGGGGATGCGGCCGCAGGCGAGGCGCTCGCCCTTCGGGTGCGCGGCCGCGCCGCGCCGAACGCCCGTGAGCTGCTGCGCGCCTTCACCTCCTGGTTCCAGCTCGCCAATCTCGCCGAAAAAGTGCATCGCATCCGCCGGCGGCGCGAATATTTTCAGCGTGACAGCGATCGGTCGCAGCCCGGTGGCGTCGACGATGCGGTCGGCGAGCTCAAGGCGGCGGGCCTGTCGCTGTCCGAGGTGCTCGGCCTGCTTGCGACGCTGTCGATCGAGCCGGTGATGCTCGCGCATCCGATGGAATCCACGCGGCGCACGACGCTGCTGCGCCAGCAGCGCCTCGCCGCGGTGCTGCTCGAGCGCGACAACGCCACGCTCGCCCCATACGAGCGGCGCGCCTTGCTCGAGCGCGTGCGCAGCGAGATCAGCACCGATTGGCAGACCGAGGAGCATCCGCGCGAGCGCCTCACGATCGCCGATGAGCGCGAGCACGCCATCTTCTTTCTCGCCGAGATCATCTACCGCATCATCCCGGCGTTCTACCTGGAGATTGCCAGCGCACTCTCCAAGCACTATGCGGTGTCCCTCGATACGCTCGAACTGCCCCTGATCGTGCGCTTCGGCAGCTGGGTGGGCGGGGACATGGAGACTTCCGCGGACGTGCACGCCAAGAGCATCCGCGAGACGCTGGCGCGTGCGCAGCGTGTGATCATCGGCAAATACCACGGCGAATGTCTGGCACTCGCGCAGATGCTCTCGCAGAGCGCGAACCGCGTGGACATCACCCCCGAAGTCATGAGTCGCATCGAGCAGTACCGGACGCTGCTGCCCGGGGTGCAGTCCGTGACACCCTCGCGTCATGACCGCATGCCCTATCGCCTGCTGCTCACGCAGATCGCCGAGCGCCTGCAGGCAACCTACGAGGGCCGCTCCAACGGCTATGAGGGGCCGGGGCAGTTTCGCGCCGATATCGCGCTGATCGGGCAGAGCCTGCTGGTGAATCGCGGCATGCACGCCGGTCATTTCCAGATCCGCCGGCTGCTGTGGCGCATCGACACGTTCGGTTTTCACCTGGCCACGCTGGATTTGCGTCAGCACACGCGCGTGCATCACACCGTGCTCGCGCAGGGTCTGGACGATCCGCAGTGGTGCACACGCACTCCGGTCGAGCGGCACGCGCGGCTGGTGGAGCTGCTGGAGCGCGACGCCGGTCCGACGGGCAGTTTTGATGCGCTCGGCAAGCGCACTCTCGCCGTGTTCGAGGCCATGGTGCAGAGCCGCCATCGCTACGGTGCCGAGGCGGTGGGTCTGTATGTCGTGGGCGGTGCGGCGCATCCGGAGGACGTGCTCGCCCCGCTGGTGCTGGCCCGCTGGGCGGAAGCCTATGACAAGGGTAGCGGACAGGTGGCGCTCGACGTCGCCCCGCTGTTCGATCAGATCGCGACACTCGAGCGATGCGGCCAGACGATGCGCGAGCTGCTCGAGGACGAGGTCTACAAGCGGCACCTCGAGTCACGCGGGCGGCTGCAGACCGTATTGATCGGCTACTCGGAGAGCAACGAGGAGAGCGGTATCGTCGCCTCGCGCTTTGCCGCCTACCGGGCGCAGCGCAGCCTGACGGAGGCTCTCGCCGAGGCGGGCAAGGAGCACGTGCTGTTCTACAGCCGCGGCGGCAGCATCCCGCGCGGTGGCGGGCGCATCGATACGCTGCTGCGTGCGGCGCCGGCGGAGTCGGTCAGCGGTACCCTGCGCTTCACGGAGCAGGGGGAGAATGTCTCGCAGAGCTATGGCCTGCGGCCCAATGCCATGCGCACCCTGGAGCGCGCCTTCAGTACGCTCGCGCTCGCAACGCTGGCGGTCAAGCGCGGCGTGCCGCTGCGAGAGAGCGCCGCGCTGGCCGAGTGCGCGGGGCTAGTGGCCGGCCACAGTGCACAGGCCTGGCGCGGTCTGATATTCGAGGAGCCGCGGTTTTATCGCTACTTCCGCGAGGTGACGCCGATCGACGTCATCGAGCGCATGCAGATCGGCTCGGCGCTGCCCTCGCGTGCGGACGCCGGCATGGCCGGTGTCGCCCCCGCTGCCTGGGTGTATGCCTGGTCGCAGGCGCGACACATGCTGCCCGGCTGGTACGGCGCCGGCATGGGACTGGAATTCGCGCGCGGGGAGCGGGGCCTGGCGCTGCTGCGCACCTGTTATCAGGGCTGGCCATTCTTTCGCAGCCTGATCGATGACATCGAGGCGATGCTGGCGCGCTCGGACTTCGCGATCGTCGCGCACTACGAGCGGCTCGTCGCCCCGGAGCTGCGCAGCTTCAGCGCACCGCTGCGCGCGGAGTACGAGCGCAGCTGCAGCGAGGTGCTGCAGATCAAGGAGTCGACGCGCCTGCTGGACGGCGATCGCACGCTGCAGCGCTCGATCGCCCTGCGCAATGCCTATCTCGATCCGCTGCACTTCATGCAGGTGGATCTGTTGGAGCGCTGGCGCGCCGACGGGCGTCAGACACGCGAGCTGTTCGAGGCGTTGCAGGCGAGTGTCAGCGGGGTTGCGCGGGGCCTGCAGACGACGGGGTGATCCCGGCCGCGCCGGCTGCGATGCCCCAGTGCCGCAGGTGCGCGTGCAGTCGCGCTGTGTCCTGGCGCGAACACGCCAGGGAGAGGTAACCGTCGGGACGCACCAGGTACAGCGCATGCTGTGCAAGTCCGACGTCCGCGCAGCTCTCGCGCCAGGGAAATTCGTGTACCGCCAGGCCCTGCGTCGCGCAGAAGGAGCGCAACGCGGGTTGCGCGCTACCGTAAATGTGCACTTGCCAGTCGAGCGCGCGCAGCGAGTCGTAATTGTCAGCTGCCTGGTCCGCAGCGTTGCCGGTGAGGCCGGCAACCCATGGCAGACGGTCACCGCCGTGCAGCTCGCCGACACTGCCGGTGCTCAGCGGGCTGCTGCGATAGTTGAGCGTGAGCTGTGAGACCGTGCTGAACAGGTACTGGCGCACGCCCGGCAGGCGGAACAGGGCCGGAACCACCAGCGGTACCAGGCGCGTGCGCGCCAGATGCGCCAGGGGTCCCTCCGCCGTGGCGAGCGTGAAGCCCCGGTCCGTGCTGGCCACCAGTCGTCGCGCGAAGGCCTGACGCTCGCCCTCGTAGGTGTCGAGCAGCCGCGCTGCGACGCTCGACTTGCGCGCAGCACTTGCATCCAGCACGGCGGCGAGCTTCCAGGCGAGATTCACGGCATCGCCGATGCCGGTGTTCATGCCTTGCCCACCGGCGGGGCTGTGGACATGCGCGGCATCGCCGAGCAACAGGATGCGACCGCAGCGAAATTGATCAGCGATGCGATGGTGTACGCGGTAGGTGGAAAACCAGTGCACGCGGATGTCGCGGATCTGCAGCTGCTGGATGGCCCGCCCGCTGACATCGGCGAACTGCAGCCGCTCGGGCCGCTCCGCCCGTGCACCGCGCAGCGTGCCCACCAGCCGGGCGTATCCGGGGCCGCGGATCGGGAACACGGCGAGAAAGTCGGCCTCGTCCAGGTCGATGTGCAGTTCTCCGTCCATCGCCGGCCCGCTGCCTTCGATGTCGGCGACATAAAAAAGCTGCTGATAGGTGCCGCCGGAAAAGCCGATGTTGAGTCCAGCCCGCACGCGCGAGCTCGCCCCGTCGCAGCCGGCGAGGTAGCGGACACGACAGCTTTGCTCCCGATCGTGTGCCGATCGCAGCCGCGCCAGCACCGCATCGCCCTGCTCATCGAAGTCGAGCAGCTCCACCGGGCGCTCGACGGCGACACCGAGGGACTGCAGGCGCTCGCACAGCAGCCGCTCGTGCTGGTCCTGCGGCAAGGTCAGCGGCCCGTAAGGGGTCAGGGCCGCGCCGATCTGCGCAAACGGCACGTGAGCCTTGCGCTGACCCTCGACCCAAAAATTCAGGGCCGGCACGCGGTAGCCGAGCGCCAGTGCCGCTGCCGTCAGGTCGAGCTGGCGGTAGAGCTCGAGCGTGCGCGCCTGCACTGCGAGCGCTCGCGTCTGCTACACCGGGGCGGCCTCGCGATCCACGATGCGCAGGCGCACGCCCAGCCGCGTCAGCCACAGCGCAAGCGCCAGCCCCGTCGGACCCGCGCCGACGATCAGTACGTCGGCTTCTGTGCTATAATAATTCATTAAATCATCATGTTGTATTTCATTGTTGATGATTACTCTAGATTGATGTTGGGTGGCACTCGATGCAAGTGCGCCTCAGCAAGCGCTCAGATGTGCTGCGATGGCTCGCTTGCGAGTGGCAGCGAATATGCATATATCGCCCAGGGGCTGTTGAGTGCGTTGGCGGCCGGCCTATCATTGTCGACCCTGCCATAGGAAGGCGTCCACGATCGCCGGAGTGGCGCTTCCCATCCACACGCACGGATACGAGGGACACCTTGGCCAGCTGGAAAGAACGTCTTGCGAACCGGATGCCCGTCGAGCTCGCGCGCGAGATCGACCAGTTCGAAGGTCAGATCGAGCTCAAGAAGCTCGGCAAGATCGAGGACAAGCTGTTCGCCGAGACGCGGCTGCGGCGCGGGGCCTACGGTCAGCGCTACGACAACGGCCAGCGCCATGATGGTATCGCGCAGCGCAGCCTGACTTATCCCAGCACCCTCACCAAGGGTACGGAGACGATGTGGGATGCGCCGGGCATGCAGCGCATCAAGATTCCGTTCGGCGGATTGAATCCGGAGCAGATGGAGGTGCTGGCGGACGTCGCGGAAGAATATTCCGATGCGATTTGCCACATCACCACGCGTCAGGATGTGCAGCTGCACTACGTGCACATCGACGATACGCCCGACGTCATGCGACGTCTGGGCTCGGTGGGCATCACCACGCGCGAGGCGTGCGGCAATTCGGTGCGCAATGTCACGGCCTGCCCGCTGGCCGGCGTGTGCCGCTGCGAGGTCTTCGACACCACGCCGTATGCCAAGGCCATGGCCTATCACCTGCTGGGGCACCCGGACACGCAGGACATGGGCCGCAAGTTCAAGGTGGCCTTCTCCGGCTGCAAAACCAGCAGCTGCGGTCTTACCAATATTCACGACCTGGGCTTCATCGCCAAAACCTGGAGCTCCGGCGGCGTCGCGCGACGTGGCTTCGAAGTGGTGGTCGGGGGCGGTTTGGGCGCGGTCCCTTACGATGCGCAGCTCTTCGATGCGGCAGTTCCCGAAGAAGAGATCCTGCCGCTCGCGCAGGCCGTCTGCCGTGTGTTTGCGCGCCTGGGCGAGAAGCGCAACCGCGGCCGTGCGCGCCTGAAGTTTCTGCTGGAGAAGCTCGGTCTGGAGGAATTTCGCCGCCTGGTGCTCGAAGAGCGCCGCGTGCTGCGCCCCGACCCGCGCTGGACCGAGTATCTCAAGGACGTCGAACGCCATCACGAGGTGCCGCTCAGGAGCTCGACAGCCCCCGAAGCGGCGCACGCCGATCCGCAGTTTCAGGCCTGGCGGGCCACGAATGTGTATGCGCAGCGCCAGCCCGGCTACGTGGTCGCGACGGTCACGCTGCCGCTCGGCGACATCACCTCCTGGCAGATGCGGCAGCTGGCCGGGCTCGCCCGCCGCTACGTCGGCGATAATGTCCGCACGACCGTCGAGCAGAACATCGTGCTGCGCTGGGTTTGCGCAGCGGACCTGCCGGCGCTGTACGCAGAACTGCGCCGTCTGGACCTGGCGCTCGAGGGCGCCGGCAAGATCGAGGACGTGGTGGCCTGCCCGGGCACCGACACCTGCAAGTTGGGAATCGCGGCCTCACGCGGGCTAGCCGCCGAGCTGCACGAGCGCTACGTGCAACGCCGGAAGGAAGGCCAGATCGATCCGGTCACGCGCGAGCTGCACATCAAGATGTCAGGTTGCTTCAATTCATGCGGCCAGCACCACCTGGCGGATATCGGTTTCTATGGCGTCTCGCGCAAGATCGGCGGGGCGACCGTGCCGCACTTCCGTGTGCTGATGGGAGGGGAGTGGGAGAACAACGGCGCCACCTATGGTCTGACCATCGGGGCCGTACCCTCCAAGCGCATTCCCGAGTTCATCGACCACGTGACGCAGCGCTATGTGGCCGAGCGCCAGCCGGACGAGCGATTCAAGGCCTATGTCACGCGTATCGGCAAGAAGGCGCTCAAGGAGATGGTGGATGCATTCGCCGCGGTGCCGCCCTATGCCGTGGATCGCACGCTCTACTCGGACTGGCGCGATCCGCGCGAATTCACGATTGCGGACATCACCACCGGCGAGTGCGCCGGAGAGGTGGTGATGCAGATCGAGTTCGATCTGCAGGCGGCCGAGCAGCGCAATTTCGAGGCGCAGGTGTACCTCGAGCAGGGCGAGATCGCCAAAGCCGATGAGGCGGCGTACCAGTCGATGCTCATCGCTGCACGCGGCCTGGTGCGCACGCAGTTTTGGGATCTGCCCGACGAGCCCGATCGCATCGTGGCCGAGTTCAGATCGCGCTTCTACGACACGCAGCTGTTCCAGTCTCCCGACGCGGGCCAGTATGCAGGCGGCAAGTTCGCGCTCTATCTGCTCAACCGGCATGCCGATCGGCAGCGCAACTTCACGGCGGACACGGCCCGGCATCTCATCGAGGAGGCGCAGCTGTTCATCGAGGCGGCGTACAGCTGCCATCAACGCCTGACCGAGCAGAATGCGCGGGCGCTGGCGGGGGCCGATGCGCTCGCCGTCGCCGAAGCGGTGGGCTGAAGCGCATGGACCTGCACAAGTTCGGCGTCAAGTTCTTTGCGAGCAATGCTGCGCAGTTCGATATCCTGAAGCTCATTCCGATGTATCACCGCTGGATCCAGCAGAGTGCGCTGTCGGATCTGCTCATCGATGTGGCCGACTACAGCCACGTTCCGGCCGGCCCTGGCGTCATGCTCATCGCCCATGAGGGCAATTACGCACTCGATGAGACCGGCCACGAGCGCGGCGTCCTGTACTACAGCAAGCACCGACTCGATGGGGAGCTTTCCGAGCGCTTCGCCACCGTCGCCGCCAAGGCCCTGAAGGCCGCGCAGTTGATGAGCCAGGCCGACGAGCTCGGTGGCACCCTGAGCGTGCAGGGCAACCGGCTGCTGTTTTTCGCCAACGACCGGCTGACGGCGCCGAACACCGATGCGGCCTATGCCGAACTCGAGCCCGCGCTCAGATCGCTGCTCGAGCGACTCTACGTCGATGTGCCCTACACCCTGCAGCGCGAGCCCGACCCCAGGGAGCGGCTGGCGGTGCGCGTGCAGGCCGCCGCCGACGTGCCACTGCAGACATTGCTCGATCGCGTCGCATAGCGGTACGCCTTCAGGCGCTCGAGCGCGAGCCGCCCGTTTCCAGCCCTTCTGCGCGGCCGCATCAGCGCAGCGCGGTTGCGGTCGGGGTGTGTTCCGTCAGAACCGTGCCGCGACGACTCCAGCTCGCCATTGCCACAATGGCGATACCCACCGCGACGCAGTCCCACATCGCCGCAGGGTTGTCGTAGTACCCGTAGATCCACGGCGAGGCGATCGTCCACAGGCCCAGCAGCAGGTTCAGCCAGCTGAGGGTGACACCGCTGCGCGGCGAATAGATCCGATTCGCCGCCACCAGCAGCACGATGATGCCCGCAACGATGCTGTTCCACATACCACCCTGGTTGCCGGCGTAGCTGAAGATCCAGGGGGAGACGATGAGCCAGCAACCCAGCAGTACGTTGATGCCGCTGGCACTCTTGGTTTGCGCGACGGGAGTCATGGCAGTTCTCCAAATCTGTTGGAACTACCGCGTTGGATCGCCGCGCGGCGCAAAAGGTTCGTAAGACGAACTGACGAGCGGGGTAAGGCGCCCGCTGGCTCGCCATGCTGCGACTCGCGCGTGCGTCGCGCTTCCCCATGGCTGACAGCATTTTGCCTTGCCGTATGGCCAGAATCCTGCATGGGCAAGCTTCGCGAGCTCGGAGAGGCGGCCAGCCAGGAGGTCGCTGAAGTCGAACACCGGCTGGCTGCCACCGTGGGGGGGCCAACGCACCTGCAGGTGATCCTCGTGCTCGCTGCCGTACTGGGACTGGTGGATGCGGATCTGGCCACCGTTTCAGCAGTGGCCGATGAGCTCAAATCGGCCTTCCACATCAGCAATACCCAGATCGGACTGTTGTTGTCGACCGTGGCGTATGCGACCGCAGCTGCAACACTGCCGCTGGGGTTGCTTGCGGATCGCGTGTCGCGCAGTCGCCTGCTGGTCATTGCAGCCAGTGTCTGGGCGCTGGCGATGGTGGCAAGTGGCTTTGCCTTCTCCTTCGGCTATTTGCTGGTCAGTCGGGCCGTTCTCGGTGTCGCCACTGCGGCCGCATGGCCCTGCGTGGCATCGCTGACGGGCGATTTTTTCCAGGCCAGGGAGCGCGCGGGCGCCTTCGGTCTGATCGTCGCGGGTGAATTCATCGGCGCCGGGGCGGGCTTCGTGATCGCCGGCGGCGTGTCGAGCTTTCTGAGCTGGCGCTGGGCATTCTTCGCCATGGCATTGCCTGCGGTGGTGCTGGCCTGGGCGGTGCATCGCTATTTGCCCGAGCCCAAGCGTGGGACACAGGGCTGGCTGGCCGAGCATGAGCCGGACGACGATGCCAGCGCTGCCAAGCACGCTGCGCAGCAGCCCGGCGCCAAAAAAGAGACGGTGTCGGTTCAGAAGAAGGCGAAGCAACAGCGGGTCGAACCGCGCACCCATCTCATCCTGCGACAGGATCCGCGAGCTATGGGCTTGTGGAAAACGATCGGCTACCTGTTGCATCTGCCGACCTACCGCTTGCTGATCGTGGCCTCCTCGCTGGCCTACTACTTCCTGTCCGGTGTGCGCGCCTTCATGATGATTTTCTTCCCCTCGCAATGGCATATCAGTCGAGGAGTCCTGGCCGGTACCGTGGCGGTCATCGGTCTGGGCGCCCTGGTGGGTGTCATCATGGGCGGGCGTCTGTCGGAGCATCTGCTGCGCAAGGGCCAGCTGAACTCGCGCCTGAATGTGCCAGCGGTGGGCCTGCTGGCGTCGGTGCCGCCGCTCGCGCTCGCCTTCTGGGTGCACAGCGCATGGCTCGGGGTTCCCCTGGCGACGGTCGGTGTCGCGCTGCTCAGCGCTGCCATCGCACCCATTGATGCGGCGAGGCTCGACATCGTGCATCCGGACCTGTGGGGACGCGGGGAGGCTGGGCGTATGGTGCTGCGCTCGGCGCTCGATGGCAGTGCACCCGTGCTGTTTGGGATCATCGCCGCGCAGCTGGGCGGCGGCACCGGCGGCCTGGAACGCACGATGCTGCTGATGCTGCTGCCGATGCTGGCGGCCGGAAGTTTGGTCGTACCGGCGCGTCGGAGCTATGCCCGGGATGTCATGACTGCCGCCGCCTCCGTGGAAGCCACGAAGCAAACGAGCGGCGAGACACGCAGCCGGCGGCAGCGCGGATCAGGCTCCTCCTGACGCGGCGGCCGGGGCCTGCACGGCCTTTGCCACGTCGTCGTCGAGCCGGCCCACCAGCTGGCTCATGACCGCCGCCTGGCTCGCGACCGATCCCTGAAAAGGCGCGCTCAGATGCAGGGCGTGGTGTAGCACGGTATGCGGCGGGCTGCCCTGAAGAAGAACCCAGTCGGCATCCAGCTCGACGACGCTGCCCTGGGGCGCGAACGAGAGGATGTCGACGACAACGCCGCGCGCATCCGCCGGGGCGTTGTTGTCGGGCCCGACGATCATGCCGGCCGGCAGTCGCTTCTGCAGATCCTGCGTCAGCACCCGGCGCACCATCTCGCCGAAGTCCCCGCCCCAGCGTTCTTGCGAGGCGATGCGCAGCTGGTAGTTCTGTTCGCCGGTGACGATCTGCTTGCGATCGAGCACCGATGGGATATGCACCGCATCTACCTTGATAGGCGCCTGCATCGTGGGCGGCGCTGGCTCGACCGGCGCGGTGGGTTCCAGAGAATAGAAGCGGGTAGGTGGACTGCTGCCACAAGCGGCCAGCAGCACGCCCGACAGAGTCGCGATAACGGCACAGCTGACCCTGATGCTGCTGTTCATGGCATAGCTGGCTCTCATGGCGTCGCTGGCTCCCATGGTGTAGCTGGCTGTCACGGTGTAGTAGCTCTGGCTCTCATGGCGAGTCGTCCGAGCGGCCTTTGATCAGGGCTTCGGGATTGCGATCCAGATAATCCGCCAGGGACCGCACCGCGCGCGCAGCGTCGGTGATTTCCTCCACCGTGGAGCTCAGGCCGTTCTGCGTGGCAGTTCCGCCGACCAGCTGCTGCGCGGATTTGACCGCCGCGTCCAGATCGTTAGCCGTAGTGCGCAGGCGGCTGATGATCTGCGGGACCTGGGGAGCGGCGCTCGAGGTCATCTGATGAATCTGGCGGAGCGCTGCATCGAGCTGCCCGATTGCATCCTTGATGTGAGGCGAGGCCACGATCGTATCGATCTGATGGGTCGCGTCGAGTACGTTGCGCGCGATTGCTTCGATCGGAACCTTGTTGATGCGCGTGACGATCGATGAGAGCCCGCCGCCCGATTCAGCCGGTATCTGCGGCATGCCATCCACGACGCCGGGCAAGGTGGTCGGTGCCCCCTGCAACATCTCGAGCGTGACCTGGTAGCTGCCGACCAGCGGCGGATTCTGATCCAGACGCGCGCGCAGCCCTTTGCTCACCAGTTGCGTGATCGCGGCTGTCAGCGCCTGCGAGCTGCGTGGCTGACTGACCCCCTGGATGTGAAACAGCGAGGGATAGAGTGCAATCGTCGTGGGCATCGACAGCTCGCCGGTCTGCGCATCGTAGCTGAAGCCGATCTGGCGTATCTCTCCGACGGAAAAGCCGTGCAGCTTCACCGGATCTCCGCTCTTGAGCGAGCCGACGTCGCCCTGAAAGGAAACCTCATAGAACACCGGTGCCGCCCCGGCCGGGGCGACGGGCTGCTGCTCGAGGCCGTTAAAATGCGTGGTCTTCTTGCCCCCGCCAGGCTCCATGACGATGGTCGGCCCCGACAGCACAGCCGCGAGGGATGCCGGGTCACTCAGGCTGGGGCTCGCCCCGCGCAACCAGAAGCGCGTGCCGGTGCGCAGAAATTTCGTGGCGCTGTCGTCGATCTCGACGGTGACGTTGACCGCATCACCCGCATCGTCCAGCTTCACATCGCTCACCGTGCCGATATTGGTGCCACGGAATTCCACCGTGCTGTTCTTGGGCTTCAGATCGTGGCTGTCCGCGAAGCGGATGGTGATCGTCTGATTGCCGCTGAGCAGGGTCTTCAGCCCGAGCCAGCCCACCACGATTAGCGCCGCGACCGGAATGCCCCAGATCCAGCCGGGCCACCAGCCGCGGCGTACGGACGCCTGCCGCGGCGCGGATTTATTGTCCGCCTGTTCCCGGGCGTGCTCATCCGTCATGGTGATGACACCCGCGCGGCATCCCACATGAGCCGCGGATCAAAGGTCACTGAGGCGATCATGGTCAGAAAGGTCATCAGCATGAACGCGGTCGCGCCCCAGCCGGCGCTGCCCGAGCCGAGGGCACCGAAGTTCATCAGTGGCACGAAGAATACGATGGCGAAGGGATCGGTCTTCGACCATCGGCCAGATTCGGCAACGATGCGAAACACTTCGGTCTTCGCCACCAGATGCCGGTCGGAGCGCAACCAGACGGACAGCACGCACCAGCCGATGGCGAAGATTTTCACGGCCGGGATCAGGATGCTGGTGCAGAACACCAGCGCGCCGAGCGGCCAGAGGCCCTGCTGGAACAGGTCGTAGATGCCCTTGAAGATCGTGTAGCCGCTCTGATTGCCGAGCTGCGTCGAGATGTTCATCGGGTAGAGATTGGCCGGGAACAGCAGGATGAAGGCGGTTGCAATCAGCGCCGCCGTGCGCATCGAAGCGTGGGCCTTGCGAACCGAAAGCCTCGCGCCACAACGAGGACAGGGGCAGCCTTGCGCCGAGCGCGGCTGGACCAGGTCGCATGTGGTGCAGCCGAGCACCTCGTCACGGGCCTCGCTGGCGTCGACGTGCACCTCCCCGCCAATGGCACGCCATACCGTGCGCCGGTCCAGGGTTGCACGCGACAGCATCGTCAGGATTGCGGCCGCGATGAAGCAGGCGCCTCCCAGCTCGATGGAGATATTCGCCTGGCTGATGTTGCTCAGGCGGTAATAGCCGACGCATCCGGCCAGCAGGTAGACGTCCAGCATGGCGAAAGGGTCGAGCCAGTGGGACCAGCGGAATGCGGGGCCGAGCCAGCGTGGACGACGGCCGAACCACAGCGCCGTCAGCACCGCCGACAGCAGACCGAAACGCAGGAAGGGCAGCAGGATCACCAGCACTGCGCTCAGTCCCGCCAGGATGATCCAGCCGCGGTTCCACAGCTGGAAGATGCCCGCAGCGATGACGTTCGATGAGTGCATGCCAAAGATGTCGACGCGTATCAGCGGCAGGATGTTGACCGGGAAGAGCAGCAGGAAGGTCGCAAGCGCACAGGCCAGAGCGGCCCCGAGACTGCGCCCGCTGGTCTTCTCAAGGGCAGCGTGGCAGCCGATGCACACGGCGGTACTGCGCGCCGGCAGTGCGGGCAGGTCCTCCAGGATGCCGCAATCGGGACAGGCGATCGTCACGTCAGTCAGGTCAGCAGCAGGTATCGCGCCACCACCGGCGCCGCAGCAAAGCATCCTTTAGCGTCGCGGCCGACGCCCACGGGAACGTGCCGCTCGGGTGGTGAGTGAACTTCGCGACCGGCCGCCATCCGCGGCCGACAGAATCTGCTGGCGCACGATCGCGAACTTGTATCGTGCAAGCCGCGTCATGCCGGGCGATGCAAGTGCCCGCAAGCAGGGCGTGGCGCGCGACACACCTTCGCGCCGTCAAGCAGGCTATTCTGACAGCCATAACTGTCGCCGGCGCAGCCCCGAGGGAGCAGGCGGTTCCGTAAACTTGCGCTATGAGCAACTTCCACCCCGCACCTCACAAGACGGCCGACGCGCTGGCCCGAGGCCCGCTGCCAGACACATCGGCGCCGATCGATGCCGCACTGTGCCTGCCCGACTCAGCCATTCAGGCGCTGTGCGAGGGCCGGGCGCGGGATCCCTTTGCCTTGCTGGGGCCCCATCGGCTGGACGACGCGGAGAGCGTCGTGCGCGTCTACCAGCCGCCGGCCGAGGCGATCGACGTGCACGATGCCGCCAGCGGCGCGCTGCTGTGCCGCCTGCAGGCGCTGCAGACCGCGGGTCTGTTCGCCGGGCGCATCCCGGCACAGCGGCGCTATCGGCTGCGTATCCACTGGCCGGGCGGCGTGCAACAGGAGACGGAGGATCCGTATGCCTTCGGGCTGCTGCTCGGCGAGCTGGATCTGTACCTGTTTGAGGAAGGCACCCACCAGGCGCTGGGGCGCTGCCTGGGCGCCCAGGCGCTGAAGCTCGA
>Ga0134126_10003754_pt1 | contig 19020 bp, 16 predicted proteins | sample KB31752_FD_96881 | JGI IMG/M metagenome (GOLD analysis project Ga0134126, IMG submission 96881) | Terrestrial soil microbial communities with excess Nitrogen fertilizer from Kellogg Biological Station, Michigan, USA - KB3-175-2 | ecosystem: Environmental > Terrestrial > Soil > Unclassified ...
ATCGAAGTTGCTGGCGCCGAGCCGGCGGGTGGCATTCGCCAGTGTCGCCAGAGGCCCCAGGTAGCGGCGAAGCTGAGCGATGGCGAGCCACGCGGCGAAGGCGGTTGCACAGAGCAACATCATCGGAATCGCGAGCGGCAATCCGGCAGGGCCCGCGACTGGCTCGCAGATCAGGATGCGCAGCGGCGGGGCGGAGAAATCGCTTTCCAGGAACAGATTCCAGGCGCTCCCTTGCCACCTGCCGTTGCGGCTGCGCCAGATCACCGGCTGGCCACCGTCGGCGGTTGCCGCGGCCATTTGCTCGTATACGCCACGCGGCACCGGGTCGCTGTCACTGCGTATCGCTCGCGCGAGGGTCGCACTGTCGACGAGGGCGATGCCGGTGCTGGCGATCGTCGGCCGCCCCCGATCGAGCATGCGCCGTGTGTCGAGCACGCCGCGCACGAGGCGGCCCCGGGAAAGGTTCGCCTGCAGGAGCGCGAGCTCCGGGTGCCCGCTCCCCGGTTGGTTCCAGATGAGCACCGTCTGTCCTGCGATCAACGAAGCGCGGACATGCGCGGGAAGCGTTGCGAGCGTGCGCTGCCCTTGCGCGTCCGTGCCGATGGACACGAATGAGATCGCGGTAAAGGCAAGATGCCGGACGTCGCCCGGGTGGCTGGAGTCCGGGCCGGACCGGTTGACGAGCGCCAGCTCCGCGCTTGCGCCTTGCAGCTCCGACAGGAAGGTCAGGGCGGTTTCCTTCGCCTGATCGTGCAGCGCGCGGGCCTTGGCGGCATCGGCGCCATGCATGAGCTGCCGGTAGCCGAGCAGACTCGTGAGCAGCACGGGAACCACGGAGGCCAGCACGAAGACGAGGAGCAGCCGGCGCGCCAGGCGGCCGCTGAGGTAACTCTCGGCGAGCCGCAGGCGCATGCTCAGTAGTCCGTGGCCAGACCGATGAAGCCGCCGTTGTTCGCGCGGATCACGTCATCGTGGCTGGGCGGGGCGGTGAGCGGTGGCAGGGTCGCGCCGTCCGCTCCGATGCTGTAAAGATCGTAGTCGCTGTTGATGGGAACGAGATTGCGATCCTTGCGCATATTTGCCTTTCCCTGGAGCCCGGCGAAGTCGAGGTAGCGGTAGGGATGACCCCAGGGATCGAGCAGCGCGGCCACGCCGATCTGCGCGAGGGATGACGGCAGCTGGTTGTTGGTGACCTCGAAGGTCTCTATCCGGGCCTCGATCCGGCTGAGGTCGCTTTCGGCCGCGGTCACCCTGGCCTTCTCCATGTAGGACGAGTAGCTGGAGCTCGCGAGAGTGGCCAGTGTCCCTATCACCACCAGTGCCAGCATCAGCTCGAGAAGCGTGAAGCCCCTGGGGTGGGAACCAGGCACGGCACGGCGTTTTTTGCGATTGCTCAAAGGCGGACTGGGCAATGAATCTGCCAGCCACCTTAGCGGCCACCAGCGGATTTTCTTGAGGCGGGCAGGCCGCCAGCCGATGAGAGCCGGGCCCACATGTGCGATGAGCTATCATTCGCCGCTGCTCCCGGAGGCATGCGCTTTGCAAGAGGGCTCATCGGTGAGGATCGGCAGGTCGGCGGACTGCGGCAGCTCCGGGGCGGCGCCATGAGTCTCTGGCCGCTGCTCGGGATCGCCGTGCTCGTGATCGGATTTGCGGCCGGCATCAATCCGCTCATCGTCATCGTCGCGACGGCCCTCACGACTGGGATCGCAGCCGGCCTCTCGCCGCTGCACGTCATCGCCGCGCTCGGCAAGGCTTATAACGACAGCCGCTACGTGTCGATCATCTGGCTGGTGCTGCCGGTGATCGGTCTTCTCGAGCGCGAGGGCCTGCAGGAGCGGGCGCGGGTCCTGATCGCCCGTGTGCGCGCTGCGACGGTCGGGCGCGTGTTGATCGCTTACATGTTGTTGCGGCAGATCACCACGGCGTTGGGGCTGACCTCGCTGTGCGGGCAGGCGCAGACCGTGCGGCCGCTGATCGCGCCGATGGCCGAGGCGGCGGCGGAGGTGAGGTTCGGACCGATCCCGGAAGACACCCGTCATCTCATCCGCGCCTTTGCCGCCTCGGCGGACAACGTGGGCGCATTTTTCGGCGAGGACATCTTCATCGCCGTCAGCTCCATCCTCCTCATCAAGGGGTTCCTGCAGCAGAGCGGCTTCGACATCCCGCCGCTTCGCCTGTCGCTGTGGGCCATTCCGACCGCGGTGATGGCATTCGCCATCCACGGCGTGCGTCTCTGGCGGCTCGACATGCGCCTCGAGCGGCTGGCCCGGGAGAAGACACTCTGATCGGGCTGGAGCAGGTCTACTGGCTCGCGGGCGCCATGTTCGCGGCCGTCGCGGTGCGCAGCCTGGGCGATCGAGCCAACCCCAGGCGCTTCGGCAACGCCGCGTTCTGGGGTCTGCTCGCCGTCAGCTTTCTTTTCGGATCGAAGCTGGGAGACCTCGCCAACGGGATACTCGTGATCGCGCTCATGGCGCTCGGCGCGGGCGCGATGGGGTTGGGATCGCCGAAGACCACCTCCGTCGCGCAGCGTGAGGCGCGCGCCAGGGCGAAGGGCAACGCCGTATTCATCCCCGCGCTCGTCATTCCAGTCATCGCCATCGGCGGTACGCTGCTGCTCGGCAGAGTCAAGATCGGCGGCGCGCCTCTTGCGGACCCGAAACAGGTGACGCTGATTGCGCTCGCCCTCGGCATCGTCATCGCGCTCATCGTGGCACTGCTGCGATTCAGGCCGCCGGCGCTCGCGACCGTGGAGGAGGGCAGGCGGCTCTGCGATGCCATCGGTTGGGCGATCATCCTGCCGCAGATGCTGGCGGCGCTCGGCGCGGTGTTTGCGATATCGGGCGTGGGCGGGGCGGTCGGCCGCATCGCCACCACCTGGCTGCCGCTCGGCCACCCACTGGCGGCGGTCATGGCGTACTGCATCGGAATGGCGCTCTTCACCATGGTGATGGGCAACGCGTTTGCCGCCTTTCCGCTGATGACTGCGGCGATCGGGGTGCCGCTCATCGTGCACCGGTTCGGCGGCGATCCGGCCATCATGGGCGCGGTCGGCATGCTCTCCGGATTCTGCGGTACGCTCGCCACGCCGATGGCGGCCAATTACAACATCGTGCCGGCGGCGCTGCTCGAGCTGCCGGACCGCAACGGCGTGATCCGGGCACAGATTCCGACGGCGATCCCGCTGCTTCTCTGCAATACCGTCCTGATGTACATACTGGTCTTTCGGTTCTGACCCGAGGTGCCCCGTGTCCCAGACCCTCACCGCGGAACTCGCCGCGCGCTTCGCCGGGATCGCGCTCGGGCATCTGACGCGCGAATATCCGCACAAGCAGTTCGATCACATCCTGACGGGACCGCAGGACGTGAGGAGCCCGCGCGAGCTGCATCCGATCTTTTTCGGCAGCTTCGACTGGCACTCCTGCGTGCACGGCCACTGGCTGCTCGCGCGGCTCCATCGCCGCTTCCCGCAATTGCCTGACGCGGCAGCGATCCGTGCGCTGCTCGATGGGCAGCTCACCGCCGAGAAGGCGGCCGGTGAGCTCGAGTACCTCCAGCAACCCGCGGCGCGCGGCTTCGAGCGGCCGTATGGCTGGGCGTGGGCGCTCGCGCTGCAGGCGGAGCTGCTGCGCCACGAGAGCGCCGAAGGCCGCCGCTGGGCCGCCGCCCTGGCGCCGCTCGCGCGGGAGTTCGTGCGCCGCTTCGAGGCCTATCTGCCGCTCGCCACCTACCCGACCCGCGCCGGGGTGCATTCGAATACCGCCTTCGCCCTGCTGCTCGCGCGCGAATACGCCATCGCGGCGCGCAACTCCGCCTTCGCCGGCCTCTGTGCCGATGCGGCGCTGCGCTGGTACCGGGCGGACCGGGGCTGCCCGGCCTGGGAGCCGTCCGAGGATGAATTCCTCTCGCCGGCGCTGGTGGAAGCCGCGCTGATGGCGGACGTCATGCCGAAGGAGGACTTCGCGGCCTGGCTCGCGGCCTTCCTGCCGCAGGCGGCGCGCGGGGAGCCCGTGACGCTTTTCACGCCGGCGACGGTCACGGACCGCACTGACGGGAAGATCGCTCATCTGGACGGGTTGAACCTCTCCCGCGCGTGGTGCTGGCGGCGCATCGTGACGGAGCTGCCGGCCTCCGATCCGCTGCGGGCGCGGGCGGAGGCGACGATCGAAGCGCACCTCGCGGGCGCCCTCGGGCACGTGGCGGGCGATTACAGCGGTGAGCACTGGCTCGCCACCTTTGCGCTGCTGGCGCTCGATCCGGAGTAAGTGGCGCTCCCGCCCGCGGCGACCGACCGCTGAACCCGCTGCCGGCTTTCGGGAACTCAAGTGAGCGATGCCGTGCCATCCGGAAATGTCGCTGCGGCGACTGCCTCTCGTGACGCTATATCTCAGCGAGCGCTGCAATTCGCGCTGCATCAGCTGCGACTACTGGCGCCATGGACGTGCCGACCTCGATCTCGAGAGGGTGCCGCATCTTCTGGCGAGCTTCGAGCGGCTGGGGACCGAGACTGTGTTGATCTCCGGGGGAGAGCCTTTGCTCAATCCCGACTGGGCGCAGATCGCCCAGCTGCTGCGCGATCACGGCCTCAAGCTCTGGCTGCTGACCTCCGGCCTGTCGCTTGCCAAGCATGCCGCCCGCGCCGCCGGGCTCTTCGATGCGATCACGGTCTCACTGGACGGGACGGATCCCGCGACCTACGCACAGATCCGCGGTATCGATGCGTTCGATGTCGTATGCCGGGGCATCCGGGCGGCCGTCGCCGCCGGTGCCCCGGTCACTCTTCGCGTGACGCTGCAGCGCGGCAATTTCCGGCAGCTGCCGGGCTTCGTCGCTCTCGCCCGCCAATTGGGTGTGGCGCACGTCTCCTTCCTTGCGATCGACGTGGCCAACTCCCATGCCTTCGGCCGGCAGGACGGTTTCAAGAGCGATCTGGCGCTGCGCCCCGAAGACCTTGCGGAGCTCGAGCGCGTTCTGCTCGCGCTCGAGCGGCAGTACGCCGACGACTTCCGCACGGGATTCATTTCCGAGAGCCCGGAGAAGCTACGCCAGCGAATTCTGCGGTATTTCTCCGCCGTGTGCGGCCTCGGTGTCTATCCTCCGGTGCGCTGCAACGCGCCGGAATTCTCTGCGGTCATCGATGCCCGCGGACACGTCAGCCCCTGCTTCTTCATCGATGGGCCGCCCGAGGCGGTGGTCACGGATGACCTGGAAGGGACACTGAACGGCGAGTCGATGGCCGCGTTGCGCAATGCGATCAGACACGGGACGCGCCCGGAGTGCTCGCGCTGCGTATGCTCGATGTGGCGTGACCTGCGGCAGCCGGGCGCGCAGCACATGCCGTTGGCGAGGAGCGCCTAGGTCATGGAGCATCCGGGCGCGGCGCAGATGTTGGTTCCACCGGCTCCATGGCGATTCATGCCGGGGACGCGCGCGCTCGTCCAGCTCCTTTACCGGGTCCGCCGTCTGTTTGGCCTGCATCGTTACGACGAATTCATCCTGGAGCGGATTCACGGCGTCCCCGTTCTGGTGATCCCGAGCGTCTTCAATCCGAAGCGGCTGAGGACCGGCGCGTACTTCGCATCGCTGCTGGAGGCGGGCGTCATCGGATGCAACGCCGAAGTGCTGGACATGGGTACCGGCTCGGGTGTGTGCGCGCTCTTCGCGGCGAGACATGCGAGGCGGGTGCTGGCCATCGATATCAACGCCGCGGCGGCGCGTTGCGCCCGAATCAACGCTCTGCTCAATCATCTCGAGGGTCGGATCGAGGTGCGCCATGGCGATCTGTTCGAGCCGGCCGCAGGCGAGCGCTTCGACCTCATCCTCTTCAACCCCCCGTTCGTCATCGGCGAGCCGCGCAATGATCGCGATCGCGCCTGGCGCTCGACCGACGTTGCGCAGCGTTTCGCGCAAGGATTGATCCGACATCTGAAGCCGGGCGGCGCGGCGCTGCTGCTGCTGTCGACTTATGGCGATGCGGCGGCGTTCCTGCGGCCGCTGCTCGATGGCGGATACCACATCTGCAGCGTCGCGCAGCGAGGCTATCTCGGGGAGCGCCTCACGCTCTACCGGGTGACAGCCGGCAGCGCGAAGGAAGAGACCTGATGGACGCCGTTGCGGGCACCGTACTGCTCGTCAATCCGACGATCACCAAGCAGGGCAATGCGCGCTTTCCGCTCGCCGTGTTGAGTCTGGCCGCGGCGCTCGAGGGCCGCCATCCCTGGCACCTCCTCGACGGCAACGTGGACCGCGACTTCATCTCGACCGCGCTGCGCGTCATGGCGGAGCGGCCGGTGCGCGCCGTCGGTCTCACGGTGATGGGCGGGCCGCAGCTGCGCTCGGCGATTGCCGCCTCCAAGGCCATCCGGGCGGGATTCCCGGCCGTTCCGATCGTCTGGGGCGGGGCGTTTCCCACCAACTGCCCGCACGCCGCCTTGAATGTTCCCTATGTCGACTACGTCGTGCGCTCGCAGGGCGAGGAGACCTTCCTCCGCCTGCTCGAGTGCCTGAGCACGGACTCCGGCGGCGGCCTCGCGGAGGTGCCGGGACTCAGCTGGCGGCGCGACGGTGAGATCGTGCACAACGCGCGGCGCCCGTTCACCGCGGCAAGTCTCGCCTCGCGGCTTCCGTACGAGCTTCTCGACAACCCGACGCAGTATCTGCGCCCGACCTATCTCGGCCGCCGCACGGCGGGCTACCAGGCGGCGCTCGGATGCCGTTATCGCTGCACGTTCTGTGGAGTAGCAGGGATGTTCCGCGGCAAGACGGCGCTGCCGACGCCGGCGCGGCTCGAGGAGGACATGCGCTACCTCACCGAGCGGCTCGGGGTCGATGGCATCCAGTTCTACGATCACAACTTCTTCGACCGCGAAGTCGACATGCAGCCGCTGCTCGAGATCCTCGCCAGGCATGAGCTGCCGTGGTGGTGTTTTGCGCGCTCGGACGCCATGCTGAAGCTCTCGGAGCGCTCCTGGTCGCTTTTGAAGAAGAGCCGGCTGCGCATGGCCTATATCGGCGCGGAGTCTCCGAGCGAGTGGCTGCTGCACGACATCCGCAAGGGGACGCGTCCTGATCAGACCCTCGCCGCGATCGAGGCCTGCCGTGGGCACGGCGTCACCGCGGAGCTGTCATTCATGGTGGCGCCGCCGCGTGACCCGGAGGGTGAGACCGAGAAGACATTCGACTTCATCCGGCTGATCAAGCGTCGTTATCCGGAAACGGAAGTGATGATCTACGTCTATACGCCGGTGCCGCCATCGCCCGACAGGAACGAGCCGGCGGTCACCCGCTCCCTCGCGGAGCTGCGCGATTGCAACGGCGAGCCCGTGGTGTTTCCCACGAGCGCGGACGAATGGGCCGAGCCGCACTGGCATGGCTATTGGTGCCACTCGCGGGCCCCGTGGCTGTCGGAGCGGCTGCACAGCCGCATCCGTGATTTCACCACGGTGCTCGGCTGTCGCTTCCCCACCGTGATGGACGTGCATGCGCCGCGCTGGGGCAAGGTCGCGCTGCGGGGGCTGGCGTCCTGGCGGTTTCGCTACGGCAAGTACGGACAGCCCTGGGAGCTCGACCTGTGCAAACGGCTGATCAGCCTTCGGGACCCGCGCGTCCTGAGCCTCTGATGGCCGCCGGTGCAGCCAACGTGCAGGCTGCATCCCCAGGCTTGCTCGGGGATACCGCTGCGCGTGACTACTCACACAAGCTGCGGTTGTTCAACGACTTCGCGGCACCCGAGCTCAGGCTCGCCGTGGCGGGCCTTGGACTCTCGCCGGGCATGCGGGTGCTGGATGCAGGCTGCGGCACGGGGGCGGTGTTGCATTGGCTTCAGGACGCAGTGGGACCGGAGGGACTGGTCGTCGGGATCGACCTCTCGGCTGCGCATGCGCGCGCCGCCCGGGCAACGTCTTCGCCGGGCGCGGCGGTACTGCAGGCGGACCTGCTGCGGGCCTGCATTGCGCCGGCGACCCTCGATCTCGTCTGGTCGATCAACACCGTCAATCATCTGCGCGATCCGGCCGCGGGTCTCGCTGCGCTCGGCGCGCTCCTGCGGCCCGGCGGCCGCATCGTGCTCGGACAGAGCGCGCTGATGCCGGAGATGTATTTCGCGTGGGACTCGCGGCTCGAGCGTCTGACCCATGAGGCGGTGCGGCGGTACTATCAGACACGCTACGGCATCGATGAGCGGGACCTGCGTTCGGCGCGCAATGTCCTCGGCTGGATGCAGCGCGCCTGTCTGCGCAACATCACAGTCCGGACGGTCGTCATCGAGCGGGTGAGGCCGTTGCGGGAGGCTGACGAGGCCTATCTCCTCGAGGCGATCTTTCGCGGCACTTTCGGCGAGCGGTTGCGGCCGTACCTGCCGGTGGAGGATTACGAGGCGCTCTCGAGGCTGTGCGATCCACTCGATCCGGCGTTCGCACTGAAGCGGGCGGATTTCCATCTCCTGCAGACGCTCACCCTGGTCACCGGCGAGCCGCCATCGTGACGGCGCGGCGGGAACCGCGCGGCAGACGGGACCTCTTGAGCCAACCAAGGACAGCCCGGGGTGTCAATGCCAGCGCCAACGCTGCCAGCGCGTTGGGCCAAAAGCGCGGATAGCGGCAGAAATATCGTGCGCCCGAGACGAGGGTCGTCAACGCATCGCGATGCCTGCCGGCTGCGGCACGGCTCCTGGCGAGACCGACGATGACCCGCGCGCGCTGCCGCAGCAGAACGGAGCGAAGATGCTCGACGTCCCCGCTGAGCAGTTGCCGATCGATCACATAACGAGCGGCTTGAAAAGCCTCGATCGGCTTTGCGGAAAAGTGCTGGTCGTGACGGCGTACCAGCGTGAGCAGCTCATCGACCGCGTCGATCTCGCTGCGCCGCGCCAGGCGCAACCACAGCTCGTAGTCTTCCGTATCGTTCAACTGCTCATCGAAGTCGCCGGCCTGCTGCAGCAGCCGCCGGGAAGCGACCACGCTCGGCAGCGCGATGACCGTCTCGCCTCTGATCAGCTGATCGAGTATCCAACCGCCGGGGGTTGGCCACCCGCCCGTGCGCCGGGCCCACGCGGTCGGCGCACCCGATGGGTCGATCAGCTGATACCGGGTATGACTCCAGGCACGCTCGGGATGGCGCCGCAGCGAGGCGAGCTGCGTCTCGAGCTTCCTGGGCAGCCACAGATCGTCAGAGTCCTGAAAGGCGATGAACTCGCCCCTTGCCGCGCGCAACGCTGCGTTGCGCGCGACCGACGCACGACCGCTGTGGTCCAGCCAGAGCACCCGCACGCGCCCGGGGCTCTCGAGCGAGGCGAGGAACTGCCGGGTCGGCTCCTCCGAGCCGTCGTCGGCGATGATGAGCTCCCAGTCCCGGAACGTCTGGCTCAATACCGATTCGACGGACGAGCGCAGCAATTCCAGGCGGTTGTATGTCGGCAGAACGATCGAGACCGCGGGTGTCATGGCCGTGCCGAAGCGCTAGCGGCTCGCCTGGGCGGCCCGGGCGTGCAGCCCGTCTCCGAGCAGCCGCAGAATCCACTGCTCAGCCGCACGACTCCAGGCGATCGAAGGCTTGCCGATGAGCCGGTTCGCCGCGCCTGCCACGGGAACGCTTGCGGCGCAGGCACAGACTGCCAGCAGTGAGGCTACGAGAAAGGCGCGCCCGTCGTCCCCCGGCACGAGCAGCCTCGAGAGCGGGCGCGCAGCTGCGCGCGCAATGAGCCACATCACGATCGGATTGAGGAGATAGTAGGCATAGGAGATCTGCCCGAGCTGCATGACCGCTCGATTATCGAGCAGCGTGGCCAGCCAGGCGGGGCACTGGTAGGCGATGCAGGCAATGAGCAACGCGGCGCTCGTTCCTGCTGTCAGGTCGGCCGCCACCGAGTGTGCACGCACGAAAAACCCGCAAACCGCCAGCAGAACGAGCCCGGCTGCGACAGCGAAGCCCGCGATCCGCGGGCTGGAGATGCGGATGTCGTTGATCGCAATGCCGAGCACGAACAGCAGCACGAAATGCGGCAACAGATGGCCGCTGAATATGACCATCGCCGCGCTGCATGCGGCCACCGTCGCGATCTTTCCGGTCGTGCCGGCCTTCATCCAGGCCGCGAGCAGCAGCGGGTAGACGATGGACACTGCGATCTCGACTTTGATCGTCCAGGATATGGGATTGAGCTTGAAGTCGACGGGTATTGCGCTCCTGACCGCGGCGACCATGGAGCCGGGCGGCGTGATGAGCCGGCAGATCCAGTACGACAGGCTGCCGCAGGAAGGCGCGTGAGCGGCCACGAATGCCTGCGTCAGGTAGGCGACGATCAAGGAAGCCCACAGAAGCGGATACAGGCGCAGCAGGCGCCGCCCGAGGTAAGCCGCGTAATGCGCGCCGGAGAAGCCGCGCACCATGTTGATCAGCACGAATCCGCTCAGAACGAAGAAGAGATCGACGGCATAGTCACCGTCGAACATGCCGAGAGCCGCGGCCTGCAGGGGGGAGCCCTGCGAGAAGTCGACGCAGATGAAGGCATGTCCAACGCCGACGGAGAGCGCTGCGAGTCCGCGCAGCGAATCCAACCTCCGGTACTTGTGCCCGCAAGCCATCGTTGCCGCCTATTGCGAGGGGCACGCCCGGCCGATCAAAGACCGAAGCCGGCCTTGCGGCAAGCGCGTGAAATGCGCCAGTCGGGGCAACAGATGGATCGGCCGCGCCTTGCGCAGGATCTCGCTGCGAAAGGGATAGTAGCGGATCGAAATGGCCTGCGAGGCGTATTGGGCCAACATCTGCTGTTTGCTCGTGAGCGCGCTCGGATCGGACGGGGTGGCCACGCACTCGAAGTCCGGCACATAGGGATCCGAGGCGAACCGGGCGTCCGCGAGCGGCCGGCCGGCAGGCGCGTCGCTGTTGTATTCGGCCCACTCGAAAACAGGCTCGATCCGCAGTCGAGCGCTGACTTCCTGTACCACGAAGGCGGTCACGTCGTGGTCGACGTGCCCGCCCTCGATGGCGTGCACGTATATCGTGTCGGGGAGGATTGCCCGGATGAGAGTCGCGATGTCGCCGCTTGCCTCTGGAATGTACCGGTGCAGACCGCCGTCGGGAAACCCGAGGCATACTATCCCGGCAGCCTCGATGCTGATGACGGCCAGCGCCTCGCAGGCTTCCTTGAACCGGACGGCGGCCACCGCTCGTTTCACCGCGTTGCTCACTTTCCAGTTCGCTCCCGCCCCATTCGTCGTGAACACGACCGTCACGCGATCGCCGTTGTGTCGGTGTCTGGCAAGGGTCAACCCCAGGCCGAGAACCTCATCGTCCTGGTGCGCCGCGAATACGAGAACGCCGCCGCGGCCGCGATGCGGCGGCGGGAAGTTGGTTCGCCCGATGAGGGTCGCGGGATGACGTATTCCGCGCGCGGCCTCGATGAGGCGGACGACCCTGTCGGGCGCGGTCGTGCGCCTCAGGGCCGTCTTCAGGTGTGTCCTAATGTCGAGCATCCCGACTCATCCCATGCCCGCCGCCGCGCGCAATCGATTGAGCAGTCGGGTCATGATGGGCTTGGCCGTGGTCGGGACGAATCGGGTCTGGAACTCATCGAGGCAGACCCGGAAGGCGTGCTCGCAGACGCGATAGGATTCGAAAGTCGCATCCAGGGCGTTGGTATCCAGAGGCTCGTCCCGGGCCGCCGCCGACAGAGCGGCGTAGACCCGCGAAACCCAGCGCTCACCAAAGACTTCCGCGCTGCGTGCCCCATGGCGCTGGCGTTGCAGGTCCGGCGACAGGAAGTCATCGATCGCCGCTTCGTCCCGGGCCGACAGGTCGATGGCGAGCGCGGCCTCGATCCGCGAGACCTCGGCGCGCCAGCTCCTCAGGAAATTCGAGTACTCGATGAACACACGCGGCAGGCCGCGCGAGTGCCGCTCCGCCAGCAGGTTGTACTTCAGCCACAGCGCGGTTGCCAGCTCGGATGACATCCGGTAGCGCGCCGTCAGCGATGCCGACACCTCTTCCGGATGGCGAACGGGCACGGCGGCCGCGGGGCGAAATCCGCTCTGTCGCGCGGCATCGAACCAGAAGGAAGACAGGGCCGTGATCCTCGGCTCCTTGATGATGTGCAGGGGCGCCGGCGGCAATCCCCGGAGGAACGCTTTGATCCGATCCAGGTAGAGGTCCCGCTCGGCGCTGGCGACCACAACTTCGGTCTGCAGCCGCAGCGTGGGATCGAACCACGTGCTGCCGTGCCGCCGCAGGAATTCATCGTTGAAGTGCAGGGCGTTCTGCGGCTCCCAATAACCCTTCGGATTGCCGTCGTCGGCGCCGAGGAGCGTGGCGGGAAGGGCACCGCCGCACAGGGAAAGCGTTCGAGCAAGAGCCGATGTTCCCGAGCGCCCCATGCCGAAGACGAACACGATGACGGGGGACTCACCGGCTGGCGAGCCCCTGCGAGCTGCCGCGGGCACGCTATCGAGCCGCTGCTCTCGGTCGAGGACATCCACTGCCGCGAATCCTCCCGGTCTCGAGTTCGAAAACCACATCGCATGCACGCACCATGCGTGACCCATGGGCGATCAGGATGACCGTGCAGCGTCCGCGCAGCCCGAGGAGCGTCGCGATCAGCGCGGTTTCGGCCGCCTCATCGAGTGCGCTCGTCGCCTCGTCCAGCAGCAGTACCGGCCGATCCCGGTACAGCGCGCGTGCGATGCCAATTCTCTGTCGTTGTCCTGCGCTCAGCACGGCTCCCCGCTCACCCACCCGGTGGTCGTATCCGCCGGGCAGCGCTTCGACGAGCGCATCGAGCTGCGCCAGGCGGGCCGCCTCGGTCAGCCGCCGCATGTCGATGTCGCAGCGACGCACGCCGAACGCGATATTCTCTGCAATGCTCGCGTCCAGAATGAACGTATTCTGGGGGACGTAGGCAATCCGACTCCGCCAGGCCGGGCGATTCGCGTCGTCCAGCAGAACGCCATCGATCCTCACTCCCCCGGTCGTCGGCGCAAGCAGCCCCGCGATCAGGTCCATCAGCGTGGTCTTTCCCGAGCCGTTCGCGCCGATGAGACCGACGATGGCACGGGCGGGAATGCACAGGTCGACGTCCTGCAACGCAGGAGCGCGGTCTGGCGCGTACCGAAACGACAGATCCTCGAGCACGATCGCATCGCGAGGACTCTCGCGCCATTGCAGCTGCGCCGTCGCGGGCTGCACCTGCGCCGATCGCTCCGCGCTGGACTGCGCGCGCCGCAGGTCATCGACGATCAGCGCGACGCCGGCCCGGTCCGCACCGATCTTCACGACCGCGAGGAACGTCTGCTGCATGATCGGCAGCAGCCGGTATGCCGCGAATGCCACGAATGTCAGCTTCCCCAACCAGTCTCCCGCCCGCGCATCGCCGGCAAGCGCCAGGGCAATCCCCACGAGAGCCGTGACCGCCAGGCATTCCATGACGTAGCGCGGGGTCTGCCCGAAGAATTGAATGCGCGAGTCCGCTTCCGAAATGACCCGGCTGACGCGCTCGAATCCCTGCCGGAAGACTCGCCGGTCCTCCAGGAGGAGGATCTCCTTGATCGCGCCGAAACTCTCGGTGACGCTCCGGACCTGCTCGGCGCCGGCGCTGGAGCGGGCGCGCCCGAGGAGCAGAAGGCGTTTGCGCACGCGAAGATAGATCAGGGCGTAACCGCCGCCGAGGCAGAAGAGCATCACGATCGAGATCGCGGGATTCAACAGCAGCACCGAGAGGATGATGAGGATCCCCGCGACGGTGTTCGTCACCAGTACGAAGCCATTCTGTATGATCCCGGTGCTCAGCCGGCGCGGCTCGTAGATGACGTTGCTGAAAAGGGCCGCGCTGTGTGTGCGCGCATGAAAGAGATACGGCCGCGAGAGATACTCGTCGAAAAGAGCCGCCTGCAGCTGATCGCCGATTTCGAATGCAAAGCGATTCATCGCCATCGAGCCGACCGCATTGATGAAGTTGGAAATCAGCACGGCGACGATGAATCCGATGCCGAGAGTCGCCACGAAAGCGTATTTCCCCGAAAAGTCGCCGTGAGCATACAGCCAGTGCAGCAGCGGGTGCCGGTCGATCTCACCGGGATCACCGAGGACGGCAAAGAACGGCACGATCGCCGCGATCCCGGTGACCGTGGAAATGGCCATGGCGAAGGAAATGAACTGCGCCGCAATCACCTGCCGTCTCTGCCGCGGGTCGAGCACGCTCCAGATGTCGGACACGAAACTCATCGCGTAACGGCCATTGCGCGCTCGCGCAGGCGGCCGTGGATCAGCTTTCGCAGCCTCCTCCAGAGCCAGTGCGGCGCCACGGAGCGCGCGGTCGCGGCCATCGCGCCCACCCACCATTGCCGGTAATGCCAGGAGTAGGGCGCGCTCGCGGCAAGCGTGCTCAGGGCGCGATATCGTCTGCCGGATGCCGAATAGCCTCGGGCGAGACCCGCCGAGACCTCGGCACGGCGCCTGCGCAACAGGGGCCCCATGTGAGGGGCCACTTGCAGGCGCTGCATCTTCTCGAAGAAGTATCTCAATTCCGTCAAGGCGAGCAGGTCATCATTGAAATAGTGCTCGTCGTGGTGCCGCAGGAGGACGAGCGGCTCATCGATGAAGGCGATTTCGCTGCGCAATGCGAGGCGCACACACAGCTCGTAATCACCGATTCCAGGCATGTCTTCGGGATATCCGCCGACGGCCGCGAGCGCTCGACGGGTGATCATGAGGCTCGATTGCACCACGGCCGCTTCGCCCGCGAGCAGCGACTGGAGGATCCAGCCGTCTTTCACCTGCGGATATCGCAGCGCACGCCCGCCGGTCGGCGGCTGGCCGGCGCCGTCCACGAAGAGACAGCGCGTATAGCTCCATTCGCGGGTGTCGCAGGACCGCATGGACTCGAGCTGAGCCTGCAGTTTGCGCGGCAGCCACACATCGTCCGAATCCAGAAACGCGACGTACGGGGTCTGCACCTCTCGCAAGGCGACGTTGCGCACGGCATCCGGATTCCCAAGGTGCTTGAGCCAGAGCACCCTGACGCGAGGTCCGACCCGCGCACTCAGGTCCCGCATGTACTGCTGTGTCTCGGCACCCGATTCGTCGTCGGCGATGATCAGCTCCCAGTCCTGGAAGGTCTGTGCCAGGACCGAATCCACCGCGGCGCGCAGGTAGTGCAGGCGATTGAACACCGGGATGATGATCGAGACTGTTGCTGCCATCACGGTAGCTCCGCATCACGCCGGCATCGCCGTCTTTCCAGGCTGTGGGCAGGCGTAACTCGCGCGCTCGTCCCGCCTCACCAGGTCTGCATAGGCGGCCGTGAGCTTGTGCCCCAAAGCCTCGAACGATAGCTCCCGCTCAAAATGCTGCCGCACTGCCGCCCGATCCGCGGGCGTCGCACGCGGCCCCATCCGCAGCAGCGCGGAGCAAAGCGAGGGCGCATCGCCGGCCCGCCACAGCTGCCCCACGGCTCCCTCTGCAGTGAGCGCCCGGAACGAAGGAATATCGGTGACGAGCGGCGGCAGGCCGCAGGCCAAAGCCTCGATGAGCGCGTATCCGGTCGACTCCCGATGGCTGCCCGAAATGAAGAAATCCGCGGCCCTCATCAGCTGCTCGACCCGCGCATGGGACACCGCTCCCAAAAGGTGGACCCTGCCGTCCAGAAGGCGATCCGAGGCAATTCGCCGCTGCACCTGGCGCTGCAGCGGTGCCGTGCCAAAACAACACCACAGCTGCAGGTCCGGCAGCTCGCGGGCGGCGGCCGCGACGGCGTCGAGCACGGTCAGAGGGTCCTTGTTGCCATCGAGGTGCCCCACCCAGAGGAGCAACGGATCGCCCGCGACTCCCGTATCCCGGCGGGCGGCCTCGCGGTCGGCGGGCACGAATCGACTGGTGGATTCGGGAATCTCGTACACCGGGGTGTGGCGCGCCAGCACGCCGTCCTCGATGAAGGGGCGGGCCTGATGCCGATGGCAGAACGCGACGCCGGCGATGGTCTGCCCGCACCGCTTCCAGGCGGACCGCCGCCACCAGCGGGGCGGCCGGTTGGCATGATCCTGCAGCAGGATGGGAATTCCCGGTGCGGCTTGCTCCATGAGCAGCACCTCCTCGGGGAATCCGAGCCCATGAACGTGGAGTACCTGGGGAGCCATCGCGCGGATCAGCTCGGCGAAGCTCTCCTGCACCGGCAGCTGCAGGCGGCGGCGCATGAGCGGCAAAAAATGATAGTCAACCTCCTTTCTGCGGAAGTAACGGGAATGTCCGGACGATTGAATGACCGACACGCCGGTGCCGGCCGCCGTGACGCTCTCCGCGACGTCCACCAGGGTCGGCCACGCATCGAGCAGCTCTTCGGGGTCGCGGTCCGCCGGGTCACGGTAAAAGCCAATCTGCGCGATGCGCATGTCAGCGTCTCGGCAGGGTCGCGACCTGCAGCGTGGCAAGGGGAGATGGGGTATTGCTCGCTGCCATAGCTTATCTGGGTACGTCCCCCGCACGGTGCTCCCGGTTCAGTTTTGAACCGGAACGCGCTGCAGGAGAGACTCACACGGATCAGAAACGAGGGCACAACGATGGTCCTATGACGACCATTCACGACACCGTGGATGTCGTGCACGCGGCTGATGCCCCGATGGCTCACGCTCGCGCGGCGGCAATGCCGATGGCGGCGCATGCGGCGCGCTACCGGCCGGATATCGATGGCTTGCGCGCAGTTGCGGTCGCCAGCGTCATCGCCTACCACGCCTTTCCCGGCGTTCTGCCGGGCGGTTATCTTGGTGTCGACGTCTTTTTCGTCATCTCGGGCTACCTCATCACGCAGCTCATCCTCCGGGCCATGCATGAGCACCGCTTCAGCCTCGCCGAGTTTTACCGGCGGCGCGCGCGGCGCATTCTGCCGGCGCTGCTCGTGGTCCTCAGCGCGTCCGCGCTCTTCGGCTGGTTCGCTCTGCTTCCCGGCGAGCTGCACCGGCTCGGCCGCTCCGTCGCGTGGAGCGCGCCCTTCATGGCGAACGTGTTCTTTGCGCGAGCGGGCGGTTTCGGCGGTTACTTCGATCCTGTTGCGGACGTGACCCCGCTGATCCATCTATGGTCGCTGGGGGTGGAGGAGCAGTTCTACCTGGCGTGGCCCGTGCTGTTGCTCCTCGCCGGCAGGGTGCGCGCAATCCGGCCCACATTGTCGGCGGTCATCGTGATATCGCTTGCCTCGAGCTTCTGGGGAGGATGGTTCCGCCCCGAGCAATCCTTCTATCTACCCACCTCGCGAGCCTGGGAGCTGGCGAGCGGGGGTATGTTGGCTGCGCTGCCCCCTCGCGGCTCGCTCGCCGCGGTCCCGCTGAGATGGAGGCGCTATCGCATTGGGATGGCGGGCGTGATGTCCGCGAGCGGCCTGGCGCTGACCCTGCTGGGCGCCGTATGGGTGATCTCGGCTGCGCCGCTGTCGAACCTCTGGGCCCTGACCCCGCCGCTCGGCGCCGTCCTGCTCATCGCGGCCGGATCGCAGGCGCCGGTCAACCGATACCTGCTATCCAATCGTGCGATGGTATTCGTCGGCCGGATCAGCTACTCCCTGTACCTGTGGCACTGGCCGGCCCTCTCATTCGCCCGGATCGTCATGGGCCGCTCGTTGACCCACGCGGAAGCGGCAGCGGCGGTCCTCATGGCCGCGGTCGCCGCCTATGCGACCTGCCGCCTGGTCGAAGAGCCCATTCGATTCGGCTCCATCGGCCAACGCGCGGTTCCCGCGCTGCTCTGGGCGCTCGTCGCAAGCGCGATTCTCGGACTGGGCCTGGAACGGGGATGGGTTACCGGGCGACTTTCCAATCCGGCGTTCACGGCATGGGAGGCCGCGTTGGCCGATTGGAGCTTCCCGGCGGTGCCGATGGGGAATCCCCCGGGGACAGTCGCAGCGAGGAGCCGGCACGGAAAGACGGCGCTCTTCATCGGCGACTCCCATATCCAGCAATATTGGGCACGGGTCCGGCTCATCATCGATACTCACCCGCAGTCGGCGCGTTCGGCGCTGTTTGCGACCCGCACCGGTTGTCCTCCGCTGCCGGACGTCGAAGCGTGGCATCGCGGGGCCGCCTGCGGCTCGGCATTCAGGAATGCTATGGCGATGGCGTTCCAGGACGATGTGGATACCGTTGTATTCGGTGCAGCCTGGGAAGACTACTTCATGGGCGAATTCGCCGGGCGCGGCCGCTCACCTCGGGCCATTCTCAGCCTGTACAGCCATGGCGATCCGCTCCGCGAGCGGTTGACGCTCGATTCACCGGCGACGAGGCGCGCGCTCGAGGACTTCGGCCGTGCGATCTCGCGCCTGACGGGGAGCGGGCGCAGGGTCTTCATTCTACTGTCCAATCCAACCTCTCCTCATTTCGATCCCGGCTATCTGCTCCCGGCCAGTGCTCGCCTGTCAGTGTCTCTACCGGACCGCATCAGCGTCGAAGCTGGAAAGCGAAGCGTCGACGCGCGGGATTTCGAGTCGTATGTGGCACCGCTCATGGCAAGGCTGCGGCAGATCGCGGCGGGAAGTGGCGCAATCGTCATCGATCCGCGCGAGGCGCTGTGCACGGGAATGACTTGCCCGGCAACGAGTGCGCGCGGGATGCCGGTGCACGTGGATTCCAACCACCTGACGGCGACATTCGCGCGGGAGCGCGCGACATTCATCGATGGGATCCTGCTCGGGCCGGCCGCCTCGAGCAGAGCCCCCTGATGGAGCCGGGCCATGACTGATATCGCGGCAGACCCGTTCCAGGAGCGAGAGGCGAAGTTCCTGCGCCTGACGCTGCATCTGCTCGGCGGCAGGTTCGAGTTTCAAACCACCAGCCGGGAGCTCATGCGCCTGGTGCGCTGGGCGTATGCCGGCCTACCCGCGCATCGGATGTCGGCGCGGACGCCGCGATACGCGATCAGGCTCGTGCTGGGCGATGGTGCCCCGGCGCGCCGCCCCGGTGAGCCGGCGCCGTTGACCATGCTGTCCGGGCCGGGACTGCTGTGCGGCGCCAGCCGTTCGGCCAGCGCCGCCATCATTTCCGCGCAACAGCA
>Ga0134126_10003755_pt1 | contig 19017 bp, 35 predicted proteins | sample KB31752_FD_96881 | JGI IMG/M metagenome (GOLD analysis project Ga0134126, IMG submission 96881) | Terrestrial soil microbial communities with excess Nitrogen fertilizer from Kellogg Biological Station, Michigan, USA - KB3-175-2 | ecosystem: Environmental > Terrestrial > Soil > Unclassified ...
AGGTCAACGTCGCCGAGATGTGGTTCGTGACCACGCCTAACTAATATGCGCCTCCTGTCGCGTCTGCTGAGGCGGGGTGGCGCGGCTGCGCTGCTTTTGTTCCTGGCGCTGCGCGCCTTCGGGGCGCTGCCGTCCGCCGCCTATGTCACCAACGCCCAGAACCTAGTCGTCATGCGGCCGTCGCCGTTCGTCGTCGACTTCATCGGCGACTCGATCAGCGTCGGGCAGATGGGGGCGTTCCAGCAGGGGATTTACAACTATGCGGCGATGGTCTACGGCGACCGCGCGCCGACCTTCAACACCCACGGGGTCGCCGGCATAACGATCGAGGGCGCGACGACGAACGGGCAGCTGTCGGGAGCCATCGCCGACCATCCGGACGTCTACATCATCGAGCTGGGGATCAACGACATCTTCAACCCGATCCATCCACCGGCCCCGAACCCGACCAGGGCTTATATCGCCAGCGTGGCCGGCGTGATGCTGTCGACGATCCGAGCTGCCGACCCGACGAAGCCGATCGCCTGGAGCCTGCCGCTCATCAGCGGTGGCGAGGAGTGGAGCCCGCCGGCGACATCGACACCGCCGTTCACGATCGCGGACATCGTGAACGGCATCAAGGACGCCTGCGTGACCTATGGCGCGCAGATCATCGACGCCAACTCGACCTGGCTGGCGGAGGAGCAGATCCTCAATCCGACGCAACAACCGTTCGGCGTCCTATCCCTCGAGGGTACCCACCCCAACTGGCGCGGGCGCCCGTACCTCGGTCAGATCATCGTCAACAACCTGATCTGGACGAACAAGCTGTTCTCTCCGGACGCCTACGCGACGCCGAGCTACGCGCCGGACGCTGACGTGGGGTCGCAGATCGCGCTCTGGATCGACGCGGCCCAGTGCTCGCCCGGTCCGATCTCCAGCATCGGACGGACACCTGCCGGCGGTGTCGTTGCCACCTTCGCGACGTTCCCGGGGGCGACGAGCCCGACATGCGTGCCCAACTGCTGGTTCAACGGCGGCAACTGCGTCAGGTTCAACGGCACATCCGACGTCATGACGGCGAGCCTCACGCTCCCAGCAGGACCCAAGACGCTGTACGTCGTCTACAAGGTCACGACCGGGCCCGCGACGTTCGGAACCTGGTACTCGCTCCTCACCGTCAAGGGGGCCGGTAGCACCAACAGCGAGTTCGCGCCCTACGCCAATTCGAGCTGGGGACCGGTCATGGCGATGTTCGACCAGCACGCCAACGGCAGTGATGGATTCAAAATCGTCAACACGAACGGGATCGCGGACTCGACGAACGGGAACATCGGATATCCGATCGAGTTCAGCGCGCAGTGGGCGGCCGGCGGGACAGGGCCGACCGACATCACGCAGTACAGATACCTGAGCAGCGGCTACAACATCACGCCGCTCACGAGTAGCAGCGGGTTCCTCGCGCAGGCGGCGACGTGCCTGACGGCGCTCGGGGCGAAGATCGAGGACGGCGTTACGCCGACCATGTACGCGAGGCTCGACCTGGCAGAGATGCTGCTGGTCACGGCCATCCCATCGACCGTGCAGGATGCGCGGATCAACCAGTACCTCCGCCGCAAGTGGGGACCATGAGCTCGCGAACGGAACTTCTATTCATCGGTGATCTCCAGGACCCAGTTCCATCCCCCGCTCCAAGGACATCGACGTTTTTCCTCGGGCAGGGAAACCAGCTGCCGATCCTGACCGGCCAGCTCCTGCAGACCGACGGCTCGGGGCGGCGGTGCCCCTTCGACCTGACCGGCTGGACAGTCACCTTCCGGATGATGGGCGGCGGACGGTGCGGCGGGGTACTGATCGGCACCGCCGGAACGATCACCATCCTCAACGCGCGCGCCGGGACGTTCACCTACGCCTGGGCGGCCAACGACTCGGCGATGCCCGGGACCTACCGCGCCACGGCTACGGCCACCAAGGCTGGCGCATCGATCGACTTCCCGAACGACGACTACGCGACCGTGATGATCCGGCCGAAGGTCGGTCGCTAGGTACCGGCGACGAACGCCTGGAGGGCCGCGCGCGAGCCGTTGAACACGTTCGCGTCGCATGGGCCGACGCCGCGGCAGCCGTAGGGATCACCGGTCTGGCCGCCGTCGGTCCACTGCCAGATCGCCCAGCCCGCCCACGGCGCCGGCAGGTGCGGCGGCTGGCCGCCACTGCGATAGCGCGGAGCCCAGAGCGCGACCTTCCCGCTCGTCGCGCGCTTCCAGTCCTGGCCGGGCGGCCAGCTGCCGACGCTGCCGTACCAGAGGTCGAACGGGCGCCCGAGCCCGAGCCTCTCGGTCTCGGCGTAGAACCCCTCGACAAAGGCCGCGTCGACGCCGCTGCTGCGCTCGCAGTCGAGCACGAGGCACTCGTTGGGGGCGAGCGGCCCGATGACGTCGGCGGCGTGCTGCGCCTGCGCGGCGGGGTCACCGGCGCGGGCCACGTGGTAGTAGCAGACCAGATCGAAGCCGCGGGCCCGGGCGCCGTCTCGGTGGAACTGCAGCGCGCCGTCGACAACGCCCGCGTCCTCCGTCGCCTTGGCGCCGAACATGACGATGTCGACGGGGATCGCGGTGAAGTCCCGGACACGGTCCCAGTGGCTGACGTCGATTCCCTTTGCCCAGCCGGGGTCGATCATCGGCCGAGGGTATCACCGGCGCGGTTAGGCGGCAGCCCGCGCTGGCTCCGAGTAGCCATTGGCCAGCCAGCTGAGGACGAGGGAGAGGGTCTCGAGGATCCGCACGCTGAGATCGGCGCTCATCAGCTCGCCCGCGCAGCAGCTGGCGACCTCGGTGGTCCCGGCGATCAAGATCGCTCGCTCGGTCGGGCTGAAGAAGTCCTCTTCGAGATGGGGACCGGGCCAGCAATGGTAGCCAGGCTCGCCCTTGGTTCGCGCCCAGCAGCCGATCGAGAGCCGACCCGGCGCGCTCTCGATGTCGAGCATGACCTGGCGCTCGGCGCCCCCCGGCTGCGCACGCAGGAAGACGGAGAGCTGCGCCACCCCTGGGGCCCGTCTTGATAGCCTGACCATCCTCATCGTCGGCGATACTACGCGCGGCTCGGCTATCATGGGCGGCCGGGATGCGCTCCGCGGCCGTCGCCCAACGCCACCAGGTCCTCGTCAACCAGGCGCGCGCCGCCTATCGGCTGTCGGTCCTCCGCGCGCGCGAGAGCCTGGCCGACTTCATCGAGCTCTGCGGGCGGGACGAGGACGGCAACCGGATCCAGCTCCACTACCTCCACCGCTGCTGGATCTGGCACGTCAACTACGCCTGGAGCCGGGGGAAGCACGCGATGATCATGGCGCCGTTCAACTCGGGAAAGACGAGCTCGCTCGCGATCCCGATGGCCGCCTACCTGATCGGTCAGAACGTCCAGAACCGCCTCAAGATCGTCTGCGCCGGCGACGGTAACGCGAAGCTCCGGCTGGCCGCCGTCAAGGCCATGATCGAGTCCTACGAGTACCGGAGCGTCTTCCCGCACGTCCGGCCCGGGCAGAAGTGGGATACGACGGAGGCCTTCGTGGCGCGCGAGGGGAACGCCGTCGACCCGACGCTGCACGCACGGGGAGTCCTCACGGAGGGCATCGGCGGCCGCGCCGACGTGGTGATCTTCGACGACGTCTGCACCCAGAAGAACACCGAGAAGGAGGCGAACCGCCACAAGATCACCAAGTTCGGGCGGGGCACATGGCTCTCCCGCCTCGACGGCGACGCCGCTCGGGCCATGGCCTTTGCCACCCCCTGGGCGCAGGACGACTTCTCCGCAGATCTCAAGAACGATCCCAACTGGGTGACACTGGTGCAGCGGGTGCGGGTCCCCGACCTCGGGGCCTACGAGCAGGAGGTCTTCGGCGCCGGGGCCGACTACGCCGACCTCTTCGCGGACTTCCTCGACAGCATCGGTGCGCGAATGGCCGCCTGACCGCGCCGGGACCCGCGTAGTATCGGCTCCCGTGAAGCTAGACGAGTACGACGCTAGGGAACTGGTCGCCGAGACACGAAACGTCTGCCCCTTCTTCGAGGGAGTGGAGGACAAGGCGCTGTTGCACCTGATCGGTCAGGCGCTGATCGAGACCACCACGACGCTCCAGGCGATGGAGAAGCGGACGGAAGAAGCGGGGGTGATCCCCGGCGACATCGCCTGCGTCTACCTCCACTACGGCGCGGTGGTCCAGGTGACCGAGGACCTTCCGCCGTCCGCTCACCAGCGCCAGCTGATCAACGCCGGGCGCGAGCTCGGCAAGCTCATCGCCCGGAAGTTCGGCGAGAAGATCCGAGAGAAGCTCGAAGAGAAGACCACCAAGGAGAGGAGCTAGGAATGGCCAAGGCACCACCCAGGAAGGGGAAGACCAAGCAGGGCGGCAATGTGGAGGTCGGCGAGCGCTTCAAGCGCATGCTGCCGGTCCCGATCAACGCCAAGCGCACCCAGGAGAAGCGCGACCGCTGCTTCGACATCGACGAGGAGATCAAGGTCGAGCAGGAGAAGATGGAGCCGTTCAAGACTCGCGTGCGCGAGCTCCAGGCCGAGAAGGGGAAGCTCCACGACGACGTCCAGAGCCAGACCGAGGACCGCGAGGTTGCCTGCATCGAGGAGCGCGACTACGCCCGTCGCGAGGTCCGGGTCCTTCGGATCGACACGCGCGCGATTGTCGAGTCGCGGACCATGACCGACGCCGATCGCAGCCCGGAACTGCCGACGTTGCCGAAGGGGGAGAAGCGTCCGCTGACGCCGGGCGAGGCGATCGCCGCCGCGCGCAAGGACAAGCCGGCGCTTGCCAGCGTTCCGCGCGCCGAGAAGGAGCCCGAGAAGAAGAGCGAGAGTCGCGAGATCGAGAACGAAGAGGAGGACGAAGCCACCGCCCCTTGATCCAGGCAGATTCCCGGTCGGGCGCGCAAGGGGAGTGGGCCGCCCGGCCGGGATGCACGATCTTCGGTGTCGTCGCCCCACCTCGTTCACGTAGGATGATCCCGCCATGGCGAGGAAGCCGCCTTCGATCGCCGAGCAGGTCCGGGCAGCGCTGAAGAGCATCTTCGGCCGGAAGCGAGCCAGGCGCGCGACGCCTACCCGAAAGAAGCCGGTCCGCCGAGTAAAACGGCCCAAGAGAGTCACGCCGCCGCCGCCCAGGCAGAAGATCTGCGGCGTCTGCGGTGAGTCCGGGCACAATGCGCGCCGCCACCGCTCAGAGATCGGGGCGAATCCGCCGGTCGAACCCCAGGTCCTCGGCGAGCTGCCGGGCGCAGCGCCCCCGCCACCAGACGCACCGGCAACGCCAGCAGAAGGCGAAGGAGCAGAGGGGGCTGCAGAGACAGCCGGCGGGCTCGCTGGTGACGTCGAGGGCGCCCCGGCAGGTCTTGCAGCGCCGGACGCGCCCAGGCGGCGCGGCCCGCGCCGCTGCACCGTCTGCGGGGAGCTTGGTCACGACCGTCGAACTTGCCCCAATCGCGGCGGCGGCGGCGGGGATTCTGCGGAGAATCCGAACAAGGAGGAACCGCAGCCCGGGCCCCCGGTCCCGCCCGCAGCACCGAACACGACACACGAGGCGCGGATCGCGGAGTTCCGCCGCCTTGCCGTCCACTTCCCCCTGCTCGATGACCGGGCGCGCTCGGTGGCGCTGCTGGTCGCCCAGGGCTACGACCCGGGCGCCATCGCCTGGGACCTGCAGATCAAGCGCTTCGACGTCTACCAGCTGCTCGATGCGACGACCGCGCGGCTGCGTCAGGCGGAGACCGCCAACCCGACCTCGGCGCCGGTACCGCCGCCCGTGCAGCGGCCGGACATTCCCCCAAAGCCGCCCACGCTTATCGGGGAGCACCGACAAGAGCCCGAGAACATTGAGGAAGAGCCAGCGGACTTTACCCGTTCTGACCAATCTGGGCGCACCAGCGTCGGCCGCGGGCGGGGCCGGCGGCACTGCCGGCGCTGTGGGCAGGCGGGCCACAACATCAACGGCTGCGACCTCGACGAGAGCGATCTGGCCGCCGCGCGCCTGCAGGACATCGCCGCCGCGTGCGTGCGGATCGGGCTGACGCCGGCGCCGCCGCCGCGCGCGCCGCTGCCGGTGAGGGAACAAGAGCCGCCGACTCCGATCGTGGTGCTGCCAACCTGGGACCGCGAGGACCTGGACGCGATCGCCGCGATGACGCCGGAGGCACCCGAGCCGCCGCCGGCCCCGCAGCTACCCGAGCCGCCGCCGGAGGAGCGGCTGGTCCGCGTCTCTGAGATCAAGGACCGGCACCGCGCACGCACCATCCGTTCGCCCTACCGCCTGACGCGCGATGAGAAACGCGTCGGCGAAGAGATCGAGATCCCCAGCGAGATCGAGAAACCTCTCACGCGCGCCGAATGCCAGCAGGATACCGGCCGTCCCTGTCCCTGGGTGAGGTGCAAGGCGCACCTGTACCTGGAGGTGAATCCGGAGACCGGCTCCATCAAGCTCAACTTCCCGCACCTCGAGGTCTGGGAGATGGCGGAGACCTGCTCGCTCGACGTCGCCGACCGCGGATCGCACACGCTCGAAGAGGTCGGGGCGCTGGTCAATCTGACGCGGGAGCGCGTCCGGCAGATCGAGGTACGGGCAGGCGAGAACCGCGAGGCGAAGAAGATCGCCGAGGACGTCGAGTTCATCGAGCACGACGACGGCTCCCCCCTGGCCTCGGCGATCGGCTGACGCTCTCCCCTTGCGCCGCGCCCGCGCCCGCGCCTATCCTCGGCCCCATGAAGCGCAACCACCCGCTGGCTTTCCTGGTGGTGCTCGGCGCCATGGGGCTGGGGTCGTGCGCGATATTCCAGAAGCCCTGCCAGGACCCGAATAGCTGCGAGTGCCCGACGAACCAGAACCCGGCCTGCGCGCCTTTCCCCGACGACAACGGGGACAACCCAAGCACGATGACGAAGAAACCGATCGACGGAGGAACCCGATGAAACGCCTCGCCATGCCATTTCTGCTCGCCCTTCTCTCCGTCTCGATGGCCGTCCCAGGCTGCGCTGGAAAGTTCCCCGCCGACATCTGGCCCGCGCTCAAGGCATGCGGATCGAATGCCGTCAGTTGGGCGGCTGCGACCGAGGTCTTCGGAGACCTCGTCGAGATCGCGGACGGCAACCCGCTCGGGGAGACGGACCTCCTGGCGATGCTGGCCAACGACGTGGGCGGAGCCATCCCCTGCCTGGTGAACTACTTCGAGACGCAGGGCGGGGCGACCGGCGCCGCCGCGACGAAGTTCAAGGCCGCTCACGCGAAGGAGCTGAAGGCCGCCGCCGCGCGCGGGCCGAGCGCTTGCCGGTCGCCGGGCGACCCGACGCAGAAGACGGGACCGACGGCCGCCAAGGACTACCAAAAAAAGAGCCCCGCCGGAGGTGCCCCACGGGTGCCGGCGGGGCGAGCATTCGCCTATGCGGGCGAGAGCCCAGGCGCCGCCCTCGCCCGCTGCGAGCGGACCTGCGGCGGTGAGGCGCTGGCTCCGCCGAGCGGATGCGTCTGCCGATCGGGGCGCGAATGGCTGGCGGCGCGATGAGCACCGAGGAAGAGACGAACGAGGGGTCCGGCCCGATCGAGCCGATCGGCGGCGACATGCCGCAGGTCCAGTCCGCAGCGCCGGACCCGATCCCGGACGCCCCCCCGCCGGGCAACGACGGGACGCCGACCTCCCCGCCGCCGGCGCGCCGCCGGTGCATGGGGAAGAAGCCGCCCAAGCACGACCCGCGCACGCTGCGGCTCGCGCGCTATCTGCCCACCTCGATCGCTCCCCCGCCGGCGTCGGTCGACTGGTCGAAGGCCGCCGTTCCCCAGTGGGGGATGATGGACAACGACACGCTCGGGGACTGCACGGCTGCCGCCTGCGGCCACGCGCGGCAGACCTGGACGGCGAACAACGGCCCCGAGGTGACGGTCACCAACGACCAGGTCGTCGCGTTCTATTCGGGGTCGACCGGCTACGTCGTCGGCGATCCGAGCACCGACCAGGGCGGCGTCGAGATCGTCGTCCTGAACTACTTCCGGACCGTCGGTTTGGGCGGGGTCAAGATCCGCGCCTTCGTCGCGCTCGACCCGAAGGACCGGGTCCACGTCCAGCAGTCGGTCTTCCTGTTCGGCGGCTGCTACATCGGGCTGCAGCTCCCGGAGTTCGCGGAGAACCAGGGGACGACCTGGACGATCCCCGCCGGCGGCGACCAGGGGAGCCTGGAGCCGGGAAGCTGGGGCGGCCATGCCGTCTGGGTGCTCGGATACGACGCCGACTGGGTCTACTTCGTCAGCTGGGGCGAGATCTACAAGATGTCGTGGGCGTTCTGGAACGCCTACTGCGACGAGGGTTACGCGCTGCTCTCGGACGAGTGGTGCTCCTCGACCGAGGCCCCGAGCAAGTTCGACCTCGCCTCACTCGAAGCGGACCTGAACGCGGTCTCGGACCCCGCGTCGAGCTCGGACCCGGCCACCGCGGCGGCCGCCCAGCAGGCGCGGCGGGAGAAGGCGCATCGGCTCCGCGAGGGGACCGGGAACGAGGACGACCACGCGCTCAAGGTGACGAAGAACGTCAATGAGCGCGCCGGTGCTGGCTGGGTCCAGGCGGTCAACGACGCCGGGGTCGAGCTCGGGGTGACCGTCCTGGCGGCAGCTGAGGAGGACCCGGGCGAAGCCACGGTCGCCCTGCGGCTTCTGGTGGCGGGGAAGGGCCACGCGGTCACCTTCCCGGTCAAGCAGTTGGGCGAGTTCGTCCAGGGCGTGAGCGAGGTCTGCGACGCGCTCCTGCGCCCGCGGCGCCCGCCGGATCAGCCGGAGCAACAGCAGCCGAGCTGTCCCGAGGTGGGATGCAAGATCGCCGGGCCGCATGACCACGGCGGGAGCCAGGCCGACTCCAAGGTCAACACCGACCCGCCGGCCGCGACCTGATGCGCGGCTTCCTCCAACGGATCCTCCTCGGCATTGCCGGGACCGTCGTCCTCGGCGCCGTCCTGGCCTGCCCACCGTCCAAGCCGCCGGTGGTGAACCCGCCGGACGCCGACGCCGCGCCGCCCCCGCCAGCGGCCGTCAACTGCGGCCCGGCGAACAGCCACCGGCAGCAGCTGGGCTGCGCCGACCAGCAGGGCTTCCTCGCCCTCTGTCTGAGCGTGAACGACCAGCGGTTCTCCAACTGCATCGCGGCGGCGCCCAGCTGCCCGGCGATGGACTCCTGTGACCCGGCGCTCATGGCCGGGGCCAAGCACACGCGCCGGTGACGCCCCCGCCGATCCAGCTGCGGCGCTCTCCGGTGATGGCGGTCGTCACGCTGGGGCCCGCCCGCGTCGGGGTGAAGGGGCACCTGGTCGGTCGCCTGAGCCGGTCCGCCGGGGTGCCGACGCTGGCCGAGATCGAGATCGACGGGACCGATCGCGTGACGCTGGTGCCGGTGGCGGACGTGGAACCGTTGACGCCTGAGGGCCGAGCGCAGATGCTCGACAGCGGAAACCCGACGTAGAGGAGACGCCCATGTCGTTCGACGAGTTCGCCAAGAGGACCGCAAGCACCCCCGAGGCCACTGCAGGCGCCGCCGCGCGCGCCGCGGAGCTCGCCCGTAAGCCGTTCGCCGAGGCGTTCGTGAACGAGGTCTATCCGCACTGGCAGGGGCCGCTCAAGACGATCTCGGGCAAGCAGGGGATATCCACCGTCACGCACTCCCACGTCCCTGGGCTGTTCGCCAAGGCCGAGGACGCCGCTCCGGTGGCGAAGTGGCTCGTCACGGAGTCCCTGATCGTCAGCACCCACGTCGGCGTGCGGGCGGTCGTTTGCTATGCCTTCGCCGGGGACGAGAACGACGGGATCATGGCGCGGCTGGCCGGGCAGTCGGAGGGGACCTGGTTCACCTTCGATCACGCGCGGACCAAAGTATTCACCGGCCCGAAGGCCAAGCTGGTCGAGGCAGCTGCGGCGGACGTCCCGGAGGCCGCCGCGCTATTCGGCCCGCTGCTGGTCGCTGGTCTCGACGCCCGCGAGGACCGCTTGGGGCGCGAGGCGGCGGAGCGCGACGCGGCCGAGAAGGCGCGCGCCGAGGCCGAGCAGAAGGCCAAGGAGGACGCCGAGCGCCGCCTGAAGGAAGAGACCGAGGCCGGCGCCGCCGCCATGCTCGAGCGCCGCGAGGCGGCCGAGGTCGAGAAGAAGTAGACCGCCCGTCCATCCCCGCCCTCCGCGTAGTATCGGCGGGGATGGAGACGAGCCCGCCCGATCCCGAGACGCGCGCCGGCGCCGCCCGGATGACCCGCCGAGACCGCGCCTACGCCTGCTGGCTGGCGCTGCGCGCGGGCTGGCCCCTCGTTCGCTCGAGCTGGGGCGTCGTGCACGGGACCGGCCAGGTGGTGGTCGACGTCCCCGGGCTGGGGACGACCTTCGGTTTCCCTCATAGGACGGAGGAGGAGATCCTTCAGCGGATCGAGGAGCGGTTCGGGCAGGACGCGCGGCGGCGCGTGGAGGGAGGGATCGGTGGCTGACGGGTGGGAACCACGCCAGGGACCATGGCGATGGGAAGAGGAAGGCGGCGAATGGATACTCCTCGACGCGCACGGGGAGATGGTTGGCCCCACGATGTCGAACGATCCCTGGCCACCGGCCATCCGCGCTATTACCGCCGCAGCGCCAGAGCTTGCCGAACATCTCCGCTTGGTGACCCTCATGCTGCGCGCATTCGCCGGCGGGGACTTCGGAACGCTCAGTGAGAGACAAGCCGTGACGGCCTCCGAGACCCTGCTCGCCCGCATCGACAAGGAGTCTCGTCGTGGCTGAGCGCTGCGAGTTCTGCGAGCACGGGAAGTGGATCCGCCCCGGCGACCCCGCGCCGGCCAGGTGCCAGACGCGCGGCTGCCCGGGGAACCCAGAGACCGACAGCCGGGAGGATCCGCAGCTGCTGGTGGCGATCCGTGACGCCGTCGTCGCCGAGGCGTGCTTCTACCAGGGGATCGCCAAGCCGAGGACCGACGGGGAATACACGCGGATCCACGACATCTTTCGGTACGCGCAGGCGGCGCTGAAGGCGATCCGGAAGTTCGACAACGAGGACGGCGTGGACCGTGGCTGAGTCGCTCGGCATAGGCACCGAGGCCCAGCAGCTCGCCCGCCTCTCCCACATGATCGACACCCACGGGTTCGCACTCGAGCCATGCCCGGTCTGCGAAGACCGGCCCGGCGGCTGCAATAGCTGCGACGGGATCGGCTGCGTCTTCAAAAAGGGCCGCCTCGCGCCCTGTGGGGCCGCCTGCCCGATGCTCGACGTGAGGCCGGTCTGATGGGCGAGAAAACCGGGATCTCCTGGACGGACCACACATTCAACCCCTGGCAAGGTTGCGTCGAAGTCTCTCCAGCCTGCGACCACTGCTACGCGCGCGAGTTCTCCAAGTTCACCGGGTTCAAGATCTGGGGGAAGGACGCGCCCCGCCGGTTCTTCGCCGACAAGCACTGGACCGATCTGGGGAAGTGGGATCGAAAGGCGGCCGAGGCGGGCGTCATCCGCTTCGTGTTCTGCGCGTCGTTCGCCGACGTCTTCGAGGCGCGCGACGACCTGGTGCCGCATCGAGCGCGGCTGTTCGACCTGATCCGCGACACGCGCCACCTCTGCTACCTGCTGCTCACGAAGCGGCCGGAGAACGCGCCGCGGATGCTCCCGTGGATGATCGACGGGTCGGAGCCGTGGCCCAACGTCTGGATCGGTGCGACGGGGGAGAACGACAAGTTCGCCAAGCTGCGCGCGCGGCGCCTGCGCGAGGTCCGCGCCGTCACGCGGTTCATATCCTACGAGCCCGCGCTCGAGGTCGTCGACTGGGACGAGGTGCTCGGGCCCGGCGGGATCCAGTGGGTGATCGGCGGCGGGGAGAGCGGCGGAGGCGCGCGGGAGACGGAACTGTCGAACCTGCGCGCGATGGTGGCCAGCGCTCGTCGATACGACGTTTCCCCGTTCGTGAAGCAACTGGGACGCTTCCCGAGATCGGGCGGCCAGCTGGTGCAGCTCAAGGACCGCAAGCATGGTGGCGACATCGAGGAGTTCCCGGTCGACCTGCGCCTGCGCGAGCGGCCGACACCCATTCGATCATGACCCGCACCCGCCACGACCCGCGCCGCTGCACCACCTGCCGCGACTACGCCCGCCACCAGAAGGCCACGCGCGGCCCCGGCAACTGGGTCGCCAAGCTCGGCACGATCCACCTGGCGGCCGCGAGGATCGGGGGTCGCTTCGCCTGCGGCCGGCGCCGCCTGAAGGGCATGATCTGGGCGCTCCAGGGGAGCTTGGTCACCTGCCGAACGTGCCGAAAGGCGGCGCGCGCTAGCCGACCCGGTCGACCTCCGGATGCGTCGGCACCATCCTGACCGCCTCCCGCAGGAGCCGCGCCAGCGTCACCCCATACATGCTCGCCTTGTTCGCGGCGGCGGCCATCTCCTCGGCGTCCGCCCCGGCTTCGTCGAGCGCGAGGTGGCCGGCGCAGAAGGACTCCTCGGACCGCGACGATTCGGCCGAAATCTCCTCGCGGCACGCGGGGGCGTCGCAAAATCCGGGACACTTCTCCTCGGGCTCGATCTCTCCAAGTTCGTGAGGCTGGCAGCGATCCCCATCGACGACGCAGACCAGCGCGCTCATCGGATGATCTCCCGGGCGAGCTTCTCGGCCTCGTCGAGCGTCTTCCTCGCCTTCACCGCCTCGATCAGCTGGCCCCAGGTCGTCTCCGACGGGGCGTTGCACCCAGCGACCTTGGCGAAGATCCCCCGCTCGGGCACCGACATCCGTGCGAGCCACGCGGCGGTGATCTCGTTCTCCGCCCCGCTCCCCGCCATCGGGACGAAGGCCAGGAGCTTGAGCACCTTCTTGCGGCGGGCCGCGTCCTGGAAATGGTTCGCGCCATCGGCCGTGCGGCGGGACCGGATCCAGGCCACTTCCTCGGCGGTGAGTTCGCGCCATGCGATGTAGAGGCGGCGGCGCAGATCGGCGGACGGCTGCCCCTCGGCCTCCTCCGCCAGCCGCTCAAGGCCGAGGTAGGCGCTGACGTTGGGGGAATTGGCGGGCGTCGCGCGGAGGACGCGAACGAACGCGCCGTACTCGTCCTCGCCTTTCTCCCCGATCCTGACATCCCAAGCGGCGCAGATGGCCTCCAGGGACTTGTACGTGATCGCCGAACTGGAGGTGCCGGTCTCCTGCTTGTTCATGAGGGCCCAGTAGCCGGCGCTCAACGGGCGGGCGACGGTGTCCTGGAGGAGCATGTTCTTGGTCGTGGGCATGGGGTCGGTTCCTTTCAGGCGATCTTGGACGAAGAGCTGGGGAATCATGGCAACGCGGCGATTGCCGCTTCCGCATACTCATTCGCGGCTTCCTCTAATCGGCGAGCATCTATCAACTCCATTTCGAGCAAGCGCACGGTCGTACGGAGGGACGCGAGCGTGGAGCTATCCGGCGCAGCGCTTCGGTTGTGATGTTTGAGAATCTCCGTCTCTGCCGCACGAACAAAGTCTAATGCGGTCGAGCATTCGGCAACGCGGCGACTCTGGCGCTGGGCGCGGTCTATCGTCTCGACCTTGTGGCGCGGTAACTTCCCCTCCGTCTTCCTTTGCGTCGTCGTGGGCATCGCGATCTCCTGGCTATCGGGTTAGGTCCGCCGCTTGGCGGGTCAGCTTGATGTCCGTGATCTTGGCGCGACCGAGTTCGGTGATCTCACCATCGGCAGCGACGGTGTAGCCTGCGGCGTCGAGCTCGTCGCAGGCGCGGCAGAAGGATGCGCAGGGGCCGGTGCCCAGGAGGACGTTCTCCGCGTCCCGGCTGATCTCGGGGAGCCTCACGCGGCCACCGCCGAGTGGGTGGCGTTCCAGTGCGAGAGGTGGACCCAGCGCTCCGCGTCCGCGCGGTCGAGCTTCTTGAACGGCTGGGTGTAGCCACCGATCCGCTTGCCGCGGAAGCCGCCCGAGGGCACCCGCCAGGTGTGTCCGATGATGTTGCCGGAGGCGTCGAGGACCGCCTGCTTGTCCCGGGTCCCGCTCTTTGTCGTCGTGTGCATGCCCGGATCTATTGCGAGTGTTGTGCCAGGAGGCCGAGCCCGGATCGGCGCGGTCTTGCCCGCGAAAGTCCTCAGAAAATTGATAGATGGAGCGGTGCGGCCTCAGAAAACTGAGCCGCGCGCAATGCGGACTTACGCGGACCCCCCACAGAAAACTGAGACGGGGCGGTCCGCGTCGCGGCAGAGGCCCGCGCGTTCTGCGGACTTAGGGGTTGGACCGACACCTGCAATACCCGTCAGCATGCAAACGCAGACGAACAAGGGGTCGAAGATGAACCTGGCCAAGCAGATCGCGCTGGCCTGCTACCCGGGCTACCGCGGCCGCAAGGTCAAGGTCGAGGTCCGCGAGACGTACACGCTGGCCGATTACTGGGACGGCGGCAGCCGCGAGTACGCCACCGCGTACGAGCTCGCCACGGGCACCAAGCAGTGGCCGACGGTCGCCTGCGGGATCCCCTGGTCGAACGTGGCGAACTCCACGGTCACGATCCCGGCCGGCTGGGCGGTGGTGGTTCACTACATCTTCTGCGGAAAGGACTGCGGGATCCGGATCTACATCAACCCCTCCGCCGACAAGGCGGGGCTGCTCAAGGAGGCTGCATAGCCATGGAAAAGATCACGAAGTCGGCGGGCGCGATGTACCTCTCGCGGGACGACGAGGCGCCGATGCTCTACGCGGTCTGGCTGCACGACGACATCCTGGGCGCGGGCGACACGGCCGAGCAGGCGATCGCCGAGGCCCGCGCCACGATCCTGGGCTGGAAGCGCCGGGCCGAGTGCGCCTGCGATGTCCCGGGCAGCTGCGCGATCTGCGCGCCGGTCAACCACGCCAACGACGAGGACTGCTACGCCGCGGGAACGGTCGACAAGGACGGGACCTGCAGCGCCTGCGGGGTCGTCGCGGGCTTCTGCCCGGACTGCTGCGGGACCAGGTACCACCGGCCCGGCTGCCCGGAGAGCGACGCCGCCACCAACAAGCCGATCGAGGAGAGAAGGACACCGACCATGACCAACACCACAAAGACCGAGACGATTTCAGCCACCCACGACACCTACACGATCGCCTTCTCAAACGGACGCAAGGAGACGATCGAGGGCAGCTACCAGGACGCTCTCGACTACGTCCGCGGACTTGTCGGCGCTGACGTCGAGATCGGCCATGACGGCGACCTGAGCGACGGCGGAGACCGCACGCTGTTCTGGGCGTCCGAGGAGGACTCGATCGACGACGATGGCGCTCGGGCGCTCGGCTCGATCAGTTCGGCCGCGCGCGACTCCCAGGACTAGACCCCACCCGCGTACTATCCACATCCGAGCCCAAAGGGACCCCGACCGTTGCAATAGACAGGGGCATGGGTCGCCACGGTGGCGTCCCGATAACCAGGAAACAGGAGACTCCAATGACCAATTCGACTCTCAATCCGATCGAGAAACTGGCCAAGCTATCCGCCTCGCGCACCGTGCGCACCGACCGTCTCCACGCCGCCGTGCGTGAGCTGACTGACGCGCTGGAGACTGCCGGGGCGCGCCCTGGCGAGGTCAACGTCACCGTGGACGGCTGGACGCTGGAGTATCGCGACGTGCGTTCCAACGTCGGCGCACGGGACTGCTGGTCATTTGGGACTGGCCGCGCCGAGCGAGACGAATACGACGGCTGCACCGATCTCGCTCTCGCTGTAAATCATGAGGGATACCTGCACGGCGATTTCCACGCCGCCGTCACGGGTCCGACTCGCGCTCACCTGATCGCTTTTGGCCAGCGCGCGGAGCGCTTGGTGGCGGCAATCGCGGAGCTCGCCGCGGACGAGGACAGGGCACTCGAGGGGGCGCTGGCCAACATATCGGTAGCGATCGAATCGCAGCGCTAAGCAGCACCCCGGCGCGCGGCCGATTGACTCGCGCGCGCCGGCCCATCGCTCCGCGTACTATCCACCTCCGAACCAAGGACCCCGACCATGACGACCGAGCTTCCGCCCTCCTACCCCCTCTGGACCCTCCAGGCCTCCGCCGCGCCCGAGTGGGCCATCAACCTCCTGGCCGACCTCTACGAGATCGAGATTCAGGGGACCCACGGCTTCGGCGTCCGCCACCCCCGGGCCCCCTGGCTCCTCCTGGTGGTCTCCAGCGTCGAGCGCTGCGCCTGCGGCGAGCGGGCGCGCTGGGAGGAGATGGGCGGCCCCGCATTCTGCCCGCGCTGCGCGGATGCGGAGATCGCGCTGGTGGCGGCCGAGCAGCTTCGGCGCGAGGCGGGTGTCCCCGAGCCGATCCCCGCCTACGAGACGGAGCCGACGCAGGTTGAGGCGTTCGTCCCGATGGCGCATCTTCCCCGTCCCGGGGCGCTGTCGCTGCTCTGCGCGCTGGCGCTGGCGGTCCTGGGGGCGAGCACCGGCTGCGCCACGGCTCCCCGACCGGTGGAGGTCGAGGTGGTGGGCCAGCTCTCGGCTAGCTCCACCCACGTCACGGTCCAGGCTCTCAAGCATGACGCCCCTCCCGAGTTCGCGGGGGTTGTCGACTCGGGGGACGACGTCGGGGAGATGGTCACGACGGTCGTCCGCGCTCCCGATGCTGACGCGGACGTGACGCCCGAGGTGGCTCCGAAGACGGACGGCGTGGTGACGGGGGAGGTGCGCTGATGGGCCGCGTGACGATTAGGGTTCGGGCGGCACTGGTCGGCTCCGCGACGCCCGAGGGAGGATTCTACGGAGAAGTTCTCGTGGGCGGCGTGGTCTATGCGACCGTCGTCGGTGCCACAAAGTCCGAGGCGCAGCGCGAGGCGAAGCGAGCCGCAGAAGAAATGGGACTCATCAACGACGGAGCAATCTAGAAAATGAAGAGCGCAATCAAGATCGAGATCGAGGACCTGGGCGAGCTGGACGAGTGGGTCACCGCTATCGTGCATCGCAAGGTCCAGGAGCAGATCGAGAAGAAGATGGACGAGACCATCGAGACCGCGGTCTCTGCAGCCGCAAACGAGGTCATTGCCGACAAGCTGCGCGCACAGGCAGAAGCCATCATCGCGGATGGCTGGACCGAGACCGACGGATACGGGCGCACGACGCGAGTCCGCACGCTTCGCGACCTGATGACCGACCTGCTCACCAAGCCGTCGGGCGATTCCTACGGCAGCAACCGCGAACCGTTCGCGACGAAGGTCATCAAGGAGGCGATCAGCGCCGCCATCACAAAGAACTTCGCGGCCGACATCGCGGCTGCCCAGAAGGAACTTAAGGGCATGCTGGATGCCAGCGTCAAGCAGAAGCTCGCGAACGCGCTGAAGCAGGCGCTGGGGCTTCCGACTTCATGAGCGCTCAAGCCCCTCTTCCCTTCGCTGACGCCCTCTCCGCCGTCACCCAATTCATCCCTCCCACCGACCCTCGTGCCGAGGCTATCGCTTGCTGGATGGTCCTCCACAGCGTCTCTGTTATCCACGCTGCCTGGGAGCTCTACGGGAGGGCCAAGGGGCTGCCGTGTGGGTGCGCCCCCTGCCGAGACGCTGAGGCCGGCGAGGTGGTCATGCGTATCCTGGTGCAGGGGCGGGCGTTTGCAGAGGAGGCGAGAGCGTGATGGGCTCCGTAGCGGCCAAGTCTGACGTCTCGGTCATCGTCGCCCACCCTGGGAAATTCGTCGCGACGGAGACGCCATGAAGATCACCAAGGTCTCGAAGATGACTGGCATCGAGCACACCCGCGAGATCGACATCACCGAAGACCAGCTCGCCCGCTGGAGGGACGGAGCCTTCATCCAAGACGTGGCGCCGAACCTGTCCGCCGACGACCGCGAGTTCCTGATCTCGGGGATGACGCCGGAAGAATGGACCGCGGCATTCGGGAGCGACACAGACGAAGAACCGGAGGAGCAATGACCGGGTTCCAATACAGGATCATCGGGCTCGGGCTCGTCACCGTCGGCCTCGCCGGTTGTGTTTTCGGGGGCGTGTTCCATGCCCACGCGGCTACTGTCATCGGGTGCATCTCGGCGGCAGTCGGACTGGTGATCGTCCTGTGAGCGAGCCGTTCCGGGTCCTCTCGGCCGATCCGCCCTGGCGGCTATCCGATCAGCTCCCCGGCAAGTCCCGCGGCTCGGGCAAGAACTACCGCACCATGAGCGTCGAGGAGATCTGCGCGCTCAAGCTCCCGCCCATCGCGGATGACTCCCTCCTGTTCCTCTGGCGGCTCTCGTCGATGGTCGAGGAGGCGTACCAGGTGGTCCGCGCCTGGGGCTTTGTCCCGAAGGCCGAGGTCGTCTGGAACAAGACGACGGCGCGGAACGGTCTCCCCTGGTTTGGGATGGGCAGGTTCACCCGGGCGAGTCACGAGACGGCCATCCTGGCCACGCGCGGGCGGGTGAAGGTGGTCGACAAGGGCGTGCGCAGCCGCTTCTCCGCCAGCGTCCCGGTCGACGATCGCGGGAAGGCGATCCATTCGGCCAAGCCTGAAGCCTTTTACAGGGACGTGGTCGAGCGCCTCTCGCGCGGGCCCTTCTGCGAGCTCTTCGCCCGCCGCCCCCGGGATGGGTGGACGACGATCGGGGACGGGATCTGATGGGCGTGCTCGACCTGATCCGCGATCTCCTCCGCCCCGCCCGCCCACCGGTCGCCCCCCACGCCCGCCCCCGCGTCCTCCACCTCGCCGGCTCTCAGATGCAGCCCGCCTGCGGTGTCCCCTGGTCCCCGGCTGACCCGGTGACGATCGAGGGGAAGGCCGTCGAGTGCCTCGCCTGCCGGCGCGTGGTGCGGCGGCGCGAGGTCGACCGGCTGTTCAAGCGGCGATAGGTTCAGGCGGCAGCTGCGGCGCGCGCTCGGGATGGTCTGGCGGGAGATCCGTCGGCGGCTTCCGATGGGCTCATGAAACAAACGGGCGCGCGCCGCGCCTGCGTTATGCTGGCGGCGTGCCGTTTGCCTCACCGAAGCAGAGAAGGTGGATGTGGTCGCAAGAGCCAGGGATGGCCAGGCGATGGACCAGGGAAGAGGAGAAGCGCGCCCCGCCGCCTGCCGGCCAG
>Ga0134126_10003756_pt1 | contig 19017 bp, 17 predicted proteins | sample KB31752_FD_96881 | JGI IMG/M metagenome (GOLD analysis project Ga0134126, IMG submission 96881) | Terrestrial soil microbial communities with excess Nitrogen fertilizer from Kellogg Biological Station, Michigan, USA - KB3-175-2 | ecosystem: Environmental > Terrestrial > Soil > Unclassified ...
ATGGGCGTCAATTGGATCGGCCTTTACACGATCGTGCGCCGTGACGTGCAGCGCATGCTGCGCGTGCCGATTCAGGTCTTCATCGGGCCGTGGAGTTCGGCGCTGCTGTTCATCTTCGTGTTCGGCTATGTGCTGGGCGGCACGATGCGCACCATCGGCGGCCACAAATATATCGAGTTCGTGATGCCTGGCGTGCTGATGATGAACATCATCACCGCTGCTTTCCTGCAGTCCTCCTCGGCGATCTATTTCTCCCGCTTCATCCGCTTCGTGGAGGAGATGCTGGTGGCGCCGCTGTCCTATCTGGAGATGGTGGTGGGCAGCCTGACCACCGTGGTGGTGCGCGCGACCGTCACCGGCATCGGCATTCTGGCTCTGGGCCTCTGCTTCGGCGCCACGACCATCGAATCCTGGCCGATGTTCGTGTTCTGGATCGTGGCGGTCTCGGTCATCTTCGGCCTGGCGGGCATCCTGGTCGGACTTTGGTCCAAGAGCTTCGAGCAACTCAACATGCCGGTGGTGTTCTTCCTGACGCCGCTCTCCATGCTGGGCGGCAGCTTTTTCACCATGAAGATGCTGCCCGACTGGCTGCATTGGCTGCTCTGGGCCAACCCCTTCTTTTATTTCATCAATGGGATCCGCGGCGCGATGATTGGCGTCGACGAGGCGCCGCCGGGCCTCTCCATGGGCTTGACCTTGCTGATGATCGCGGTCCTGGGCGGCCTGGTTTGGCGGTTATTCTCGCGGGGTTACGGCCTGCGCGAATAAGGCGTGGCGAGCGGCCGCTTGCAGCGGCAACGCCGCCTCCGCTATCTTCCCGGCCATCAAACAAACGCCCGATTCCGCACCAATATTCCCCGCGAGCAGGGCAGTGGAGCTATCATGAAACGTATTTTGGGACTGGTCGCCGGCTTGAGCTTGGGACTCGCCGTCCCGGCCGCGGCGGAACCCGCCAACCTCCTGGGCGTGTTCGGGAACTGGTCGGCTTTTTCCAGCGGTTCCGGTTCCAATCTGACCTGTTATGCACTCTCGCGGCCACGCGCCAAGCGGCCGGCCGGCGCCAAGCGCGGTGACATCTATCTGATGGTCTCCGACTGGCCGGCGCGGAAAGTGAAAGCCGAGCCCCAGATCGTCTATGGCTATCAGGGCAAGGAAGGCGGTGCCGCGGCCCTGGCGGTGGGAGGCGACAAGTTCACCTTCTTCATCCGCAACAATGGCAAGGAAGGCAGCTCCTGGCTGCAGCAGCTTGCCGACAATGGCAAGCTGATCGACGCCATGCAGGCCGGCGTCTCCGCCGTGGCCACCGGCATCTCCTCCCGCGGCACCAAGACCAGCGACACCTACAGCCTGGCGGGCTTCAACGACGCCATGACCAAGGTGCACGCGGCCTGCAACATGTGATGTCCGAAGTTTCGACAGCTGGCCTTAAATCGTTGATCGGGCTTTCGCCCGAGGCGCTGAAGGCTGCGCTGATCGCTGCGGGGGTGCCGGAGAAAGCGGTGCGCATGCGCACCAGCCAGTTGTGGAACTGGATCTATGTTCATGGCGCGAAGGATTTCGCGACCATGTCCAATCTGGCCAAGGACTTCCGCAAGCTCCTGGAGGACAATTTCACCCTGGCGCGGCCGGAGGTGATGACGGCCCAGATCTCCAATGACGGTACCCGCAAATGGCTGCTGCGCACCGGACCGGGTATCGAGTTCGAGACGGTCTATATCCCCGAGGAAGACCGCGGCACCCTGTGCGTGTCCTCGCAGGTCGGCTGCACGCTGAACTGCCGCTTCTGCCACACCGGCACCCAGAAGCTGGTGCGCAACCTGACCCCGGACGAGATTCTTGGCCAGATCATGATCGCCAAGGACACGCTGGAGGATTGGCAAGGAGGGTCGGCCAGGCGAAGCGAAGGGGAGCCGTCCGGCCGCCCGACCAACAATAAGCCGGCGCCGGGCCGCAAGGTCACCAACATCGTGATGATGGGGATGGGCGAGCCGCTTTATAATTTTGACAATGTCAAAGCCGCACTGGCCATCGCCATGGACGGGGACGCTATCGCGCTCAGCAAGCGCCGCGTCACCTTGTCCACCGCCGGCGTGGTGCCGATGATCGGCCGCGCCGGCGACGAGATCGGCTCCAGTCTGGCCATTTCGCTCCACGCCGTACGCGACGAGATCCGTGACGTGATCGTGCCGATCAACAAGAAATATCCGCTTGGCCAGTTGCTGGACGCCTGCCGCACCTATCCCGGCGCCTCCAATGCCCGCCGCATCACCTTCGAATATGTGATGCTGAAGGGCGTCAATGACAGCTTGGCCGAGGCGCGGGAGCTGGTGCAGTTGATCAAGGGCATTCCCGCCAAGATCAACCTGATCCCCTTCAATCCCTGGCCGGGCGCGCCGTACGAATGCTCCGATTGGGAGCAGATCGAGAAATTCGCCGAGATCGTCAACCGTGCTGGCTATGCCTCGCCGGTCAGGACCCCACGCGGCCGCGATATCATGGCGGCCTGCGGCCAGCTCAAGAGCGAAAGCGTGAAAGAGCGCGCCAGTGCCCGGATGGCGCGAGAACTGGGCGACATCCAGTCCTCGCAACTGGCGCGCATGCCGCAATGAGCCCGGCGCTCTGATGGGCCGGTTTCTGGTCATCATCGGGCTTGTGCTGGTGGTGACGGGGCTTGCCTGGCCATTCCTGTCGCGCCTGGGGCTGGGACGGCTGCCCGGCGATATCGTCATCCGGGGTGAGCATGGCGGCTTCTATTTCCCGATCGTCACCTGCCTGCTGATCAGCCTGATTCTATCGGCCATTTTCTGGCTGATCGGGCGGTTCTGACCGGGGTGGATTTTCGGGGCTAAATCCCTATAGTCCGCCCGCTTTTTCGGGGATTTCCGCTCGTGGCCAAGAAAGACGTCAAAAAGGTCGTGCTCGCCTATTCCGGCGGCCTGGACACGTCCGTGATCCTCAAATGGCTGCAGACCGAATATGGCGCGGAAGTCGTCACCTTCACCGCCGACCTGGGGCAGGGGGAGGAGATCGAGCCCGCCCGCAAGAAGGCGGAGACGCTGGGGATCAAGCCGGGCAACATCTTCATCGAGGATCTGCGCGAGGAATTCGTCCGCGATTACGTCTTTCCCATGTTCCGGGCCAATGCCGTCTATGAGGGCGTCTATCTGCTGGGCACCTCCATCGCCCGGCCGCTGATCGCCAAGAAGCAGATCGAGATCGCCGAGAAGGTCGGCGCCGATGCGGTGGCCCATGGTGCCACCGGCAAGGGCAACGACCAGGTGCGCTTCGAGCTGGGCTATTATGCGCTCAAGCCAGACATCAAGATCATCGCGCCCTGGCGCGAATGGGACCTGACCAGCCGCACCAAACTCATCGAGTTTGCCGAGAAGCACCAGATCCCGATCGCCAAGGACAAGCGCGGCGAGGCGCCCTTCTCGGTGGATGCCAACCTTTTGCACTCGTCTTCCGAAGGCAAAGTTCTGGAAGACCCGTCGAAAGAAGCCGACAGCGTTGTTTACCAGCGCACCATCTCGCCGGAAGAGGCGCCCGACAAGGCGACCTATGTCGAGATCGGCTTCGAAAAGGGCGATGCGGTCAGCATCGACGGCGAGAAGCTATCGCCCGCCACGCTGCTGACCCGGCTGAACGCCCTGGGCAAGGCCAACGGCATCGGCCGGCTGGACCTGGTGGAGAACCGTTTCGTCGGCATGAAGTCGCGCGGGGTCTATGAAACGCCCGGCGGCACCATTCTTCTAGCGGCGCATCGCGGCATCGAGAGCATCACCCTCGACCGCGGCGCCGCGCATCTGAAGGACGACATCATGCCCCGCTATGCGGCGCTGATTTACAACGGCTTCTGGTTCAGCCCTGAGCGCGAAATGCTGCAGGCCCTGATCGACCGGAGCCAGGAATTCGTCACCGGCACGGTGCGCATCAAGCTCTACAAGGGCAATGCCACCGTCGTCGGCCGGTCCTCGCCTTATTCGCTCTACAGCGAGAAGCTGGTGACCTTCGAGGACGACCAGGGCGCCTATGATCAGAAGGACGCCCAGGGCTTCATCAAGCTGAATGCCCTGCGCCTCAGAACGTTGGCCATGCGCAAGCGGAACGCGACAGGCTGATCGCCATGCCCGCCAACCAGGACCAGGTCGACTTCTGGAATGGCAGGATGGGACATGAATGGGTCGTTCTGCAGGAGCGGATGGATGCCAATCTGTCCGCGATCCATCAGGCCTTGATGCCGTTTGCCGCGCCGCAGACGGGCGAGACGGTCCTGGACATAGGCTGCGGTACCGGCACCACCAGCATGGCGCTGGCCGATGCCGTGGGGCCCCAAGGCCGCGTCACCGGTCTGGATATCTCTCGCGAAATGCTGGGTCTGGCCAAGCAGCGCGGGCAGGGGCGGGCGAACCTGAGCTTTGTCGAGGCCGATGCATCGCAGGCCGCCTTCCAGCCGGAATATGATCTGCTGTTTTCCCGCTTCGGGGTGATGTTTTTCGACGATCCCGTCGCCGGCTTTGCCAATCTGCGCAAGGCAGCCAAATCCGGCGGGCGCATTGCCTTTGCCTGCTGGCGCACGCCGCAGGAGAATTTGTGGGCCAGCGCCCCGATGGCGGCCGCCAAACCGCTCCTGCCCTATATGCCGCCACCCGATCCGTTGGCCCCCGGTCCCTTCGCGTTCGCCGATGCGGGCCGTGTCCGCGCCATCCTGGGGCAGGCCGGCTTCAGAGACGCACGCCTCGAAAAATTCGACGGGCTGATGGACATGGGCCGTGACCTGGACCTGACTGCCGCTCAGATGCTGCGCATCGGTCCGGTGGCGCGCGCGACCGCGGATTTGGACGAAGCGATCAAGACAAAGATCATCGCTGCGGTGAGAGACGCGCTGGGCAGGTTCATCCACGCTGACGGCAGCATCGCGCCGCCGGTGGCCTGCTGGATGGTGGCCGCACGGGCCTAGCTTTATTTCGGCGGTTCGGCGCCGAGAACCGATGTGCGCATCCAGCCGGTCAGGTCGCCGTCCTTCACTTGGGACCAACCATCGTCACTTTGCGAAACAAGGGTTACGGTCGCGCCTTTCGACTCTTTCCTGAGGATAGCACCAGAAATCTTTGGTTCTTCACGAAGAATCGAGCCCTGGCGGTGCACATAACGCAGCATGTTGCCGGGCGCAGATGCGGCGGCCGGCACCGCTGTGGATATTTTTGTGGATAGGCCTGTGGGCGACTCTGTGGATGAAACAGAGCGCGTCACGGCAGGCGCGATCGTTTTCTCGATCTTGCCCCGGTGCTGGAACGCCCAGCCCCCCAGACCGCCGACCACCAGCAGCACCGCCAGCCAGCCGCCCTTGCCACCGCGGCCCACCTTTTGCCGGTAGGACAGCCCGGTGCCGGGAATGCCCGCATTGGCGGTGACACCGTCCTTGCCGATATTCACATCGGCGCCGCGGGGCCCCAGGCTGGTGGAGACACCGGACTTGGACAGGTTGATCCGGACGCCCGGCAGGATGGAGATGCGTTTTTGAAAGCGAAAACCCATTGGCTATCCTTCACATCATGCGCCGGTGCCGCTGTCCGTGCGGCCGCTCGCCTTAGCTCGCGGCGTTCGCCTGCTTTCGCATGTCCACTGGACATGCTCACGCCCTGCGGGCGCCGCAGGCTCACCCCATTAAACGTCCACCGCGGCGTAGAGCGCGTTGTCCTGGATGAACTCGCGGCGGGGATCCACCACATCGCCCATCAGCTTGGCGAACAACTCGTCGGCCTCGTCCGCGTGCTGCACCTTCACCAAGAGCAGGGAGCGGGCATTCTCGTCCAGGGTGGTTTCCCACAACTGCTCCGGGTTCATCTCCCCCAGGCCCTTGTAGCGCTGCAGCCCCAGGCCCTTGCGGCCCCATTCATAGATGGCGTCCAGCAGTTCGGAGGGCGAACGTATCTCTTTGGTCTCGTCCTTGCGCTTCAAGGTGCCGGCTTTCAGGTACGCGGTCTGCAGCTCGCTCGCCATCTTGTCGAGCCGGCGGGCGTCGGCGGAGGAGATCAGCGCGCCGTCGATCGCCACGGCCTCGCGCACGCCCCGGACCTCGCGCCAGAATTTCAGACCACCATCGGCTGTCGGCTCGCCATGCCAGCCACGCTCGAACTCTTCGCTCAGGCTGTCGAGCCGCTGGGCGATGTAGGTGGCAGCTCCCGCCGCCTTGGCGCTATCGGAAATGATGTCCGGATTGAGCGCACCGGCGATGGCCGCCTGCTCGATGACAAAGGGGGATAATGGCGCGGGAAACCGTTCAGCGCCGCCACCGCCTGCCGTGCATGGGCGATCAGCTCGTCCAGATGGGCGCCGGCGATGGTCTCGCCCGAATGCAGGGAGAGGCTCGCGCCTGACGCGCCTTCGGCGATCAGATAGTCCTGCAGCTCGGCTTCATCCTTCAGGTAGCGCTCCGATTTGCCGCGGGCGGCCTTGTAGAGCGGCGGCTGGGCAATGAAGACATGGCCGCGCTCGATCAGCTCGGGCATCTGCCGGTAGAAGAAGGTCAAGAGCAGGGTGCGGATATGGGCGCCGTCCACGTCGGCGTCGGTCATGATGATGATCTTGTGATAGCGCAGCTTGTCGGGATTGAACTCTTCCCGCCCGATGCCGGTGCCCAGCGCCGTGATCAGATTCACGATCGCCTCGCTGGACAGCATTTTGTCGAAGCGCGCCCGTTCAATGTTCAGGATCTTGCCGCGGAGCGGCAGCACCGCCTGGTTGGCGCGGTTGCGGCCCTGTTTGGCGCTGCCTCCGGCGCTGTCGCCCTCGACGATGAAAATCTCACATTTGGCGGGATCGCGCTCCTGGCAATCGGCCAGCTTGCCGGGCAGGGAGTTGGAATCCAGCGCCCCCTTGCGGCGGGTCAGCTCGCGCGCCTTGCGGGCGGCCTCGCGGGCCGCGGCGGCTTCCACCACCTTGCCGACCACCGTCTTGGCCTCGCCCGGATGCTGTTCGAACCAGGCGCCTAGCTGGTCGATGAGGGCCCCTTCCACGATGGGGCGCACTTCGCTCGACACCAGCTTGTCCTTGGTCTGGGACGAGAATTTCGGGTCAGGCACCTTGACCGACAGGACGCAGGTCAGGCCCTCGCGGCAATCATCGCCGGTCAGCGCTACCTTGTCCTTGCGCGGCATCTCGTCGGCATACTTGGTGACCACCCGCGTCAGGCCGGCGCGGAAGCCGGCGACATGGGTGCCGCCGTCGCGCTGGGGGATGTTGTTGGTGAAGGCCAGCGTGGATTCGTGATAGCTGTCGTTCCAGGTCATGGCAATTTCCACCGTGACGCCGTCCTTTTCGGAGACGATCATCACCGGGGCGGGGATCAGCGGCTGCTTGGCGCGGTCCAGATATTCGACAAAGGCTTTCAGCCCGCCTTCATAGTGCAGATGGGTTTCCTTGAGCTCCACCCCGCGCTTGTCGGTCAGGGTGATGGAGACGCCGGAATTGAGGAAGGCAAGCTCGCGCAGCCGGTGCTCAAGCGTGGCGAAATCGAATTCGGTCTTGGTGAAGGTGGCGGGCGAGGGCAGGAAGGTGACTTCGGTGCCCTTCTTGCCGTTGGCCGGACCGACATCCTTCAGCTCGTTAACCCGATCGCCATGGCTGAAGCGCATATAATGCTCCCGGCCGTTGCGCCAGATACGCAGGTCCAGGAATTCGCTCAGCGCGTTGACCACCGACACGCCCACGCCATGCAGGCCGCCGGAGACCTTGTAGGCATTTTCGTCGAATTTTCCGCCGGCATGCAGCTGGGTCATGATGACTTCGGCGGCCGAGACGCCTTCATCCTTGTGGATGTCTGTGGGGATGCCGCGGCCATTGTCGTACACGGTGCAGGAGCCGTCAGGATTGAGGTTCACCTCGATGCGGTTGGCGTGACCGGCCAGGGCCTCGTCGACGGCGTTGTCCACGACCTCGTAGACCATGTGATGCAGGCCCGAGCCGTCATCGGTGTCGCCAATATACATGCCGGGGCGCTTGCGCACGGCATCCAGGCCCTTCAGCACCTTGATGCTGTCGGCCGTGTAGGCATTCATGTTGGGTTCTGACATCTAGTTCACCGCTACGCCGATCCCGGCGCCTATCATGACCGCAGCCGCGCCCTTGTTCAGGCGCTTGCGGGCCGTTGCTCCAGCAAGAAATGTACGGACCTGTGAGGCCAGGCCCGCATAGGCAAGTTCAATGGCGGGAATGAGGATCAGCGTGACCGTGCAGAGCTGCGCATATCCCGCTCCATTCAGCCGGTTCAAGTCGATCACGCTGGGCATCAGCGCCAGGAAGAAAACCAGGCCCTTGGGATTGCCCAGGGTCAGCATCAGTTGCGCGACGAAACCCTGATGGGCCCTGGACGGCACGACCTGCAGGTCGGCGACGGGCGCCGTCCAGTATCTGTATCCCAGCCAGACCAGATAGGCAGCGCCCGCCAGCTTTACAATCAGGAACAGGCTGCCCATTTCGCGTGCCACCACGGCGAGGCCGAAGGCCGAAAGCGACATCAGGATCAGATCGCCCAGCGTGTTGCCCAGCACGGCCGGTATGGTGGCGCGGAACCCGTTGCCCAGCGCGCGCGCCACAATCGCCAGAATGCCGGGGCCAGGGATCGCCACCGCGATCGCATAGAGCGAGAAATAAATCAGATAGGTGTGCAGCGAGATCATGCGGCCCCCTGCGGCAGGAACACGCCGTCGCGCACCTCGAAGATCTGGCAGCGCGCGGCTTCGAACAGGGACAGATCGGTACCCGTCATCCAGGCCTGGGCGGCAAGACTATGAATTTCCTCGAACAGGGCGGCCCGGCGCACGACGTCCAGATGTGCGGCGATCTCGTCCAGGAGCAGGATCGGCGCCATGCCATCGCGGGCCCGCGCCAGTTCGCGCGCTTCCGCCAGAATGATGGAGATCAGAAGCGCCTTCTGTTCGCCGGTGGAGCAGTCGCGCGCTTCGGCCCGCTTGCCGGTGTGGCGCACGGCAAGGTCGGTGGTGTGCGGGCCGACCAGACTGCGGCCGGCTTCGGCATCGCGCAGGCGGCTGGCGGCAAGGCCGTCGCGCAAGACGTCGATGGCGGCCAGATGCCATTCATCGGTCAGTGCCAGGGACGCGGCGGGGAAGGCGCCGGCCTCGCCGCGTTCGGAAAGTGCGCGCGACAGTTTCTCGACCGTGGCGGCCCGCGCCTGGGCAATGGCGATGCCGGCCTCGGCCATTTCATTTTCCAGCCCGTCCAGCCAGCTTGGATCGCGCGGGCCATATTTCAACAGCCGCGCTCTCTCGCGCATGGCGGTCTCATAGCGCGTGGCGGCGCGGGCATGGGCAGCATCAAAGCCCAGCACCAGACGATCGAGGAAGCGCCGGCGCCCACCGGCACTTTCGGTGAAAAGCCGGTCCATGGCCGGCGTCAGCCAGATGAGCTGGACGATCTCGCCCAGATCGGCGGAGCTGGCGGCAGGCGCGCCATTCAGCCGTACCTGCCGCGAAGCGGAAGCCAGGGTGAGGCCAGTGCCGATTTCATGCTCAGTCTCGCCGCGGGCGACAGTCGCTGCGACGGCCCACAAGGTCTCCGGCGTTGCCACCGGTCCCTTGCGCGTGTGTTCCGCCAGCTTGGCGCCGCGCAGGCCGCGGCCCGGCGACAGCAAGGAAATCGCATCCAGCACATTGGTCTTGCCGGCGCCATTGGGGCCCGCCAACACCACCGGCGCACCGTTGACGGCGATCTCACCGGCCGCATAGGAGCGGAAATTGGTGAGCCTCAGGCGCGTCACCGCCAGCCGGGAAAGGCTTCGGGGCTCGCCTTGCGGGCGCGTGTGCGGCGATAACGTCAAATCAAACCCTTAAAGGCATCAGCACGTACAGGGTACGGCTGTCCTCGGCGTCCTCGATGATGGCGGGCGAACCCGCATCCGAGAGCAGGAAGCGCACTTCCTTGCCCTCGATCTGGCTGGTGATGTCCAGCAGGTAGCGCGCGTTGAAGCCAATCTCCAGGCCGCCGGCGCTGTAGGTCGCGCCGACATCTTCGGTGGCAGTGCCGCTTTCCGGGTTGACCACCGACAGGGTCACCTTGTCCTTGGAAAGGTTCAGCTTCACCGCGCGGGTCTTGTCGGCGCTGATGGTGGAAACGCGATCCACGGACTGCGCGAACTCCTTGGCTTCCAGCGCCAGCGATTTGTCGTTGCCGGCGGGGATCACGCGCTCATAGGGCGGGAAGTTGCCGTCGATCAGCTTGGAGGTGAGTTCCACGCCGTTGAAGCCGAACTGGATCTTGGTGTCGGACAGCGACACATCGATCGCGCCATCGGCATCGTCCAGCAGCTTGCGCAATTCGCCCACCGTCTTGCGGGGCACGATCACGCCCGGCATGTCGCCGGCGCCATCCGGCAGCTCCAGCTCGTAACGGGCCAGGCGATGGCCGTCGGTGGCCACGGCCCGCATCACCTTGGGCTTGGCGTCCTTGGCGGCATGCAGATAGATGCCGTTGAGATAGTAGCGGGTTTCTTCGGTCGAGATGGCAAAGCGCGTCTTGTCGATGATCCGCTTGAGGTCATCGGCCGCCAGGCGGAATTTGTGGGGCAGGGTGCCGGCCGCCATCTGGGGGAAGTCCTCCCGCGGCAGGCAGGACAGTTCGAAGCGCGAATGGCCGGCCGAGACCGCCAGCCGCCCGCCTTCGCTGGCGAGCAGCTCGGCCTGGACCTGGGCCCCTTCCGGCAGCTTGCGGACGATGTCGTAGAGCATGTGGGCGGGCGCGGTGGCCGAGCCGTTGCGCAGCACATCGGCGGGCAGGGCCTCCACGATCTCGATATCGAGGTCGGTGGCGGTGAGCTTGAGTTCGCCCTTGGCGGCCTCGATCAGCACATTGGACAGGATCGGAATGGTGTTGCGGCGCTCCACCACGCTTTGCACATGGTTCAGAGCCTTCAAGAATGCGCCGCGCTCGACGTTGATCTTCATGCCTCACCGCCCGATTAAGTGACCCGCTTTTCCGGCGCCCATTGACCCCGAAAATGCCCCTGTTTCTTGTGTTTGGGAGAGCCCGGAAATGGCCCCAAGACTCAAGTGGGGGACCATACCAAAAGAGGGTCAAAAGGGCAAAGAAATCGGCCCCTTTTGGGCGCCTTTTTCCCCTGGTTTTCCGCTCGTTTGGGCACCCGGATTTGCAGACGAAAGCCTGCGGCCGCCCCTTGAAAAAGATGGAAATTCTGTCCCACGGCCGGCTCAGGGCATTGCGGGCGAGTCAGGCAGGCAAAGCCGGCTCTCAGCAGGCGATCACTTGTGCAGTTCGCGGTCGAGGAAGTCCACATAGGAATTATGCGGTTCCAGCTTTACGGCCACACGAAGGGCCGCACGCGCCGCAGGCCTGTCCCCGTCGGCCGTGGCCTTGTGTTCATCCAGGAGCGCATTGGCCACGGTGCGCGCCGCGTTGAGGCGGGCCTTGTCCACGGAAGCGCCGGTAAGATAGGGCTCGATGGGCCCGCGCAGGCGCTTCAGTTCGCTCACGCTGACCGGACCTAACGGATACCAGTTGTAATACTCGATACGCGGCCGGTCATCGGTGAGGCTGGACACGTTTCCGACAAAGGTCGCCAGTTTCTCATCCGCGGCGATGAATGTTGCCAGGAGATCCTCAGGCGAACCCAGGCCATTTTCTGTCAGGTCTTCGCTTACCCCGCGCGCAGACATGCGGGCGGCAAGCTCACGCGGATCAATCTTCAACGGCTCATCGGAAGCAATGGCCACGCCTTCCATCCGGGAAGGCAGCCACAGGGACACGTGCTTGAATTGTCCCATCATGGCCTTGAGGATCATCTTTGGAAGAACGCCGCGGCTGAAATCCAAAGGCACCCACTGCGCGAGAACTCCACCCGGGCGCAGCTTCCGCTTTGCCAGCCCATAGAATTCCTCGGTGTAGAGATTGACAATTCCCGCATCCTGAGGCGGCGGGGGCTCAAGGGTGATGACGTCGAACGTGTCTTTCGTCCCCAGAAGGAAATGGCGCCCATCGGCGGCGATCTGATGAACCTTCGGATTTTGATAGAAGCGCTTGTTGATGGGCACGAAATACGGCGCAAATTTAAAAACCGTCGGTGAAAGATCTACCGCGTCGATGGATTGCAGCTCCGCATGGGTGCTGACCGCGCCGACAGTGGTCCCGGTACCAATGCAAATGACGGCAGCCGTCTCGACAGGGCCTTGATGCAGGAGGATGGGATAGTGTCCCATGGCGGACATATAGCGCCTGCCCTCGGGGCGGTTGTTCGCATAGCTTTTCGAATTCACCACCAGTTGCTGATAGGTCCCGGCCGCTTTTTCTCGATATTCGGCCACCGCATATGTTGCTTCCCTGGTTTCCTTCAGCGCCAGGACATTGGCGCCCGTGATCGCGGTCAGTACGCGCTCCAGATAGCGTGGCGTGAAGAGCAGGAACGACAGGATAATGACGCTGGTGGCCATTATGCCTTGCCGCCAAAGGCGCCTGTTTCCCAGAAGGTCCGGCTGCGATGCAGCCGTTGCGGCAAAGAGCATGACGTTCATCAAAATCAGCGCAGTGAGCGCCCACTGGCTGCCGAGATACGGGATAAGAAGAAAGCCCGCCGTTAAAGAACCCAGGACGCCGCCGATCGTGTTCAGGGCATAAAGACCACCAATCCTGCGGCCCATGCTGCTCATTCTGATCACGGTCAGTTCGCTGGCCAGCGGAAAGCTGATCCCGATGAGCGTGGTCGGCAGCAATAAGGCAACAGCACAGGTGAGGAAAAACGAAATATCGTCCCCCAAAAACGCCTGCGCCGGGATGGGAACCATGGCCGAAACAATCGGATGGAGAGTTGCGTCCACGGTGCGGGCCTTGCCAAGTATTGCAACGGTCAGCGTGGCCGCGACCGCGATAAGCAGCTGCGTGACGGCAAAGTATCGCAGCAGTTGGTCCTTACGGGGCGCGAGAAATCTGGCGCAGACCAGGGCACCAATGACCAACCCGAGCAAATAGATGCTGAGCATGCCCGAGAATGCGAAAACACTTGAAGTGCTGACATTTGTCAGAAAGCGGAACCAGACGACTTCATAAGCGATCGACACAAAGCCGGAGCACGCGAAAATCCCGATCAGGATGGAGGTTTTGTCGTTCTTCGGCCCGCCCTTCGCGTTCTGGGCTGGCCGATCTCGCTCCGCAGGCAAGAACGAGCCTTCGCCGCGCGCAATGAACAGGGCCAGGCCGCCGACGCAGGCATACAGGATCGCAGCGAACTGGCTTGATCTCATGATCCCTGCGAGCCCCATGAGAACAAAGCCGACGATCAAGGTGCCGACGGCGGCTCCCAGGGTATTGAACCCGTAAAGCAGGCCAATGCGATTGGCCAATTCCGTTTGCGAGCGGGCCAGGGATTTCACGAGGAATGGCAAGGTCGCGCCCATCAGCATGGTGGGAAGCGACAAGGTGGCGAGCGAGAGGGCGACAATGAGGGGCAGCCGCAACGGCGATTCCAGAGCCAGCATCGGTGACAGCCAGCCTACCCATGTCGGCCAATGCGAGAGAAACACGGTAACCGCGAAAGAAAGGGGCGCCAGGGCGAGTTCGAGAAACCCATAGATCATCAGGGGCCGGCTGACTGTGTCGGAGATGCGGCCACCAAAGGCGCTGCCCACGGACAGCCCGAAAAAGAAACTTGCCACTGTGACGCTGACGGACACGGTGGCGCTGCCGAGCACAAATTGCAGTTGCTTGAACCAGAGAACTTGAAGGATCAGGGACGCAGCGCCCGATGCGAAAAAGACCGCGGTGATCAACGCTCGGTTCGTCGGGCCTGTCGCGTGCGTGCCGCGGTTGGAAGGATCATTCGGCACTGGATCAGTCTCCCGTTGGCCGGGAGGATAGCTACGGCAGGTGTGGTTAAATTTGCCTTAGATCGCCAGAAGCCAGCTGGCTTTAACTACTTGATAAATCTGATCATTCAAGTAAGCGGGCTGTCATCTGAACAGCGTATGACCGCCTCTGTTCAAGGTCGGCGGGCCGGACCAGACCATGAAAAAAGCTGGCCAGGCGACACCTGGCCAGCTTTTCCTAGGCCTCGAAATCGCTCCGGGCCCTTTTCATCATATCTCTGGACGCCGCTGCAGCATTTGAGACAGGAAGTCGACCTCCTGCCGGAACAGCGCATCTTCCACGATCAGCGCCTCGATGCGGCGGCAGGCGTGCAGCACCGTGGTGTGGTCGCGGCCCCCGAACCGGCGCCCGATCTCGGGCAGGGAACGGGTGGTGAGCTTGCGCGACAGATACATGGCGACCTGGCGCGGCCGAGCCACCCGGCGGGCGCGCTGGGGCGAATGGAAATCCTTCACGTCCAGCTTGTAGAACTCCGCCGTCTTCTTTTGGATGTCCTCGATCGAGGTCTTGGCGCCGGGGCTGGCGCGCAGGCCCACCGCTTCTTCGGCTGTTTCAAGGGTCACCGGCTTCTTGGTCAGATCGGCATAGGTCGCCAGCTTGGTGAAGACGCCGATCAGTTCACGAGGGGATGCATCGTCCATGTCGGCGATGCGCTCCAAGACGCTGTCAGGCAGCACCACATCGGGCTTGTGGCGGGTGAATTCCGCGGCGCGCGACTTCAGGATGGCGAAGCGCGTGTCACGATCGGGCTTGTCCAGGCCTACGCAGAGTCCGCCGGCCAGGCGGGATTTGACGTCGGCGCCAAGCCCTTCCAGGGCCTGGGGCGCGCGGTCGGCAGCGATCACCACCCGGCGGCGCAGATCGGCAAACGCATTCACGGTATAAAGGAATTCCGACGCCGTGGCGGCCGAGCGGCAGATATGCTGCAGATCGTCAATGATCAGCACCTCGGCGGTGCGCAGCTCTTCCTTGAAAGCCAGCGTGTCCTTGCGATAGAGCGCGCCCAGGAAGTGGCGCATGAAATCCTCGGCACGCAGGAACAGAGTGCGCTTGCCGCGCTTGCGGAATTCCAGGGCCGCCGCGTTCAAGAGATGGGTTTTGCCGAAGCCGAAGCCGCCATGGATATAGAGCAGGGGAATATCGCTCTGCTGGCCTTCGGCAAAGCTTTTGGCCGCGCTATGGCCGAACTGGTTGGCGGCACCGGGAATGAAGCTCTCGAAGGTCTGCTGCGGATGCAGCATCCGGGTCCAGAGACCTTTTTCCTCTTCGGCGGCTGCGGGGCGCGGTGACAGATAGGAGACGCTGGCCGGCGCGATGTCCTGGGCAGGGACCTCGCGCGCCACGCCGCCGGCCACGACCGGCGCCGGCGCGGCCGACATCACGATGGAAAGCGAAGCCGGGCGGAAGCCTTCGGACACAAAGGCCTTTTCGATACGGCCGACATAGTGATTGGCGACCCAGTTGCGCACAAAGGGTTTGGCGGCGCCGATCTTGAGCTCGCCGGCCTCGAAAGATTCAAGGCTCAACGGACCGATCCAGGCATCGAATACCGGATCGCCCAGTTCCCTGCGCATCCGCTCGCGCACCTGACCCCAGGCCGCCCGCCAGTCCGGCATCGTCTTTTCTGTCGCTTGCACCATGTCACTACCCATTTGTTGTGCGTTGCCGGCAGGTTTTCCTGTCCGGTTATATTTTCTGCTGCGCTAACTCTGTCGCCAGGGAAGGCCTGTGGCCTTCCAGCCGTCCACAGTGCCGCGATGGCCCTGTCCGTCCCTGTCCCCCTCAAAGCCTCCTGCAACATTGAAGGCCTGTTGGCAGCCAGCCTCGGTCAAGGCGATGGCTGCCGCACGCGAGCGCGCGCCCGAGCGGCACAGAAGGAGTACTGGCGCCCCTTTATCAGGCAGCAGGCTTAAGGCCTCGGCCAGGAACCCCGGGTTTGGGGCCCCGGTGGGGAAGCTCTGCCATTCCACACAGTGGACCCGGCGTCCCAGGCTGGCCAGGTCAGGCAAGCCGACAAAGTTCCACTCGGCCATGGTGCGCACGTCTACGAGCTGGGCACGGGGATCCGTCTGGAGCTTCTCCCAGGCCTCAGCGGCGCTGATATCGCCGGCATAGTTGGGGGCAGAAGAAGGAACCATTGTAGCGCCTTGAGACAATTCGAGGATTGCCGGGGTTTCGCCCAGCAGAACAACGCCAAATATCGAAGATTTCAGGGGTTGCGAGGCTTTCGGATATTTCCGACGCTCTCGCGATTATTGTCGAATACTTTGTTTTTATTTATCGAAGTCTTCGACATTTCCGATGCCCGCCCCAACATTTGGTTAAGATACGCTCAGGCGGAGGGCGCGAACAAGAGACCAAATTGCGAACAAAGGCCCTGATTCGAAATTTTTTTCGCTTTTGTGACCCTGGCTAAAGTGTTGTGACGTATACGGAAAATGACAATTCCGGGCCAAGCTTTTTTGAATCAGCTACTTACCGGACCGATCGTCCGTGTTGCACCGCAAAATAAAGCTCCTGTCTGACACTCAGCACACTGACAAATAAAAAAGGCCCGGATTTTTCTCCGGACCTGTTTTTTACTTGAATCCCTGAAGGATTCCAGCGGTTTCCTTATTTTTGCAGTTTTGCGACCCGCTTGGCCAGGCGTGACACCTTCCGGGCGCCCGCATTCTTGTGCAGGACGCCCTTGGAGACGCCGCGCATGATCTCGGGTTCCGCGGCCTTCAGGGCCGTCTGGGCCGCCTTCTGGTCGCCGGCCGAAATCGCCTCTTCCACCTTGCGGATGAAGCCGCGGACCCGGGTCTTGCGCGCCGTATTGATGGCGGTGCGCTTGGCCGTGGTACGGACGCGCTTCTTGGCGGAGGCGATATTGGGCATGGGTCGTCCCTAGAGGTTCGTGGCGGGTTCTGCCGAAGGAGGCGGGCATATACCCCCCAAAGGGCCGCGGGTCAACGGATTCCAGTGTTCCTGCTCGCTCGCCCAAGCTCCGGGGCGTTCGCCGGGTAATCGCCGGCTGGCGGTTGTGGTTTCCGGCTCACTGGTCCCGGAACGCCGGTTTGCGCTTCTCGGCGAAGGCGGCCATCCCTTCCTTCTGGTCGGCGGTTGCGAACATGGCGTGGAACAGCCGGCGCTCAAAGTGCAGGCCTTCCGCCAGGGTGGTTTCATAAGCCCGGTTCACCGCCTCCTTCACCATCTGGACGGCGGGACAGGATTGGGCCGCGATCTTCTGGGCCGCTTTGAGGGCCTCGGCCATCAGCAGGTCGGCCGGCACGACCCGGGCAGCCAGGCCGCTGGCTTCGGCCTCGGCCGCATCCATCACCCGGCCGGTCAGGCACAGATCCATGGCCTTGGACTTGCCCACGATGCGGGTCAGGCGCTGGCTGCCGCCCAGGCCCGGCATGATCCCCAGGGTGATTTCCGGCTGGCCGAATTTGGCAGTCTCAGCCGCGATCACGAAGTCGCAGGCCAGCGCCAGCTCACAGCCGCCGCCCAGGGCGTGACCGGCCACCGCGGCAATGATGGGCTTTCGGACGCGGGCGATACGGTCGAATTGGTCGCCGAACAGGTTCTCCCGATACATCTGGGAATAGGTCTTGGGCTGCATCTCCTTGATGTCGGCGCCTGCGGCGAAGGCGCGCTCGCTGCCGGTGATGATGATGCAGCGAACCTCCGTACCGCGGTCCCAGGCTTCCAGCGCGTCGGCCAGCTCATCGAGCAGTGGCGTCGAGAGGGCGTTGAGCGCCTCGGGCCGGTTGAGGGTGGCGATGCCGACGGCGCCGCTCACTTCAGTTTTGATGTTGCTCATGGCTTCCTCAAGTCTGACATCTGGGGCAATAGAAAGTGGAGCGCCCAGATTGCACAATGCGCTTTACAGTTCCCGGACAGCCATTTTTCTTATGGCCTTCGCTGCTTGAGGCCGATTTGCAGGGCTTGCCTTCTCGGCCATAGACCAGGAAATGATGCTGGAAGCCGCCGGGATCGCCCGTGGCCTGGGCGTGATCACGCAAGGTCGAGCCGCCGGCGGCGATGGCATCCTTGAGCACTTTCTTGATGGCGGCGACCAGCGGCGCGATTTTGTCGTGCTTGATAGAGCCTGCCAGCCGTTTGGGCGAGATATGTGCCCGAAACAGCGCCTCGCAGACATAGATATTGCCCAGGCCTGCCACCACCCTCTGGTCCAGCAGCGCCGACTTGATGGGCGTCTTTTTGCCTGCGAGTTGCTTGGTCAGATAGGTGGCATTGAATTTGGGCGACAAGGGTTCGATCCCCATGCCCTTGAAGAGTTTGTCGTCCTCAAGATGCGCCGTATCCGCCAGGGTCATCAGCCCGAAGCGGCGATGATCGTTGAAGACGATGCGGGCGGGCGCATCGGTCTCGAACACCACATGGTCATGCTTGCCATGCCCGGCCCCATCAGGGGCGGGGTTGTAGACGTAATTGCCCAGCTTGCGCTGCTTGCCTTCGGCATAGACGCTCATGCGCCCTGACATGCCCAGATGGATCACCAGGGTCTCGCCGCTGTCGAGATCGGCCAACAGATATTTGGCCCGCCGGCGCAGGGACGTGACCTTGCGGCCCTTGGTGCGGGCGACGAAATCGTGTGGGAAGGGGATGCGCAGATTGCCGCGTCGCGTCTCCACATCGGTCAGGACATGGCCCTCCATGGCGGGGGCAAGGCCCAGGCGTACGGTCTCCACTTCCGGCAGTTCAGGCATGCGCCGGTTTAACGCGGTTTACCCAAGGGCGGTAGCCTTGGGGTATGCGCAACGGCTATGTTCCGGCCATGACGGAAAAAACCGCAAGCTTCGGCTTCCGCGACGTGCCCGAGGGCGAGAAAGAAGGCCTCGTCAAAGAGGTCTTTTCTTCCGTCGCGGCCCGCTATGACCTGATGAACGATCTGATGAGCGCCGGCGTCCACCGCATCTGGAAGGATGCGATGGTGGAGTGGCTCAATCCCCGGCCGGGCTGGAAGGTGCTGGACGTGGCCGGCGGCACGGGCGACATCGCTTTCCGCATGGTCGATATGGCGCGCAGCCGGGGCGGCGAGGCCGCCGTGACCGTCTGCGACATCAACCAGCAGATGCTGGGCGAGGGCGTGCGGCGGGCCGGGGAAAAGGGCGAGCG
>Ga0134126_10003757_pt1 | contig 19011 bp, 18 predicted proteins | sample KB31752_FD_96881 | JGI IMG/M metagenome (GOLD analysis project Ga0134126, IMG submission 96881) | Terrestrial soil microbial communities with excess Nitrogen fertilizer from Kellogg Biological Station, Michigan, USA - KB3-175-2 | ecosystem: Environmental > Terrestrial > Soil > Unclassified ...
GATGTTGACGTTTTAAAAAAGGTTATGGAAGTAAATTTTTGGGGGACGGTGTATTGTACTAAATACGCGCTGCCCGAAATCTTAAAAACAAAAGGCAGCATTGTAGGCGTTTCGTCAATTGCTGGTTATAAAGGCTTGCCGGGACGGTCGGGGTATTCGGCCTCCAAATTTGCAATGAATGGTTTCCTCGACGCGTTAAGAGTTGAAAACCTAAAAACAGGGGTCCATGTATTGACAGCCTGCCCGGGTTTTACCGCCTCAAATATCCGTAACACCGCCCTCGACAAAACCGGCGCGGAACAGGGCGAAAGCACCCTCCATGAAGAAAAAATGATGACAGCTGATGAAGTGGCAGCAATTATTGCTGATGGTGTTGAAAACAGGTCGCGGACGCTGATCATGACTGGCCAGGGTAAGCTAACTGTTTTTTTGAGTAAGTTTTTACCGGGACTTTTGGATAAACTGGTTTACAATAATTTTGCAAAGGAGAAAAATTCGCTTTTGAGCCAGAAATAACCATGCCACTAACAGACTAATTTTTTATAATTAACTAATTGAGCTATCTTAGCTTAGTCAAAACGAAAATATTATGGCGATAGCTGCTGCGAAACATACAAATGAAGCCTTAGCTTTTATTACTTTATATAAAGCTATGCCTGCCGAGGTGAAAGAAGAAGTAAAAGAAATGATTGTTAGCGAAGCTGAAACCGAGGAAGCTTTTTTATTTACCTCATTATCTCTAAAATCATGGGAGGCAGATGATGACCTGGTAGAAAATAAACTTTGGGAAAAGTTATATAATGAACGCAAGTGAATATCAACAAGGAGATATTATATTAATTCGGTATCCTTTATCCGACAAACCCGAAAAAAGTATTATACGGCCGGTCGTTGTAGTTTCTAATGAAACTTCCAACAGTCAGGATAAGGATATTTTGGTATGTCAAATTACGACGAGGCTTCGTAATAATATCTATTCATATTTGCTGACTAACGAAAATGTAACGTTCCCAATGCCGGAACTTTGTGAGGTGCGCTGCAACAAAATTGCTACAGTAAGGGTTTGGGATAAAATTATTTTGAATAAAATCAGTCAGTTGACACCAAGCGCTTTAACCAGTCTGTTAGGTAAAATTAAGACTGTCTTTTAATGATTTTTCTATCGGTTTCAAAAAATAAAAAAGCTTTTATAGCTCTTTATTTATTTCCCCAATCTAAGGCAATGTCTGATTAGCTATAATGTCATAAACGGAGAATTTTTGCCACTTTAACGATGAGCTTGCTAAATCTTTCTTCTTTTGGAATTTTGTGCAATTCTGAAAAAATCAAAATTGAGGATTATGAAGACATCTTACGTATTTATTCCAGCTACCGCGAACGATGAACTAAATACCCGCCACCGCCTCATGGTCGCTTATCTTACTTAAATCCAACACTATTCGCCCCTCCTCGTCGCGGTCAAAAACTGGTTTAAACCTGGCGCCCCAAACAATTTCGTGCGCCTGGTATGCTGTACGCGAGTGAACGGTTTGCGAAAAGGTGTCATCGAATGCACGCAGCAAAATCGCAAACCCTGCCTCGGCTTCGATTAAGTCCTCCCTTGTCATATCTTTCAGCGGGCTATTATCATCCAGCGGGTGTACGATCGTCCAGTTCATTGTAAGGATACTCACTTTGCGCCTTTCAACTTCAAGCGGGTAAAACCGGCGCATGGTTTTGCCATTGACGGTTTCGTTGAATGAAAAAATGATCTCTATTTGCAGGTCTATCAATATATTTCGCCGCAGATTTGCCAGCCTGAACATCAAACCTCTGCCATTTTCGAGGTATGGCGCCACCAGCATATTTTTACTGTAGGTAATTTGCGCCGACGGCCGCGAAAAACGGCCGTAAAGTAATCCTGTAGCCAGGGCAAAAGCCAGCAAGCCCATCATTGATTCCAACGCGGCAACACTATTTGACATCATTCCCCTGGGGTAAATATGGCCATATCCCACAGTCGACATCGTTTGGGCCGAAAAAAAGAAGGCGTCCATAAAATGATGGAACGGGCTGCTCCCGTTTGTCCCTCCGTCCAAACTTCCGGGGCCAAACGAAACATAAACAAATGCGAAGATGATATTAATTACAACGTAAGCGCTTACAACCATCAGCCAGAACTTTGTCCAGCTCATGGTGATTAACGTATGATAGTTATTTGCCGTATTAAGAAATGGCAAGCCCCTTCGCCTTACATTTGGCGTGCCATCCTTATTGATCAAAGGCTGGTTTTTTAAAACCGGCTGCGGGCCAAAGCCAAGATCATCCTCGGGGTTTATTTTTCGGTTGCGTATGGCCATTGCTGGTGAGTGGTTGATTGAATTGGTGAATGGTTGATTAAGTGAGTAGTTGATTGGGTGAATAAAAGGTGATTCATTAAGGCATTTTTTAACCACTTAACTTAATCAACCACTCACTCAATCAACTTATCCCGTAAAAATATCATTCTGCTTGCTTTTCAGAAAAAAATTTCCATATTTGTGCCACAAATGATTAAAACTGCAAACAATAACTGGTGGTGGCTTAACGAGAGATCGTAAGGCAATCCCATTTTTTGTTTTTTAAAATATTCAGAAGGGTTGCCATAACTGGTAACCCTTTTTTGTTACCCCGGCTATTCTGAAGGGAGTCGACGGCGGTAGCAGGATTAACAAATTAAAAAAACTCCTCCGCCTTTTAGCGGAGGGCAGGGGCATGAAACAGATATTAAACCACCTTTTTGAAAACAAAACGTTTACGCGGGAGCAGTCGAAAGAAATTTTGACAGAGATTGCCCGGGGTAAATACAACAACTCGCAAATGGCCGCTTTTATGACTGCTTATTGCATGCGCAGCATTACTGTTAACGAGTTGGAAGGCTTCCGTGATGCGATGCTGGAGCTTTGCCTGCCGGTTGACCTGGAAACCGACGAGATTATCGATCTTTGCGGGACAGGAGGGGACGGTAAAGACACCTTTAATATTTCAACATTGGCATCGTTTGTGGTTGCCGGGGCTGGCTACAAAGTGGCTAAGCATGGCAACTACGGCGTTTCCTCCGGTTGCGGCTCATCAAATGTTATGGAATTCCTGGGCTATAAGTTTACGAACGAGGAGGATAAGCTTAAAAGTAGCATCGGCCAGGCAAATATCTGCTTTTTACATGCGCCACTCTTCCATCCGGCCATGAAAACGGTCGCCCCGATCAGGCGGGAGCTTGGCGTAAAAACTTTTTTTAATATGCTTGGGCCGATGGTGAACCCCGCAAAACCGACAAATCAAATGGTTGGCGTTTTTAACCTGGAGCTTGCCCGTATTTACGCTTACCTGTACCAAAAATCGAATGTCAAATACACCATCTTAAATGCGCTCGACGGCTACGACGAAGTTTCGCTCACCTGCGATTTTAAAACATTTTCTGCCGAGGGCGAAAAGATAAACAGTATTGAAAATCTTGGTTTTGATAAATTGCAGCCGGGCGAAATCTTAGGCGGCAGCAGTGTGGCTGGGTCGGCAGATATTTTTATGAATGTTCTCAACGGCGATGCCACTAAAGCGCAAAACAACGTGGTGTTAGCGAATGCGGCATTAGCGATAAAAACAATAGGGCCTGAAAAAAGCTTCGCCGATTGCTTTTATGAGGCGGAAGAATCATTGGTTAGCAAAAAGGCATTAACCAGCTTTAAAACTTTACTGGCTAATTAAAATGAAAATAAAAGTCTGCGGTTTAAAGGATCCGGAAAATATAAAAGCTGTTACAGCTTTGGCCCCTGATTATATAGGCTTTATTTTCTACGGCCCCTCGCCCAGGTTTGCTGATAGTCCCGATGCCGATATATTGGCTCAAATCCCGTCGCAAATAAAAAAGGCGGCTGTTTTTGTAAACGAAAACGAGGAAAATATCCATAAGCTGATCGATAAATACAATTTCGATGTGGTACAATTACATGGCGATGAGCGCCCGGAATTTTGCGATTCATTTCGCAGCCGCGTAAAAGTTTTTAAAGCTTTTGGCCTGGGTAACGATTTCGACTTCAAAAGATTGAACAATTATGTAAACAAAGTCGATTATTTTCTTTTTGACGCCAAAACAGACATTTACGGCGGTTCTGGCAAAACGTTCGACTGGTCGATACTGGAGAGATACCATTTGGACGTTCCGTTCTTTTTAAGCGGCGGCATCAGTTTGGAAAACCTCGATGAGGTAAAAAACATCAGCCACCCGCATTTTTATGGCGTGGACTTGAACAGCCGGTTCGAAATTGCGCCGGGCCTGAAAAATATAACGCAATTGGAAAAAGCATTTGATATGATCAAGCAAACTACCTGCAAATGAACTACCGAGTTAATGACAAGGGATATTACGGAGATTTTGGCGGCGCCTATATTCCCGAAATGCTGTACCCTAATGTGGAAGAATTAAGACAGCAGTATTTGGCCATCATCGACGATGCTGATTTTAAAGCCGAATTCGACCAGCTTTTAAAGGATTACGTTGGCCGGCCTTCGCCGCTGTACCATGCCAAAAGATATTCTGAAAAATATGGCGCAAATATATTTTTTAAGCGCGAGGATCTCAACCATACCGGTTCGCACAAGATAAACAACGCCATCGGGCAAATACTTTTAGCCATTCGCCTGGGTAAAAAACGCATTATTGCCGAAACCGGCGCCGGTCAGCATGGCGTTGCAACCGCTACTGTTTGCGCGTTAAAAGGTATTGAATGCGTAGTATATATGGGCGAAGTTGACATGGCGCGGCAAGCCCCCAACGTTTCGCGCATGAAAATGCTCGGCGCAACGGTTGTTCCGGCAACATCAGGGAGCAAAACGCTGAAAGATGCCACCAATGAGGCGCTGCGCGACTGGATCGCCAACCCGGTGGATACCCATTATATCATCGGCTCGGTGGTGGGCCCCTACCCTTACCCTGATATGGTTGCCAGGTTCCAGTCTATTATTTCGCTGGAAGCTAAAAAGCAATTAAAAGAGCATACCGGTAAAGACCTGCCCGAATATGTTATGGCTTGCGTAGGCGGCGGCAGCAACGCGATGGGAATGTTCTATCACTTTTTGGATGATGAGCAGGTTAAGCTTATAGCAGTTGAGGCAGCCGGCAAGGGCGTTTACAGCGGGCATTCGGCGGCAACTACCTTTTTAGGCCGTGAAGGCGTTTTACACGGCAGCCGTACCATACTGATGCAAACCGACGACGGCCAGGTGGTTGAACCCTATTCCATTTCGGCGGGACTGGATTATCCCGGCATAGGCCCCCAGCATGCGCATTTGTACAAAATTCACCGTGCGGAGTATGTGAGCATTACTGATGATGAAGCATTACAAGCAGGCTTGCTTTGTTCACAGCTGGAGGGCATTATCCCAGCCATTGAAACCGCCCATGCCCTTGCATACCTGGAGAAAATGAAGTTTAAACCGGATGATAATGTAATTATCTGCATTTCGGGCCGGGGAGATAAGGATTTGGATACTTATATAAAATATTTTGGATATTGATCAGTCCATGGTCAATAGTCCATAGACCATGGCAAAAGCATATTAGAAAATTGTTTATCCATTCAAGAAACGCTTTATAATAACACCAATTTACCATGGACTATGGACCATGGTCTATGGACAAAAAACAAAGGAATGAACCGACTCAACCAGCTTTTCGATACAAAGAAAAATAATTTACTCTCGATTTATTTTACCGCGGGTTACCCGGCGTTGCACGCAACCCTGGATATTGCAGAAGCCCTGGAAAAAGCCGGAATCGATTTTTTGGAAATAGGTTTCCCCTACTCCGATCCGGTTGCCGATGGCCCGACCATCCAGCATAGTTCCGAAAAAGCGCTTGAAAACGGCATGACACTCCACCTGCTGTTTGAACAATTGAAAGACCTGCGCAAACGCGTTACCATTCCAATTTTGCTGATGGGCTATGTTAACCCGATCGTGCAATATGGCGTCGAACGTTTTTGCAAAAAAGCTGCCGAAGTCGGCGTCGATGGGATCATCGTACCCGATTTGCCCATGTACGAATATGAAGCAATGTATTCAAAACACTTTGCCGAAAACAACCTGAGCAATATATTCCTGGTAACTCCCCAAACCTCCGAAGAGCGGATCCGAAGAATAGACGAACTGAGCAACAGTTTTATTTACCTGCTTTCATCGTCATCGATAACCGGCGGCAATTTGCAGGTTTCTGTGAACATCGAGGATTATTATAAACGCGTGAAAGCAATGCATTTAAAAAACCCTGCTATTATAGGTTTTGGCATATCCGACAACAAGTCATTTTCCAAGGCGTGCGAATATGCCGCCGGGGCCATTGTTGGGAGCGCATTTGTAAAGCTTTTGGGGACTGATGGTTATTTGGATAAGATAGGGCGATTTGTAATATCTATAAGGCCTTAAGTTCTATCAATTTCTTCTCAACATTTTGTATGTAATAACCGATCATATGGGTGTCAGGGTCTAATTCATGTGCTATCTTCAACTGCTGCATTGCACTAATGTAATCCCCTGTCTCCAAATAATATATGCCCAGGCTACGATATGCATAAGCCGCGTTGTCACCAATAGCCATGGCGGTATTCACGTCGGCTAAAGCATCTTCAAATAATCCTAGCTTAATTTTGGCGAAGGCTCTGTTTGAATAAGCGTAGGCGAATTCCGGATTAACTTTAATCGCGTAATTAAAATCCGATAAAGCATCTTCATATTGCTCAAACAGATTATAAGTGTAGCCGCGGTTGCCCAGAGAATAAAGGTGATCGTTATCTAATTCAAGCGCATTATTATAGTATTTCATTGCCAGTTCGTTGTTTCCCAGGTAAGATTCAATTAAACCTATGTTACAGAGATTATTTGCATCAAGCGGCTCCCTATTGGGCGTATTTAGAAGTTTGTTCAAAAAAATCTTAGCCTCGTTAAAATTCTTGTTCTTGATAAAGGAAGTTAGAAGTAAATTCAAAATATCCCGCGTAATGCAAACAGGATTTAGCTTTTCAAATATTCTATTTGCTTCTTCGTAATTTTTATTATTGTAAAGATCATATGCTGCAAGCAGTTTCTTACCCTCAGCCTTAAATCGTAACAACCTCGAAATTTGAAAGCCATCGCAATAGGTATATGATCCATTGTAAAGCAGGATCGGGGTATCGTTTGGATAGATATTTCTAAGATCAAATATGGCAGATAAGAAAAGAAAGAGAGTAAATAGTTTAAGAAATCCGTTCAAATTAAAAGAATAAACAATCCATAGCGCTAAGGATGCTATGATTAATGAAAACAACGGGCCTAATAACAGTATAACTAGTTTTTTAAGGGTGCTAATTTATTTGCGGAATGTTTTACCATGCCTCCCCTCCATTTTAGTGGGTTTGGGATAAAGTATATGGTCAATCTCTTGCTTAGTTGTATGCTTTTTGACTTTTCATTATTTCCATAGGATCCGAGGAAAACGGAGACCTTTTCATTAGTGAAAATCATTGCCGGGATAGCGTGGCCCAACTCATGAAATAACGTAGTTAATAATCTTGTTACTATTAATATTAATAGGAAGAGAGGCATAATTACGGCCGGAATAACAAAGCTATCGTACATCCCATTGAGGGTTTTAAATAATATTAAAAATACCATTAAAAATGACTAAAGCCAACGGTATTATAAATAGATCCCTGACTCCCCTAATCCTTACGCACCACTTTAGACCCACCATACATACCACCAAGTAATCAATTTTCACGAATCAACCCTCGCATTAGGATTCCTATCTTTTACGATATTTTTAAACTCCTTTAACGACCTCGAAAATGACCGGGGATAAAACCTGGCGGTAAACTGGTCGCCTTTATAATAATATTTTATCTTCACCAGGTGTAGGCTATTGTTCAGCGAGAGCCTGCTGATTGCTATGCCCGTGATATTCCCCAAACTAACCTCTCGTTTGTCATTCCCGGTAACAACGTACATGCTATGGCTATCAAATTCAATTTTATCCGGAAGATAAAATATCTGGAAATAACCGGTGCCAAATACAAATAACCCGGCTAACATAATGAGCGGATTAAACCCATGGACAATTAATAGCAGAAATAGGAGGAAAAAAATCACAAACATGATTTTTGCAACAATGAGGCTGTTTGAAAGCTTGATCTTTTTCATAGTTTAAACGCTGCAAAAATACAAACGATCAAACAGCAAAAGGTCAATGGCCGTGAAAATAGATTTACCAAAGCCAAAAATGCAAAACCGACTCAGGACTTACGACTAAAGACTGTTGACTTTACGCTACTGCGCAGCGATTCGTGAAAATTCGTTGCTATTCGTGAAATTAGTGTCCTCATTTTATAGGTACATTTCCAGCTCACCTTTACCTTCACGAACAATCTCAAATTCACCACCGGTACAATCGACTACTGTTGATGGTACATTTTCGCCGTAACCGCTGTCAATTACCAAATCAACCAGGTGCTCATATTTCTCATGGATCAATTCGGGATCAGTAGAATATTCAATGATCTCGTCGTCATCCTTAATTGAGGTGGAAAGTATCGGGTTTCCCAATGCCTTAACAATTTCGCGGGCAATATTATTGTCGGGTACCCTGATACCGACAGTTTTTTTGTTCGAGCTTAATAATTTGGGCACATTATGATTGGCATTAAAAATAAAGGTAAACGGCCCGGGCAGCGCCTTCTTCAACAACCTGAAAGTGGTGTTATCAATTGGTTTTATGTAGTCAGAGATATGACTCAGATCATAGCAAATAAAAGAGAAGTTAGCCTTCTCTGGCTTGATATTCCTTATCCTGCAGATGGCCTCAAGCGCTTTATGATTAGTAATATCGCAGCCCATGCCATATACGGTATCGGTAGGGTAAATGATCAGCCCGCCCTTACGCAGTACCTGCGCAACCTGCTCAATGGCCCTGGGATTCGGATTTTCGGGGTATATCTTTATTATCATAGATTTGGGCGGCAAGTTAGTAATTTGAGCTTTGAAACTCTTGCGCCCGCTTCAAATAAAAGTAATTAGTTATTAAACCGCCGATACGATCTACGGTTTTAAAAAGGTCTTTTTTTACTTGCATCCGCTCGCTGACAGCTATTTCGCGGTCTACGCTGATCTCATCGCTAATTAATTGCCGCAGAGACTTGATGTAGAGATTTTTTTGTGCATCGATGGTATACCGTTTTGCAAACGCAGTGTTTGCACACAAAGAAACCGAATATTCGGCATATCCTGGTATTCTTAAATACTGATGACCAAAATATGTGCCCCCATGGGCCAGGGTTTCAAATATTGAATTTATCGCGGTGTAGATATTGATAAGGTTTTTTCTTTGCGCCTGGTAGTTCGACTTTCCGTTCCTGGCTTTTAACAGGTACGCATAGAGCAGGTAATATTCGTCCTGCCCTTGCTCACTCTGAAAATCAGTATTTTTGCTTTGGAAGGCATAGGCAATATCAGGCGGAGCTGTTATTTCTTTGTTTAATTCAGGGTTTCGGATCAATAATTTTTTAAAGATAGGCTGGGTTATCGTTAAATTACTGCTCGAATCCAGGACAATGACAGGCGTGTTACTGGAAGCATTTTTAACCTGCTTACAGGATATACTCGAGCTGCCCGATCCTATTTTCCTTCCGCTGTGGGTGCAGCTCAATAGCGAAAATAAAATCAGCAAATAAGCCGACTTCTTCATTAAATTAGGTTCACTTGTTATTAAGGCCTAATTTAATTATTTTTGTAATAACATTGTTACAGCTTGAAAAATTTCGGATTTCGGAATTGGAATTTCGGACTTATTCTATTGCGTTAAATCCGAAGTCAAAATTCCGAAATCCGAAATCGCTCACGCTTGTTTTGCAAATTGAACGTTGATGATGAGTTTTATTTCTTCACCAACCACTATCGAACCTGCTTCAGTTACTGGGTCGTAGGTCAGGCCAAAATCTTTGCGGTTAATTTTCCCGGTTACTTCAAAGCCGGCTTTGGTGTTTCCGTAAAAATCCTGTGTCGAGCCGCCGTATTCCGCTACGAGTTTAACCGGTTTGGTGATGCCTTTGATGGTCAGGTCGCCAACCAATTCAAATTCATCATCGCCGGTTTTTTTGAACGAGGTTGATTCAAAGGTGATTTTCGGGTACTTTTCTGCATCAAAAAACTCGGCTGATTTTAAGTGCGCGTCTCTCTGCGACTGGTTGGTATCGATGCTGTCGATATTTAAAGCAAACGAAATTTCGGCGTCTTCAAAATCGTCGTTTTCTGTTTCCATTGCTCCTTCAAAATCTTTGAAAAAACCGGTTACGGTTGATATTACAAGGTGTTTTACCTTAAACTGAACTTCCGAGTGCATGGGGTCTATCACCCATTTTGTGGCACTTGCTGTTGCTGTTGTCATGATCTTAATTTTTTAGATTGTTTTACTTATACAAATGTAAATAAATACATGTTTAAACATCTATTTTTATTTTCAATATTACATTCGTATAACAATACCCCTAATTATTAACCTGTGGTTAACAATTTTGTTCAAAAAATTATGCCACTAATGCCGGAGGAAAATACAACAGCGAAAGACCGCCATTATGAACGGGAAAGCTTCCTGCAAGTAGGCTACATCTCCAGCCCTTGCTGCTATTTATTCATAAATTCCGCCAGGATGCGGTGAAAGTGATGGGTGCCTTGCTCCCTGGTAACGGAGTAACGGCCGTGTTTATAGAATCGGGAGCGCACGCCGCGCTGTACGTTTTCAACAATTTCTTCATCTTCCTGCTCTACTTTGTCCAATCCCGCGCCGGCCCCCTTTTCCATCTTTGAGGCATCCCACACATAAGTAAAAAATTTAACCCTGCACTCGCCTATACTTACAGGTTCGACAACGTTCACCGACAGGCCCCAGGGATAAAAGTTAAACATCATGTTCGGAAATACCCAAAAGTAATAGGCGGCCACATTTTTGCCGTAATCGGGCGAGTGGGCAGGCAGGTCGAAACAATCGGCAGCGCTTTTCGCAAGGCCTAATTGCAGGCTCGAGTAGGGGAAAAACAGTTCGGTCGCATACTCGCCGTAATCGATCACGGCGTTCAAACCCGCATGGACAAAAGGGATATGAAAACCTTCGAGGTAATTTTCGCAGTACAGAGCCCAATTGGCTTTTACATCAAATACGCGCGACAGTGCCGGCTCGTACTTGAAATTGCCGAGCGGCATCCAGCTTACCCGCTCCATCATGTCCCTGAAAAAAAGATCGCTGGCATATGCCGGGGCAATCGAAGTAAACAGCCAGTTGCCCCACCGGAACAAATCAAGCCGCGGCAGGTCATCCGTTTTGGTCGGAAAATTCTCAACTTCCTTAAATTCCGGCATCGACATAAACTTACCGTCGAGGCTAAACATGCGGCCATGGTAGCGGCACCGCAGGTTGTTAAGTTTACAGGCTTTTTCGGTCACGATATTGCCACGGTGCGTGCAAACGTTCGATAGCAGGCTGATATACCCGGCTTTGTCTTTCGTGAGCAGCAAGGGCTCATCCAGGCAGCCTTCCAATAAGGTAAAAGGGTATACGTCCCCGTTTCCAGGCGACAGGCCTTCATGGCCAATAAACTGCCACGATGCCGCAAATATTTTTTCTTTGCATTCCTCAAATGTTTCTGCACTTGTATAAAATTCGGCGTTGATGGTTTTAGCCTGGGCGATATTGGCGTCGACAAAGTACTGCGGCATATTGTTCTATCGGTAATAGTAAACAAAAAAAGATGGTAAGTAAATCTACCATCTTTTTTGTTTAAGTATGCCGGCGAATTAGTATTTCAATATGATGAACCCTGTTTTATGTTTGGTCACGCCTTTAACGGTGAAGTCTAACGAGTAGAAGTAAGTTCCCGGTAACTGCAAGGCGCCGTTTTTATTGGAGTGCCCGTCGAATATTTTCGATGTGTTATCATATCCTTTTGCTTCATATACCACTGCCCCATTACGGTTCATGATCATCAGCTTGTTATCAGGATAGGCGGTTATACCGTCAATCACCAAACCATCGTTAATCCCATCCCCATTCGGCGATATGCCCTGGTGAACCACGATGTCATCCCCGTTAAGCGCCGGTTGGGCCAATGGTTTTTCGACACTTATTGATGCGTACGTCGGAGTGGCCATCGGTCCCACCGCGGCCCGGTGTACGGTTATCGTATAGGTATTGGTAGTTGTACCATTCGCCGCAGTTACGACGGTGGTAATTGTGTTATCGCCCACGCTAAGCGAAATGGGAGCCGATGCTGTGCCGCTCGCTACCGTCACCGTATTAACGGTTATTGTAGCCCCGGCATTATGCGCAGAAGGCGTTATCCTAACTGAAGCAGTGGCATTTGGCACACTTGCCGTATAGCTATTGGTTGCATAGTTAAATGCCGGCGACAGCGGCACGCTTCCATTGTTTATTTTAAGATTCGAAAGGTTTGCATCATTTGACAGTAACCGTGTAACGGTTATTGTATACGTTTTTGTCGTTGTCAGATCCTGCGCCGTTACAACTGTAGTAATCGTATTATCGCCCACATTTAGTGCTATGGCGCCTGATGCAGTGCCGCTGGTTACAGTTGTGCCGTTAACGGTTACGGTTGCAGCCGGGTCGCTGGTGGTAGGTGTAATTTTTACTGACGCGGTTGTATTCGGCACCGTCGATGTGTAGCTTGTGATAGCGGCATTAAACGATGGTGATAATGTATAGCCGTTTACGCGAAGGTTTGCAAGATTATCGTTAGTCGAAGGAGCCCTTGTAACCGCGATGGTATAAGTTTGGGTACCGACGCCATCGGCAGCGGTAACTACGATACTAACGGTATTATTTCCTACCGTCAGGGATATCGGGTCCGACGCGGCGCCGCTTGCAACCGCTGTGCCATTAACAGTAATTGAAGCCCCCGGATCGGCTGCAGTAGGTATTACCCTGATAGATGCAACACTCACCGTCGACGTATAGCTGGTATTGGTATAGTCGAATGTGGGCGACATGGTTTGATTGGCTATATGCAAATTTTTAAGGAATGCATTTGGAGATGCCGCCCTTATTACGGTGACAGTATACGTTGTTGTGGTTCCATCATCCGCCGTAACAATGGTGGTCCGCGTATTGCTGCCTACATTTAGCGGGGCTTTCAGCGATTTTGTACCGCTGCTTACTAATGTGCCGTCAACAGTAACTGTAGCGGTTGTATCACAGGCGGGGGTCAGCGAAATTTCGTCCGTTGAATAGGGAACGTTGGAGGTATAGGTTAGCTGCGATGGAGAAAAAGCCGGCGAGAACGTAGCATCATGGTTTATCGTAAGGTTTGTAAGCGCCGAATTTCCGGTGTGGACGGTAAAGGTTGCCGAAGGCCCGGCGGCGGCAGCTAAATTACCCGCCTGGTCTGATGCCGTCCCGGCCCCTATCGAAATGCCGAGCGTACCGTAGCCGGTAATGTTCGAAATGGTAACCGTGCGGGTGTTGCCCGTGCCGCTAACACCAACCGTACCGCTGGCTGTGTTTGTGGTGGTTGTAGAATTTAGTGTAATATCGCCCGTGCTAAGCGTGCTTGCATTAAAATGAGCGTCGTTGTAAGTTACTGTATAGGTTACCGAACCGGTGCCCGCATTTATGGCGCTAACCGAAGGAGCGCTGATACTGACAGTTGGCGCAGTCTGGTCAACGGTAAAGGTATCCCCATTAATGCCACCTGCAATCGGGTTACCTACAAGGTCGGCAATGCCGGTCCCGCTGCTGTTTAAATTCAGTTGTAAGGTACCGTTCCCACTGACGTTGGATAAGGACACGTTAAATTGAGTGGGTGATACCTGGGTTACCGTTGGCGCATCATATGTTAAGCTGCCGGTAGTTACTACGGTAAAGTCGGCTGCATCTACACCCGTCACTGCTTCCGAAGTTGTCAGTGTGTAGTCCAGTTGCGTCTGGTTTGTATTGGTGCCTCCGTCTTGTTCTGCCAATGACAACGCAGTCGGCGCCGTATTGTCAACGTTAAAAGTGGTTGAAGGCCCTGCCGCAGGCGCTGAATTGCCCGCCTGGTCAGTAGCGGTTCCTGATCCGATAGTAATTCCTAGTGTACCGTCGCCGGTGATACTTGAAATGGTTACCGTACGGGTTGTGCCCGAACCGCTTACGCCCAGTGTGCCGTTGGCTGTATTCGTTCTGTTCAATGTAATATTACCGGTGCCAAGTGTACTCGAATTAAAGTTGGCATCGGAATAGGTGACGGTAAAGGTTACCGGGCCTGTATTTGTAGCGCTTGTTGATGGGCTGCCGATGCCGATAGTTGGCGCGGTTTTATCGATGTTATAGGTATCCCCGTTAAAAGGCAAATTGCTAACCGATGGTGATACGCCGGAAGAACTGTTCATCACCAATTGAATAGTGCCATCACCCGAACCTGTATTTACTGTGACGGTCCAGCTGGTGCCCGAACCAGTAACGGTGCTCACACTTGCCCCGCTCACGCTGCCGGTGGTAGTCAACGTAAAGTCGCTGGTTGATAACCCGCTTACCGATGCAGCAAATGTTGCTGTATATTGTACCGATGCGGCGTTTGTTGACGTACTGGTTACGGCACTGAGCGAGCTGATAGTGGTGTTTGCGGCCGATACCGTGCTGGTTGGTATGGCCGCATTTACAGTAGTGGCGCTGGTACTGGTCAATTGAACGTTGCCCGAGTAAGTATTTATGGCGTCGCCCGCATCGAGCCGTACGTATACGTTTTGCCCCGCGATGCTGCCGCTGCTGGGTGTGATGGATTTGTTGCCTCCCGATGCGCTCCAGGTGCTGTTGTCAAGGCTGATGTCAAATCCCGCGGGCGCGGTGGCCGTTACATTGGCAACCAGGTTTGAACCCGTTACGGTAATACTGGTTGATGACGATGCCGTACCCGCCGTGGTGCTCAAAGCCGAAAAACTGCCTGAAGTGCCGATTGCCGGCGTTGCCGTCGTAAAGTTATTCGGGTTATTGGTACCTGTGGCGGGGGTGGTGCCGCTACTGAGATCGTAATTAGTATAGGTGGATGTGCCATTATATTCAACCACCATTGCCCGGTATTGAGTACTGGGTTGCAGGTTAGTAACGGTTACACTGGTGCCGGTGCCGTTGTACACACAATACCAACTGCTTCCCGGCGTGGTGGGAAATGTTGTACTTGCGCTATAGGTTGTACCGTTTGAAACGGTTGGCGTACCGGAACTGCCGGCCTCCATAAAAACAGCGCGCGAGCTCCCGCCGCCGTTTGCCCACGTGATGGTGGCGCTGGTGGGCCCGGGTGTGCCGCCTGACACGTTGCTGGCAGGCACGGAGGGCGGGCCGGTCAACTGGTATGCATCGCCATCATTGGTGCCTCCGTCATTCCCGTTGGTGACAAATACATTGGTTAAGCTTACAGCTGCCATACCCGTTGGATAAAGGTTTCCGCTTTTTAAGCCGGTATAAAGTGTTTTCGGGTATCCGGCACCACCCTGGGCGGCCGCCCCATAATTTAATACCTGGTAACTTGTTACGCTCGTAGTCGGGCTGGTTACAACGGTGGCAATAACATCTCCGTTCGGGTCGCAGGCAAGTTCAGACCCGTAAAAACCGGATTTTATCAGGTTGGCCGATGCATAACCGCTAGCGGCGGTATACTCATAAAGATTACCGCCATCATAACCGATAACCGTAGACGAGGGCTCGTAGTAACCCCAGGCTGTAGCCAGGAAAATGTTGTTCGAGCCATCAATGGCCAGGCAGGTAAATGGAACATACGCACCATTGTGATTAACAAAATTGGGATCATTAAACGCGTTGTTTTCCGTATTCGCGAAAGTACTACCATCTATTAAAACAGCCGAACTTTGCGATATCGGACCACTGGCGGTCTCCGCATTAGGAATCTTGATCAGGACATTCGTATTGCCACCGTTCGCATCCTTTACAGCAAATGCGTAAAGGTTACCGTTTGAGTCGCATGCGATTGCACCAAAATAGCCGTAATTGGTATCGCTTACTCCCGAAAAAAGTGCAACGGAAGTAGCGTAGTTGCTGCTGGCAGTAAACTTAACGATATTCCCCGCTACCTGTGGCGCAGCGCTAAAATCGTTATAGGTTGTAACATAAATATTGTCCAGGCCATCAACGGCAATACCCACCGCGATAGAAGCGTCGCCTAAAGCATCCCGATACTCACCGGTATTGGCAATTGCCGTTTTTATAAAAGTGCCATTGCTGTTATATTCGTCAACGGCGCCGTTAGCGACAAGGTTACCCGATTCGACAAAGGTGCCCGCATCACGTAAAACAAAAACGTTTCCGCTGCCATCCCGGCACATTGCGGTTGCACCTTCGTTATTGGCCAGCGTGTGCAAAAGATACTGCGCGTTTGCGCTGGCATAACAAATTACCAGCAACGTCAGGGCGGCCAACCTGCTCACCCATTTTTTAGTAAAAACTCTCTTCATAGCTTTAATATTTAAATACACAAATACGGGTTTAGCCACCCGCTCACACTTCCTTCATGGATATCTTTAAACTCTGCTGCATCAAACCTCAAACCTTTTCCCTGGCTTACCACTGTTTTATATATGTTATTTGTCGATGTCTTAATGCTTATTATGTCGGTCACCGGCAGCGCGTAACCCGATGCCGGGTAAAAATTGCGTTCGCCGCGCGGCCCGATGACCGATTCCTGCTGCAGCAGCGATGAAACCTTTTCAAAATCGCGTTTTTGCAGCAGCGGCTTAACCTCTTTAAGTGCCAGCCCCGCTTCGTAACCCATCAGCCCAAAAATATTTGCGAGCTGACCGCCCATGGCCTCAAAACGTTTCACAAACTCCTTGTTGCGCGGGTTCTCATCCGTCCTGTTCCAGGTACTGGCTGATATTAACTCCAGGTCCAGGTGCCCTACATCGCCCAAAACATCGTCATAAGCCATGTTTTCAACTACGATCAGCGGTATCTGCTTATATAGGCCCGAGCTTTTCCATGCCAGTAAAAAATCATTGCCCAATGTACCGGCAAAAATAGCGTGCACGTAAGGCGGCGGATTTTTACGAAGCTTATCAAAAATATCGTCCAGCTCCATTTTCTTTGGCGCACGCTTATCATGTGGTACAACGTGCACGCTCAGGCTTCCGCCCCCAGCGTCCTTCGCCCCTTTGTTGAAACAACTGTTGATGTGGTAACCAGCCTCGTAGATGGTCATGATCGTCTGCCCTCCATCGCCATATTCCTTCCCTGCCCAATACCCAAGCGCGTACTGGGTTTGCCATATTTGCTGGGACGAGTAAAACACCCTGGGGCTTAGGTAATCAGACCAGGGGATATATTCGCCCAAATCGAAAAAAAATCCGATTTTGTTATGGCGTTCAATAACAGGGATGATTTCCTGCACTGATTTATAGCTGACCAGGCCCGATACAATATCTGCCTGTTCAAAAAAAATCAGCCGGTTTGCCGCTTCAAGTGCACTAGCAGGGTCGCCCAGTTTAGTGTACGCGGGTATAAATTGTATTTCGTTTCGTTTCGGGACCCCCGGGTACAATCCCAGCAGCATGCCGGCGCTCAGGTGGTGTCCGTAGTATGGGTACACGCCCGAATATGGCGTAAGCATCCCAATTTTTATCGTTCCTGTCATAAGCAGGAAAGGTATCTATCCGTTATCATTTAGTTTCTGGGCGGGAAAATCCCGCTTGTCGCGATTATAAATGTTATGGCTAAATATGGCTGGGTAATGCTCATTGGTATACTGCCGCCGCCAATGTTTGCTGATACGGACAGCGGATTAAGCGGGGTATTCGGCGCCGCATTTTGATAAAAATGCGACGCGACAATGTGTGTACCGCTTCCGGATTTGGGGCCCTCGCCAAAAATGCAGTTGCTTGGTGAAGTTTGATCGCCCGCACCAGTATAGGCATTTACGTTGTGCGTGTGCGCAGGTATATTGCTCGACAGCAGCGTTACGGTTTCCGTCCCGACCATCTCGCCGAGAACATACGACGATAGACCCGGGCCGTCGCCCTGGCCAACGGCAGTTCTGCCGCGCAAATCGGGAAGAGCGAAAGTGCTGGTGCCGTTACCGCCATAATAGGTTCCCAATAACGAGAACAATGCTGTATTCGACTGAATTGCAAGTATCTGCCCGCTGCAGAGTGCGAATTGCACCGGCGCAAAATTGCCGCCGAACTGAAGTATCATTGCTAAGTATTGATTATACATAAAGCTTTTCGGTTAAATTTCTTTGTTTATTTACTGGTTGACTAAAATATCTTACCCATCTTTTTTTGGCTGTTCCATTAATTCCTGGATGGGAATATGCCTTGCAGGGCGATACAATATTGAAGCGTATTATAAGGCTGCAATATCGAAATCGGCTGCGATCCCCCGCTGGCGGCTATGGTTCCGGCATTCATGGTTACCCCTGCAGCAGTGCCGTATAAAAACAAATTATTGCCCTGGTAAACCCCGCCCTGTGCAAGGGCATTACCGCTGGGGCTGGGCTGCGTACTGGTTTGATTGTTCGCCACAAAGGTATGGATATGCAGCGGCAGGTTGCTTGCCAGCATGGTAACCGATTGTGTGCCTGCTTGCTCACCCAGGACGTAATTTGATAAACCCGGCCCCTGGCCCCAGTGTATAGCCACCCGGCCACGCAAATCGGGCAAACCAAATGTTTGTATGCCATTGCCCCCGTAAGTGGTGCCCAACAGTGAAAACAACGCCGCGTTTGTTTGTATTGAAAGTATTTGAGCAGCACACGTCGCCCAGGTTTTAGGTGCAAAGTTAAAGGCGACCTGCTGTATTTGAGCTAAAAATTGACCGTCCATAATATTTTTGAATTAAGATTTGGTTCTGATTAAAGTTATTAATGCTTAAACTCCTGTTTTGGATCTATTAATTTTGTGTCGGGAAAATGCCAAACAGGGCGATAACGTAGCTGATGGCTAATACCGGCTGTATAATGTCTATGGGAATAC
>Ga0134126_10003758_pt1 | contig 19010 bp, 14 predicted proteins | sample KB31752_FD_96881 | JGI IMG/M metagenome (GOLD analysis project Ga0134126, IMG submission 96881) | Terrestrial soil microbial communities with excess Nitrogen fertilizer from Kellogg Biological Station, Michigan, USA - KB3-175-2 | ecosystem: Environmental > Terrestrial > Soil > Unclassified ...
GCGAGCCGTGACGGCGGGCTCCATAGTGCGGTCGTAGAGGTCGATCTTCCAGAAGAACCGCTCGCCGGCTTCGCTCACCACCGAGCCACAAACGCCTTCGGATTTGTGGCTCGTTTGCGGACCCGCGCAAGGGGCGCGGCGGGAATATCGCCATGGTGGATTTTGGGTTGTCCGCTTTCGCGATGTTCTTCACGCAGAGCGCATCTTTCCTGTGTTTCCAGCGCGCGCAGCCGCCGCCACGCGAATCTGCTTTTCGCCCACATCGCGGCAATCACGGCTTAGAATTGCTGCCGCCTGATCTTCACCAGGATTTTACATGCTGTCCACGAGTGGGGCTTGCCCGAATGGTGGCTTGTGTGCGCATATGCACTTGATACAGACCGGGAAGAATGAGAACTTTTACGACGCCGCGAACGTCCGCAGGCAATTCATCGGATGCCAGACAATCGGACGAGCCAGGCCTGGTTCTGATCCTGAGTGCCTATACGATCTCCGCCACGGCGTGGCTGATTTTCGCGACCTTTGTCGGCATATTGCTGGCTTACAAGTTTGGGGCTCCCGATTTTGGCCCAGGCGCATGGCTCACTTTCGGCCGGCTGCGGCCAATCCACACCAACGACACTTTCTATGGCTGGGCCAGCATTGCTTTGGTCGGCCTCGCTTATTACGTTGCGGTGCGAAGTTGCCGCACGCAACTGTATAGCCAGTGGCTTGCCTGGGTCGGGCTCGGGCTATTCAATTTGGCTGCTGTCGCCGGCACGATCGCACTCGATCTCGGCTACAACGCTGGCGACCTCGAATACCGCGAATGGCCCTGGCCGATCCGGCTGATCTTCCTCGCCGCGCTGGTGATAACGGCCTGGAATCTTATCGGCACCGTCGCCAAGCGTTCGACACAAGACATCTATCTTTCCAATTGGTACACGATTGGCGGCGTGTTGTGGACCTGCATGATCGCGGTCGTCGCCATCCTACCGTGGTATCAATATGGCCTCGGCCAAGTCTCCGTATCGGGTTATTATATGCACAATGCCGTCGGCATGTGGTTCACGCCACTGGCGCTCGGTTTGTTCTATTACGCGCTCCCCAAGCTGCTTAGTCGGCCGATTTACTCCTATGCACTCGGCGTTTTTGCTTTTTGGACCAACCTTGTTTTCTATCCGATCATAGGCGCACATCATTTCCTGTTCACCCCGCTGCCGTGGTGGCTACAGACCACAGCCATCGTCTTCAGCGTGGCTATGCTCGTCCCGGTGCTCGGCGGCAGCGCCAATTTCCTGCTGACCATGCGCGGTCGCTTTGGCGACATGCGCCATTCCTACCCGCTGGCGTTCATCTTTGTCGGCGTGATCGGTTATCTCGTCGGCTCGACGCAGGGCACCGTGGAGGCCTTCCGCTCGCTCCAGCAAGTCTGGCATCTGACCAACTTCACAGTTGGTCACTCGCATTTGACAATGTACGGCTTCGTCACCTTTGCCATCTGGGGCAGCATCTATGCCTTGCTGCCTGGGGCAACCGGCAAGCAGGCCAGTCGCCTCGGGCTCGGGTTGCATTTCTGGATGGCTGTCGTCGGCAGCTTCATCTACGTCATCTCGCTGTCGATCGGCGGCACTTTCCAGGGGTTGGACTGGATACAGGGAGCGCCGTTCATCCAGTCGGTCGTGGATATGCAGCCTTATTATGTGTGGCGCGGCGTTGGTGGTCTCTTGATGTTTCTCAGCCATCTCGTCTTCGCGTGGAACGTTTGGCATATGACCTTCGGACGTGGCGCCGAGGTTAACTCGCTCGCGCCAGCGCTCGCCGATCGGATCGCGGGATGAACAAATTGTGGCTGATCGCGGGCGGTCCGGCGCTGGTTTATGCTGGGCTCGCGATCATAATGGGCGTGCTGCCGGGCATTGCGCTCTCGCAAACCCCACCGGGCATCGGCGTGAAGCCGCTCACGCCGATCGAGGCTGAGGGCCGCGCGATCTACGCCGCCAATGGCTGCGGGTATTGTCACACCCAGCAAGTGCGTCCGCTGGCGCAGGACAAAGTATTCGGCCGGCCGTCGGCGCCTGGCGATTTCGCTTATCAGACCCCCGAACTGCTCGGCTCCGAGCGAACCGGCCCCGACCTCACCGATATCGGGACGCGCCAACCGAGCGCGGTGTGGCAGTATATGCATCTCTACAATCCGCGTTCGGTGGCGCCGCAGTCGATCATGCCGTCGTTTTCATGGATGTTCGACGTTGTCGACAAGGCCCCTGTCGGGACGATGACGGTGCCGGTGCCGGCCGCCTACGCACCAGCCGAGGGCGTGGTCATCCCGAGCCATCAGGCGCAGGCATTGCTGGCTTATCTTATGTCGCTAAAACAGCCTCCTCTGGCGCAGGCCGTAGCAAACGAGGCCGCGACTCCGGCGGCGCCGGCAGCCACGGCGCCTTCACCCACGGCGTCTTCATCCACGACGCCGGCAAAATCCGCCGCCGCCTATGACCCCGCCAAGGGTAAATCGCTGTTCACCGACAAATGCGCGATCTGCCATCAGGCTGGCGGAACCGGATTGCCCGGCGCCTTCCCGCCGTTGAAGGGCAACGCGGTAGTGAACGATGCCAATCCCAGCGCCCATATCCATACCGTTTTGCATGGCGCGGAGGGTCTCACCATCGGTGGCGTCAAATATGAAGGCGCGATGCCGGAGTTCGCCAGCACGCTGACCGACGCCGAGATCGCCGCCATCATCGATTACGAGCGCAGTTCGTGGGGCAACCACAGTCCCACGATCACCGCAGCACAGGTCGCGGCCGAGCGCGCCAAGGGAAAATAGCGCCGCCATGCACCATCATCTCGTTGGCCCACTGATCGGCAATGTGATCATCATCGGCGTCGCGGGGGCTATCACCCTCGGGTGCTTCGTTGCGATGTTCTGGATGTTGTTACGTCCTGGCGAGACCGGCCACGATCACCCCAAGCACGATATTCTGCGCAAAGATCGATAAGGGCGTGATGATGGAAAATCCCCGCGTTCGCATCTATCTCGACGATCAGCCCCAGCCGATCCTGGATCAGGGACTGCCGAGCGAGGCGTCGCTCGATACGAGCACCCTCGAGGACGGGCCCCACCGGCTGACCATTCGCGCGCAAGGCGAGAGCGGCCGCGAAGGCGTGGAGATCATCCCGTTCCGCGTACATAATGGTCCCGGCATCATTGTCACCGGCCTCACGCCGCATTCCACCCGTCGCGGCAAAGTGAGCTTCAAGATCGATGCGTTCAGCGCCGACGACCCGTTCGACCCGCGCCGTGCCGAGGCGCGCTCCTCGATCCCGGTCTGGGTCTGGATATTGTGCCTGTTCGTGGTCGCGTGGTCGGTTTGGTACGCCGCCCGCATGTGGGATGTCCCCGCCCAATTCGCGCATACGCCGACATTTAGCGCGCAGCCGACAACACCGCCGCAATCACCGCACTGACGGCTGCACGGCCTCGAAGACGTTGTCAGAGAGGCATTGGCGCGCTTCCGGACAAAGGGCGAGATTACCCCAAACCTGATCCGCTCGCCGCCAAGGTCGACCCAGGCTTCATATCAGTCGACCTGGACTTCCTGTGCCCGACCGATAAGCGCGCAGCCGCGGCCATTCTGGCGGCGCGGGCCGCGCGAGTTGTAGCGGTTGGACATGGATATCAACATCTATGTCTACGCCTATGCACAGAACAAGGCCGAACCAGTTCGTAGAGGTCCGCGCCGAAAGGTTTGGGGCGCGCCGGTGGCGAGCGTCGACGCTGGTTGGACGATTTCAAGGACCGGGCCTTCGCGGCGTCGTTGGAGCCTGACGCAAATATGTCGGCGCTGGAGGTCACGCCGTCACAGCTTTTCGCGTGGCGGGGCGCGGCAGTGAGAAGTGCGGCCAAGGGCGAGCGTCGGACGACTGTGGAGCCGAGCGAGACGAAGGCACGGCGGGTGGAGATCGACGTTGGCGGCGCGGTGCTGCGCGTGCCCGCCGATATCGCGGCGGATGATCTGCGCCGCTCCTGCGCGCGGTGCGCGAGACGTGATCCCGTCCGGTGCGGGTTCTGCTGTGCGCGGGCGCGGTTGATTTTCGCAAAGGACCAGGCGGGCTGGTAGAATGCGCCGTTGCCGCCTCCCCGGAGGGAGGGGCGCAGCCCGACTGGAGGGCGGCGACGGCGCTGATGAGGTGGAAGAGCAACTGGCCGCCGGGCCGGCTGAACGATTTTCGGAAAGCCGGCGGGAGCGGCCAGCGGCCTTTTCTTGTCCCAGTTGGTCGACGAGTTCGACCAGGTTGAAGAAGCGCCCCCTGGCGCGGGCGCGAATAACCGCCGAGGCCACGGCGATGCAAAGATGGGTTTGCCCGGGCAAGTTGCTCGCCGCCGCGGCGTCTGCTTTAAATCACTCAATCGCGGACGAAAGCCGACCTTTCGAGGTTACTCTGACAACGCCCGTCGTCACTATGATCGAAAGGGAATCCGGCCCAAACAAAGAGATCAGACCTTTGGAGCCAATCGGAGCGTGTCGGCCAATAACGGCTTGTCTCACGCGCCGATCAATTTCGCCAGAAGCGTCGCGGGCTGGGCGCTCCACAGGCCAAGGTCGCGAACGCTGCTCATATGATTGGCGCCGATGAGGGATGTCTGCGAAACCCTCAGGCCTTGCGTTCCTAGGTGTTCGGCAAAGGCTTTGGCCTGGCCATGAAAGGGCGCCGTCTCGTCGGCGCCCACTGCGATTTCGACCACGACGTCGGGATCGAATCGATGGTTGAGAGGCGAAAACCGCTCGGCTTCCTGATCCGTGATTGCGATTTCGGCGGCGAGGAAAGAGGTCTGCAGCGATTTCAATTCGTAGAGGCCGCCAAGCAGCAACGCGCCCCGGATTTGCGATGGCCGGCTCTCGTCGTTGAACAACATTGTCGCGAGGTGGGCGCCGGCGGAATGACCGCTGACGGTCAAGCGGTCTGGATCGCCGCCATGCTCGGCGATATGGTCGAGCGCCCAACGCTTCGCGCGGCGCACCTGATCGACGATCGTCGCCATCCGCACCGCGGGCATCAACGCATAATCGACGATGATCGCGATCGCGCCGGCCCGTGTCACCGTCTCGGCAACGTAGGAATAATCGCGCTTGGAAAACATACGCCAATAGCCGCCGTGGATGAACATGTGCACCGGCAAGCCTTGGCGCTCGCTCTTGGGAAAGAACAGGTCGATCGTCTCGGTCGGATCGGCGCCGTAGCGGACATCCGCGAGCATCCGAATCGTCGCGCGAGCGGCCTCGCTGCGGCTGAGGATGTCCGCGACGATGTCCTTGAACTCGGGCACATGATCGCTGATGCGAAACGGGTCCATCGCCATGACTCTTGCGCTCACATCGTTACGGCGATGTATTTCGCCTCCGTAAATTCCGCCACGCCGTGTTTCTGTCCGCCTTCGCGGCCGAGCCCGCTTTGCTTCACGCCGCCGAACGGCGCGGCCGGGTCCGACATGAGTCCCCGGTTCAGCGCGATCATACCCGCCTCGATCTTGGAAGCAACTTGCATCCCCTTGGTCAGATCGCGCGTGTAGATGTACGCGGCCAAGCCGTACTCGGTGTCGTTCGCCTTCTCGATGACTTCGGCTTCCGTCTCGAAGCGCATGATCGGGGCGACCGGGCCGAAAATTTCCTCATGAACCATATCGGCGTCGGCGGCGACGTCGCAAAGAACGGTGGGAGGATAGAAATAGCCCTTCCCACCCGGAACCGACCCTCCGCACAGAGCCTTCGCGCCACGCGCGAGGGCGTCTTTCACCAGCCGATCGATCTTGTCGACGGCCTTTCTGGTAATCATCGGACCGCATTCGGTGTCGCCATCGACGCCTGCGCCGATCTTGAGCGCGGCCATGCGCTGACGAAGCCCTTCGGCAAACGCGTCGTGAATGCCAGCTTGCACATAGATTCTGTTCGCGGCGGTGCAGGCCTCGCCGGCGTTGCGCATTTTGGCGACCATCGCGCCCTCGAGGGCGGCCTCGAGATCCGCATCGTCGAAAACGATGAAGGGCGCATTTCCGCCCAGTTCCATCGAGCTGGAGATGACGTGCTTGGCCGCTTGCGCCAGCAGCGTCCGACCGACGCCCGTCGAGCCTGTGAACGACAATTTGCGCACCCGAGGATCAGCCAGCATGGCGGCGGTCAGCGCGCCGGGATTGGAGGTGGTGAGCACATTGACGACCCCTGGCGGTACGCCGGCATCCCCATAGAGGGCGGCGAGCGCATAGGCGGTGAGCGGCGTTTCGCTGGCCGGCTTCAAAATCACGGTGCAACCTGCCGCCAACGCCGGAGCGATCTTGCGCGTCGCCATGGCGGCGGGAAAATTCCAGGGCGTTATCAGCACACACACGCCAATAGGTTGGTAGTCGACGACGATCCGGTTGGCCCCGGAGGGCGCTAGGCCGAACTCGCCGGTAATGCGGACCGCCTCCTCCGCATTCCAGCGGAAGAATTCGGCGGCATAGGCGACTTCGCCGCGGGCGTCGCGCAAGGCTTTGCCGTTCTCCAGCGCGATCAATGCGGCGAGCGTCTCGGCGCGTTCGACCATCAACTCGAAACAGCGGCGCAGAATCTCGGAGCGTTTGCGCGGAGCCGTCTCGCGCCATCCCGCCGCCGCTTTGGCGGCCGCCTCAACGGCCTCCGCCGCGTCCGCGAGAGTGGCGTCGGGGACAGTCGCGATCACGGCCTCCGTGGAGGGATCGATGACAGGAATGAAACGGCTTTCCGCCGACCGGCGCCACTGCCCGTCGATATAGAGGCCGCGCGCGAAGGAACTGGCGTCGAGCATGTCTTGATCCTTGTTGAGCGCCGTGTCGGTCATGGTCGTTTGATCTCGCGCCGAACGATCAGTTGGCGCCCGCGATGTCGCCGTCGTAGGCCGCCTTCACCAGGCGACGCATGGCGGCGCCATCGAAGGGGCGAGGGTTGTTCTTTATCAGGCGGTCGATGCCAAGCGCTTGGTCGGTCGTCCAATCGATCTTGTCCTCGGCGAGGCCCAGTTGGGACAGCTTCGAGGGGATTTCGATCGCGAGGAACAACCGGCGGATCTCGGCGATGGTGGCCCGGGCCAGCGCCTGCGGGCCGCCGTCTCCCGGCGTGAGACCCAAAGCCACGCCCACTTCGGCGATCTCACTCGCCGCCGCGGGAAGATTATAGTGCATCACATAGGGCAGCATCGTCGCCACCCCCAGACCGTGCGCGGTATGGGTCAGCGCGCCGACGGGGTACTGAACCGCGTGCGCCGCCGCCGTTCCCGCCGTGCCGAAGGCGCAGCCCGCGGCCATCGCGCCCATCATGACATCGGCGCGCGCATCCGCGTTCGAACCGTCGCGATAGGCCTTTTCAAGGCTTCGCCCCAGAAGTTTGATGGCCAGCAGGGCGAAGTGATCGGTCAACGCGCTCTTGCCGATGAAGACATGATGCTGCGGCAACGTCGGATCGGCGCCGCGCTTGATCGCCGTGAAAGCTTCGATCGCATGAGTCAAAGCGTCGGCCCCGGTGATGGCGGTGAGCGAGGCGGGGCATGTCATGGTCAGGTCGGGGTCGCAGATCGCGGCCGTCGCAATGAGATGTGGACTGGAGACGCCGACCTTCAGGGTGCGATCGGGGTCCGAAATGACCGCCACCGGCGTCACTTCCGAGCCGGTGCCGGCGGTCGTGGGCACGGCGATGACCGGGAGGGTCGGGCCGGGGACCTTGAACTCGCCGTAATAGTCCTGAAGGCGGCCGCCGTGACTGAGGAGCAGCGCGGCGCATTTGGCCATGTCGAGGCAACTGCCGCCGCCGATCCCGATCACCATATCGGGCTTGAAGCCTCGCGCTTGCTCGACGCAAACCGCCACACTGTCGCGGGGCACATCAGGCAGCGTCCGACCGTAGACAAAAGTTTCAATTGAGGCCGATGCCAGCGCCGACCGCATCTCGGCGAACGCGGCCGTGGCCGCGAAGCGCTCGTCGGTGCACAGGAGCGCTCGCCGGCCATATTTCGAGGCGACGTTCGCCAATATGTGACGCTGGCCTTTCCCGAACAGGATTTCGCGAGGCAGGCGAACGGCGGCAAACAGGGTCATGCGAGGCGTCCTTCAGAATCGGATGCGTGAGAAAGGGAACCGGGCTGGCTCCAAAAGTCCGCCCTCTCTTGCGGAGCCATCCTCCAACGCCCGCGCTCGGCGTGTGAGCAGGCGAGGCCGCCGCGGCCAGCCGCGCGAGGATGGCCTCTCAGTTCCGCCTCAAGGAGGAGTTCAACGAGCAAAAAGGCATTCCACTTCGAGGCATTGAAATGGCGCGCGGTCGGCGCCGCCGCGGCGGCTCTTTTCGCCGTCGCCTCGATAAAATCGTATATGGTATAGGATTGCATCGACCGGAGCATCGTGTTAGCGCTTGGTCCTGTCAAGGGGCAAACGTGCAGAACTCGGACCTGACATCGGATGGCGAAACCCCGGCGAGCGGCCGAGTCCACCGGTCGAACAGCTTGGCCGGCAATGTCTACGATGCGATCTTTGCGCAGCTTATGGCGTTGAAGATCCCGCCCGGCTCGCGCCTCACGGTCGATAGTCTAGTCAAAGAGTTTGATGTCTCGCACACGCCGATTCGCGAGGCGCTCGGTCGGCTGGAAGGCGAAGGTCTGGTGGTGAAGACCCATCTGATCGGCTATCGCGCGGCGCCGCAGATCACCCAGCGCCGCTTCAACGAACTCTACGAGTTGCGTCTTCTGCTCGAGCCTGCCTGCGCCGCCAAGGCGGCCGCCGCTCTGGATGAAACGCGCCTGCGCACCTTACAGGAGGCCGCCGGCGTCATGGCCCAGCGCGAGGGCAAGGACGAGCGCCTGCGCTACTCGAACTTCGCCCGGCAGGACGCGATCTTCCACGACAAGATCATGGAGTTCGCCCAGAACGAATTGATCCGCGAGACGCTGAACCACCAGCACACCCATTTCCACATCTTTCGCCTGATGTATCACGCACGGGTCACCATGGAAGCGCTCGATGAGCACGAAGCGATCCTTGCAGCCTTTGTGGCGGCTGATCCCGCCGCGGCCGAGAAAGCGATGCGCCGCCACATAGAGAATTCGCGCGACCGCCTGCTGACGGCCTTCGAATGAGACGGCGATGACGTCCATTGCCATACATGCAGATGAAGAGGGAGAAAGCGCGTTGTCCCGAGCCAACGCGCCGATTGCCGCTGAACCGGTGTTGCGCGCACAAAACCTGACGAAGCAATACGGCTCGGTGACGGTGCTTTCGGACGTCACGCTCGACATTCGGGCCGGCCAAATCCACGCCGTTATCGGCGAGAACGGCGCCGGGAAATCGACATTGATGCGGCTCTTGTCCGGTTATATCGAGCCGACCAGCGGCGCCTTGTCGATGGCCGGCCGGCCGGTGAGATTCACCACGCCCAATCAGGCGCAGACTGCGGGCATCGCGCTCGTCCACCAGGAGATCCTGCTCGCCGAAGCCCTGACGGTCGCCGACAATCTTTTTCTGGGTCGGGAACTGGCGCGCGGGTCGATGATGGACGACCGCGCTATGCGGCGGATCGCGAGGGAGAAATTGGCGCAGATCGGCAGTGTGGTCTCGCCGACGGCGCTCGTGCGTGACATCTCGTTGGCGGACCGCCAGATGGTGCAGATCGCGCGCGCTTTGCTCGACGATTATAAAGTGGTGATCTTCGACGAACCCACCGCCGTGCTAACCGGCGAGGAAGTCGAGCGGCTGCTTGAGATCGTCTTGCAGTTGAAGGCCCGTGGCGCCGCTGTGCTCTATATCAGTCATCGCCTGGACGAGGTGCAGCGGCTGGCCGACGAAGTGACGGTGCTCCGCGACGGCAAGATGGTCGGCTCCTACCCCGGCAAGACGCTGAACCCGATGGACATGGCGCGCCTGATGGTCGGCCGTGAGCTGTCAGCCCTCTATCCCGAAAAAACCGCCGCGGCGTCGGATGCGCCCATTCTGAGCGTGACGAACGCCACCGTACCCGGCTACGTCGAGGGCGTGTCCTTCACTGTCCACAAGGGCGAGATCCTGGGCTTTGCCGGCATGATCGGCGCTGGTAGGACCGAATTGTTTGAGGGCCTTCTCGGCTTGCGCCCGGCAACGGCGACGGTGGAACTCCACGGCAAGCCGGTCCATTTCCATTCGTATCGCGCCGCCATCGACGCCGGCATCGGTTACCTGACGGAGGACCGCAAAGGCAAGGGGTTGCTGCTGCAGGAGCGCCTGGCGCCCAACCTCACGCTCTCCGCGCTCGGCTCGTTTCATTCCGGCCTTTCGTTGCGTAAACGCCGCGAAACGGAAGCCTTGGAGCGGGCCGTCAAGACCTATGACATCCGGGTGAAGACGCTGAGCATCAAAGCCGGCCAGCTTTCCGGCGGAAACCAGCAAAAGCTGCTGCTTGCCAAGGTGCTGCTGAGCAGCCCCTCCGTGGTCATCGTCGACGAACCGACGCGCGGCATCGACATCGCCAACAAGGCGCAGATCTACGTGTTCATCCGAGACCTCGTCGCCCAGGGCAAGGCTTGCATCGTCATCTCGTCAGAGATGCAAGAACTGATCGGCATCTGCGATCGCATTCTGGTGATGCGCGAGGGCCGCCTGACTGGTGAGGTCTCCGGCGCCGAAATGACTGAGAACAATGTGGCGTTGCTGGCGACCAGCGGCGCGAAACCGACGCTGGTTGTCGACGGAGAGACAATATGTCTGCCATAACCGGATCGTCATCCGCGTCTTCCGAACGCAGGTTCAACCTCAGTTGGACGGATGTCGGCCCCTTCCTGGCGCTGGCGGCGCTCCTCATGGTCGGCGTCCTCATCAATCCGGACTTCATCTCCGTCACGAATCTGTCGAACGTCGTCACGCGCAGCGCCTTCATCGCTGTCATCTCGGTCGGCGCGACCTTCGTCATCTCGTCGGGCGGACTCGATCTCTCCGTCGGCTCGATGGCCGCTTTCGTCACCGGCGTCACGATCATGTTCATGAACGCCGCGGCGCCCCACGTCGGCGTCTGGGCCATTCCCGCCGGAATGGTGGTGGCGATCCTGGTTGGCATGTTCTGCGGGCTTGCCAACGGGCTCATCGTCACCCTCGGCAAGATCGAGCCGTTCATCGCCACGCTCGGCACAATGGGCATTTTCAGGGCGCTGATAACTTATCTGACCGACGGGGGTACGATACCGATCGACCGCTCGCTGCGCGCAGCCTATCGGCCGGTCTATTTCGGAACCGTCGGCGGCATCCCGATCCCGATTCTGATATCCCTCGCCGTCGCCGCAGTCGCATCCTTCATCCTTTACAAGATGAAATACGGACGAAAATGCGCGGCGGTCGGCGCCAATGAAGATGTCGCCCGCTACTCTGGCATCTCTGTGATGAGAACGCGCACCATCGCCTACGTCACCCAAGGCGTCTGCGTGGCTATCGCGGCGATCTGCTACGTGCCGCGCCTGGGCGCCGCAACGCCGACCACCGGGCAGCTTTGGGAATTGCAGGTCATCACCGCGGTGGTGATCGGCGGCACCGCGCTACGCGGCGGCAAGGGCCACGTGTGGGGGTCTGTCGCCGGCGCCGTCATTCTGGAGCTTATCGCCAACCTTATGGTGCTGTCGGACTTTGTCTCTGAATATCTGGTAGCCGCCGTTCAGGGCGTCATCATCATCATCGCAATGCTCATTCAGAGGTTTTCGAAATAGCCCTGGCGTCCGGACCATGCTGGGGATGTTTTAATAGGTCCAAAGGGAGAAGAGGAATGTTCAGTAAAGGGTTTATCGCGGCGGCCGTGCTCGGCTCGCTGCTGATTGCCGGGCAGGCGCTGGCGGCGGACAAGAAGCTGATCGCGGTGTCGATTCCGGCAGCCGACCATGGCTGGACCGCCGGGGTCGTCTATCACGCCCGGACGGCGGCTAAGGAAATCAACGCCGCCTTCCCGGGCGTTGAAGTTATCGTCAAGACCTCGCCCTCTGCGAGCGAACAGGTTTCCGTCATTGAGGATCTCTCGGGGTCGCGCAAGATAGATGCACTGGTCATCCTTCCCTATTCCTCTCAGGAACTGACCGAACCGGTCAGGGCCATCAAGAACAAGGGCACTTTCATCACCATCGTCGATCGTGGCCTGATTGACCCAACCATCCAGGACCTCTACGTGGCCGGCGACAACATCGCTGTCGGCCGCAACACCGCGAAGTACATGATCGACAAGATGGGCGGCAAGGGCGACATCGTCATCCTGCGCGGCATTCCGACTGTCATCGACGACGAGCGCATCAAGGGCTTCCAGGACACCATCAAGGGAACCGGCATCAAGGTTCTCGACATGCAGTACGCCCACTGGAACAGCGATGAAGCGTTCAAGCTGATGCAGGACTATCTCGCCAAATATCCGCATATCGATGCCGTCTGGGCTAACGACGATGACGGGTTGCTGGGCGTGCTCGCGGCGATCAAGCAGTCAGGCCGCAAGGACATCAAGCTGGCTCTGGGCGGCAACGGCATGAAAGAAATCGTCAAGAAGGTGATCGACGGCGATCCGTTGACGCCGGTCGAAACTCCGTACCCGCCGTCCATGATCAAGACCGCCATCTATATGACCGTCGCCCATCTGGTCGCCAACGCGCCCGTCCGCGGCAGCGTCAAACTTGACGCGCCGCTGATTACCCAGAAAAATGCTAAGGATTATTATTTCCCGGCTTCTCCTTTCTAATCTTTCAAGTCACGCAAATACGGGGCGCGACACAGGAGTAGCGCTCCGTATATTCAATCCACAAAAGGAAGCGACCATGCCAGGCAAGAAAATACTCATGCTGACCGGTGAGTTCACCGAGGAGTACGAGATCTTCGTGTACCAGCAGGCGATGGAGGCGGTCGGCCACACGGTCCACGTCGTCTGCCCCGATAAAAAGGCCGGCGATCTAATCAAGACCTCACTCCACGACTTCGAGGGCGATCAGACTTACACGGAGAAACTTGGTCATTACACGCTAATCAACAAGACGTTCGCGGATGCCGAGAAGCAACTCGGCGAGTACCACGCCGTCTACTGCGCCGGCGGTCGCGGCCCGGAATACATCCGCACCGACAAGCGCGTGCAGGCGATCGTCCGCCATTTTCACGAAACCAAGAAGCCCATCTTCACGATCTGCCACGGCGTGCAGATCCTGGTCGCGGTGGACGGCGTTGTGCGCGGCAAGAAGGTCGCCGCGCTTGGCGCCTGCGAACCGGAGGTGACGCTTGCTGGAGGCACTTACATCGACCTCTCGCCTACGGACGCCTATGTCGACGGCACAATGGTGTCGGCCAAGGGCTGGACGGCGCTGGCCGCCTTCATCCGCGAATGCCTGAAAGTCCTCGGTACGGAAATTCGTCACAGCTAGCAGCGAGGGCTCATCGGGTTCGAGTTGACGACGCGAGAACGCTGACGCAACTGACGCTCATCAAGGAAGCCGGAGGCCGGATGGCGATCCGATATGAGACCGCGCCAGCGCACTGAATCGAGGCCAGTCGAGGACTCACCCCCGATTCGCACAAATTGCCCCAGTGCGCGCGGCTGCTCGCGTCGGTCTGGCGCCGCCAAGCCTAGCAAATGGCGGCGCCCGCGATCTCCCTGCGGCGCCGTAGCCGGCTCGAACAGCATTGGCGATGCAAGGACAGGCGGCAGTCGTTGATGACGCGCAGCAGTCCGTCGCCGACCAGGACAACGCGGGACAGGCATCTCACCGCGCATTCTCGATCAGGTTGCGGCTCAGGATGGCAAAGGCGTCCGGGTCGACGTCGAACAGCACTGGGCGCGCTGGGATTCCGAGCGTGACGCCGCCGGCGACAAACTCCGCTACGATCATTTGCAGCACCGGCGCGATATCCACGGCGATCCCGATTCCCAGGCGACCGCCCTCGGCGCGGGCCGGTTGCAGGAGCTTTCCGACAACGTGGTTCTGACGTTTGAGCGCTCCCTCGATTGCGGTGGCTCGCTGCCCGATGGCCAGGTCGCCGCAATCAGTCTTTGCGTCTGGGCGAATGGCTCCACGGTCGAGGGCTTATCGGGAGGTCGACGCGGAAGCGCCTTCAGACGCGCGACCTCACCTCTCAGCGTCCAGTTCTCAACCCTCAACGCCGCTACGTGCTCCCGCAGCGGCATGTTCTCATCTTGAAGCGCTACGATCCGACCTGCCTTAGAGCCTACGAGAAAAATAGCTTGCCCGATAGCGCGCCGACACCGCATAGTTCAAATTGCCTCACGAAACGTTTTTCGGGGGCAAGTGCAGTCCGCGAATGGGTGTACCTCACACTTAGTGGCTGATGGAGTCAGCCGGATTGACACGACCGAAACCAAGCCTAAGCTAAAAGACTCGGGTGCAAGACGTGGAACATGCAGGTAATATTGATGTATATGGATATTCGCCCTCTCTGGGTGGATTTTTGGCCATCGGATGGATTGATCTGACATGGGATGATCAGTTTAATAGTCCTGCGGTTACTATGACAGGCGAATCCGACCGAATCATCGCCGAGGCGACCGTCGCGCTTTTCGCACGAGAAGACGTTGAGAAACTAGGAAACGGCTTTGTGATGTTTGCGCGGGCCGATGAATCTCGAATTGGTCCGCTAGCGAGCATCACAATTGAGTCGAATGGCGAATTTTACAAATTAACGCGCTCGGAATCGTGCAAGAAATATTCCGAAGAGCAGATCATTGCCCACGCGAAGCAGCTCCTGGGTCAAGCGGTTCCCAATCAATTTCGCGCACGGTTGCATGAACTTCTCGAACGTCCTTATTATCAAGGTAATAATACGCTAGCTGAATTGCAATTGTGCGTGCATTTTGAAGTCGATAATATTTATTTTTGTCCGCCACGCGGATTTTTAATACTTGGTTGGTTTCTAGATCCTTTTGGCGAAGTCTCACGAATACGGGTACGGTGCGGAAGTTCCGTTTGCCGCGTAGACCCGTCGACTTGGATTTCAGTGAGAAGAGCCGATGTAGTTCAAGGATTCGCGGCAAAATATGGACTTCCAAACGACCGAGTGGGTTTTATCGCGTACGTGCCGGAAATCCACCATCCGGGTGAGAGCATATATGCCGAGATAGAGATGCGGGACGGACGAATCGGTTTTCGACCCCTTCAGCCGGCGTTTTTTTCAGGTCTGCCAGCTATCAAGGAGCTTCTCGGGCGTTTTACATTGCGCAGCGATGAACTGAAGGAGGGCTTCGATAACGTGTTCGGGCCCGCCGTCGAGACCATGAATGCGTTTCGGCTCCTTAGTCGGCCCGACGAAGACGTTCTGAACTTTGGCGCCCCAATCCGATCTCCACGGGCGACCATCGTCGTACCGCTCTACGGACGCGTTGATTTTCTCGAATACCAACTTGCGTTCTTTTCCCAAAGCCTCGCCAGCGATCACGAAATCATCTATGTGCTTGACGATCCGGAGCGGCGTCTAGAAGTGGATGCGTTAGCCGCCGCTTGTCTTGCCAAGTTCGAGCGGCCATTCACTGTCATCGCGCTCGCCCACAATGTCGGATATGCGCCTGCGAACAATGTGGGACTGAAGCATGCGCGAGGCGATCATATCTGCTTTCTCAACTCCGATGTATTCCCTGGCGACCCGGATTGGCTTGAACTTTTGATTGCAACCGAAAAGTCTGATGAGTCGGTGGGCATTGTCGGCGCACTGCTTAATTATGAAGACGGTACTCTGCAGCATAGAGGCTGCGCGTTTGAGCGTCTGCCGGAATTTGCCGACTGGGTTTTTGCGATACATCCCGACAAGGGGCGGCGCGTCACATTGCCGGAGTCCCATGGCGCTGCTCTCGCGGTCACCGGAGCGTGCATGGTCATGACGCGAGAATTGGCGCTTCAGCTTGGCGGGTTCGACGAAGGCTATGTCATCGGCGACTTCGAAGATGCCGACTTGTGTCTGCGCGCCGGGGAGTTGGGCCTGTCTTGTCTTGTCGACTACCGCGCACAACTCTATCACTTGGAGCGTCAATCGCAGGGGCAATCGCAGCCATGGCGCATGAATCTAACTCTCTATAATGCTTGGCGCTTTCAGCAGAGGTGGCGGGACCATGAATTTTGAGTCGTCTGTGACGCTCGCGCCCGGGGCGATCAGACCTGGTTTCGGCGTCCGCCAGCGCGTTCTGGTTCTCACCCATTCGCATCCAAAAATCACCCGGGGAGGCGCGGAGATTGCTGCGGGTTCGCTCGTGCGAGCATTGCGCGCTAGTGGCGAAGTCGAAGCGTTCTTGCTCGGTTGCTCATCCAAACCGGAGACGGAACGGCTTGGGCTGAGCCTTACCCAACCGTTCGCGGAGCAGGATTTTGTCTATCAGGCTCCGAGTTCTTTCGACCATTTCAAATTTGCCAACCGCGACGCTAAGTTTCCGAAAATACTTCTGGACCTCCTGGACGAAATCAAGCCGGATATCGTTCATTTTCATCACTACACGGTCTTCGGCGTCGAAGCGTTCGCGATCATCAAGCGCAATCGGCCCGAGGCCAAGATCGTCTTGACGTTGCACGAGTTTCTTGCGATTTGCCTCAATCATGGGCAAATGGTGAAGACTAAGTCGTTGCAGCTATGCGATGCCGAAAGTCCGATGGCGTGTAGTCGATGCTTTCCCGAGCTTGGCCCGCGCGATTTTTTCCTGCGCAAGGCGTATATCCGCACTTTCCTTGACTACGTGGATCTATTCATCTCGCCGAGCCAATTTCTCGCCGACCGCTATATCGAGTGGGGTCTGCCGAGGGATAAGCTGATCGTGTTGGAAAATGTGCCGCCCGAACTGGAAGCGCGTCCCGCGCCGACTGAACGCTCCCAAGCGCAGGTTCGAGTGCGTCCTGTTCCAAGCGTCAAGTGGAGCGCAGGCCGCCGACGGCCTATCCGAATTGGACTTTTCGGACAATTGTCGCCGCTGAAGGGTATTAAGGTATTGCTCGACGCGGCCAAGGAACTGGCAGCGAACAAGATCGAAAATGTGCGGATTGAGATTTTCGGCGACTATTCGAGCCAACCGTTGGAATTTCAAAAGGCGGTGATCGACGCGTTGGGGGAGGTATCTGCGAACGTGCGATTTCACGGCCCCTACGACAATTCCAAGGTGCATCGCCTCATGCGCGCCGTGGACGCCGTCCTCGTGCCTTCGATCTGGTGGGAGAATTCGCCGGTCGTTATTCAGGAGGCGCTGACGAACAGGCGGCCGGTAATTTGCTCCGACATCGGCGGCATGGCGGAAGCCGTGCGGCCCGGTCTCGACGGCCTCTGGTTTTCGGTTGGCGACAGTATGAGCCTGGCCGAGGTGTTGATGGAAGTATCGCGTTCGCCGGAGATTTTGACAAGTCTCGAAGCGACCTTGCGGCGACCTCGCCCGGTCGAAGCGGTCGCGCGCGCGCATATGGAGGCGTATAGAGCGATCGGGGCGCCGAAGTAGCGGGGTACAGAACCGCCCCGGTTCTCGGGGTAGATTCCAGCAAACGATAAGTGGCGTGCTGCCGGATTTGTCGTGGTTGCTGCGTAGTGGTTGGGACGGTGGCCGGGCATAGCCGACCGTAGGTCCAACCCTACGCGGCAAGGAGATTTTCATCTCGCTGCCGCGAGTGGCGTCCGTTGGAAGCAAGCCTCGTCCGAGGCGCGCCGGGCCGCCGAACTGTCTTTCTCATGTTCGCTCCCGATGCGCGGTCATTCTCGCCGCCGCCAAGCCTCGCCGCCGCCAAGCAAAAAATCCACTTCTCGCGCTGTCCACTCTTCCAAGGCCAGCCCTGTTTTCGGCGGAGCTGCGTAAGAATTAAGCATACTTAGACTGTCACACGGTCGACATCTATCGACGATAATAGAAGGATCTAGGAATTCTGGCTTTTATCGGGGTGAATTCATGCATACGTCGCCGCGGTTCATCGATGAGGACGTCTCCGCGGCAGGGTTGGAACTATTTGCAACTATACGGGTTAGAATTATTAACTATGACGGATACAACGCAGGTAAAGCGAGACGAGTTGCCGATAAGACCAAATTGGATGGCTTTCTAGCAGAATTAACGACGGAAATTGCGGCAACTTGGCATTGCGAGTGTATATCCACCGTCTGTTCAGAGCGCCCTCTCACCTTCGTGGATGCTACGGTACCAGTGTCATTTGGCATTGGGTCGCCCCGATCGGAAACGGAGGGAATAAACAAAGAATCGGCTGCTGAGATGCAATTTAAAAATTCCGAAGGCGCCTGCGTATCGGAGGAAAATAACATGGAACTATGGATAAAGAGGCGGCAGCTTGAATTGACGAGGGGCTCACCAATAGAGTGGTTTCAGAATTTCTCGAATCGCAAGAGTTTACAATATTATCGTCCGATTCCCACATGACGCGGCGATGCTTAGCCTCTGGCATCCTTTATAGACTGCGCGCCGAGATCGTCGCCTGGCCCAGCGTCATCGATCAATTGTTACTTGGCGAGTTGCCGTAAATCACTCCGGCCCATCTCCGCATGGAGTCAGCGATTTCCGCCCTTAGCAAGGGAGCGGGCAATTGCCCCCAGTGCGCACCGAATCACAACTGGTTGGAGTTCGCGTCTCGCCGGAGACGTTTTCACCTTGAGGGCCGTCAGCGGGCGCCTGGGGGCACAAACCTTAGCTTGCTTCTGAAACTCAGATTTGGTGCGGCTTTGGCACGCTCTCAAGGCGGGTCGTCGTAGTTTGTCGCGACGGGCAATGTCCGACCGGTATTTCTTTTTCGCGCTTGCCCGAGAGTATAATATGGCATCGCGTCGCTATCCCGAAGCTTGGGGCCGGTTGCGATTCTTCATCGAGCCGCTATGGTGTCGATGCTGGCGAGAACGAAGCAATAGCGACAACAGTTGAGGCGAAGAACGGGTCGGCTTCAGAGGTTTGCGTATTTTTCTGCAACGGACGAGAGGTGTCGGGAATGATTGAAGGGTCTGTGGATCTGTTGACGGCGGAAAAAGCAATCGGCTGGCTTAGCGATCGAAAATCGAATGAGAAATTCGAAGTTGTAGC
>Ga0134126_10003759_pt1 | contig 19009 bp, 19 predicted proteins | sample KB31752_FD_96881 | JGI IMG/M metagenome (GOLD analysis project Ga0134126, IMG submission 96881) | Terrestrial soil microbial communities with excess Nitrogen fertilizer from Kellogg Biological Station, Michigan, USA - KB3-175-2 | ecosystem: Environmental > Terrestrial > Soil > Unclassified ...
GCATGCCGGTCAGCCCGCCGGCCAGCCTGCCGCTCGGACCGCCAGCCCATGGCGGACCGAGCGCCGGTCCTGGCCGCGGCGCGGGCCGCCTGCCGCATCCTCATCACTGCACAGCCTCCAGACTCCCGCCCACTTCCGAATGAATCCTAACTAATAGGAAACTTTCCTATAAGTTGTGCAGAAGGTACCTCTGCGGCCCAACCCCGTCAATACCGACCGGCACCCGGCCTATGGATGTCCCCTAGCACCCACCCCGTTGGGGGTAACGGGACATCCATGAACGTGACGACGGCCGCCGGAGACAGGCGCGGCCGGTGGGGCCTATGTGGCGGGCGGGGTTCGGGCCGGGGAGGGCGCGCTGCCTCAGGCGCGCCGCCTCAGCACAGCCCAATCAGGCTATGGATGCTTACTTACCGACAGCGGGATGTAGGTAAGTAAGCATCCATCGAGCCGTCGCCTTTCCCGCGCGGGGGCGGTGGTGCTGATGTGGCTAGCAGGGTTGGTGTGGCCTGCGGACGAAGCAGCCGACTGGGTCCAGCCCCGGCGGCCAGGGCGGGGCGTCAGGGGGCGAACACGACCGACGAAGGGGTGGGGGCCTCGGCAGTCGAGACCGGGCGCAGCTCGGCGCGGTCCTCGTCCACGTCCATCACAACCAGGTTGCTGCTGTCCTGGTGAGCGATGATCAGCCGGCCGGCCTCGGGGGTCAGGCAGAAGTCGCGCGGGCAAGCGCCGCCCGAGGGCTGGGCGTGAACCAGGGTCAGCGCCGGCGTCTCGGCGTCGAACCGGAGCATGACCATGCTGTCGTGACCGCGGTTGGACACCAGGACGTAGCGGCCGGACGGGGTTACGCGGATGGCGCCGGCCAGGGTGGGCGGGCCGGCCTGCGCGAGGGCCGGCAGCGTGGAGGCCACGTGGGCCAGGACCAGCTTGCCGTCGGCCCGGCGCAGGGTGAGCACGACGTTGCCCAGCTCGCAGACCACGAACAGGTGCTGCCCGTCGGGGTGGAAGGCGATGTGCCGGGGCCCGGCGCCGGGCGGGGCGACGAACCGCGTGCCGGGCCGCTCGGCCAGGCCGGAGTCGCCGAGCTGGTAGGTCAGCACCGCGTCCTGGCCGAGGTCGACCACGAGCGCGTCGCCGGTGACGGGGTCGGGGATGGCCATGTGGACGTGCGGGCCTTCCTGGCGCTCGGCGTTGACGCTGGACCCGGCGTGCTGGACGGTCGCGTGGCCGGGGCCGAGGCTCCCGTCGGGGTCCAGCGCGATCGCGGTCACGGAGCCGGAGTCGTAGTTGGCCACTAGCACGACGCGGCCGTCCATGGACACGAAGCAGGCCGCCTCGCCGCCGGAGGACACGAAGTTGAGCTCGCGCAGCGCCCCGGTGCCGGGATCGCGGGCGAACGCGGTGACCCCGCCGCCGGGCTGGCCGGCGAAGCGGTGAGTCTCGTTCACCGCGTAGACATGGCGCCCGTCCGGGCCCACGGCGAGGTAGGACGGGTTCCGGGTCCGGGCCAGCACGGCGACGTCGCGCACCGAGCCGGTGAGCGGGTCGTAGGTCGCGCCGAGGATGCCGGCCGCGGTCCCGGTGACGTGCGGCAGGGTCTCGGTGTAGGTGCCGATAAGGAGGCTGTGCCCGGTTTGGCTCATGGCCCCGTAACGTACCCCGGGCCGCTCACGGGCTCTCGGGGCGGAGCGCGGGATCCAGCCAGCGGGCGATCTCGGTGTGGTCGGCGTCGGGCGGCAGCGCCTCGGCGGCGGTGGCCCAGAGCGCGACCGCGGCGGCTGACAGGCGGGCCGGGGTCTGCGCCGACTCGGCCAGGTCCAGGGCGATCCGCATGTCCTTGAGCATGAGCCGCAGGGCGAAGCCCGAGTCGAAGGTGCGCGGCACGATGAAGTTGGGCCACTTGTTCTCGGTCGAGCCGCTGCGTCCGCTGGAGGTGTTGACGGCCGCCAGCACGGTCGGGATGTCCAGGCCGAACTCGGCGGCGGCGGCCATGGCCTCGCTGGTGACCAGCAGGTGGGTGGCCGACATGAGGTTGTTGAGGGCCTTGACCGCGTGCCCGGCGCCGACGTCACCCACATGCGTGACCCGGCCGCCCATCACGTCGAGCAGCGGGGCCACCCGGCGCACCTCGGCCTCGGCGCCGCCGACCATGACGGTCAGGCTGCCCTGCTCGGCGCCGCGCACGCCGCCCGACACCGGGGCGTCGACCAGCGCGACACCGCGGGCCGCGGCCTGCCCGGCCAGCTCGCGGGTGCTGCGCGGCGCGGACGAGCTCATGTCCACGATCACGGTGCCGGGCGGCAGCGCGGCCAGCAGGCCCTGGCTGATCAGAACGTCGGTCACGACGGCGGAGTCGGGCAGCATGAGCACGATCGCGGCGGCGCCGTCGGCCACCTCGTCCAGGCCGGACACGGCCAGCGCGGCACCCCGGCCGGCGACACCGCCGTCGGCGACGTGCTCGGCCCAGGCCTTGGCCGCCGGTCCGGACACGTCGTAGCCCAGCACCCGGTAACCGGCCCCGGCCAGCCGGGCCGCCATGGGGCGGCCCATCCGGCCCAGTCCGACGAACCCGACGGTGGCGCCCGGCTCGATCACTGACTTACTCATGGACATCAATCTCCGCCAGCACGCGCTCGGCGACCCGGAAGGACTCCAGCGCCGCCGGCGCACCGCAGTACACCGCGGTCTGCAGCAGCGCCTCGCGGATCTGGTCGCGCGAGCATCCGTTGTTGACCGCGCCACGGACGTGCACGCCGAGCTCGTGCATCCGGTTCAGCGCCGTGAGCATCACCAGGTTGAGCAGGCTCCGGGTACGCAGGTCCAGTCCATCACGATTCCACACCGTGCCCCAGACGTACTCGGTCACCAGGTCCTGCACCGGTCGAGCGAACTCGCTGACGTTGGCCATGGAGCGCTCGACGTGCGCGTCCCCGAGGACCTGGCGCCGCATCGAGATGCCCCGGTCGTAGACGCTGTCGTCAGCGTCAGCCTTGCCGCCGGCAGGCGGCGCGGGGGGGAAAGGGGGGTCGTCCCCCCTAGGTGGCACAGTCATCAAGCCTCCTCATGATTACTGCCATCCGTAGGTCTTGCTGTCGGCCGCGGCGGTGTCCCACGCCCCGGCGCCGCCCGAGGGCCGCACCGTGCTCACGCACGTGGCGCCGCCGTCGGCCGACACCACCTCGCCGGTGATGTAGGCGGCGTCGTCGCTGAGCAGGAACGCCGCCACCCCGGCGATGTCGTCCGGGGTGCCGGCCCGGCGCAGCGGGGTGGTCGCGGCCCGGGCCTGCATGTCGTTCATCCCGCCGGGGGCGCCGGCCGACGCCGCGAATAGCTCGGTCGGCACGATGCCGGGTGCGACGGCGTTGACCCGGATGCCGAGCGGGCCGCCGTACACCGCCGCGCCGTGGACCAGCCCGAGCACGCCGTGCTTGGAGGTCTGGTAGGGCAGCAGGTCGGCGCTGCCGCGCCGGCTGGCGATGGACGCGGTCACGCACACTGCCCCGCCGCCCGCCTGCCCCGAACCCCGATCCGAACCCCGATCCGAACCCCGGCCAGCCTGGCGCTCGAACTGGCGGAACGCCGCTCGCAGGCCGATGAACGTGCCGCGCAGGTTGACCGACATCACCGCGTCGAAGTCCTCGACGGTGAGGTCGGGCAGCCGGGCGAACGAGCCCGAGATGCCGGCGTTCAGGTGGTACAGGTCGACCCGGCCGAACCGGCTCACGGCCAGCTCCAGCCAGGCGTCGGTGTCGGCCTCGCTGGCGATGCTGCCGCCGACCCCGGCCGACTCGGTGGCCAGCGAGCCGGCCACCTGGCGCGCCGCGTCGGTGTCCAGATCGGCCACGACCACGTGGGCCCCTTCTTCCGCCAGCCGGATCGCGCTGGCCCGACCGATGCCGTGCCCGCCCCCGGTGACCAGCGCCACCTTGCCGTCCAGCCCTCTCACGACAGCACCACCACCTCATCGTGACCGGCGCGGGCCCCGAACCGGGTCCGGACCTCCGGGTCATGGCCCGCGACCAGCACCGTGCCCGGCTCACTGGCCAGCTCGGCCAGCCGGTCGAACCCCGCGTACATGTCGATCACGCTGGCGACGACGGCGAACGGGCGGTCCTGTTCCAGCTCGGCGTAGTAGTGCAGCGCGTCCGAGGCCAGGACCACGCGCCCGGCGGCGGTGGCCACGACCACCACGGCCTGGCCCGGTGTGTGCCCGCCCAGCAGGATCAGCTCGATGCCGGGCGCGACCCGGTGGCTGGCCCCGGTCAGCGTCAGCCGCCCGGCGGCGCGCAGGTCGCGCAGGTGCTGGATCTCAGCCGGCTCGGCCGAGTGGGCGAACTGCTGCCGCGCGGCCATCGGGCCAGTCCAGAAGTCGTACTCCGGCTCGGTCATGATCACCTCAGCCGCGCCGAAGGCGGGCAGCCCGCCGATGTGGTCGTAGTGCGCGTGGGTCGCCACCACCTGGCCCACGTCGTCCGGCGCGACCCCGGCCGCGGCCAGCGCTCCATCGGTGCTCAGCAGCGTCGTCCGATTTCTAGCTGCGCCGCCGGCCACCGAGAAGCCGGTATCTACGACCACGGTCCGGGCCGCGTTGCGGATAATCCAGAAGAAATAGTCCATCCCGAGCGGCCGGTCCGGCTCGCCATAGGAGTGGTAGTTCAGGAACACCTCGCGGGCGCTGGCCTGGCGGGTGCCATAGCGCACGGCGAGGACCTCGTAGTGGTCGTCAGTCGTCATTTCCCTAACCTAGGTAGGCGTCGATCAGCGCGCGGCTCTCCGGGTCCACGTCGGCGGTCCGGCTCTGCTGGACCACGGCGCCGCCGGTCAGCACGTAGAGCCGGTCGCAGACCTGCAGCGCCAGGTCGACCCGCTGCTCGACCAGCAGCAGCGACCGGCCCTGCTCGCGCAGCCGCAGCAGCGCCTGGCCGACCGCCTCGATGGCCAGCGGAGCCAGCCCCAGCGACGGCTCGTCCAGCAGCATGACCGCCGGGTCGCTCATCATCATCCGGCCGATGGCCACCATCTGCTGCTCGCCGCCGCTCAGCGCGGCGGACATTCGGTGCCGGTAGTCGCGCAGCACCGGGAACAGCTCGTAGACCGACGCCAGCAGGGCGGCCACCCGGGCCCGGTCCCGGCGCAGGTGCAGCGCCCCGAGCAGGAGGTTGTCCTCAACACTTTGATTAAGGAACAGCCTCCGGCCTTCCGGCACCAGCGCGGCATGACCTCGGGCCACCTGGTGCACGGACATGCCGACGGTCTCGATGCCGCCGACGCGGACGCTGCCCGAGCGCCGGGCGACCAGGCCCATGATGGCGCGCAGCACGGTCGTCTTGCCAGCTCCGTTGGGGCCGAGCAGGGCCACCGCCTCGCCGGCCGCGATGTCCAGGCTGACGTCGCGGACGACGTCGAACCGCCCGTAGCCCGCCGACAGCGACGCCACGGCCAGCGCCGGCGCGGTGATCGATACTGCCGAGCTCTGAGTCACTGTCCTAGGTACACCTCTCGCACGCGGGCGTTCTCCCGGACCTCCGCCGCCGGGCCGGATGTGACCAGGGCGCCGGCGCTGAGCACGGTGACCTCGTCGCAGACGTCGAACACGAACCGGACCTGGTGCTCGATCACGATGACGGTGACCCCGGCGTCGCGCAGGTCGCGCAGGATCGCGGCCACATGGTCGACCTCGTTCTGGGACAGCCCGGCCAGCGGCTCGTCCAGCACCAGCACCCGCGAGCCGCTGACCGCGGCCGCCGCGAGCTGGGTCAGCTGCTCCACGCCGTGCGGGACCTGGGCCACTCGCTGGCCGGCCCACGCGCCCATGCCGACCAGGGCCAGCGCCGCGTCGGCCTGCGCGGCCAGGGCCCGGCTGTCCCGGTGCGCGCTGGGCAACAGCGGCCACACTGGGGCCCTGGCCGCGATGTGCGGCACCCGCGCGTACCGGCCGATGGCCACGTTGGACCGGGCGGGCAGCTCCTTGACCAGCACCGCGGTCTGGAAGGTGCGGGCCAGGCCGTGACGCGGCCGGGCCCACGGGCCAGCCCCGGCCAGGTCGGCGCCGTTGACCCGGATGGTGCCGGCGTCGGGCCGGTGCTGGCCGGCGATCAGGTTGACCAGCGTGCTCTTGCCCGAGCCGTTGGGGCCGATCAGCCCGTGGATGGTGCCGCGCCGCACGACCATGTCCACGCCGTCCACTGCGTTGACCGGCCGCAGGTAGCTGAAAGTCACGCCGCGGCACTCGACCGCCACCGGCGACTCCCCACCGACCCTCTCCCCCGCCCACCCGGCTTTCGCCGTGCTGGTGGCCGGCCGATCGTCGGTGATGCCCGCCGGTGCCCCGGCCCTGGGCCGCAGGCGGCGCCAGAGCTGGGCCAGCAGGCCCGCCACCCCCTGCGGCACGAACACGATGACCACCACGAACAGCGCCCCGAACAGCAGCTCCTGCCACAGCGCGCTGAAGTTCACGTAGGCCGGGAACATGCTCACGAACGCCGCGCCGATCAGCGGGCCGACCGTGGTGTTGATCCCGCCGATGATCACCATGACCAGGATGCTGACCGAGACGTTCCAGCTGAACTGGCCGGGCGAGACCACGCCGAGGAACGAGAACGCCCAGCCGGCCAGCCCGGCCAGCGCCGCCGAGAGGCCGAACAGCCCGATCTTCACCACCGCGGTGCGGACCCCGGCCGCGGCCGCGAACGGCTCGGCATCGCGGATGGCCAGCAGCACCGGGTGCAGCGCGGAGCGGCGGATGGCCCAGGCCAGGAAGATGGTCAGCGCCAGGGCCAGCATGATGCACCAGGCCACGCTGGAGCCCAGCCCGGTCAGCGAGTCAGGGAAGTTCGGGAACAGCGGCCCGGGCAGGCCCTGCAGCCCGCCGGTGATCGACAGGTCGCTGGCCAGCACGCCCACGACCAGCGTGAAGATGAACGTGGTGATGGCGAAGTACAGCCCGCTGACCCGCAGCGACAGCGACCCGATGATCAGGCCGAGCCCGCCGGTGCCGATGACCACGATCGGCAGCGTGGTGAACACGCCCATGTTCTGGTGCAGGTTCAGCAGCGTGGTGGCGTAGGCGCCGACCGCGAACAGCCCGGCATGCCCCAGCGAGTACAGCCCGGTCATCCCGGCCACCATGTCCAGGCTGATGGCCAGGATGCCGAAGCAGGCGGCGGTCAGGACCAGGCTCTGGTCGTACAGCGACCCCCTGGCCACCGTCAGCGTGATCAGCGCGTAGCCGGCCACCACGACCAGCACCGCGGCGCGGCGGATCATGACGGCCGGGCCAGGCGTAGCCGGGGCCAGCGTGCTCCAGAGAACAGGCCGCTCGGCCGCAGGAGCAGGACCACCACCACGATGACGAAGGGGAACCAGTCGCTGGCCTGCGAGTTGATCTCGGTGTTGGCCAGCTGGCTGAGCACCCCGAGCAGCAGCCCGCCGGCCATCGCGCCGGCCGGCCGCTCGATGCCGCCGATCATCAGGGCCACGAACCCGTTGATGCCGAACGTGCTGCCGATGTAGGGATTGGCGAACGTGATCGGCCCGACCAGCACCCCGGCCACCCCGGCCAGCAGCCCGGCCAGCGCGAACGCCGCCACCGCCACCGCCTGGGTGTTGGCCCCGATGGCCGAGGCCATCTCCGGGTCGGCCGCGATGGCCATGCCCAGCTTGCCGAACAGCGTCCGGCGCCGGAACAGCTCGAACGCGGCCACCGCCACCACCCCGGCCGCGATGGCCAGCACCTGCTGGAGGCTGATCACCGCCCCCAGCAGGTGCACCGGCCGGCCGTTGAGCATGGTCGGGAAGCCGCGCGAGGTCGGGCCCCAGATCAGCGCGGCCCCGGCCTCCAGGATGGTGGCCACGCCGAGCGTGCTGACCAGCCAGGCGAAGCTGAACCGGTCGAAGGCCAGCACCGGCCGGACGGCCAGCAGGTAGATCAGCGCGCCGAACACCACCGCCGCGACCAGCCCGGCCACGATGGCGACCCCGGTGGGCCAGCCCGCCCGCGACAGCGCCGCGGTCACCATGACGGCGACCATGAGCAGCTGGCCCTGGGCGAAGTTGATCACTCGCGTGACGTAGAACGCGATCGCGAACGCCATCGCGACGAGGCCGTAGATGGCGCCGGTGGCCAGGCCGCTGAGCACGATCTGCACCGCGGAACGCTCCTTTCTCGGCGGTTTCCCCTCGGGGGCTGGTCCTGGTGAGCGGGCGGCTCAGCTCACCGGCACCCACTTCTGCGTCGCGGCGTCGTACTTCACCAGCGTGAGCTGGTCGGCGTTGATGGTCGTGTGCTTCTGCGCGGTGAAGCTCAGCGTGCCGGTCAGCCCGTGGAACCCGGAGATGCGGTTGAAGGCGCTCTGCAGCGCCTTGGGCTGCGTCGACTTGGCCATCTCGATGGCCTGCTTGAGCATCATGATGCTGTCGTAGGTGGCCTCGGCGAACGGCGTCGACGGGGTGCTGAACTCGGTCTGGTACTTGGACTGGAACGCGGTGAGCGCGGCGCTCGGGTGCACCTCGTTGGTCAGCAGCGCGCTGACCGTCCCGCTGGCCAGGCTCTTGGCCAGCCCCGAGTAGGTGGTGTCCGAGTCGGTCTCGTCGTTGCCCAGCACGGTGAAGTGCACGCCCTGGTTGTGCGCGGCCTGCACGAACGCGGCCTGGTCCTGCGGCGTCAGCCAGACGTCTACGCAGTCGGCCTTGGTCGCCTTGATCTGGTTGATCTCGCTGGTCAGCCCGACCGTGGCGCCGGTGGACCAGTTCTCGGTGATGGCGTCGTCGAAGGCCAGCTTCTTGCCCGCGGCCTTGTAGGCGGCCTTGATCGCCGCCTCGCCGCCGCCGCCGTAGGTGGACGGGTCATGCAGCACGGCCAGGCCCTGGCAGTGGGCCAGCGCGTACTGCGCGATCTTGGTGCCCCAGGCGAAGGTGTTCAGCCCGAGGTCGAAGACCCACGGCAGCGGGGCGGTGTTGGGGCCGCCGGGGTAGACCGTCAGCCCGCCGTCGTCGACCACGCCGATGGCGGGCACCTGGCGCCGGTCGGCCTCGGCCGCGATGGCCGGGCCGGTGTCGCCGGACCCGGTGATGGCGACCGCGCCGGCGCTGACCAGGCGGTCGAACTCCTGGGCCGCCAGCGTGGCCGAGGCGTTGTCGTTGTAGGACTGCAGCGTGACCTTGCGGCCCAGGATGCCGCCGTGGGCGTTGAGGTACGCGACGGCCATCTTGGCCCCGTTGACCATGGCCTGGCCGGTGGTGCCGTAGGCGCCGGTGGTGCCGGCCACTTCGCCGATCAGGATGGGCGAGCTGGACCCGGAACCGGAGCCCGAGCCCGAGCCGCCGGACGAGGAGCCGCAGGCGGCCAGGACGAGGGCGGACAGCGTGGCTACGGCCGCCGCCGCGGTGGTGGTCTTTCTCATCGGGCTCCTCCAGGAGCGGTTTTGGGCGCGCGAGGTCGCGCGCGGGCACTGTGTTGCGGGCACTGTGTTGCGGGCACTGTGTTGCGGGCACTGTGTTGCGGGCGGTGTGGTAGCGCCGACGGTGAGTGGGTGATGCGGGAGTTAGCGGCGGCGGGGCACCGCGCGGCTGGGCCTTGGGGAGCTCAGCGCGGGGAGTTCAGCCCGCTGGGCTCAGGGGGCCGGGGCCAGCGGACCGGGGTCAGGCTGGTGGGCGGCGTCGTAGTCCTCCTCGCCGACGGCGTCGAGCCATTGGGTGGTGCCGTGCGAGACGGCGGTGTGCACCAGCAGGGAGTCGCGGCAGCCGCCGTGCCAGTGCTCTTCGCCCGGCTCGGTCCAGACGACATCGCCGGGCCCGAGCACATGCGCATCGCCGGACCGCCCGGCCACGATGCCGCGCCCGGCCGTCACCACCAGCAGCTGGCCGCCGGGGTGGCGGTGCCAGTGGGTGCGGGCGCCGGGGGTGAAGACGACGTTGTTGACCATGACGTCACCGGTGGCCAGCACCGGGTCCATGTGCACCGCCCCCGTGAAGGTGGCGGTGCGCTGCTCGGACGGCTGGCCGGCCGCCCGGCCGTGGGCCACGTGCATGTTCAGCCTTCCTCGTGGTCGGGCTTGCTGGCGACGCGGACGCCGCCGGCCAGGTCTCCGTAGGCGTCCACCACCCGGTTGCTGATCAGGTCGGCGTAGCCGAGGGCGTTGGAGACCTGGAAGGCGGTCAGGGTGGCCGGGCCGACCAGGGTGGACACGCCGAGGTTCTCGGCCAGCGTCAGGTACAGCCGGACGTCCTTGGCCATCAGCCGCCCGGTCAGCCCGCCCTCCAGGTAGTCACCCTGGATGATCTTCGGGAACCGGTTCAGCGAGGCGAAGCTCACCCCGCTCGAGGTGTTGATCACCTCGAGCAGCTGGGCCAGGTCCAGCCCGGCCTTCTTGCCCGCCACCATGACCTCGGCCGTCGCGGCCAGGGTGACGCCGTTGAGGAAGTTGTTGAGCACCTTGGTCACGTGGCCGGCCCCGCTGGCCCCCATGTGGTGCACGTGGGCGCTGAACGCGCCGAGGATCGGCGCCACCTCGGTCAGCGCCTCGCCGTCGCCGCCCACCATCAGCGTGAGCGTGCCCTTCTCGGCCGCCGCCGCCCCGCCCGAGATGCCGGCGTCCAGGTAGCGCACGCCGCGGGACGCGAGCGCGTCGTGGATGGCGCGGGTCGACTGCGGGTCGGCCGTGCTCAGGTCGACGATGATCTGCCCGTCTGTGGTGCTGGTCAGCAGCCCGCCGTCGCCACCCACGACCGCCTCGATCACGGTGCTGTCGGGCAGGGACAGCAGGATGACGTCGCAGCCAGCTGCAAGCTCGGCCAGGCTGACCGCCGGGGTTACGCCGGCCGCCTCGGCTCGGACCGGGTCGGCGTCAAAGCCCAGGACGTCGTACCCGGCACTGACCAGGCGGCGGGCCATCCTCCCGCCCATGTTGCCGAGGCCGACCATGCCGACCGGCCGGTGGGCGGCTGCTTGCTGCTGCGTCATGAGGTTCGTGCTCCTCCACGGTCCTGCGGTTCGTTCCGATTCGTACCCCTGGCCACCCGGCCTAGCCCCGGCCGTCCGGAGGGCCTGGACCGGGCGCCCGACCCGGATCGGGCGCCCGAACTTCCGTCTGTCAGTCAGCTGGTCTGACTGTCTGACAAAACTTGTGGATGTTCTACTCGCCGGACCTGGGGGTCGTCAAGGGGTTAGGTCCGTGAGATTCCGGAAAGCGTTGGCCCGGCCCAGGCTGGGTGGGGCCGCGCGAGGACCAGGGCAGCGAGGGGAGGGCTCTGCGGGGCGGAGCGCCTGGGCTGCCTTGACCGGGAACCGGCAGCCCGTACCCTGAGCGTGGGTCCTTGTGCGGACCCACGGGCCGGGCTCGGCGCCGACGATCGCGGTGGTCCGCGTCGCCGACGGCTGCCAACAGACTGGATAAGGCGGCTGACTATGACCGAAAAGGCCGGCGGGCTTCCGGGCCGTCAATGGCCGACGCCGCAGGTGAGCCGGGTGGCCGCGCCACTGCGCGATCAGGTGTCCAGCGCGCTGCGGCAGGCCATCGTCGAGCGCGAGCTGCCTCCTGGTCAGCGCCTGGTTGAACGCGAACTGGTGGACCGGCTCCAGGTGTCGCGGGCCACGGTCCGCGAGTCGCTGCGCGAGCTTGAGGCCGAGGGGCTGGTCACGGTCATCCCGCAGCGCGGCGCGGTGGTGGCGTCGATCTCGCTGCAGGAAGCGGCCGACATCTACGAGGCCCGGGCGGCGATCGAGTCGTTGCTGGTCAGGCGGTTCGTGGAGCGGGCCGGGGATGAGTACCTGGAGCGGCTGGCCAGCGCGGTGGACGCGCTGCGCGAGGCGACGGTCAGCGGCCAGCCGATCCGCGAGATCCTTAACGTGAAGTCCCGGTTCTACGACGTCCTGGTGGAAGGCGCGAACAGCGCGATCCTGGCCACGATGCTGTCGTCGCTGCAGGCCCGGGTGTCGCTGCTGCGGGCCCGGTCGCTGACCCACGAGGGCCGGCCGATGGAGAGCCTGGGCGAGGTGCAGACGCTGGCCAAGGCCATCGCGGCCAGGGACACCGACGAGGCGGCCAGGCTGTGCGCCGAACACGTCCGCAACGCGGCCCGCACCGGCATGGACGAGCTGGCCCAGGACGACCCGGCCCTGCTCAGCTAACCGACGCCCGCCCCCGGTTCACCTGAGCCGACGCCCGCCTCGGCTCGCCCGCCTAAGCCCGCCCCGGCTCGCCCGCCCGACGCCCGCCCCGGCTCGCCTGTTCGATACCGGCCGCCTCGCCCCCGGATCACCGGCCCCACCTGCCCCATTCACGCCAGTCGCTGCCCCGTCACTGACATGTGGCGCGGCGTGCCAACGACGTGGTTGTTTCAACCACGTCGCTGCAGCAGCGTGAGAGCAACAACCACGTCGTTGGCGGGCTGGCTAGGGCGGGAGTGCTGGGGCGCGTGGGGCATGGGCGGAGCTGACGGGCCGTTGTGAGGGCAGTGGTGGCGGGAATGCTGGGGTGTATGGGGCATGCGGGGCCTGGGTGGTAGCCGGTGGGGCATTTGGCGGGAAGTCTTGGCAAGTTTGTCAGACAGTCATATAGTCAGACCGCCCATCATCACCGCGCCCACGCGGGCCGTACGGGGGTCCGCCCGCAAGTCGCGGGCCCTACCGTCCGCCCGCCACGCCGCGGGCCCTACCGTCCGCCCGCCACGCCGCGGGCCCTACCGTCCGCCCGCACGTCGCGGACCTTGCCGGGTCCGCCCGCTGATCACAGCCGCAGATACGTCATCGTGAGACGCCGAGGAGTTGCCGTGCCTGAGTCCGACCTGAACGTCATCCAGGTCAAGTACGCGGAGCGGGTCACCCAGAAGAGCCTGGTGCTGCACGACTACGACCGTTACGGGCAGCCCGACGGCGACCTGCACATGGAGTACAACTTCTGGGTCATCAGGGCACCGGAGGCCACGATCCTGCTGGACACCGGCTACGACGTGGCGGCCAGGGACTGGCTGGGCGAGATCAGCGTGGTGCCGACGCCGGACGGGCTGGGCCTGCTCGGCATCGACCCGGCGTCGGTGGACATGGTGATCACCTCGCACTTCCACTACGACCACATCGGCTACCTGCGGCTGTTCACGAACGCGCAGGTGGTCTCGGGCCAGGCCGAGTATGACTACTGGTTCAACAAGTGGGACCGCGACGACCTGCAGGGCGAGTTCACGATCGTCGAGCACCTGGAGGCGGTCAAGCGTGCGGAGGAGGACGGCCGCCTGCGGCTGATCAGCGCGGAGACGGAGGTCTACCCGGGCATCACGGTGTACCCGGTGGGCGGGCACTGCCCCGGCGAACTGCTGACGCTGGTGCAGAGCGCGAGCGGCCCGAAGATCCTGGCGGCGGACGCGGCGCACTTTTACGAGCAGATCGAGAACGAGTGGCCGTTCTTCGCGTTTACGTCGCTGGAGCAAATGAAGGCGGCGCTGGCGTTCATCAACAAACTGGCCGCGCAGACGGGGGCCGAGGTCATCCCGGGCCACGACGGCCGGGTCCGGGACCGGCACGCGGCCCTGGACGGCCCGGCCGCCCACATCGCGACGGTGCTGGGCTAGCCGCCGGGCATCATCACCGCGGAGCCCCGCCGACCAAACCCCCGCCGACCAGCCAGGAGCTGTACATGTCGCTGACCACCCGCCAGCAGGAGATCAAGGACGAGTTCATCCGGGTGCGCGGCGCCTGGTCGGACAGCTGGGAGTCGATCCTCAGGCTGGACCCGGAGTTCCTGGCCAGCTACCTGGCGTTCTCGGCGGTGCCGTGGCGCAAGAACCACCTGGACGACAAGATCAAGGAGTTCATCTACATCGCGGTCGACGCGAACGCCACGCACATGTACCTGCCTGGCGCCCGGCAGCACATCCGGGCCGCGCTGGCCCTGGGCGCCACGCCGCAGGAGATCATGGAGGTGCTGGAGCTGAGCGCGACGCTCGGCATCCACGCCATGAACATCGGCGTGCCGATCCTGGTCGAGGTGCTGGAGGAGAAGGGCCTGCGCACGGGCCCGGCGCCGCTCAGCGACTATCAGGAAGAGGTCAAGGCGGAGTTCACCAGGACCCGCGGCTACTGGCACTCGTTCTGGGACGAGATGCTGGAGCTGGACCCGGAGCTGTTCGCGGCCTACACGGACTTCTCGGCCCACCCGTGGCGGCACGGCACGCTCGAGCCGAAGGTCAAGGAGTTCATCTACATCGCGTTCGACACGGCGGCCACTCATCTGTACGTCAAGGGCCTGAAGCTGCATATCGAGAACGCGGTGGGCTACGGCGCGACGGCGCAGGAGATCCTCGAGGTCATGGAGATCGCCAGCGTGCTGGGCATCCACGCGGTGACGGCGGCGGCCCCGATCCTGGCCGAGGAGGCAGCCAGCGCCGACCGGGCGGCCGGCGCCGACGTGGCCGGCGCCGACGTGGCCAGCGCTCCGGGGCGCTAGCCGACCGGGCGCTAGCCGGCTGAGCGAACGGAGTCCGGCCGGCCGGATCCCAGCACGGACTCGATCGATTCCACGCTATGTGCATGTTGCTCTTGGCCTTATGGCTGGTAGGACCCAGGAACCCAGGCCCGGCTGCTGACGGCGATGGCGTTCCAGGCATTGATCGTCACGATGAGGCTCAGCAGCGCGGCCACCTCATCCTCGGAGAATTCGGCCGCCACCGCGGCATAGGCGCTGGCAGGCACGTGATCGGCGGCCAGCAGCGTCACCGCCTCGGTAAACGCGAGCGCCGCGCGCTCACGGAGCGTGAAATAGGGTGTTTCCGCCCAGGCGGGCAGCGCAAAGATGCGCTGCTCGGTCTCGCCGATGGCCCGGGCGTCCTTGGTGTGCATGTCGATGCAGTAGGCGCACCCGTTGATCTGCGAGGCACGGATACGCACCAGCTCACGCAGCCGCGGGTCGAATCCGACCCGGTCAAGCTCCTTGGTAGCGGCATGGTCAAGGTGTTCCATCGCGCGCGAGAAGTCGGCGGCGTGGGCATCGAAGTCGAGGCGGATCGGGATCTGAACGGTCTGGATGTCGCTGTCGGTGTTCGTCATATCTCAAGCCTAGGCAGCAAGAGGCCCAGTGATAAGGTCCAAATCGATGGAAGAAACTTGGGCCACTTCCGGAACCGATCTTCACCTGGAGATCGACGTCACCGGCACCAGAGTGCGCCGCAGCCTGGAGGACGCGCTGCGCGGCTCGATCCAGGCCGGGCGGCTGTCCCCCGGCACCCGGCTGCCCTCGACCAGGTCGCTGGCCGCCGACCTGGGCCTGGCCCGCAACACGGTGGCCGACGCCTACGGCCAGCTGGTGGCCGAGGGCTGGCTGGAGGCCGGGCACGGGTCCGGCACCTGGGTGGCCGAGCGGGTGATCCCGGCCCCGGCCGGGACCATCGCACCGCGTGACCACGAGGCCAGCGCGCCCCGCTACAACCTGGTGCCGGGCGTGCCCGACCTGACGCTGTTCCCGATCACGGCCTGGCTGGCTGCCACGCGGCGGGCACTGAGCGCGGCGCCCGCGGCCGCGATGGGCTACGCCGACCCGCGCGGGCGGCCCGAGCTGCGCCAGGCGCTGGCCGACTACCTGGCCCGGGCCCGCGGGGTGCGGACCGCGGCCGACCAGATCGTGGTCTGCTCCGGCTTCACCCAGGCCCTGTCCCTGCTGACCCGGGTCATGGCGGAACGGGGCGGCGGTGACGGCACGCTGGCGGTGGAGGAGTTCGGGCACCGGCACCACCGCCAGGTCATCGCGGCGAACGGGCTGGCCGTCAGGCCGCTGCCGGTGGACGGCCGCGGCGCGGCGACCGCCGCCCTAGCTGGCGCGACCGCTGCGCTGCTGACCCCGGCCCATCAGTTCCCGCTCGGCGTGCCGCTCGCGGCCGGGCGGCGCACTCAGGCCGCGGCCTGGGCCGCCGCGGCCGGCGCGATCGTCATCGAGGACGACTACGACGGCGAGTTCCGCTACGACCGGCAGGCGGTCGGGGCCATGCAGGCGCTGGCGCCAGAGCACATCGTGTACGCGGGCACGGCGAGCAAGACGCTGGCCCCCGGCCTGCGGCTGGCCTGGCTCGTCCTGCCCCGGCCCCTGGTGGACGACATCGCCGCGGCCCGGACCCTGAGCGACCGGCACGGCGCGGTCATCGACCAGCTCGCGCTGGCCGACCTGATCGGCTCGGGCGGCTACGACCGGCACGTGCGGCGCTGCCGGCAGGAATACCGGCGCCGGCGAGAGCGCCTGACGGCCGCGCTGCGCGAGCAGGTGCCCGCGGCCCGGACGGGCGGGGTGGCGGCGGGCCTGCACGCGGTGCTCGACCTGCCGCCGGGCGCGCGGGAGGACGAGGTCATCGCGGCGGCTGCGGCCCGCGGGCTGGCCGTGGCCGGGCTGGGCGAGTACGCGGCCGACGGGGCCAGCCACCCGCCCGCGCTGGTGGTCGGGTTCGCCACCCCGCCCGCGCACGCGTTCACCACCGCCGTCGCCCGGCTCTGTGCCGTACTGCGCTCTGTCTGCGAAGTCGCGGGTCGATAGAGTGCCACTCGTCTGAGTCAACAACTGCCCGGGAGGTAACGATGCCGGCCAAGGGAAGCGCGGAGTGGAAGGGCGATGTGCCCACAGGAACCGGCACGTTCACGGCCGGGGACACCATCAGCGGTGACTACTCCTTCAAGTCCCGGTTCGAGGACGGCCCCGGCGCCAACCCCGAGCAGCTGATCGCGGCCGCGCACGCCTCCTGCTTCTCGATGGCGCTGTCGAACATCCTGGCCCAGGGCGGCAACGCGCCCGACTCGGTCCGCACCGACGCCACCGTCACGCTGCGGATTGTCGACGGCGCCCCGACCATCACCAAGATCGACCTGGTCACGGTGGGCCACGTGCCGGGCATCACCGACGCCGCGTTCCAGGAGGCCGCGGCGGCAGCCAAGAAGGGCTGCCCCGTGAGCCGGGCGCTGGCCGGCGTGCCCGAGATCAACCTGGACGCCACCCTGGCCGGCTGAGCAGGGCGGGCGAAGCACAGGGCAGGCGGAGCGGCGCGCCGGCTCCGCGCGGTTACGGGCCGGCGCGTTTTGCGCGCTTATGCTTGATCGCCGTGACGGAGATACGGCGCGATACCGGATCAGTGCGGAGCATGCGGTACGGCTCTGACGTGCTGGCCGCGCCGCGCCCGCGGCCCGGCCAGGCCGAGCTGCCGCGGGTGCCGGCCGAGCGCGGCCTGGTCATCGAGGACGGCGCGGGCGACTTCTGCGGGGCCGTGGTGTTCTGCGAGAAGGACGCGGTGACGCTGGAGGACCGGCACGGCAAGTGGCGGGTCTTCCCGCTCACGAGCACGTTCCTGCTGGAGGGCCGGCCGGTCCGGCTGATCAGGCCGGCCCCGGCCGGGGCCGGCGCGCCCCGGCGGACGGCCTCGGGGTCTGTCGCGGCCCCGCAGAGCCGGGCCAAGGTCGCGCGGGCCAGCCGGATCTACGTCGAGGGCCGGCACGACGCTGAGCTGGTCGAGAAGATCTGGGGCGACGACCTGCGGGACGTGGGCGTGGTCGTCGAGTACCTGGGCGGCATCGACGACCTGCCGGCCATCGTGACCGAGTTCTCCCCCAGCCCCGAGCGCCGGCTCGGGGTGCTCGTGGACCACCTGGTGACCGGCTCCAAGGAGACGCGGATCGCCAGCTCGGTGGCCTCGCCGCACGTGCTGATCGTCGGTCACCCGTTCATCGACGTGTGGGCGGCGGTCAAGCCGTCCGTGGTCGGGCTCACGGCCGGCTGGCCGGACGTGCCGCGGGGCCAGCCGTGGAAGGAGGGCGTGCTGGCCGCGATCGGCTGGCCGCTGAGCACCGGCGTGGCCTGGCAGCGCATCCTGGGCTCGGTGCGGTCGTTCACCGACCTGGAGCCCGAGTTCCTGGGCCGGGTGGAGGAGCTGATCGACTTCGTGACCGAGCCCGGCAGTTCCTGAGACCGGGTGGCCAGGGACCGGCTGAGATACGATCCCAGCATGCTGGCAGTGCTGCGGCGGCAATGCATCCTGGACGAGTTGCAGCGCAACGGCTCGGCGCTCATCTCCGGGCTGGCCGAGCAGCTGTCGGTCTCCGAGATGACCATCCGCCGGGATCTGGCCGGCCTGGAGCGCGACGGGCTGCTGGAGCGGGTGCACGGCGGTGCCGTGCTGGCCCAGCGCGGCGTCGAGGAGCCGGGTTTCGACAAGAAGGTCCTGTGCCAGCAGGCCGAGAAGGCGGCGATCGCGGGCCTGGCCGCGTCCATGGTCAAGCCGGGCTCGGCCATCGGCCTGTCGGCCGGCACCACCACCTGCATGCTGGCCCGCAAGCTGGCCCAGGTGGCCGGGGTGACGGTGGTCACCAACTCGATGAAGGTGTGGACCGAGCTGCAGCGAGCGGGCGACGGCCGGTCGCACGTGATCCTGACCGGCGGCGACGAGCGCACGCCGTCCGACGCACTGGTCGGCCCGACGGCCGACGCCACGCTCCGCTCGATGTACGTCGACGTGCTGTTCCTGGGCGTGCACGGCATGGACCCGGTAGCCGGCTTCACCACGCCGAATGTCTCGGAGGCCGAGACCAACCGGACGTTCATCGCGCACGCCCGGCGGCTGGTGGTGCTGGCCGACCACACCAAGTGGCGCACGGTCGGGCTGCACATCCTCGGGCCGCTGTCGGCGGCGGACACCATCGTCACCGACGACGGCATCGCCGCCGAGGGGCGGCAGCTGCTGTCCAGCGAGGTGGACGACCTGCAGATCGCGCCGATCCCCCGCTGACCCAGGGCGGGCCTCGGCTAAGCCGGGCGGGTGGTGCGCAGCCGGATGGTGACGTCCAGGTCGCGCAGGCTGGCCAGCATGTCGTCGGTGTACTCGGTGCCCACGTCCGTGAGGACGTAGCCGAGGTCGTCGCGCGTGCCCAGCAGCTGGCCCTCGATGTTGACGCTGTGCTCGGCCAGCACCTGGTTGATGGTGGCCAGCACGCCAGGGATGTTGCGGTGCAGGTGGACCAGCCGGTGCGTGCCGGGCGTGTGCGGCAGCGCCA
>Ga0134126_10003760_pt1 | contig 19006 bp, 17 predicted proteins | sample KB31752_FD_96881 | JGI IMG/M metagenome (GOLD analysis project Ga0134126, IMG submission 96881) | Terrestrial soil microbial communities with excess Nitrogen fertilizer from Kellogg Biological Station, Michigan, USA - KB3-175-2 | ecosystem: Environmental > Terrestrial > Soil > Unclassified ...
CCTGCGCGAGGTCATCGCCGATATCGTCGTAACCCGCGCCACACGCCTGCTGCATTCCGACCCGGACAGTCTCTTTACGGGCCGGCGCATATCCATCAGCGAAAAGGCCGGCTACTATCCCATCGACGAAATTGTATTCGGAAATCACGGGATCGTGGTTGCCAGCAGCAACAACACCGCGATCGAGAATATCTCGCGCGAACTGCCGCAGCTGAAAAGCGTCGACCGTGCGGCCTTCCCCGACGTGGACTATTTTTCGGGTATCGCCTCGAATATCTTCGGCGAACCGGCCTGGGGGCTGGTCAGCGCCGTGCTCGGACGCTCGGACAACCGCAATGCTTTTATCGAGAAATTTTGGTTTCAGAAAGGCCGCAACTTCAATCGGTACCTGCGCGAACAGGCGGAGCAGCCGGACGAGGCCCGAGCCCATTTCGCCGAAACCGCCGCCGAGCTCACCGGCCTCTTGCAAGATTTCGAACGTTTTCGTACACTCGCTTCCGCCTACCACAATGCCCTGCTAGCCGGCCAAAAGCCCGCTGCATCTCGCGACACCGCCCATACTCCCGACGACCCGCACAGTGATGCGCTCAACGATCCACACGCCAATGCCGTGGAATCCGCGGCCCACCGCTTGCTCGCCGAATACGATATCCCCGCCGCGAATCTTCCAGGCCCCGATTTCACCAGTCTGTCCCCGACGACGATACACAAGCTAACCCCTTATTCTTCGGAAAAACTCAACACACTCCGCAGCACCATCTTCTTACGCAGTCTCGAACTCCACGAATGGGCCATCCGGGCGAATGCCGTCCGTTTCCAGGCCAACCTCAGCGCCTTTGTAGATATGCTCGCCGGCAGATATCGCGAGCAGATCGACGAGTCGGTAGCCTCGGTTCTGTGGAATAGTTTCTTCTTCTGTATTCCCGTGGTGTCGGTGACACTGGCTTCTTTTTATCGCCAGTTTGGCCAGCTGGGGCAAGGCGCCCTCGGCTGGCTGTTGCTGGATGAGGCGGGGCAGGCCACCCTACCCTCTATCGCCGGAGCCATCTGGCGCGCCCGGCGCAGCATCCTCATCGGCGACACCCGGCAGATCCCTCCCGTGGTGAGCATCCCAAAGGCATTAGACAAGCTCTTGCAGGAAAATTATACTACCGACGACCACTGGTCGCCGCTGCATCATTCCGCCCAATCACTCGCCGACCGCGTCACGCCCATCGGCACTAAGATCGACAACGTGTGGACCGGTCTCCCGCTACGCGCTCACCGCCGCTGTGACGAACCCATGTTCACGATCGCGAATACCATCGCTTACAACGGCCAAATGGTTCGCGTGGACCAGTCGGCCTCCACCAACAGCCAGTTCTCCACCAACGGCCAGGCCATCACCAACGGCCAGGCCTCCGCCTTCGGTCCCCTCCCCGCCAGCGCCTGGCTCGACATCCGCGGCGTCACCGCGATCGAAGGCCATGCCCTCTACGAGGAATTGCAAGCCGCGCGAACCCTCCTGCAGCAGCTCGTCGCCCACGAAGGCAAGATCTTCATCATCTCGCCGTTTCGCTCCGTCGCGATGAGCTGCAAAGAACAATTCCAGAAACGCGGCCGGATCGAATGCGGTACGATCCATACCTTTCAAGGCCGCGAGGCTGATATGGTCATCCTCCTCCTCGGCACCCTGCAACACAGCAAAAAGGCCCGTGACTGGGTCGCCGCCTCACCCAACATCCTAAACGTGGCGATCACCCGCGCCCGTCATCGTATCTATGTCATTGGAAATTATAAAACGTGGTCTGCCCACCGCTATTTCGACTATCTGTCCCAGGTACTCCCCGTCCAGCCTCCCGAAGCATGATCCGCCATTTTACCCGGCCACGCGCCCAACTACTCACCCATTTCCTCCAACTGTCCGGCTAACACGCCGCCCGCTCGTTCAGGCTAACCCCGCATGAGCCTACGCCCTATTTTAGTGCTTTGAACCATAAGCAAATAAAGCGTATTAAAATCGACCGGGGCCCCTTTCCAGGGGCCCCTTGTTTTTGGTCATCAAGTGCCCGCTAATCCCTTTGCAGGTCACGGCCGGTCGGTCGCGGCCCGTCGAAGGCCGGAAATTACCTATCTTAGCTCATGTTTAAACCGATTGCAGCGTATCTCAGTCGCCTTCTTTCGCCCCAGGCATGCTTCCTCATCCTGATGCTCTCCACCATGAGCACCCAAGCCCAAAAGACTTTTTGCAACCCCCTCAACCTCCCCTATAATTTCCAGTCCCCCGGCCCTACCCGCCGCGAAGCCGCCGATCCACTGATAGTTCTGTATCACGACAAATACTGGCTTTTTGCCTCTAAACAAGTGGGCTATTGGTGGTCCACCGACCTCCTCGACTGGCATCTCATCCAACCCACCGGCCTCCCCCTGCAGGTCTATGCCCCCGCCGTAGCCGTAGTCGACGGAAAGCTCTATTATACTGCCGCCGAAGACAAAGGCACCTTCACCACCAGCGATCCCATCACCGGCCAATGGACCCTCGTGAGCCCATACAAAAGAGGCTGCATCGACCCCGATGTGTTCCAGGACACGGATGGGCGGGTGTATCTTTTCGATGGCTGTTCGGACAAGACCGCACTTAGAATCACCGAACTCGACCGGCATACCTTTACGCCACTCGACGGTCCCATGAACACCATCGTCGCACACACGCACGCCCATGGCTGGGAAGTGCCGGGTGACTATAACGAAGACACGACACATGCGCCGTGGATCGAAGGTTCCTGGGTCACAAAATTGGATGGTCACTATTTCTGGCAATATGCCGGCCCGGGTACACAGTTCAAAACTTATGGCGATGGGGTATACGTAGCCGATAACCTCAAAGGCCCCTGGACCTACCAACCCTATAGCCCGTTCTCTTTCAAACCTACGGGCTTTATCGCCGGTGCGGGCCACTCAGCGACCTTTGCCGATAGAAAGGGTGACCTATGGCATATCGCCACCGGCACTATCTCGGTGAGACATATGTTCGAGCGCCGACTGCTGCTTTTCCCTGCCGGCTACTATCCCGACAACCAGCAGCTCGCCGTAAACACCTATCTCGGCGACTATCCGCAAGTAGCGCCAGGCACCGCATCCGACCATCTCAACGGCAATCTCGCAGGCTGGATGCTGCTCAGCTATCACAAACCCGCGACCGCCTCTTCGACGTTGGCCATGGCCGCAGCCCCTGGCGGCACCGGTACACCCGGCTCGAGCGAGAGCCGCGACCAGGCTACAGGCGCAGCTCCCAACGGCACCGGTAACACCAGCGCCAACCCTACAGGCCCTGGCGCCCCGTCCCGCGCCTTCGACGAAAACATCCGCACCTGGTGGTCCGCCGCAACAGGCAATGCCGGCGAATGGCTCCGGGTCGATCTCGGCAAGACCTGTCGTATCAACGCGATCCAGACGAATTTCGCCGATCAGGACGCAGAACAAGACGGCCCGCTGATAAATGATGGCTACCGGTACAAGATCGAAGCCTCCGCAGACGGTAAGGTCTGGCATACCATCGTAAACAAAAACGATCAGGACCGTGACACCCCGCACGACTATACGCAGCTCGAGAAGCCCGCGATGGCTCGCTATGTCCGCATTGTCAACGGCCACTCGCCCGCGCATAGTCGTTTCTCGCTCTATGATCTCCGCATCTTCGGTTCGGCCTTGGGCAGTCCTCCCGCGGCAATCGAAGGCATAAAAGTCCGTCGCGATCCAGCCGACCGCCGTCACGCCACGATCACCTGGTCGCCGGTAAGAGGCGCAGACTTCTATATCGTCCGCTACGGCCTCTCGGGCAACCGGCTCTTCGGCAATTACCAGGTCTACGACGCCACCAGCCTCGACATCCATAGTCTCAATATCGACCCGAAATATGTCTTCACCGTCGACGCCGTCAACGGCTCCGGCATCACCAAAACCCCGGTCATTTATCCGGCGCCATGAGTAGCACCGAATACGGGCGCGGTCCGCGACGCCATTCGCTATATTCGTGAGGATTCCCCACAAAATGCTGAAAAAGTCAAAAAAGAAGTTCTGGAAAAGATCAGTGAGGTATCTACTCGCCGCGAAATTCATAACCCAGATAAATACAAGCTCAACAATGCCGAGGCCCTGTCACCCGCGCTGCGCAAAGTGATCACATTGGCATTCACCAATACCAGGTCGGCCTGCTGCGCGAAAACCGGCCCGCAAAAAGCCAGCAAAAAAAGAAAGAACAACCACCGCATAAAATTCGAATTTCAGCATAGATAGCATGGAAATATTAGGGGGGCTTTAGCGGAACATGTGTTTACACAAAATCCCCTACCTTCATGTAATCAAAAAGTTACCTAATCATGCCCGTCGCATCCCTTGACGTATTCCAGGCCATCGCCGACCCCAGTCGCCGCCAGATCCTGCAGATGCTTTCCAAAGACAGTCTGACCATCAATGCACTGGCGTCGAACTTCGATATGAGCCGGCCGGCCGTTTCAAAACACATCAAGATCCTCCACACCGCGGGATTCATCTCGATCACCGACATCGGCCGCGAACGCTACTGCACCCTCAACCAGGCCGGCTTCGAAGAGTTGCAGGACTTCATCGATCACTTCGATAAATTTTGGGCCACCAAGCTTAAAAAGCTCGAAACCCTGCTCAACGATAAGTTCAAGGAAAAATGAGCCGTGCCATCGGCACCACATCGCGCACGTCAAATGTGATTAACCACAAAAAGCATTTTCCGCATTTTATCTTCGTGCGCCTTTTGCTGGTCGGCGCGACCGAATTGCCGGGTGATCACCTGCAACATCTCTCTTTGCAAGGCCCTCTGAACGTAATATTTCAGTTTCGGGTCGATCCTACCCTCGATTACTATCTGTGCAAATGCGACCCCGATGATGGATTCGTCGAGGCCCACCAGAAAGGTCAGCCCCATGCCATTGCCGCCATTTATCGCGATCTGTCGCAACTGCTCATCGGTTAAGATCTTTGCATTACCGGACTTGGCCGCATATTCCGCCTGCTGCTGCTTCAGCGCTTGCACCGTTGCTTCTATTGTCGCGGCATCCGGTTTAACCGAACCTCCCACATAGGCCTTTAGCTTGTTAGTATCCAGCTCTCCCCAGGCGATCGGTGGATAATTCCAGGATTTGATCAGATCGGTCAGATAGTCTATAGGCGAGATCGAACGATTACCTTTTCGCCAATTATAAAAGCCGTGAGCCGCATCCGAGCCGTCGTCGCTGCCAAAAGGCCCCGATTCGTCGATGGGACTCCAGAAAAAATCCTCTTTCATCAACGCCCGGGCCTTGGGATGCGCACCTTCAGGTGAGAACACGTCGGCGCTGCCCTGTTGACCAAAGGCCGGTAAAACAAACAACGCAGTAAAAATGCACAAGACAAATAGATTCTTCATGGTTGCAGCCCCAAACATGGCTAAACCCCAAGTGGGACAGCCCTAAGATATACCTGTTTTCCCGCCTTCGCAAATCGACCTAACTTAGCCGCATGAGTACACCCTCCATCCTCGTCGTCGGCAGCTCTAACACGGACATGGTCGTCAAGACAAAAGCCCTGCCCGGCCTGGGCCAAACCGTACTCGGCGGCGCCTTTTTCATGAACAGCGGCGGCAAAGGAGCCAACCAGGCCGTGGCCGCCGCCCGCCTTCAAGGCATCGCCAACGGCCAAGGCAAAGCGGCCGGCCCCGAGACAGAAGACACTGCCCACAGCAAGGTCACCTTCATCACAAAGCTTGGCACAGACATCTTCGGCGCCCAAACAAAAGAACAACTCATCAAAGAAGGCATCGATCCCCGCTATATCCTCGCCGACTCAACCGCACCCTCGGGCGTCGCGCTGATCACTGTGGATGAAAAAGGCGAGAACAGCATCGTCGTAGCACCCGGCGCAAACGCCCATCTCAGTGCCGATGACATCGAAGCCGCCCACGACGCCATCGAAGCCGCGGCCATTATCCTCGTACAACTCGAGATCCCGCTCGAAACCGTGACGACCCTCGTAGGCAGGGCCGTAATACACAACAAGCCCGTTATCCTCAACCCTGCCCCCGCGCGTTCGCTGCCGGACGAGCTGCTGCGTCAGATCACCATCCTCACACCAAATGAAAAGGAAGCAGAACTTCTCACCGGCATCCCCGTGAGTGATATCGCCAGTGCAACGGCCGCAGCCAATGTCTTGCAAAAAAGAGGCGTACAAACGGTGATCATCACCCTGGGAAAGAACGGTGCCCTCGTTCACAGCGATACGACATCCATCCACCTTCCCGCGCCACCCGTCGACGTTCTCGATACTACCGCCGCGGGCGATGTCTTCAATGGCGCCCTCGCTACAGCTCTCGCAGAAAACAAGTCCATGCGAGAAGCAGCCGTCTTCGCCAACTACGCCGCCGCCCTTTCTGTTACCCGCCTTGGCGCCCAGTCCTCCGCACCCACAAAAGCAGAAGTCGAAGCTTTCATGCAAGCGCGACCATAACACCAACCACCGGCTCATTCGTCAGCCGCGCCATCCCCGTCAGCCGCGCCGCACCCACAAAAAACCCACACGGCTAAGCCATGCGGGTCGAGCGGAGGGACTACGATCAGACCTAGTGTCCGATCTTTCTGCTATTGTGATTAAGTTGCTGGTTCAAGCTGCGTTGATCCGCCTTCGTGAGATGACCGTTATCGGCGCGGCGCATAGCATGTTTCTCCCGGTTAACGGTCTTGATATTGCGGCGATCCTGGCGGGCCTGAGCACCGGAGATCTTGCCGTCACGACGTTCGGTATTGACGCGCCGTTCCTGGTTGTCCTCCCGGCGATTGACCTGGTTTACGCGGGGATGATTTTGCAAATGCGTGGGTTGATGACCGGGACCCTGTTGAGCAAAAGTTGCCGCGGTAAAAAGTAAAGCAACAGTGGTAGCAATAAGCGTTTTCATGATTGTAGAATTTTAAGTTACAAATAAGATCGACCCGGAAAGCAATGGTTTAATCCCGGGCCGTTCTAATAACCGCAAATGGCTTATACGTATTGTTTTTTCACCATACGTTAACAAATCCGGATTTGTTTGAATGTTATACTTTTGCCACATGACACGAGCCGAATCCTTAAAAGATTTCTATACCCGCAATCCATTTATCGACTCCCATGGATATGTCACCGCGGGCGGCAGCATCGGGCATTTCAATGTCTTTTCCCGCAACAACTGCTTCAAAGGGGCGACATACCGGAGACGCGATTATTATAAGATCTCGCTGATCATCGGCACGGGCCGGCTGTATTACGCCGACAAATGGATCGAGGTCGACCGCCCTTCGCTCCTTTTCTCCAACCCCGGCCTCCCCTATGCCTGGGAACCCATCAGCGAATTGCAACAAGGCTTCTACTGTCTCTTCACCGAGACCTTTATCTCGGATGGCCCCAACGACCTGCTTCACCGGTTTCCCATCTTCCGTATCGGCGCCCAGCCCCTGTTCTTCGTCGATGCCGATCGACAGGCGGAGATCAGCACGATCTTCGGCAAAATGATGACGGAGATGGAATCGACGTATACTTATAAATACGACCTGCTGAGAACCTATGTCCAGCTGATCATCCACCAGGCCCTAAAAATGCAGCCGGTAGGCGAGTACCGCAAACATACCAACGCCGGCATCCGGATCACCGAGTTGTTTCTCGAGCTCCTCGAACGGCAATTCCCCGTCGATGGCCATGATCATACCCTGCAGTTCCGGACCGCCGCGCAGTTCGCCGAAAATCTCAGGGTCCACGTCAACCACCTCAACCGATCCGTCAAAGAGACTACCGGTAAGACCACCACGCAACATATCTCGGACCGCATCGTCAAAGAAGCAAGGACCCTGCTGCTGCACAGCGACTGGACCATCTCGGAGATCGGCTACAGCCTGGGGTTCGAATACCCCACGTACTTCAATAACTTCTTTAAAAAACACACCCGGGTCACCCCGCTGAGCATCCGGAAAAATGCCCGGGATGCGCAACAGATAAAATAGCGCATCCCGGCATACCGCTAACGTCTGTCCTTCGGATGAGAACTTCGGCTCGCACCACCGGTGCGACCCTCGTTCGTTCCTTTCGCTTCGCTCAGGAACCTCCGGCTTCTTGGCATTGTTTGAATTTCTTCATCATTGGTTTGATAAGCTTAACGCCGCCGCCCCCGCAAGCCACTACCTTTGAAGAAAAATAGCAATGAATTACAGGACACTAGGAAAAACATCGGAGAAACTCTCGGCCATCGGCCTCGGCTGCATGGGTATGAGCTGGGCATATGGCCCCACCGATGAAACCGAAAGTATTGCCACCCTCCACAAAGCCCTCGACCTCGGCGTCAATTTCTGGGACACCGCGGACATGTACGGCAACGGCGAGAACGAAGAACTCATCAGCAAGGTCCTCACCGAAAATCGAAGCAAGGTTTTCATCGCCACCAAATTCGGCTTCCGTTTTCGCGATGGTGTGGCCGGCCCCAGCAGCGGCGGCAATACGTATATAGATTGCTCGCCGGACTGGATTCAAAAAGCCGCCGAGCTAAGCCTCAAACGGTTAAAGATCGACACGATCGATCTGTACTATGCGCACCGCATCGATCCCAAGGTGCCTGTGGAAGAAACGGTAGGCGCCATGGCCCAACTCGTCAAGGAAGGCAAGGTGCGCTATATTGGGCTCAGCGAAGCATCGTCGGCCTCGATTAGAAAAGCCTACGCCGTTCATCCCATCGCGGCGTTGCAATCGGAATATTCCGTTATGACCCGCGACATCGAAAACGACATCCTGAAAACAACGCGCGAACTCGGCATCTCGTTAATAGCCTATTCCCCGTTAAGCCGCGGACTGGTGACCGCCACCATGCCCGACGCCGAACAACTGCCGGACGACGATTTTAGGAAGAACCTGCCTCGATTCACGAATGAAAACCGGGCGAATAACAATGCGCTGGTGGAAAAATTCGCCGGTTTGGCAAAAGCAAAGAACGCCACGGCTGCCCAGCTGGCCCTCGCCTGGGTGCTCGCGCAGGGAAACGATCTGCTGCCCATTCCCGGCACTAAAAGGAGGAAATACCTCGAAGAGAATGCCGGCGCCGTAAACATTACTCTGACGCCGGCCGATCTCGCGGCCATCGACGCCCTGGTCGAACAATATCCAGTAGCCGGGGAACGATATCTCGAAGCAGGATTAAAGATGGTCGAAAGATAGCAATCCCCACCGATTGTGTTAAATTTAGGACATGAAGAATGTCAGCTCATTAAAACTCGTCGCGGCCACCGCGGGCTTCCCCCGGCTGGCCGCGCTGCTTATAATCCTCCTGCTGGCAGCACCCGGCGCCCGTGCCCAGGTGCGTGTCATCTTCGACACGGACATGGGGCCCGACTACGACGATGTGGGCGCCATTACGCTCCTGCATGCCTTTGCCGATAGTGGCAAGGCAACCATCCTCGCTACGATGGCCAGCAATAAATACCAGGGGGTTGCCGCGGTCATCGATGTCTTCAATACGTGGTTCCATCGCCCCAACATCCCCATTGGAGTCCCAAAAGAATGGGCCGTCGAGGAGAAGGATTGGCAGCACTGGACCGATACCATACTGGCAAAATATCCCCACGCTATCCGCGAAAACGCCCAGGCCGAAGATGCCGTCGCCCTCTATCGGCGTATTTTGGCAAAGCAACCCGATCACAGCGTCGTCATCATCACCACGGGGTTCTTCACCAATCTCAGCAACCTGCTGCAGAGCCGGGGGGATAGCAGTTCCAATCTCAGTGGCAAACAGCTGGTCGACAAGAAGGTGAAAAAGCTGGTTTCCATGGCCGGTATCTTTCCCCTGGGCCACGAGTTCAATGTCGCCAGCGACAGTGTCGCCTCGGCATATGTGTTCGATCACTGGCCCACCCCCATCTTGTTGAGCGGGTTCGAGATTGGCGTCAAGATCAAAACCGGACTCCCGCTGGTGAACAACGCCGCCATTCAAAACAGTCCTGTCAAGGACGTCTTCCGTATCTGCCTCCCCATGGCCAAAGAAGACGCAGGCGGCCGAAGCAGCTGGGATGAGACCGCCGTGCTCGTCGGCGTCGCCGGCTATAAACCGTGGTATGCCGTCAATTCGGGGTCGATGCATGTGTTGCCCGATGGCAGCAATACCTGGTCGTCGAGCACTTTCGGCCACTGTTCCTATCTCGTCGAGACCCCAAAATCGGGGCAGGTACAGAATTTGATTAATGATCTTCTAATGCACCAGCCCAGGTAAAGCGGACGCGCCAGGTTAAGGCGGACGCACCAGGTAAAGCGGACGCGCCAAGTTAAGGCGGACACTCTTCGGCCGGCGCATAAAACCGCAAGAGTATGGAAACACTCAAGAAAAAAGCGCGCGCCGTTAAATTCGACAAATACGGCGGTATTGATGTTTTGCACATCGACGAGGTGCCGGTACCCATCCCCGAAGAGGACAAGGTGCTGGTAAGGGTCAAGGCCGCCGGCATCAATCCCGGCGAAGCTGCGATCCGGCAGGGGTATATGGACAAGCAGTGGCCCGCGCATTTCCCTTCGGGACAAGGCAGCGACTTTGCCGGTGTCATCGAAAGGGTCGGCGACAAGGTCGACAAGTTCAAGGTAGGCGATGAAGTCATAGGCTTCACCGACGACCGGGCGAGCCAGGCCGAATATGTCACGGTAGACGCAAATCATATTATCCGTCGTCCGTCGCATGTCTCCTGGGAACAGGCCGGCGCTTTGTTCGTGGTGGGGACAACGGCCTATGCCGCGATCAGGGCCGTAGGCCTGAAGAAAGGCGAGACGCTCGTGGTCTCCGGCGCCGCAGGGGGCGTCGGTTCAATCGTCGTCCAGCTGGCGAGGAATCTCGGCGCCCGCGTGATCGGGCTGGCGAGCAAGAGCAACCATGAGTGGATCACCAGGCATGGCGGCATCCCCGTGACCTATGGCGAAGGAATGACGGAACGCATCAAAGCCGCCGCCCGGGGGACCGCCGCCGCCGGGGGGACCTCCTCCGCCGCCGGGGGGACCGCTGCCGCCCTAGGCGCCAACGCCGCCGGCTCGCGGATCGATGCCTTCATCGACACTTACGGCCACGGATATGTGGATATCGCCGTCGCGCTTGGCGTCAAGCCGGAACGCATCGACACCATCATCGACTTCGAAGCCGCGCACAAACATCATGTCAAAATGGAAGGCAACGCTGAAGGCGCCAAAGCCAGCGTGCTCGCCGAACTCGCCAACCTCATCGACAAAGGCCGCCTCGAGATTCCCATCGCCCGCATCTACAACCTCAACGATGTCCGCGATGCCTACCAGGAGCTCGAGAAACGCCACACCCACGGCAAGATCGTGCTCGTGCCCTGAGTACCCTTAAATTGCTCACTCCGCAAACCTGCTCAGCAGACTCCACTGCCAGCCCTTCCACCGCCCTCCCCGGACATAGTCGCCTATCACGCGCCGGCACCTGTCCTGCGCATAAAAATAGGCGAGCAGATCACCCGCCGGTCCGGAAAGCCGCGTATTGGGATTCAGTATAGCGTCGACAAGATCGCCGGCCAATACCTGGGAGAAATAATCGATCCGTCGCAGCGCCGCCATGGCATTGATCCGTGCCCGGAATTCGTAGGAAGAAGAAGTCAGCGACACCAGCTCATCGGCATAGGCCTTTTTACCATAGGCGAGATAGGCAAGCTCCAGCCAACGCACTTGCACATTCCTGCCCAGCACCCCGTCGACACCCGCTGTAGCGGCAAGCCATCCCTTCAAACCCGAAGGCCGTGCCTCAGCTAACTTGCTCAACACCGTCTCTACGATAGCATAGCTGCTGTCGTGTAACATAGCCGTCAACGAAGGCAGCAGCGCCGCAATAGAAGGCCCGTGCGCATCCACAAGATCAAGCGCACCCTTCCGCACGGCCACATCCGTATCCCGGAGCGCCTCACCGATCAACCCGACACCGGAAGAAGGATCGGCCGCGAGCTGTGCAAGCGCCTCGGTGCGTAAAGAAAAGAAATGCTCATGCCGGAACGCATTCACGAGCACCGCCGACTTCTGCGACAGCGGCACTCCGCGTAAAGCCACCAGCGCATCATAGCGGTCCAGCATCTCGGGCGCGTCGCTGGCCTGAGCAAGCAACATCTCAGGCGCCTTCGGGAACGAGATGCGTTTCAGAATGCGGCTTCCCGGATCGAACAGTACATAGGCCAACGTGGCGCCCGGTGTCTTGGGAAGCTCGATGATCTCCGTGGCATGTTCGATCGTGAAGGTTCCGCGCGAGACGCTATGATCCGTATAGTGCAACTCGACGACTACCGGCATTCGGAACAGCCCGTCCTTATAACCCGTGAGGCCACCGGCGCCGGGCGGAACCACCTGGGTCACGATCAGCGAACTCTGATCCGGATGGTCTTCCAGTTCTACCTGGTATTCGGGCTCGCCGCCGCGATTCAGCCATTCGTCCCAAAACCATTGCAGGTCCATCCCCGAGCTCTCTTCGACATCGACAAGGAATTGGTGCGTATCTACATTACTATAAGGATGGGAAAGCAGATAATGTCGGACGGCCTTGTTATAGGCCTCGCGGCCGCCAAGGACATATTTCAACATGTCGAGCACAAAAGCGCCCTTGCCATAGACCCGCGCCGTGCCCGACTCGCTGTTGGCGACGCCATAGAGATTATGCTCGGATGCCTCGATGGCCGCGCCTGCTGTCCCGCGACGCTCCCACTGAAAATAGTCCTCACCATAGACCTCACGATCGAAGAGCTGGCTATAGTAAGTCGCAAAACTCTCCTGTAGCCAGCCATGTGCATCGCTGCGAGCGGTGACGGCATCGCCAAACCACTGATGCGCGAGCTCATGCGCGTTGACAGACACGAACGAACGATCCAGTGCGCCCCGCCGGTCCGACATATAAAAATCGCCATAGATCGTCGCCGTCGTATTCTCCATGGCCCCATACATATAATCCTGAACGGGTATCACGGAATAGCCCTCCCAGGGGAATTTGACACCGATCTCCCGCTCAAAGAAATCCATCATGTCTTCGCTGTGGACATAGGTCGGCTCTACCCGGTTCTTCCAGTCGGGATAGTAATAAAGATGCATCGGCACCCCGCTCGCGGAATGGGTATCTTTCACGGCATATTTCCCGATGCTCAGCATAATGAGATAGGGCGCCTGCGGATGGCTCATCCGATAATGCCAGGTCTTCGTGCCATCGGCGTTGCCCGCAGCGCTCACGAGCGAGCCATTAGACAACACCTGATAAGTCGAATCGAAATGAACGATCATCTCGGAAATCACCTTGTCGTTCGGTTCGTCGTACATGGGTATCCACCAGCGGTTGTCCGTGGCTTCACCCTGGCTCCAGATCTGTTTGCGGCTGAGACCGTGGGGGTCGTTCCAACCAATAAAGTAGAGCCCATGTCTCGGTGTAGCAGAGTATTCGACAGTCACGCTATCTTCTGTATCCCAGGATAACGGCGTGCCGGGAACCACCGTGATCCCGGCGCTATCGACGGTAAACCGAACAGGCCGTCCATTGAGCACCACCGACTTCACATCCATCAGGACGCCGTCGAGGAAGAAGCTGTCCACCTCGGGCCGCAAAGGTTTGAAGATATGCGTCACCTTACCGACGACCTTACCCTCCGCGGGCTGTGGCCAGATCTCCAGCCGCAGCTGCGTAAAGTTCAGCGAATGTTCATGCATGGGGAGGTGCGGGTCGTCAAGATAATTTCGTTGTGGGGTCTGGGCGATGGAGTCAAGGAAAAGGAGAACGCCCAGCAGAGGCCCAAAGATTCTTTTCATACGTGTAAATATACCCTAAATCGTCACAACCCAGCCAGCCTCCCCCAGGCGATCCCTACACACAGCGACAATAAGACGATATTGGTTGCGATATTCTGCAGCTCCCGCCTGTTACCGGTCCGCAACAACAACCGCGTATGGGTTATCGCCGCCAGGACCATGATCACGGCAAAACATCCTGCCGCCACCGGCGTGAGTACAGGTGCAATCCCCATCCACCAGGGAAAGATTAGCCCCGCGGCCCCGAGGACCTCGCTGATCCCTATAAAGCGGATCAAGCCCATGTGCAGACCCGTGACACCGGTTTGTCCCTTGGCGATAAGCGTTTGTTGATTCAAGATCGATTTATTGATACCCGAATAGAGAAAGACCACCGCGACTATCCCCTGACAGAACCATAATAAAGTGTTCATCGCTATAAATTTTCCACAAAGCTCGGCCAGGCGATAGAAATAGCTTTTGACATATATCAAAAGCCGTCAATGCTGCGCCCGAATGCGGCTCAGCGTCTCCTGGGTAATACCAAGATAGGACGCGATCATGCCCAGCGGAACGCGGTTGATAAGCGAAGGCGTCGTGTCGATCAGCCTCTGATAGCGTTCGTGCGCCGAAGCGAAATGAAGGTCATCGAAACGTTGCTGTAGCTGAATGATACCCGCGCTGATCAGCAGCCGGCCCAGCCGCTCGATATCGTGAAAACGCGCATACAGCTGTTCAAGATCGGTATGGGAAATGGCAAGCAGCGAAGAAGGCTCCAAAAGTTCGATGCCCCGAATATCGGGCTGATGGGTGAGAAAGCTGATGATCGAAACGGCAATGGACCCTTCGGTACTGATCCAGTCCGTAACATCCTTGCCGTCTTTAAAATAGTAGGTTCGGGAGAGCCCCTTCCCGATAAAATAAAAATGCTTACAGACGCCGCCGGGCCGCAAAAGCGAATGCCCCTTTGGCAACTCCATCGGCCGCAACACAGCCGTCAGCTCCTCGCGGCTCTCCTCGCTCAGCCGGACAAAACTCGCGATATAGGCAAAAAAGCTTTCCACGGAGCCAAAAATAAACGAAAATGCAATTCGTCTCCCCGCGCCCCCAATGAAAAAAAGGCCGCCCGAAAAAAGGCGGCCCAAATAGGCAGGTTCTAGGTTATGGAAGTCCCGGGCGGACTTAAAGCCGTTTCATGTTTCGCTGCTCACCTGAGTTTATTCTGCTCCCGAAAATCAAACTCCGCATCCAGCAAGAGCAACATCTCTCTCCTGCTGAGACTACAAAGATTACCAATTACAAGAAGGTCTTTTATCGTGAAATTCTCAAGACGCTCCAAAAGGTCATTCAGCCTCTTTAAATTCTTACCTATATCTTGTGCAAGGACAGTTTTCGGAATATAAGTGAAGATATCCGTCAACTTTTTTATTCTTCCTTGGTCCAGCATAGGTTTAATGGTCGGATACCGATGGTCCTGCTGTGCCATAAGCAAATAAAACATTTATAAGGCTCATAAGTACCGTGTCACTCTACAAATCTAACTAATACTTTGGCAAAATACTAAAAAACTTAGCAAACAAGACAAAAAAAATTCCTCCTTCTCGGGAGGCTGCACTGGCCGGCAAGATGCGCCGCGCCGGGCCGGCGGGATGCGTTCACGCGCTACCCCTTCTTCACGGCGCCATGCGCGATCAACTCATTTACAACGCGTTTCACAATATGCACCGGGATCGCAAAAGAATACCCCGTATAAGCCCCATTGGGCGACGCCATCGCCGTATTGATGCCGATGAGCCGCCCCGCCGTATTCACCAGCGGGCCCCCGCTATTACCCAGATTCACCGCCGCATCCGTTTGGACAAGGGAATCGATGTGCGTAGACCACTGACCCAGCGAGCCACCGAGACCCTGGCCGATGGCGCTGACGATACCCGCCGTAGCCGTCACCTGCAGATAAAGCGGATAACCTACAGCCAGCACCCACTGCCCCACTTTGACATCGTCACTATTACCATAAAGCAAAAAAGGGAGATCGGCGGCATCGACCTTGAGCACCGCCAGATCGGTATTGGGATCGCCGCCGACCAAAGTAGCCCGCAACGTCTTTCGGTTGCTGAGGGTCACCCTAATGGCCCCCGCACCGTCGATGACATGATTGTTGGTGACAATATACCCGTCCTGGCTGATGATCGCTCCACTACCCGAGACAACACTCCGCGGATCACTGCCCCCGGCGACAATATGAACGGTTGCCGGCACCACCGTCCGCGCCGCCTCCACAAAATCCCCCGGCCCAGCCGCATGCAGCGCACCGCCTGGCTCGCCGGCCGCCCCGCGATAATCCACTACCCGCGCATCCACTGCGTTGCCTTGACCAGCCGCACCCACTGCGTCGCCAGGGGCCGCAAAAGCCCCCCGGCCCGCGACTCCGTCACGCCGCACACCCATCCCCCACATAACCACCACCACGGTCGCCGCGCTGATCAAACCTACACCCACAAAATGCTTCGGTCGCATCGACAGAGAATTTATAACAATTTACGAAAAAATTCGTAAACCGGTAAGGACCGACACTCGGAACAAAAAAAGTCAATCTTTTAGGGTTTCTGGAACAACGCAGGGTCCACGGAAGGATTCACCGTCACCTTATCCATGATGCTCTTGATCTCCATGCCGCCCGAGTTCACCACGACCGTCGTGGTACCGGGGAAGAGATAGCCTTCCGGCGTCTTTTTGTAATCGGAAAGCTCGACCTCGGTGCTCACGTCCTTGCCTTGCACATCGATCTGGGCATCGATCTTGTAAACCAGATAGGTATTAGCGTCAATATAGAAAGTGAAGGACTGTTCGCCCGATTTGGCCAGCTTGATCTTGTAGTATTCTTTACCATTCAAGGCTTCCTTTCCCAATAAAGTCGCCGTATAGCCCTTGGCCGCATAATCCATGAACTGGCCGCGGATATCCAAACGGGCAATGGACGACTTGATCTGTTGCATTGGCAGCGGCTGCGGCTCCGAGCTGCCTGCCAGCGGGTTCACCATCCAACCCGTGTCCTTGGTTACCACCGTGATCATCTTTTGGTTCATGATGGACATCTCCGTGCGCATCCCCTTGTTATTGACGATCCAGATCTTGCCGGGGATCTCCTGCCCCATGGCCGTGGTAGTGATCTCCTCGTATAGGGAGTTCAGCTGGGACAATTTGGCCTTGCCGCCCATGGCCTCGATGTTCTTATTGATGATGTCGCTTGCCGTCTGTGCAAATACCCCCGCGCCGGCAAAACACAGCGTCAGGGCCAGGATAATACGTTTGGTCAGTAGCATAAAAGAGGACTATTTTATGCAATATAGGTTAAGCGCACCAAGGCCAGTGCGCCCGCGATAACAAACTTTTCAAACATATATGTATAAAACTACGTAGTTTTGTACATATGTCGATCGAAATGCTTTCCAATGCACAGAGTGCGCAGGCTGTCGCACTCATCCTGCCGATACAACGCGAAGAGTTCGGCGTCCCCATCACCGTACAAGACCAGCCCGACCTTTTAGACATCGACGAATACTACATCCGCCCCGGCGGCGGCTTCTGGGGCGCATTCGCCGAGCAGCCGGGCGACAACGACCACGACCCAGCACGCGAGCCCAGCCAGCCCACCGACCGCGAGCTGATAGGCACCATCGCCCTCATCAACGCCGGCCATGGCATCGGCGTCATCCGAAAGATGTTCGTAAAAAAAGAATACCGCGGCAAAGAACCCAAAGCCGCCCGGCAACTCATAGAGACCCTACAAGCCTACGCCCGGGCCAAAGGCCTCACCGACCTCTATCTCGGCTCCGTAGACGCCATGAAGGCCGCCCACCGATTCTACGAGCGTAACGGGTTCAAGCGCATCGCCCCCCGGGACCTGCCGTCAAATTTCCCCCGCATGGCCCTCGACACCATTTTTTTCCACCTATCCCTGGTCTAACATGAATGTCATCGACAGCTCCGGCCTCCTGGCAATAGCCACACGTCTCCAGCGCCTAAGCGACCAATTCCGAAAGGAGGGGACCCTAATCTATAAAGCCCACGGCATCGACTTCGAGCCGAAATGGTCTCCCGTCATCTACACCCTCTACCGCAAACCCGGCCTCAGCGTCGTAGAAGTAGCCGCGGAGATCGGCTATGCCCACCCCTCGACGATCCTCCTGCTAAAAGAGCTCGAAAAGGCCAAACTCATCAAAAGCAAAAAGGATAAACACGACGAACGCAAACGCCTCCTGCTCCTCACCCAAAGTGGCCAGCACCTCGTCGCCGAGATGCAACCCGTATGGAAGGCGATGACGGCCGCCATCGAAGAGCTAACGTCCACCCCTAACAATCTTATGAAGGCCATCGAAGAAGTAGAAGCGAAATTCGAAGAGAAAAGCTTCCTCACCCGAACCCGAGCCCGCCTTAAGGAATAATTTTTGCAAGGATGATTTACCGCCAATCATCAACCCATGTTCCAAAAGTTATATCGCCACCTCGAGCAGATCACGGAAAACACCCGTCAGCAGCAAATCAATTCCGAACACGCCGGGCTATGGGCCGAAAAGATCAGCAGCCAGTTGGCCGACCTAAACACCTCCATCCGCTCCCTGGACAAACAACGTTCCCGCCGGAACCTGCAGGCGGCAGCTTTCTTTCTCGCGGGCATGGGATTGGTATTGCTGGGCATTCTTTCTACATACACCTTCCATCTGTCGAAGGCCGCAGAGGTCGCGCGCGACAGGTCCGTAGCCTAGCTCGTGGCCTATGGTCTCGTCAACAGCCGCTGCCAGGCGGTAAACGACAAAGCCCTCAACCTGGAAGCAAAAACGGCGCGGCTCGATTCACTCGTTCAGGATCAGGAACAGACCATTGACGAACTCAAGAAGCTCAATGCCTCGTCGATCCGCACCATCTACTACCTCCAGCGCCGCCTCAGCCGCCAGGAAGAGATCCTGCGCTCCCAGGTCCTCGCGAAATAGATCATTGTAGTTTCCTTAACTTCCACACCAGTTCGCCAAGGACCTCCTTCGCGCACTCGCGGGCAACGGTATCATAAGACAGGCACTCGATGCGGTTTATCAAGAGCGTGTCTTTGTCAAACTGGAAAGCATATCCCCGAAGGCTCTCCGGCGATCCGCCCATTTCGATCCGGTCATAATCTGAAATATCGCCGGTATAATCGACGCCAGGCTCA
>Ga0134126_10003764_pt1 | contig 19000 bp, 16 predicted proteins | sample KB31752_FD_96881 | JGI IMG/M metagenome (GOLD analysis project Ga0134126, IMG submission 96881) | Terrestrial soil microbial communities with excess Nitrogen fertilizer from Kellogg Biological Station, Michigan, USA - KB3-175-2 | ecosystem: Environmental > Terrestrial > Soil > Unclassified ...
GGTGCCTTTTTCAAACGGCACTTCGATGCCGCCGAGCATCAGCTTGCGATTCTCCGCCAGCCGGTGCAAATCGTAACCGATTCCTGAGCGCGAGCCGCCCAGAACTGCTCCTTTTTCGCGCGACGAGCCTTTCGCTTCCGCGCGCTCCTTGGCCAGCCCCGCTTTTTGCATCTGTTTGCGAAGTTTGGCGTCAATCGAGAGCACTGCGGCCACCAATTGCGTTGCGCCAACCGGCTCGATTCCTGCTTTTTTCGCAATTCCATGCGCGACAAGAAGCGCTTTTTTCGCTCTCGCGTCCAGCGGCACGTCGCCCGTTAGTTGGCTGGCGCTCTTGAGATTTTCCGGCGAAAGGCGCGTCAGCTTCAGCGGGATCTTCTGCCAGTCCACGCCGCGAAAAATTCCGGCATTTTCCTTACGAATCCCCGCGAGCAGGTGCGGCAAACTGATGGTTTTGGATTTTTCGGTGATGGCCGCGAGGCGCGCCATGAAGATGCACCGCTTGGCCTCTTCGCTGAAATTTTCGAACATGCTATTTGCCGCGGCGCTCCTGCTCGAGATAAAAGCGCGCCAGCTCCATGTCTGCCGGACGAGTGATTTTGATGTTGCGCTCGGAGCCCTGCACAACGTAAACGTCATGGCCTAGCCGTTCGACCAGCGCCGCTTCGTCGGAAGCAGTCATCCCATCCTGCTCGGCCCGCGCGAACGCCTCCTTTAGCAGCCTGGCCTGAAATACCTGGGGAGTCTGCGCCAGCACAATTTTCTCGCGCGGAATCGTGGCTGAGATCAGCGCCACATCCTCGGGCAGGCTGGAACGCCGCACTTCTTTCACCGTATCAATCGCGGGAACGCCGAGAATCGCCGCGCCGCGCGACTGCGCTTCGGCAATCACGCGCTTCACCTGCTCCACCTTCACGAACGGCCGCACTGCATCATGCACCAGCACCAGTTCCGTTTCCGGTGCGATGCGCGCGAGCGCGTTGGCCACGGATTGCTGACGTGTTTCTCCTCCCTTGACAATTCGCACGGGCGCACTGAACTTCTCGCCGGCCAGCCGCTGCTCAAACCCATCCAATTCCTCGGCGCGCGTGGAAATAAAAAACTCGCTTATCGAGCGGCTCTCCGCGAGACGTCGCAGCGTCAGCAGAACAATTGGCGTTCCTTCAATCTCCAAAAATTGCTTGGGAACGTCGGAACCCATGCGCGTTCCGAGTCCTGCGGCGGGCAAAATGGCGGCGATTCGCGTCATGAGAGAATGAAAAGTTTAACGCATCGGCCGAAGGGCGTAAACCTCGCGGCGCGCGAGTCGAGCATGCCGTTGGTATTCAGGCGGCGTTACCGTGGCGGGCGCTCGGCTGCTGTCGAAGCGCCTGCGGACGGCGCCTGCTCGGGAGCGCGCGATTCCGGCACCGGCCGAATCGCCGTAGGCTCCACTGTGCTCGGTGCGGTTTGACGTGACGCGGCCTCGCCACGCTCGTCAAAGCGTCCAAATATCATTTTTCCGGCGGTGGTTTGATGCACGGAGGTCACGGAAATATCGATGGTCTTGTTGATCATTTTCCGCGCGCCATCCACCACCACCATGGTTCCGTCATCCAAGTAGGCAATACCCTGAGTATATTCTTTGCCTTCGCGCAGAATGAAAACGCGCATTATTTCGCCCGGCAAGACGACGGGCTTGAGCGCGTTCGCCAGCTGATTCACATTCAGGATTTCGATTCCCTGCAGCGTCGCGACTTTATTCAAATTGAAGTCATTTGTGATGATTTTCGCGTCGTACCGCTTGGCCAGTTCTATGAGCTTGAGGTCCACTTCAGCGATATTCTGAAAATCGTCATCGGCAATCTGCACGTCCAGATGCGGCATTTTCTGCACGCGCTGTAGAACTTCAAGGCCGCGGCGGCCCCGCTGGCGCCGCAGAGGATCCGCGGAATCGGCCACCATTTGCAATTCGCGCAAAACGAATTGCGGAATGATGACGGTGCCGTCGATAAAATGGGCCTCGGCAATGTCCGCCACGCGTCCATCAATAATCACACTGGTGTCCAGCACTTTGTAATTGTGGCGCGAGCCTCGTTCGCTGCCAAAAAGCCCGCCAAAGGCTTGCAAGTTAAGCATGTCGCCCTTATTCGCGCCAAGGATCAGGCCGATGTACGCCATAATTAGGAAAACCGCCAAGCTGACAAACGAGCGCGTACTCTCCGGCATGGTCGTGTGCGCCAGAACCAGAGTGGTCAAAAACGCGCCCAGAATGCCCAAAATCGAGCCAATCACCGCGCCAATCAACCGCCGCAGGCTGGCCCGCCGCAGGCGAATCTCGAAGAAGATCACCGCGACGGCGAAGCCCAATCCCGTAAGTGCGCCCAGAAAGTGCGAGAGGCTGAACGGGCGGAAATGGTATCCCGCGGCCATGCAGACGATGGCGAAAATAGCGCGAATCGCCAGCATGTCCCAAAAGCTGCCCACGCCGCCAGCGTCCGAGCGCGACAGTTGCACGGATTTCGTCTGCGGAGTTTCCGAGGGATTGGAAGTGGGAGTGCGGCTGTACTGAGTAGCAGTGCGGTTCATGAGGGCCCCTTTATGAATCGTGGTATGAAGTCGAGTGCGCGCTTCCTTATGACCCTTATGAAATGAGCTGGGGCCCGGCTGTATGAGTGAAAAAGCCCGTGAATCGCCGGAATGAACAAAACTTCCGCATAAAATTTATGAATGCTAGGAACGTAGAGCAGTATACACCGGTTTAGGTTAATCCAAGTAAAATCGCGGAACCCGGCGGCCCAAGGCGCAAAGCAAATCAGAAGTGACGGTGCCAATCTGCCGCGCGACCTGATCTACTTCCATCGAGGACTCGCCGTCGCGCCCGTAGATGGTCACAATGTCGCCGATGGCGGCGGATGGCACCTCCGTTACATCTACCATGGACAGATCCATGGAAATCGCGCCGACCAAAGGCGCCAGTTTCCCGGCAATGATTACGCAGCCACGATTGGTCCGTTGCCTCACAACTCCATCGGCATACCCTGCGGCAATTACCGCGATGCGCGACGGTCGTTCCGCCGTGAAACGGGCGCTGTAGCCGACGCTCTCGCCTGCCGCCACATCGCGCAAAGATATGATTCGCGACCGCAACGAGAGGCAAGGCCGCAGCGGCATCCGCTGGCGCACTTCGGCAGCCACTTCGCTGGGTTCGAATCCCTGGTGATAGCCGTAGAGCACCGCGCCAGGCCGAACCATGTCGGCCAGCGTTCCAGGACGGGCGCAAATTGCTCCGCTGTTCGCCATGTGAACGATACCCGGCGAAACGCCGGCGCTGCGCAATTTCTCCAGCGCGTCGCTGAAAACTTTTTCCTGCTGCTCATTCTGTTTCGTGCGCAGATCTTCTGAGGAGGCAAAGTGTGTGAACGTCCCACCGAGTTGCAAATGAGGGCAGGCGGCAAGTTCCTTCACGAACGCCGGAATTTCGCGCGGCGAAATGCCCAACCGGTTCATTCCGCTATCAATTTTCAAATGGAAAAGGATTTTCTTTCGCGATTTGCCCGTGCCATCCTTGGCGGCGGCACGCTCCAGCAATTCGAGCTGGCCTAGCCGCGCGATCGTTGGCGTCAATTTGTATTTCAGGATGCGCCGCTCTTCGCCGGGCCAGAAACCCGTGAGCAGCACAATGGGCCGGCGAATTCCCGCCTCGCGAAGTTCGATGCCTTCCTGCGAACAGGTCACGCCAAAGGCTTCTACGCCCATTCGCGCGAGCGCTTTGCTGACCTGCACGGCGCCCAGCCCGTAGGCATTGGCCTTCACGATGGCAAGAGTTTTGCGTTTCGAGCCAATGGCGCGCCGAATCATTCGAAGATTGTGGCCAATCGCTCTTAATGACACTTCCGCCCATACCGGCCGGCCTTCGAAACGGATAGCGGAATGCGCGGTTCTGGTCATCTGAGGCAAATAACAAGCGTACTTCGCGCTGCGTCGCGCTGCACGGCAAAATGCCGCGCCGTCCCATTCTTAGTAAACATGCTCGTTGGATGCAAAACGGAAGATTCAAGGCAAGTTTCTGGTGGTCCGCAATTGCTATTCGGAAAACCCACCGAAAGAATCGGCGGCTTCTTCGAAGCGCGTGAACGGGTGCAGAAAAACAAAATCCAGCTTGCCGGTTGGGCCGTTGCGCTGCTTGGCAATAATCAAGTTCGTCTTGGCGCGCTCTTCTTCCGGCAAATCGGCTTTGTAAAACCCGGGCCGGCTGATGAACATGACCACGTCCGCATCCTGCTCGATGGCGCCCGATTCGCGCAAATCGGCCAGCAGCGGCTCGCGGTCTTCTCTCTCCGGCGCGCGCGTCAACTGGCTCAAAACCATCACAGGAACTTTCAATTCCTTGGCCATGGCTTTCAGCGAGCGCGAAATGAACGAAACCTCTTCATTGCGATTGCTGAACCGCCCGTGCGCGGCGATAAGCTGCAAGTAATCCACGATGACCAGCGACAACCCTTTCTCCTTCTTGAGCCGCCGCGCTTTCGCGCTCATTTCCAGCACGGAACTCGCCGCCGAATCGTCAATCCACAACGGCGCTTCCGCGAGCCGCATCAGCGACTCCGTCATCAGCGTCCAATCCTCTTTCGAAAAATGCCCGGTGCGGAACTTATGGGCGTTGACGCGCGCCTCGGACGCGAGCAGGCGCATCAGCAGCGATTCCTTGGACATTTCCAAGCTGAAAATCGCGACCGATTCCTGCCGGCGCACCGCCACGTTTTCCGCGATGTTCAGGGCAAACGCCGTTTTCCCCATCGAGGGTCGCGCCGCGACGATAATCAGCTCGGATGGCTGCAAGCCCGAAGTCTGATTGTCGAGGCGCGCGTAGTTCGTGGCCAATCCCGTGATGCGCTTGCCTTCGCTGAAAATCTTTTCGAGGCGCGGATAGTTGTCGCGCACCAGCTCCTTGACGCCGACAAATCCGGCGCGAATGCGCTCCTCGGCGAGTTTGAAAACGAACGATTCCGCGCGGTCCAAAATTTCATCCACGCTCTCGCGCGCCTCGAGCGCCTGTTCCTGAATGGCCTGCGTGGCATGAATCAGATTGCGCAGCACCGCTTTTTCGCGCACGATGCGCGCGTAGTGCTCCACGTTAATGGCGCGGTGAACCCCATTCATCAATTGCGCGATGTATTCCGCGCCGCCGGCCGCGTCCAGTTTGCCGTCGCGGTGCAAAAGCTCGGTTAGCGTAACCGCGTCGACAGGCTGCCGCGCCTCGTCCAGGCTCAACATTGCCTCAAACACCAGACGGTGCTGCGGCAGGAAAAAATCCTCGGGCTTGAGCCCTTTTTCGATGGCCGTCATCAGCGCCGGATTGTTCACCAGAACCGCGCCGAGGACGCTGCGCTCCGCCTCGAGGTAATGCGGCAGCGGGCGTTCAATCTCTGGTGCGGTTTGTACTCTTGCAGTCATTTCGCCTTGTTTTCGCCTTATTGTGCGCGCCAAACACTCGTGATGCAAACGCTGAACTCGAAGTCAGCGCAACTGCTGCTGCCGCGCACTCAAAATGTCGCAGCATTCTCGGCATTCGCGTGCCTCGCGTCAATTGCAGCGCCTCGCGAAATTCACAGCATCCTGTGCAAAAAACAAAACGCGCGATTCGCGCGGCGAACGCGCAGCTCAGTATCCGAAATGATGTAGCACGACGAGGGCGCCAGCCGCAGCCAGGCAGTAGATTCCGAAAATGTACCACTTGCCGCTTTCGAGCCAGTTGCTCAACCATTTCAAGGCCACGAGGCCCGCAATGAACGCGAAAAACAGGCCGAGCACGCTCGGCATTACCGCGGAAGCGAGAACTGTTCCACTGTGGATGTGCTGCATTTTCACCAGCCGCCACATCTCGCGCGCAATCGCAGGAGGAGTCAGAACCACCGCGAGCGCGAAACTGAAATCCTCGGCGCGGCGCTTCGCCACGCCTGTAATTATTCCGGTCGAGATGGTTGCGCCGGAGCGGGAGAATCCGCGAAATGGCAAGCACAATCCTTGCACCGCGCCGATCCACGCCGCTTGTCTTGAACTGATTGGGGCCGCGCCGCTTTCATCGCGAAGTAAGCGCCGCTCATGCCAGCTGGCCCACAGAATCACAAGGCCAGCAGCGGCCAGCGCCGGCGCAATCAGGCTCAAGCGGCTGAACCATTGCTCAATCCACGCATGAGCGGAGTGCCGGAACGCCAGCTTCTCAATGGCTTCGACCAGTCCGCCGCCCACGATGCCCGTCAGCACCGTCGCTAAGATCAGCGCCGCAACAAACGACTTGAAATCGGCCATGCTCTCGAAGAACGCGCGCCGCCACCGCGGCCAGAAATACACAATCACCGCAAACATGGTGCCGGTATGCAGCATCACCAGCAGCAAAGTCATTTCCGGCGCGGATGGATCCATGCCCATCAGTTTTTCGGCGACGATGACGTGTGCGGAACTGGAAACGGGCAGGAGTTCAGCAAGCCCTTGCACAATGGCAAGGATGATCACACGCAGAAGAGTCATGCCGCCGATTGTATCTTGACCCGCCTGAGGCAAAATGAATTTTCAGACAGAGTGTTTCCGAAAGCGCTGACTGCTCCAGGAAGCAAATCACTTCGTGTGCATGAACCTTGTTTTTTGGAATGCGGCGCCTCGCCGCCGCTTTGCCAATGCGTAATCAGCTTCGAGCCGTCGACTCGAAATTCTGACCCGGTTATTTTTATTGAGTGTTTGCGCCTACGCTTCGCGCGAAACCACAAGCTGCACGGTCGCGGTCACATCGCGGTAGAGCTTCAGCGTAACGGAAAACTCCCCGACTGTTTTAATCGCATCGGTGAGCTGAATTTTCCGCTTGTCGATTTCGTAGCCCTGCGCCTTGAGCGCATCAGCAATGTCGCCCGAAGTGACCGAGCCGAAAAGCTGGTCGTTTTCGCCGGCCTTGCGCGAAAGAGCCAGCTTCACCGAAGCGAGCTGCGCCGCCTGCTGTTGCGCGCCCTCGCGCTCCGTGGCTTCTTTTTTGGCGAACGCCGCGCGCATCTTTTCGAGCCGCTTCATATTCGACGGACTCGCGGCAATGGCCAGCTTGCGCGGCAGCAGATAATTGCGCGCGTAGCCGTCCTTCACGTTCACAACCTGCCCGCGATTTCCGAGCTTTTCGACGTCCTCTTGCAGAATGATTTCCATGTTCTTCTATCCCTTCAATTTCGGCTCGCGCACCTAAATTTCCGACGCGAAAGGTAACAGCGCGATATTCTGCGCGCGTTTGATAGCCACCGTCAGCCATCGCTGGTGCCGCGCACACGTGCCGGTCATCCGCCGCGGCAGAATTTTCCCGCGTTCCTGCACGAACTGCTGGAGAATTTCCGGCTTCTTGTAATCGATCAAATCGATCTTCTCGACGCAGAACTTGCAGACTTTCCTCTTGCGCACGAAATTGCGTTTGCCGCGACGCGGCCCTCCCGGACGCGCGCCTCCCGGTCCTGAGGGCCTTGGGCCGTGCGGATGACCAGAATGCGCCGGAGGCGCTTGTTGCTGTGGTGCGGATGGTGTTCCGTCAGGCATTGGTATTCCCCCTATCCATTGGCCGCAGCCTGCTCGGGAGCAGGAGTTGCGGCGGGTGTTGCTGTTTTTCGCGGACGGCGTGCGGCGCGGCGTTCGCGGCGTTTAGACAATTTCTGCTGGCGCTTGATTTCTTCATCGAGCCGGATGGTCAGATATTTGATCACCGCATCCGAAACGTGCAGCCGGCGCTCCAGCTCCTTGAGAAGCTCGCCATGATTTGAGCGCAGCAGCATGTACACGAAAAAGCCATCGCGCAGCTTGTGGACGCGATACGCCAGGCGCCGCACGCCCCACTTCTCGATTTTTTCCAGTTTGGCCTGTTTCTCATCCACGGAGTGCTGCAACGTGGCAATCAACTTGTCAATCTCAGCCTCCGGCGTGTCCGGCCGGCAGATGAAAATCAAATCGTACAATCGCTCTTCCATTTTTCCTCTTTTCCTTCGCTAATCCGCTCTTCAAGAACTCGCTTTCGTCTCGCTGTCTTCCGGCGGCGTATTGCGCCGGTTGAACCTCGACATAGCCGCTCCCACGCCTTCCGCCAAAATCACTTCGACGGCGTCCGCGGCCGTTCCGAGCATCTCCTCGGCGACCTTCAGAACGTCCTTGCCCATCGGCGCTAGGTCGTAGGCCGCCAGGTCCCTGGGGGGAAATTCCCCCCGTATTCCCAGCCGAACGCGCAAAAATTCATCCGTCCCCAGCGCGCCAATCACCGATTTCAAGCCGTTGTGTCCGCCGGCGCTGCCTCGCTCGCGGACGCGAATCGCACCCCACGGCAGCGCAATTTCGTCACTGATAACAATCGTCTCCGCCGGGTCCGCTTCGTACCGCTCGATCAAATCGGCCACCGCGTGTCCGCTGGCGTTCATGTACGTCTGCGGTTTTGCCAGCGCCACTTCGTGTCCCGCGATCTGCCCGAGTCCGACATACGCCTGCGCTTCCGGCCGCGTTACGCGTATTCCAAAACGTCCCGCGAGGCAATCAATCACCAGGAAGCCCAGATTGTGCGGCGTGAGCGCATATTCGCGACCGGGATTGCCAAGCCCAACGATGATTCGCATCTGCGCATCCTCGCCGCGAATTTCCTCTTCGCCCGATGCTGCAATCGAATAAACCGGGCGCTATTTCTCTTTGCTTTTCTTCTCCTGCTTTTCCGCCTTCTCCGGTTCCGCGCCTTCCTCGCCCTCTTCTGCTTCCTTCTTGCCCTTTTTGATGACTTCCGGCTCCGCGGGCGCTGCTTCCGTCGCTGCAGCAGCAGCTTCCGGCGCGGCAACTTCTTCTTCCTTCTTGAGGACCACCACGTGCGCCAGCACGCGCTGCGGGTCTGTAATCAGCTTCACTTTATCCGGGTCGAACGGCAAATCCGCCGCGCGCAACTGCTTGCCGATGGTCAATCCACTCACATCGACCTTGAATTCCTCCGGAATATCGCCCGGCAGGCATTCCAGCTCAACTTCGCGCGTGACCATCTCGAAAATGCCACCCTGCAATTTCACGCCTTCCGGCTCGCCAAACGTATGCACCGGCACCTTGACGCGCATGCGCACATCCATGGCAATGCGCCACAGATCCACGTGCAGCAGATTGCCGCTGACCGGATCCACCTGCCAATCCTTCAGCATCGCGCGCTGCTCTTTGTGCCCGGAAACTTGCACCGTGAAAATCGTGTTGTGCCCCGTCTCCGAGCGTAGAATGCGCGCTACTTGCCGCGCGTTCACGCTCATGGCCACAGGTTTCTCTTTTCCACCATAAAGAATTGCGGGAACTTGTCCCGTTCGGCGCACTCGCCTGTTCGCGTTCTTTCCGCGCTCCTCGCGCGGCGCGCCCTCCACCACAAATGCTTCCATTGCTTTCCTTCCTTTGCTGCCCAGTTGAAACTAGAGGAACAGCTCGCTAATCGAAGTCTCTTCGTGAATCGAACGGATGCCGCGCGCGAGCAATTCCGCGACGCTGAGCACCTTGATTTTCGGCAATTTCTTCGCCGCTTCCGTGAGCGGCACGGAATCGGTGACAATCACTTCCTTAATCGGCGATTTGCAAATGCGCTCGACGGCCGGGCCGGACAGCACCGCGTGCGTGCATCCCGCGTACACTTCCGTCGCGCCTTCTTTCAGCAGCGCTTCCGCCGTTTTCACCAGCGTTCCGGCGGTATCAATAATGTCGTCAATCACCAGCGCCGGCCGCCCTCTCACATCGCCAATGAGATGCATCACTTCGCTGACGTTGACGTCAATCCGCCGCTTATCCACAATCGCCAGCGGCGCATCCATTCTCTTCGCAAAAAACCGCGCCCGCTCTACGCCTCCTGCATCCGGCGAAACCACCGTCGCATTCTTCACGTTGTTCTTCTGAAAATATTCCACCAGTACGGGCGCCGCGAACAGATGGTCCACCGGCACGTTGAAATAGCCTTGAATCTGCGGCGCGTGCAAATCGAGCGTCAGCGCCCGGCTCGCGCCGGCTGTTTCCAGCAAATCGGCAACCAGCTTCGCGGAAATCGGCACTCGCGGGCGGTCTTTCCTGTCTTGCCGCGCATACGCGTAATACGGAATCACCGCGGTCACCCGCCACGCCGACGCGCGCTTGAACGCGTCAATCATCAGCAGTAGCTCCATCAGGTGGAAATCCACCGGGCTGCTGCACGCCTGCACCACAAAAACATCCGCGCCGCGAACGTTCTCCAGAATCTGAAAACGCGTTTCGCCGTCGCTGAACTGCCCCCGCTCCGCTTTGCCGCGCGACACGCCGAGAAATTTGCAAATCGCCTCGCACAGAGACGGATTCGCACTTCCGCTGAAGATCTTGAGCTTCCCGTTCTCCAAGTTGTCCTCTGTAGCGATTACCGCGCGAGGATTCCCCGCCGGTAAGTTTCTCGTGAGAGAGTCCGCGTTACAAAAACCTGATCTTCCGGAAACGCTCGAGCGGCTCGGCGCGCCTGCGCTGGGTTTCGGTATATTCCAAACACCGCCGATCCGCTACCCGCCAGCGCGGCTTCTGCGGCTCCTCCCTGAAGCAATCTTCGTTTGATTTCACTCAACCGAGGATGGCGGTCAAAGACAGCAGCCTCGAAATCATTCGAGACGCTATCCTGCCGGCTCCAGCACAGAGCGCAGAAACTCCACATTTTAGGGGCAGAACGCGAGGTTGTCAACCGCTCGTCCATCCAGGCATAGGCGTCCCGCGTGCTCACCGCGATATTCGCTGGCGAAACCACCAGAATCGTCCGCGCCGGCAAATCGGGCAGCGGATAAATTTCATCACCGTGGTTCACTCCGAGCACACGCCCGCCAAACAGAAAAAACGGCACGTCCGCGCCCAGCAAGGACGCAATTTCGAGCAATCGCGGCAGCGGAACTTCGCGCTTCGTCAGCCGTAGCACGCCCATAAGCGCAGCCGCGGCATCGCTTGAGCCACCGCCAAGGCCCCGCGCCACGGGAATCCGCTTCGTCAGTCGTGCATGAACGCCTTGCTTCAGCCGCAGCTCGCGCTTCAGCGCATCAATCGCGCGCCAAACGAGATTTGTCGAATCCGCCGGCAACTCCGCATCCGCAATCTCCAGTGAAATTCCGTCGCGCGAGGAAAATTGCAGTTCCAGCGCGTCGTGCAGCGATATCGCCTGAAAAACCGTTCGGAGCTCGTGATAGCCATCCGGCTGCCTGCCCAAAACTTGCAGGCACAAATTTACCTTCGCGAATGCCTTCAGGCGAACGGCTTTGCTCATGCGGCGGGGAGCTACCGCGGATTCACTGCACTCGAGGAGCGTTGCGCCACTCGGTTTTTCAGATTTTTCAATTTACTGTGAAGCTCGGCAACTTTTTCCGGCTTGTAATCGGCCGGCAGCGCCTTCTGCCACCGCTGAAGCGCCTTTTGCCAGACTTGCTCGGCGCGCTCGGACTGTCCAGTCTTGGCGTAAACATCCCCGAGATGACCGAGAATCGTGGGATCGTCACCGTCGTGCGCCACGGCTTGCTGCAAATATTTTTCGGCTTCGGGAATATTTCCCTGCTTAAAGTACGCCCAGCCGAGGCTATCGAGATAAGCGCCGTTCGTCGGATCTTCATCCACCGCCTTGTGAATCAGCGAAATCGCCTCATCCAGCCGAATCCCGCGATCCGCCAGCATATAGCCGTAATAATTCAGCACCATCGCATCGTGCGGATTCAGCTCCAGCGATTTGCGAAACATTTTCTCCGCTTCGTTGTAGCGTTTCTGATCATCATAAATCGCGCCCAGCATGAACGAAGCCGATTCCTGATCTCCTGAATCCTTCGACAACTCCAGCGCTTTGCTCGCGTCTTTTTCCGCTTCGCTGTAACGCTTGCCACGCTCTTCCACTTGCGCGAGGTCCAGATACGTGTCCCGTTTCGACTGCCCGGACAGCCCGCGAAGGACTCTCGCTGCATCCTCGGTCTGATTGTTGTCGCCGAGCAGCATCGCGTAAGTGACGCCGAGCGATTCATCGCTGCCGCTGGTGCTGCGCGCCTTCTGCGCCTCCGCTAACGCCGCTTTGATGTCCCCGCTCGCGCGATAAGTATCAATCAGCAGAAGTTCACCGCGCCGCTTGCTGGCCGGCCCAAGCTCCTGCATCTGCTCGAACGTGCGCTCCGCTGACGCATAATCGCCAGCCCCTCTGTGCGCCATGCCCAATTGTTCATACAAAATCGCCAGCGCGCTCGGCCCCGGCTGCCCCGCGGCCTGCTGCGCTTTGATTCCCGCAATCGTGTCCGAAAGCACCTGAATCGCGTCTTTGTACCGCGCCTGCGCTTCATCAAGCAGCGCTTCGTTATAGAGAACTTCCACATTGTCCGGGGCGTATTTTTTCGCCTGCTCCAGCGCTGTCTGCGATTTGTCCAACTGGTTCATGTGCCGGTAAATCTGTGAAATTCGCAAATAATTTTCCGCGTTGTCCGGCTCCATTTGCGAAAGCTTCTCGTATTGCGCGAGAGCTTTTTCGTAATTTTCATCCGAGAGATACGCCTGCGCGAGACCCTTGCGGTGGCTCGCCTCGTCCGGATCCATTTTCACGGCCTGCTCGTATGCTGCTTCCGCTTTCGCATTGTCGTGCGTCTTCGCGTACGCATCGCCCAACAAATCGTAAAGATCCGCATCCTGCGATGACGCCACCGCGTCCTTGAGCAGCGCAATCGCCTGTTCCGGATGGCCTTCATCCAAATAAAGCTGACTCAACTGCCCGAGCGCGCCTGGATTCGCCGGAGAATGTGTGAGAATTTTCTTCAGTTCCTGCTCCGCCAGCTCCGGCTTGTTCTCAAACCCGTAGAGATGTGCGAGCCAAAGCTGCGACTCCAAATCACTTCCATCGAGCCGCTCGACGGCTTGCAGTTGCTCGACCGCCGCCGTAATCACATCGGATTGATTCGTCTCTGAACTGGCATTTCCCAATTGGCGAATATAAATGTGCGCGAGCAAACGGTGCGCCGCCAGATTGTCCGCGTCCTGCTCAAGCGCCTGCTTGGCCGCGCGAATCGCGTCCGAGGTGCGCTCCATTGCGGCATAAACTTCCGCCAGCCGCTCGGTAATCGAAGCGTCCGAATCGATCGCCAGCGCTTTTTTGTAATACTCCACGGCTTGCTGGGCTTCTTCCGGCTTACCTGTGGTCTCGAATTGCCGCTCCGCCAGATGCCCGATCATGAAGTCCGCATAGGCCTCAGCCCGTTTGGCCTGGTCTGGCTGCGAAAAGATAGCTGCGCCGCTCGCGCCATCGTCGCTCGTCGAGCTTTGCGCCATCGCGCCTGTTGCGCACAAGCAGATAGCGAGAATTGTCCCGGTAACATAGGTCTTCATACGAACTCCAAATTGGAAACGGTCACTCATTATTCTATACGCTCACCCGCGCGTCAAAGCCTTCCGCGCCGCGAGTTTCGGTTCATCAAGTCATTGGTTGGATGCGCTGAAGTTGCGCGAGGGTTAGTGGCGGAAATGCCGGATGCCGCTGAAAACCATCGCCATTCCCAGCCGATTGGCCGCCTCAATTACCTCATTGTCACGAACCGAGCCGCCCGGCTGCACGACGGCCACCGCTCCCGCCTTTGCCGCCTCTTCCACGCCATCCGGGAACGGGAAAAACGCGTCAGACGCGACTACGCTTCCCTTCAGCGCCAGCTGGGCCTTCATCACCGCGATTTTCACCGAATCCACCCGCGACATCTGTCCCGCGCCAATTCCCAGCGTTTGTCCGTCGCGCGCAAACACGATGGCGTTCGATTTCACGTGCTTGCAGATAATCCATGCAAAGCGCAGCGCGCGCATTTCCTCCGCGCTCGGCTGCCGCGACGTGACCGTCTTCCATTCCGCATCTGCAATCGGCCGCTCATCCGCTTCCTGAACGAGCATTGCGCCGGCGATTCGCTTGATCTGCAATTCGCCTGCGTCCGCATCCGCGGGCATTTCCAGCAGCCGCAGATTTTTTTTCTTCGCCAGAATTTCCTGCGCCTGCTTCTCATATCCCGGCGCCGCTATGCATTCCACAAACGGCTTCTCCACCTCGGCCGCCGTCTCCGCATCCAGCTTTCGGTTGAACGCGATCACTCCGCCAAACGCCGACACCGGATCGCACGCCAGCGCGCGCCGGTAAGCCTCTCTCAGCGCCGCGTTCACTGCTGCGCCGCACGGATTGTTGTGCTTGATGATCGCCGTCGCCGGCTGGCTGAATTCGCGCGCCAGCGACCATGCCGCATCCATATCCACCAGATTGTTGTACGAAAGCTCTTTGCCCTGCAGTTGCTGCGCCGCCGCGAATCCCGCCGCATGTCCGCCCGCCGGCGCATACAAAGCCGCCTGCTGATGCGGATTTTCGCCGTAGCGCATCGCCTGAAGCCGCTCAAAATCGAAATGCAGCCGGCGCGGCAATTTTTCCCCAGCCGCCGCGATCTGCACGTGGCCATTTGCCGAAAGCCGTTCCAGCTCCGTCGTAATCTGCCCGTCGTAACGCGCCGTCATCGCAAACGCCTTCCGCGCCAGTTCGAGCCGCGTCCCCAACCCGATTTCGCCGCGCGAAACTTCTTCCAGCAATTTCGGATAGTCCCCTGGATCGGTCACCACCGCCACGCTTTCGAAATTTTTTGCTGCGGAACGCACCATCGTCGGCCCACCGATGTCTATGTTTTCAATCAACTCCTCCGCGGTGACTCCTTTCTTCGCCGCCGTCGCGGAAAACGGATACAGATTCACCACTACCATGTCAATCGGCGCAATGCCGCTCTGCGCAACGTGCTTGCGGTCATCCGCATTCCCGCGCCGGAACAAAATGCCTCCATGAACTTTCGGGTGCAGCGTCTTCACGCGCCCGCCCAGCATCTCCGGCGAACCTGTTAGCTCCGCCACATCGCGCACCGCCACGCCCGCCTCCCGCAGAAATCGCGCCGTCCCTCCCGTGGACACAATTTCGATCCCCATTTTCGCCAGCTGACGCGCAAATTCCGCCAGCCCCGTCTTGTCGTAAACACTGATGAGCGCTCGTTCCACTGCCACACAGACCTCCGCGATAAAAAAGGCATTCCAGTTTATGCGGTTGCGCGGGAATGGAAAAGCGGAAAGAAGGAAAAGTCAGGCGCTGATGCGCGCTTTCAATTTCACGCGGCCTTCTTCGATGCTCACCGTATACTCCACCTGCGCGGCGCCCTGCTTCGATTTCAGCTGCTGTGTCTTTTCGCGCACGAATTTGCCGAACTCATCGAAGCTGGGCAAACCGCCTTTTTCGCCCGTGGCCATGCGCGCCTCAAGCAGTTTCTTGTAAAGCTGCTCGATTTTCAAACCTTCGCGCTCCGGATCGCTGAAGCTCATCGCAAATGGCCCACTGGCCGCTTCCGGATGCGCCGTGCCATGCTCTGTTTTCGCCCGCTCCGCCTCAATTGCTCTTGCCGCCGCGCCGAAATGCCGCGGCATCACGCCCTCTTCTCTTTCCTTCAGCTTCTTTCGCCAGATTTCGCAATACTTCGCGAAAGTCTGCGCGATATTCGTGTAACGGAACCGCTGCGCGTGGCTCATTTCTCCGCCGCGGTCGCCGTAACGCTTGATCAGCATTTCCACGCGCCACTGCGTGTCTGCCGGAGGACGCTTGCGCCCGCCGCCGAAGAACTGCTCATACTCGATCTTCAGCGTGCGAATATCCTTCTCCATCTGATTCAAATCTTCTTCTGTCGTAGTCGGCATAATGGCGGTCAGTGGACCGCAAAGGGCTGCATTTATCGTAGATTTCCCGCTGCGAAGCGTCAATTGCAGCAATAGCCAGGCGTGCGCGATAACTAACACTTGGAGTGGCGCCCTAAAAACAAAAACGGCCCCGATTCTCACCGGGGCCGTTCTACTGGATTGAATTGTGTCCGGTTTAGTCGCCGGCGACAGGTTCGGCAATTTCCGGCTTGACCGCGCCGTTGCCGTTCCCGTTTGAGTGACCATTGCCATTCCCGCTTTCGATCTGCACCGGCTTGGCAATCGTCCCCGGAACCGCGGTCTTCATGGAGTTGAGCGAACCGATCTGCACAACTTCCTCTTTAGGCCGCTTCAGCACCAGCTCCTCGTAAATCGCGCGCACCTTAGCCGCCTCTTCCATCGCCTGGCGGCGCCGTGCGCGATCCTCTTCCGCGGCGGTCAGCGGAATATCGTGCTCCAGATGACGCACGCGCGCGGCATCCTCCGCATTCACTTTGAGCGAATGCTCATAGTGCTCCAGGCTGACCTTCTTGCCCTTGGCGTAGATCTCGTGGCGGCCGTGTTCCTTGTACCACTGCGCGACCGTCGCGTTTTTGTGCATGTTCTCGATGATCTTCCGCCAGCCGATTCCGGTGTTGTACGCGCAGAACGAAATTTCGCCCTGCTGCGTCGCGTACGGAATGATGCACATCTCCGTGCGCCGGAAATCGTAGTTGAAAAGATCCTGGAACCACATGCCCGCGATGAACAGCATGTTCCACGGATCTTCCAACCGCCGCTTCATCGCGTCTTGGTACGTGCGGTTCGGATTCGTCCGCCCGTACTTCTTGTCCGAATCCTTCGACACCGCCCACGTCTTGTCGAATTTCTTCAGAATGTCCTTGATCCGCAAGTTCGGCGGCGACAGGAACGGGCTGTAATTCTTCAGCATCGCCAGCGCCAGCAGGAATGCCGAGAACTTCTTGCCGCGCGCCGCATCGGTGATGCCGTTGATGTCTTTCACCATTTGCGTGGCGTTCAAGAACCGCGAAATCGGCGCCCACTCCTTCGTTTCTTTGTGAACCATCAATGCGGTGCCCACGCCGCAATTCGGGTGGCATCCGCACGAGAGCGAACCCCACATCGCATCCGGTCCGTGCACATGGTCCGCAAAATTCGAGAACGGCGCGATGAACGACAGCGGGAACCAATCGCGCGTCGGCTCGATTTTCCCGACTTGGGTGCTGACATCTTTCGCCAGATGCGAAAGCGTGTAGCGCTGACGCATGCGGCGCTCCGGCGTAATGTCCTCGTCGCGTCCTGTGAAAGACACAGGCTGGAACGAAACGAACGCGATTTTCTTCGGATTTTCCATCGCGAACTTCACGATCGGACCCACCTGATCGTTGTTCACGTTGTTCACAATCGTCGTCACCAGAACGATTTCGATGCCCGCCTCGTGCATGTTCTCGATGGCGCGCAGTTTCACGTCGAACAAATTGCCCACCTGACGGTGGCTGTTCGCATCGTTGCCGATGCCGTCGAATTGCAAATACGCGTAGCGCAACCCGGCCTCGAACGCCTTCTTGCTGAATTCCTTGCTCTTCGCGAATTCGATTCCGTTCGTCGCGGCCTGCACGCTGTTGTAGCCCACTTTGCGCGCATAAGCCACCGCGTCCAGAAAGTACGGGCTCATCGTCGGCTCGCCGCCCGAGAACTGCACCGACATTTGCCGGCGCGGCTTGATTTTCAGCGCGTTATCCAAAATCTCCTGGACTTCTTCCCAGCTCAACTCATGCACATATCCAACCTGGTTCGCGTCCATAAAACACGGATCGCACATCATGTTGCACCGGTTGGTGAGGTCCACCGTGAGCACCGCGCCGCGCCCATAACGCACCGTGCTCGAGCCGTGCTTGTGCAGGTCCTCGTCGTTGTGCGCGGGAATATCACGGCCCGGGAAATTCTTCTCAATCCACTCGAGGAATTTCGAGTCCACCGCCATCAAGTCTTCGAACTTCCCGTGAATCGGGCACTCTTTCACCATCCACACTTGCCCATCGCGCTCGATAATCTGCGCTTTGATCTCGCCCACTTTTTCGTGGACCAGATCCGTCCAATCCTTCTTGCCATTGATAATCGCGTCGCGCGCGTCTTTCACGCAGCCCGGGCAAAGCGAATCCGTCGTTCGCGGCCAGCCAAGCGTCGGCTTGCTCTTCTCCCATGACTTCAGCATGGGCTTATCCGACCACTTCGGAGTGAAACTCGGATTCGGGTTGTATTTATTGAAAAACTGGATCGTGTTGAACGCGACACCCGCGCTCTTGCACATTGCCCAGTCAAATGTCTTCCACATGCGGTTTCGAACTGTTAAGGCCATCGTTCGCAAACCTCTCTTTCCTCAGAATTCCAGCGAGCCGGAACTGGCTTCACCTAAACTTGTTAAGCCGGGTCTTTCGCGAAGCCGTCCGCGCCCTGACGCGCAGACAACTCCCCCTAAATCCCTGTCCTAGCATAGTTTGCAGATTAAAATACCCTTAGTCCAGCTAAAACAGCCAAATGGGTATTCTAGGGGTTAAGCGGGGATTATACGCAGCGAACGGGGATCCTGCTCAGCGGGCCAGATCGCATCTTCTATGCTTTTCTGGGGGGCGGAGCTTTAGATCCGACAGAAAGTCATCCCCAAACTTGGGGCTCAGCCCCTTCACGACCCGCCCGTCCCAAAGGGGCTTTATTAGGAGACAGCTTCCAGTCGCGGCCTCCTTCGAATTCATAGCCCGTTAACCTCCCTGCAACGTCGCCAACACAATCGACCGCCAAAATCCTCCTCCCGTGCAAAAAACTGTGGAAAACTTCGCCGGCCTGCTTGACCGCCGCGCGTGACTGATATAAAAGCAGCACAGCGTTATCTCAAAAACGGGGTGGAGAAACCTAATATGAAAAAGCTAGCCAGCCGCTTGGTTTTTGTGTGGCCGTTGGTTTTCTTGATGTTCGTAATCTGCGCTCTGTCGCCTCTCGCAGTCCGCGCGCAGCAAACTTTGGGAGCCATCAACGGCACCGTGACGGATTCGTCCAACGCCGTCGTTCCCAAAGCGCAAGTTCAGGCGAAGAATCTCGGCACAGGTCTAACCGTGACCGTCACCACCCAGAACGACGGCTCATACAATATTCCCGACCTGCCCATCGGCACTTATAGCGTCACCATTACCAAACAGGGTTTCAAAACCGAGGCCCACTCCAACATTCTCGTCCGCGGCAACCTCGCCACTACCGTGAACGGCACGCTGCAAACCGGCGAAGTCAGCACCAC
>Ga0134126_10003767_pt1 | contig 18986 bp, 17 predicted proteins | sample KB31752_FD_96881 | JGI IMG/M metagenome (GOLD analysis project Ga0134126, IMG submission 96881) | Terrestrial soil microbial communities with excess Nitrogen fertilizer from Kellogg Biological Station, Michigan, USA - KB3-175-2 | ecosystem: Environmental > Terrestrial > Soil > Unclassified ...
GGCTCGGCGAGCCCGTTCCGCTGCGCCACGACGAAATGGTCGCTGATCAGCACCACGTCGCGGCCAGCCGCGTCGAGCAGCGACGCGGCGATCGAGGCACGGTAGCCGCCAGCGCAGTGCACCCAGACCTCGCCTGGGGGCACCTGGTCCATCCGCGGCTCAAGCTCATGCAGCGGTATGTGCACGGCGTCGGCGATCCGACCCGAATCCCACTCCCCCTTCCGCCGCACGTCAAGCAGCACGATCGGCCGCTGCTCACGTGCCTTCACATACCCGGCGAAATCCGACACCTCGTAACTGGAAAGCTGCTCGCCGGCGGCCCAGTCCGGCGGGGCGCCGGTAGCGGCGGCCTCGATCCGGTCGATCCCGATCCTGGCCAGCTCGCGCTGGGCGGCGGCAACGTCGCGTTCTGTGCTGCCGATCAGCGTCAGCGGCGCGCCCCAGGGGATCAGCCAGCCCAGGTAGGTCGCCATGGCGTCGCTCAGCTCGAACTGACGCGCGCCGCGCAGATGCCCGGCCGCGAAGGCGACCTTCGACCGCAAGTCGACGACCCATTCCCCGGCGTCGATCCGGCGGCGAAGCTCGCCGCTCGTGGCCGGCCGGGGCGGCGTCAATTCCGGCGCGCGCGGACCGCCGGAGTTCGCGGCCGCCATGTGCGCGTAGTAGGCAGGGTAGGCGTCGAGCCCGGCCAGCATCGAGCTGACGAAGTCAGGCTCCGCCATTGTCAGCGCCGGATTGACGAGCAATTCCGCGCCGATCGTGGACGCGGAGCCCTTGGTCGCTGACGCCGAGCAGAAGCTGCCGAAGCCGTGCGTCGCGTACACCATGGCGGTGCCCGGCAGTTCGGCCGCCAGCCGCCTGGCCGATCGGTGCTGTGCCCTGGCCAGCTCCGCGCTGTGCGCCGGCCCGAGCAAGTCGGTACGGCCGGTCGAGCCGTTAAGCAGCGAGCCGCCCGTGAAGACGGCGATTACCTCTCCGTCGCAGGTCAGCACGTAAGACAGGTGGTTGAAAGTGTGCCCGGGCGTCGCGACCACCCGCACCCGCATGCCGCCGATTTTGATCTGATCGCCGTCGGAGATGCCGATCCGGTCGAACTCGACGTCGTCGGCGCTGCTGACGTGATAAGCGGCGGCGACAGCGTTCGCCAGCGCCAAGCCGCCGGTCACGTAGTCGTTGTGTATGTGTGTCTCGAACACGTGCGTGATCGGAGTGCCGTAAGAATCAGCGAGCGCCAGCACGCGGTCGATATCGCGCTGCGGATCGATCACCAGGGCCACCGAGCCGTCGGTTGCCAGGTAGCTTCTGTCGCCTAGCGATGGCGTCTCGATGACAGCGATCTCGACCACGCGGGCACGTCCTTTCTTCATTACTGCCAAACTAATGCCAACGACTAGCCAGGCACAGCATCGTAAGCAGCGGCGATCGGTCCTGTGTAGATGCCGCGGGGACGAATAGGAGTATTACGTGCATACTCCTCAAGCGCGTGCGCCAGCCATCCCGCGGCCCTGGCCACGGCGAATATCATCTCGCCAGCACCTGGAATCATGTCGCCGACTGTTACCAGCACGGCGAGCGCGAAGTCGATATTCGGCGCCGGCAGCGCGCGGCCGCGCGCCTCGCTCAGTACCGCTTCGGCGACCGCGAGGCGCTGCGAATCCGGCGCGGTCTGGCGAATAAGGTTCATAAGGAAAACAGCGCGAGGGTCGGTGTCTTCATAGACAAAGTGGCCGAATCCCGGAATCCGCTCGCCGCGCCTGAGCAATTCGCCAACCGCGCGCACCGCATCGGCTGGCTTTCCGGCCGCACGGAGCATGGTCTCGGCGCCGAACGAGGCGCCGCCGTGCAGCGCCCCGCCTACAGCGCCGAGCCCGGTGCCGACGACGGCATAAGGGTCGGCCCTGACCGAGGCGGCCACCCGCGCTGCGAGCGTGGACGCGGCCAGCTCATGATCGGCAAGCAGCACAAGCGCGGCCCTGATCACGTCGGGCATTCCGGGACGCGGCGGTACCGGGCAGAGCCTGCTAACCAGCCGCTCGGCGATCGTGCCGGCGGTCGGGGCGGAACCGACCAGGGGCATGCAGTCCACCATCCCCGCGATCAGGCAGCGGCCGGCCGCGATCACGGCGGGCCGGTCCAGGTGCAGCCGCAGCGGATCGGTGGCGGCCAGCGCGGGCACGATCACCTGAAGCCGTTCGAGGGGCAACGTGGTGGCCGGTAGCGCCGCCTGGGCGGCGCTACCGACCGCGACTGCCTCGTCGCTCGCCCGCCAGGCCGACTCGGTGCCTGCCGCGCCGGCTCCCGGTGCCGGGAGGGAGCCGGTCCACATCAGCTGGGCGACATCCTCGAGGTTCGCGCGGGCGGCGAGTTCCATGGCGTTGATACCGCGAAACCAGAGCGTGTCGTCGATGATCTCGGTCAGCGCCGTCTCGATCACTAGCTCCTTGGGACCGCTGCCGCCGCGCGGTCGCCCTCGGCGCGCCAGCGACTCGACCTCGGCGGCGTTGAACAGGCTCGATCGCGCTCCGGCTACCTTCCGCCTGGAGAGCAGGCCCCGGCTGACGTAGGAATACAGGCTTGCCTCTTTGATGCCAAGCCGGCGAGCCGCCTCGGCCGTACCGATCCACTCAGCCAACGAGACTCCCTGTGCCTGCCTCAAGCCCGCCCAATCGATACTCCATAGTAGTCATATTGACTATAGTCAATATTGACAACTAGATCAGCCAAGTAGGCATAATCAACTTCGGGTGCAAGCTCTGCCAACGGAGGTATCGGCATGCCAGCGGTTCGCTTCCTAGATGTCACTAACCGTGATGGCGTGCAGACTGCGCGTACCGGCTTGTCCAAGTTCGGCAAGACGATGGTCAACTTCTACCTGGCCAAGCTCGGCGTCGCGCAGTCCGAGATCGGGTTCCCTTTCTTGTTCCACGAGGTGCCATACGTCAAGGCCAACGTCGCGCTCGCCGAGGCAGGGGCGTTCGGCGACCTCCGGCTGTCCGGCTGGTGCCGCGCGGTGACCGGCGACGTCGAACAGGCGCTGCCACTGGGCCTGCGCCACTACAACCTGTCGATCTCCACGTCGGACCAGATGATCGCGCACAAGTTCCGCGGCAAGCTGGACCGGACGGCGATCATTGCCGAGATGACCGCTGCGGTGCGGACGGCCAAGGAAGGCGGCGCCGAGACGATCGGCGTCAACGCCGAGGACGGGTCCCGCACCGACAACGCCTTCCTGACCGAGTTCGCGCTTGCGGCCAAGGAAGCCGGTGCCGATCGGCTCAGGTACTGCGACACGATCGGCGGTGATTCACCGCACCGGATCAGGGCCCGGTTCGCCGAGCTGGCGACCGCGACCGGGATGTCGGTCGAGACGCACTGTCACAACGACCTCGGCATGGCAGTGGCCAACTCGGTCGCTGGAGCGCTCGGCGACCTCGACGCTGGCCATGACGCGTGGGTTAACACCTGCGTCAACGGAATCGGCGAGCGCTCGGGCAACGCCGATCTGCTGTCGTGCGTCCTGGCTTTCCAGCACGCGTTCGGCGTGGCCGAAGACGTGCGGATCGCCGACAAGATCGACCTGTCCTGGGCCCGCAGGTTCGGATTGTGGGCCAGTTACGCGTTCGGGCAGCCGCTGCCGCGGAATCAGCCGGGCACCGGCGCGAACGCGTTCGCGCACGAATCAGGCATCCACGCCGACGGTGCGCTCAAGGACAGGCACAACTACGAGCTCTACGACGACGACACGCTCGGACCGTTCCCTCGCGACTGGCACACGCGGGAAGGCCGGGTCGTGCTGACCGGCGAATACGGCGGCATGGCCGGATTTCGCCACGTCATGGACGGCCTGTCGATCGACGTCGGCAAGCACGAAGAGCTGATCTTCCAGCTCGTGCAGCTATGCGCGGCGGCGGCGAGCAAGCCGCTCACCGACGACGAGCTAGGTCTGATCGCCGCCTACCCGCGCCAGCTCGCCTTGCTCTTCCCTGGCCAGCTTGGCTAAGGAAGCCAGCTTGGCTAAGGAAGCTGCTTGCGCTGGCGCATACGGCGGATTCTCGCTCGCTGGTTCGAGTCAAGCATCATGTAACCGACGACAGGCACAGCCAGCGCGGCCAGAATAATCAGAACTGGCACCCACGCCGGTATGCCCACGATCCACAAGATGATCGCGACTACGATCCCGCCGATGGCCAGCTGCCACTTACGCGACATAACCGGACTCCTCTTCCCTTCGGGATCACTATGTCCCGCCACCATCACGGTAGCGCGCTATCCGCGCGACTGTGACGCCCCAGGTGCGAGATGATGGGAACTGACTCTCGGGAGGATTACATGACGCTGGCAATGCCGATCGAGCCCGCGGCGAACGAATTGCTCACTCGCGACCCGTTCGCGCTGCTGCTCGCGATGATGCTCGATCAGCAGGTGCCGTTCGAGAAGGCGTTCGGGTCGCCGTACGAACTGACCCTTCGGCTCGGGCACGAGCCGACGGCGCAGGAGATCGCCGACTTCGAACCGGACGCGCTCGCCGAGGTGTTCGCGCGGCGGCCCGCGCTGCATAGGTTCCCGCGCGCGATGGCTGCCAGGGCACAGGAGCTTGCCAAGATCATCACCGATCGGTACGACGGTGACGCGAGCGCGGTGTGGGCGACGGCGGCTGGCGGCGACGAGCTTCGCCGCAGGCTCGCCGAGCTCCCCGGCTTCGGCACCTACAAAGCGCAGATCACGATCGCTTTGCTCGGCAAGCAGCTTGGCATCCAGCCGCAGGGCTGGCGTGAGGCCGCCGGTCACTTCGGCGAGGAGGGCTCGCACTACTCGGTCGCCGACATCCGCGACGAGGACTCGCTTGTCGCCGTGCGCTCTTATAAGAAGGCGATGAAAGCCAAGCAGCGCGAGAGCGCCACCTCAGCCGTCGTTCGCTAGCGCGCTAGACGGCGTCGCCCTTGAGTGAGAAGGAGCGCAGGCGCGCCGCGGCGAACGCCAGCGCCAGGCCGGTCACGACCACGCCCATGGCGACCGCGGTGCCAAGAGTCAGGTGCGCGTGCAGCTGAGATTCGTGCGCGATCGAGTTCGCTATGCCGAGCGCGTACTGATCGACTGAGAGCAGCCGCACGCCGCCGACCAGGCTGCCGAGCAGGCCCTCCCAGACCAGCAGGTAGAGCAGGCCGACCGCGATTGCCCGAGTTGTGACCACCGACAGCAGCACGAACAGCGCGTTGTAGACGATGCAGGCGGCGACGGCGCCCGCGAGCAGCCCGAGAGCCAGCTTGCTCCCCGGCCCGGTGGCGATCGCCCCGGCCAGGTACTCGCCGACCGCGGCGAAAATCACCGTGATGATCGCGGCCGCGACGAATTTGGTCAGCACCACCGTTGACCTGCGAATCGGGGTGGCGAGCAAGCTGATCACGCTGTTGTCGTCGATCTCGGCGCCGAGCACGCTAGTGCCGATAATCAGCGCGGTCAACGGGACGACCACGGTGAAGCCGAAGACGCCGAGGAACTCGGGCGGCCACACCGGGCTCTTCGCTACAAGTTTCAGCAGCGCGGACACGCCGATCATGATGATGGGAGCGATCGCGAAGATCAGCGCCCGCTTGCGGCCCATGGTGGCCCTCATCGTCAATCTCAACACCACCGGGTTGACCAGGTCAGACATCGCTCATCGCTCCTTCGCCGGCGCTCATGGGGTCACCAGGTAACTGAACACGCTCTCCAGCGATTCATCGGCGGGCAGCAGTTCGCGCAGCCGCACTCCCTGATCCCTGCTCACCCCGGCAAGCTCCCTGGTGAACGTGCCGTAGTCAGCCGCCCTGACCTGCAATCCGCGCGGCGTCACCTCGACGCCGGTGACCGCCTGGCTGGTGATCAGGGCCTTGGCGAGCGCCCGGTCATCCGATGAGCGCACCACGAACACGTGCGGGCGGCTGGTCATCAGCCGCCGGATCGCGCGGAAGTCGCCGGAGGCGGCCAGCCGGCCTCCGACAATGACCTGGATCGTGCCTGACAGCCGCTCAACCTCTTCGAGAATGTGCGAACTGAACAAGATCACCCGGCCGTCGGCACCCATCCGGTCGAGCAGTTCCATCATCGAAAGGCGCTGCCTGGGATCCATTCCGTTGAACGGCTCGTCGAGCACGATGATCTCGGGATCGTGCACGAGCGCGGCGGCGACCTTGATCCGCTGCACCATTCCCTTGGAATAGGTGCCGATCCTGCGGTCGGCGGCGTCGGTCATCTCCACGATGCCGATCGCGCGACGAGCGGCGGCGCCGGGGTCGGGCAGCTTGTGCAGCTTGGCTATCGCGGTGACGAAGTCAGTGCCCGACAGGAACGTATACACGGTGTCCTTGTCGAGCACCAAGCCGATCTTGCTGAGCAGCGCGGTGTTGTGCCAGCTCGGTTCGCCCGCGACGAGCAACTCGCCACGCGACGGCTCGAGCATCCCGGCGATCATGTGCACGATCGTCGACTTACCAGCGCCGTTCGGGCCAAGCAGCCCGGTGACGCCAGGCCCGATCGTCATCGTGACGTCGTTGACCGCCACCACGTTGCCGTACCAGCGGGAGACCTGGCGCAGCTCAATCCCGCCACTGCCAACCCTTCTCCCCGTCCCATCCGAGCCCGTCATGCCACACCGACCTTCCGGTACCTGACGATCAGCCCGCCAATGCCGCAGGCGAGGAACACGACGAACATCAGCCCGTACAGCACACCGTCGCCGCCGGGGTTGGGCACGATCCCCGCCGTCGTGCCGCCGAGCCACTGCCGCACACCGTCAAGCACGGTGAACGGGCTGATCAGGCCGGCCAGCCTGGAAAGCGTATGGCCGACACCTGGCTGCTCTCCAATGTTCGTGAGCAGCGTGGCCAGGGTGAGCGTCAGGAAGAAAAAGATCGCGACCGCGCCGGTCGCGTAGGCACGGCGACCGCTGAACGAGGCGAACAGGAGGCCGAGCCCGCAGAGCACGACCGCCCACGCCACCCCGAGCAGCAAGCCTGGTATCAGCGCCTTGGTCTCGTGCCAGATCTGGCTGCCGGTGTGCAGCTGGGTGGCGGTGCCCACATACAGCAGCAGCAGCGGCACCTCGACCATCACGAGCAGCGCGGCGAAGAAAGCGATCAGCTTGGCCACCGGATAGTCGATCCGCTCGATCGGCCTGGCGAAGTACAGCGGCAGGCAGTGGCTGCGCAGATCGCGCGATACCAGGTCGGGCGCCTGAGCGGCGATGAACACGATCAGCACGAATATCCGGAGCTGCGGCGTGTACACGTCGTAGCTGATCGGCCTGGTGTGCTGGCTGTTCAGCGCCACCACGACGGCGCTGACGACAGCGGGAAGGCATATCGCCACGAAGGTGAGCACCGGCACGATCTTCGCCTTGGCGCCGCGGCCGAACCCGAACGCGCTGCGCAGGCTGTACCAGGCCAGCGCCCGCATGATCTGAGCGCGCCCGAGCCTGCTGCCCTCATAGGCCCGGTATCCGATGTTGTGGATCACGCCGACGTTGTCAGCGGACATCGGCTGCTCCTTTCGCCTCATACGCGACCCCAGGGAGCCCCCCGCTGTCGCCGAACAATTCCTCGAGCCGGTGCCTGCGCTGCTCGAGCCGGTTGAGCGGCAGCCCGAGGTCGGCGACCGCGTCGCGTACGATGTCGAAGCTCGACTCACCATCCATCTGGACGAGCAGCCCGCGCTGGTAGCCGACCGGCTCGAGGCCTCGGCTGGTGAGCTCGGCGGCCAGCAGATCGCTGCCCTCATCGACCTCGATCATCAGGAACTCGCTCGACCTGGTGAACGAGCTGATCGTGTCGGCGCGCAGCAGCCTGCCGCCGTCGAGCGCGACCAGGTGATCACAGATCTGCTCGATCTCGCCGAGCAGGTGCGAGGCCACCAGGATCGAGATGCCGAACTCGGTGCCGATCCTGGCGATCAGGTCGAGCATGGCCGACCTGCCTGCCGGGTCGAGCCCGTTGGTCGGCTCGTCGAGCAGCAGCAGCCGGGGATCGCCGACCAGCGCCTGTGCCAGCTTGACCCGCTGCTTCATGCCGGTCGAGTAGGTACCGATCTGCCGGTACCGCTCCTCGTAAAGGCCGACGTGCCGCAGCGAGTCGGCGGCCCGCTCCTTAGCGGCCGTGGCCGGCAAGCCGGACATCCGGCCGAGGTGGGTCACGAACTCCGTCGCGGTGACGTCGGGCGGCAGGCAGTCATGCTCGGGCATGTAGCCGGTGTGCGTCCTGATCGAACTGCCCTGCGACGCGCAGCCGAAGCCGAGCACGGTCGCCGTTCCGCTGGTGGCAGGCAGCAACCCGAGCAAGATCTTGATCAGCGTTGACTTTCCCGCGCCGTTGGAACCGACCAAAGCGGTAATCCCAGCCGGCACGGCGACCGTCAGCTCGTCGAGCGCGCGCACCGAACCCTGATAACACTTGGTCAGCTTGCTCGCGGCGATGACGGGCTGCCGCGCGGCAAGCGGTCCGGCCTGCGCGGCTGTGTCCGTGGTCACTCGGCAGCTCCTTCGGGTGGACGCCAGAATGTTGCCGCAAGAAATCTAGTCAGACGGCAATTCCGAGCGGTCTAACTCTCCCCGGCCGATGCCCGAATGTCATCAGCCGACAGGCTGATCCCCTTACTCCGCGAGTACCATTTCTTGCGACATGCCGGATCGGATCAGAGCCCGCGTCCTGGTGACCGCGCTGCTCATCATGCTGACGGTCGCTGGAATCCGCGCTATCGGGCCGGCCGGCGACTGGGCCAAGCCTAGTGGCGACGTGGCAGTGGTCGGCCTGCTGCTCGAGGCCCTGCTTGCCGCCATGTACGTCGCTCTGCGCTGGCGGCGGCCGCCGCCCGCCCGAGATCTGCCTGGCAAATTGCGCAAAATCGTCTCGGCCGCGGTTGCCACCGCCTTTCTCGGCGTGCTGCTCGGGCTCTTGTTCGATGCCTACGACAACAACCCTGGCCAGCCCGGACACCGGGCCGGGCCGGTGACGATCAGGCCGTCGGCCAGGATTACTCCCGTCAGGGTCACCAAGATCCCGCGGAGCCACCTGCCGGCGCTACGTGAGGTGCTGATCGCCATCGCGATCATCGCCATCATCGCGGTGCTGATCGTCGTCTGGCACCGCCGCCGCATCGCCGGGCCGCGCCTTGCCGTGCCGGCCGATCTCGGCGTCGACGAGGCTGCCGATGAGCTTGCCCGTGCTGTCGAGTCAGGCCGCCTGGCGTTGCGCGACATCGACGAGGCCAGGGCCGCGATCATCGCCTGCTACGTCGCGATGGAACAGAGCCTGGCCGAGGCGGGCGCGGCCAGAGGCGCCGCGGAGACCCCGGACGAGCTGCTGGTCAGGGCAGTCGCGGCCGGCCTAGTACCACGCGGTCCGGCAGCGCTGCTCACCGAACTGTTCTACGAGGCCCGTTACTCAACCCATCCCATGCCGGCATCGAAGCGCGGCCAGGCCGAGCAAGCGCTCACCGACATCGCCGCCGTGCTACCGGCGGCCGAACCACCGGCCGCCGAACTGCCCGCAGGGGAGCCCGCATGACACCACCAGCCGATCACCAGCGGTGGACTGCGGCCCGGCGCGAGCTGACAGTCGCGGCCTGCTTGGTACTCACGCTGACCGCCGCCGCGTGGATGCTGCTCGGCGCGGCGACCGCGGGCATCGTCGCGCTGATCTGCCTGGCGCTCGGCCTGGTCACCATGCGGACGCTGATCGACCCCCACGTGGAACCGCCAGAGCAGCCAGATACCTACTACGACGCTCCGACCCAGTCGTTCACCGGATTCTGGCGCACCCAGTTCGAGCTCGACGCGGGCACGAAGTCGCTGAGCGCGTGGGATCTTAACACCAGGCGCAGGCTGCAGAACCTGCTCGCCGCGCGGCTGTCGGAACGGCACGGGATCAGCCTGCTCGCCGAACCTGACGCCGCCAGGCGCGCATTCATCGGCACCAGCGGCAGTACTGGCCCGGGGGGGCGACCCCCCGGATCCCCCCGCAACGCGGACCTGTGGTACTGGATCGATCCTGAGCGCCCGACACCGCCCCAAGCCAGCTCACGGCCCGGGATTCCGCCAAGAACGCTCGCCGCCCTGATTCAACTACTGGAGCAGCTGTGACCGATGTCGGCATGACCCCCGCGCAGACCGCCGAGCGCTGCGCCGCCGTGCTCGACGAGCTTGAGCGCGCGATCATCGGCCAGCGCCGGGCGCTTGAGCTGGTGCTGACCGGAATCCTGGCAGGCAGCCACATCTTGCTCGAGGACCTACCTGGCCTCGGCAAGACGCTGACCGCAAGGTCGTTCGCCCGCGTGCTCGGACTTGACTTCGCCAGGATCCAGTTCACCCCCGACCTGCTGCCGTCCGACGTCGTCGGCGCGCCGCTTTACGACCAGCGCACCGGCGAGATGGTGTTCAGGCCAGGACCGGTATTCACCCAGCTGCTGCTCGCCGACGAGATCAACAGGACGCCGCCGAAGACCCAGGCCGCGCTGCTCGAAGCCATGGGCGAAGGCCAGGTGACGGTCGATGGCCAGACCAGGATGCTGCCGGCCCCGTTCATCGTGCTGGCTACGGCGAACCCGATCGAGTACGAGGGCACCTACGACCTGCCTGAGGCTCAGCTCGACCGGTTCGGCATGCGGCTGCGGTTCGGTTACCTGCGCACCGAGGACGAGGCGGCGATGCTGCAGCGCCGGATCGACCGCGCCGTCGCGGAGGTGACGCTGAGGCCGCTGACCGGTCCGGCTGAGCTGCTCGCGATGCGCCGGTCGCTCGAACTCGTCGAGGTCACACCCGACCTGCTCCAGTACGTCGTGGCGCTGATCGGCGCGACCAGGACGCATCCGCAGATCCAGGTCGGCGCGAGCCCGCGCGGCGGCTTGTTCATCTTGCAACTCGCTCGCGGTCACGCCGTGCTGCGCGGTCGCGATTACGTGGTGCCTGACGATGTCAAGGCGGTCGGCGTAGCCACGCTCGGGCACAGGATCACCCTGAGACCTGAGCTGTGGGCACGCAAGGTTAGCCCGGACGACATCATCGCCAGGACTTTGGCCAGCGTCCCTGTGCCGCAGACCGATCCGGTAGCTCCCGTTTCGCGCTAATCATGAATACAGTCGCAGAAAAAACCGTCGGGCTGACTGCCGGCCCGCGCCGCGAGCTGCCGATCACCTGGCAACTATCCGCCCACGCGCGCCGCCTGGCCACGCTCGCGATCGCCGGGTTGCTTTTCGCGGTGATCACCAGGCGCGCCGAGTTCGCCGGGCTCGCTGCCCCGGCGCTGCTGCTGCTGATCGGCTACCGTGCCGACAGACCGTCGGCCATCGGCGCTGAACTGGCGACCGGCGCCGAGTTGATGACGGAGGGCGAACAAGGCGCGGTCCTGCTCAGGCTCACCGGCCTTGACGCCGCCCAGGCGCGGGTCAGACTCCGTCCGGCACCGTGGATCACCGGCGGCGACGCCGAACTTGGTGCCGACGGCTGGTACCGGCTGCCGTTCGTGCCGCATCGATGGGGTATCCGGCCGGTCGGCACCATCGATGTGACGATGTGGGACCGATGGCGGCTCACCGAGTGCTGGCTGACTGTGGGCGTACCCTCGGTCACCTGCCATCCGCGGCTGGCCGTGCTCGACTCGCTTGTGGTGCTCAGCAAGCTGCCCGCCAGGCTCGGAGAGCACACGTCTCGCCATCCAGGCGAGGGCATCGAGTTTGACGGCGTGCGCGACTTCGTGCCTGGCGACCGGCAGCGGCGGATCAACTGGCCGGCCACGACCAGGCGTGGCACGCTGCAGCTAAACGTGTTCACCGCCGAACGGGCACAGAACGTGGTCGTGCTGATAGACGTCAGCACCGATGTCGGCGAGCCAGGACGCAGCTCGGCTGATCTCGCGGTGCGGGCGGCGGCCGGCACGGCAATGCGGTATCTGGCGGCAAGGGACCGGGTCGCCGTGATCAGCTTCGGCCGCAAGCTGCAGTGGATCGCCTCGGCAACGGGGCGGCGGCAGGCCGACCGGATCATGAACTTGATCATGACGGCCGGGACTGCCGCCGGCCAACCGCTCGGCGGGCTGTCAGCGCTGCCGCATTCGGCGCTGCCGCCCGGTGCGCTGGTCATCGTGTTCAGCCCGCTCCTGAGCCTTCGTCTGGTTGAGGCGCTGCGCGAGCTGCGCGAGCGAGGCTTCGCGGTCATCGTGGTCGACGTGCTGGTCGCCCAGCCCAGCGGCGGCGCCGGGCGGAACCGTGCCATCACCCAGCTAGCGCGCCGGATCTGGCGGATGGAGCAGGAGGCGATCAGGTTCTCGCTGCGTGAACTCGGCATCCCGGTGGTCGCCTGGGACGGCCAGGCGCCACTCGACGAGCCGCTCGCCCCGTATACCAGGCGCCCGTGGTTGACGACTGAGATGGTGAACAGGTGAGGAACGCACGATCGCTGCTCGCGGTATGCCTGCTCGAAGCGGCGATCGTGGCCTGGGCGGCGCTGCCGGCGGCTGGAGCCAGGCCAGGGGCCAAGCCGACGCTCATCGCGGCGGTCTGCTGCGCGGTGTTCGGACTGGCCAAGCTCGCTGCGTCAAGCACCGCGGTGCGCGCCACCGCCGACCAGGACAGGGGACTGCCTGAAGGCAAGCTGTTCCTGTCCGCGCCCGAGCGGATGTGGCAGCAGGCAGCGTCGGCGCTGATTGCCGTGCCGTGGCCGCAACTGCTGATCGTGGCCGTGATCGGGCTGGAGGCGCTGCATCCGCCCGCGCCGTGGCATACCGCTGTGCTCGGGCTTGTGCTGCTTGGCTACCTGGCGGCGCTGCAGATCGCCGAGAGCGGCGCCAGGCTGGCTATGTTCGCAGTGCAGCTTCCGCTTATCGCCGCCGGCATCGGGCTGGCCGCCATCTCCGTCGCCGCCGCCGCGCTGCCGGCCAGCTCGACCGGGTCTGGTTCTGGCTGGCTGGCGGTGCTCGCCGCGGTGGCCGCGATCTTGGCGGCCGCGCTGGCGCTACCTGTATAGCTCGTCAGGTAAGCCGCGCTGTCGCGGCTCGTTCGGCTCGTTCGGCTCGTTCGGCTCGTCGGTGAACGGCCAGGCTGTATAGGTGGCGCCCGACCTGTTTGGGCGCGGCCGGGGGTTCTTGCGCTTGCTGACCTCAGCGAGCCAGGTGAAGGTGGCCACGGCGACCAGCAGCAGCGCGCCGAGGACTCTGACGGCATTCAGCCAGTGCCAGCGTTGCTCCCAGAAGATAGTCACGTCCCAGAGGAAGTGCACGACCACGAGCGGTATCACGCTTCCCGTTCGCAAGAACAACCAGACGAACAGCGCCGCCCAGACCGCTATCCCGATGACCCCTGGCCCGTAGTAGTCGTGGTACGAGCAACGCAGCAGGACGGCGACGGCCAGGATTTCCGCCAGCGGGCGGCCGGCCTGCCTGAGCGTGGTCACCACGAACGCGAGCACCACAGTTTCCTCGATCACGCCAGCGGCCACCGAAGCCGCGGTCGCGTACATCAGGTAACTGTTGTCCTGGACGGTCGGCTGGACGAGATGGCGATTACCGGCCAGAGCGCTGGTGATCACGCCGCCGACCGCGAGGACCACGATGGCCCAGACCCCCATGCGGAAGGCCGGGCCGGTCGCCACTCCGCCGCTGGCGTTCCTCGGCAAGCGCAGGCCCAGCTTCCGCGGCGTGATGCCGCGCCTGCTCGACAGCAGCACGGTGACGGCGACGGCCAGCCCCGCCATCGTCAGCTCGCTGATCGCCGCCGGGGTAAACACGGCCCAGCTGCCAGATGGCGATGAGTACCTGCGGGCGAGAGTCTCGCCGCCGGCCACGATGCCGGCCGCGAAGAACGCGACAAAGACACCGAACACCTCAAGGTAAGCCCGCCGGGCTGATATCGGGCCTGCTGGCGCCGGCTTCTGAATTGACCACCAGTGCGGCCTGGCTGGCCGGCCGATCGGCTGTGGCCAGCTGGCCCGGCTCGGCTCGGTGACCGCGGGTTCCGGGCTGCCCGGTTCGGTAGCGGTCGGTGTCACCTCATCGGGATCGGGGTCGGAGTCGGAGTCGGCGGGCTCAGGGTTCGCGGAACTAGCGCTCACCCACTCAGCGCTCATCTACCGGGCCTCGCTCATCTGCCGGGGCTAGTTCACCTACCTGCCGCATACCCCTGCATGCCGCGCGCATTCGCTCCCGCGTACAGCATCCCGGCGTCCCTGGTCACGGCGCTGATCCGGCCGAGCGACCAGGCGGCCGACACGGTGACCTCGTGACCACGGTCACGAAGCTGGCCGATCACCTCATCGCTGTGCCGTGCCTCCATGGTCAGCGACCTTGGCTTGGCGCCTCTCGGGTAGAACGACGAAGGGAAGTGCTCGGTGTGGAACGCGGGGGCATCGATGGCTTCCTGCAGATTCATGCCGAAGACCACGTGGTTGATGAAGAACCCGATGGTCCACTGATCTTGCTGGTCCCCGCCCGGCGTGCCGAACGCCATATAGGGCTCCCCGCCTCGCAGCACCAGGCCGGGCGACAGCGTCGTGCGCGGCCGCCGACATGGAGCGAGCGAGCTGGCGAAACCGGGAGTAAGCGCGAACATCTGCGCCCTGGTATTCAGGCAGAAGCCAAGTCCGGGTACGACCGGCGAGCTCTGGAGCCAGCCGCCGCTCGGGGTCGCCGACACGAAGTTGCCGAACCGGTCAGCGACGTCCAGGTGACAGGTGTCACCGGGCCCGAGCGCGGCTGACGCGAGCGTCGGGTCGCCGGTGCTAGCGGAAGCCGCCTGGCCATCGGTGCCGTGGCCGGTGTCGATGCCATTGCCGGTCACCCCAGCCTGATCGAACGCGGCGATCGCGTAACCAGGCAGCGCCGCCGGGAAGCCATCGGGCGAGCCAGGCACGAAGTCAGCGCTCGCCCGGTCACCAACCAGCGCCTGGCGTGCGTGCGCATAGCCGGCGTCGAGTAGCCCGGCGAGCGGCACATCGGTCGCGCGGGGATCGCCATACCAGGCCTCCCGGTCGGCGAACGCGAGCTTCGCGCACTCGGTGACCGTGTGGATCAGATCGGCGCTGCCTGCTCCCATACCGCGCAGGTCGAAGCCGTCGAGCAGGCTGAGCTGCTGCAAGAACACAGGGCCCTGTCCCCACGGACCGGTCTTGCAGACGGTAAGCCCGGCGTAGTCCCCTGTGACCGGCTGCTCCACAGTCGATCGCCAGCCCGCCATGTCGGCTCCGGTCAGCAGGCCCCGGTTGCGGCGACCGGTGAGATCCATGACCTCGGCGGCACTCAGGTAGGAGTCGATAGCCTCGGCAACGAAGCCCTCGTACCAGGCACGCCTGGCCGTCTCGATCTGGGCCTCCCGGTCGCCGCTCGCCGCCTCGGCCTCCTCCAGGATCCTGGTGTAAGTGGCGGCCAGCGGTGCGTTGACGAATCTGCTGCCAGCGGCCGGCACTCCCCCGCTGAGATAGAGCTCAGCCGACGTCGGCCAGTGCTCGGTGAACGTCTCAGCTATCGCCGCGATCACATCGCTCGCGCGGGCGAGCATCGGGTACCCGGCGGCCGCGTAGCCGATCGCGTAGCTCATGACGTCGCGCAAGCGAAGGCTGCCATACCTGGCAAGCAACAGCATCCAGGTTCCGAACGCGGCTGGCACGGTCGCGGCAAGCAGCCCGTTACCTGGGACGAGGTCAATGCCAAGTGACTCGAAAACGCCGATGGTCGCGGCGGCCGGCGCCGTGCCCTGGCCGTCGAGCACGAACGTCTCACCGGTCGCCGAACTGTGCCCGATCACCGGCACCTCGCCGCCCGGACCGTTCAGGTGCGGCTCGACAACCTGAAGCACGAGGCCGGTAGCGACCGCGGCGTCAAATGCGTTGCCGCCTGCCTCGAGTACTGCCATGCCCGCAGCCGACGCCAGCCAGTGCGTCGATGCCACCATCCCAAATGTGCCTGCTAGCTGCGGTCTTGTGGTGAACTGTTGGTTGGACGCCACGCCTCTCCGATCCCTGTGTTCTCACGTCAATTAGAGCTACGTTGGCCATACCCGCACACACTGGTCTCAGTCTTCGTCCGCGAAACTACCCTAAAAAGGACTATTGCTAAATGACTATCTCAGCATCTGGTCTCCGCGGCCTGCTTGCCCTGGTCGCGCTGGGCCCGGTCGCGGCGATCGCCGCCGCCTGCGGGACCGCGTCTAGCAGTAGTAGTCCGCCGGGGAGCGCGGTGGGCACCCAGGCACCGTCATCTGGCAGCAGCACTCCGGCCGCGCCAGCCAGCACGCCTTCTACGTCAGCGGGCGGGCCGACTTCGGCTGGCCCGGCCGAGTGCACGAGCGCCACGCTGCACGTGAAGATCGGGTCGGCCAACGGCGCCGCCGGGACCATCTACTACGACATCGTGTTCACCAACGCAGGCAGCGCGAGTTGCTTCCTCAAGGGTTACCCGGGCGTCTCGCTGGTCAGTGCGGACGGTACCTCGGGCAGCCAGATCGGCGCCGACGCGAAGCGCGACGCGGTGACGCCGTCGAAGCAGATCATCCTTGCCGCCGGGCAGGTCGCGCACGCCGTGCTCGGCGTGGCCGAAGCAGGTAATTTCCCCCAGTCGAAGTGCGACCCGGTAACGGCGCACTGGCTCAAGGTCTTTCCGCCCGACCAGACGGTGGCGGCGTACGCTCCATTTACCACCCAGACCTGCGCGTCGACGTCGGTGCCGACGATGCGCATCACCGCTATCAGCTCTGGAGCCTGAGACGAGACCTCAATTCGGCCGCCTGACCTGGCGGGCTCGGTGAACGAATCCGTCCCGCCAGGTACCAACCTGCGCCCGGGCGCGTTGGTCGCCGGCTACCGGCTTGAGGAGCGCATCGGCCGTGGCGGCATGGCCGTCGTGTTCAGGGCGGTCGACGAGCGGCTCGACCGCCCGGTCGCGCTCAAGATTCTCTCCCCCGGCATGACCGCGGACAACGCGTTCCGCGTCAGGTTCATCAACGAGTCACGCGCGGCGGCCGCGGTCGAGCATCCGCACATCATCCCCGTCTATGAGGCGGGCGAGGCCGGGGGGATGCTCTTCATCGCGATGCGCTACGTCAGGGGCGGTGACGCGCGGTCCTTGCTGCGGCGCATCGGGCCGCTTCCGGCCGATCGGGCCCTGGGCATCATCTCCCAGGTGGCCGCCGCGCTCGATGCCGCCCATCGGCGCGGCCTCGTGCACCGCGACGTCAAGCCGGGCAACATGCTGCTCGATGTCAGCAGGCACCTGGCCGGCGCCGGACCGGCCGATCACGTGTATCTCACCGATTTCGGCATCAGCAAGCAAGCGCAGTCGGCCGGCCTCACGGTCACCGGGCAGATCGTGGGCACACTCGACTACGCCGCCCCCGAGCAGATCGAGGGCCGCGAGGTGGACGGCAGGACGGACCTGTACTCGCTCGCATGCTCGGTGTTCGAATGGCTCGGCGGCACACCGCCGTTCCGGCGCAGTCAGGGCCCGGCGCTTATCTACGCGCACCTATCAACGGCGCCGCCTCCGCTCACCGCGAGCAGGCCGGACTTGCCGGCGGCCACCGACCGGGTGATCGCCAAGGCGATGGCCAAGACCGCTGCCGAGCGGTACGCGACCTGCTCTGAGTTCGCCGCCGACCTCGGCCGCGCGCTCAGGCTGATCGCGGGCCGGGTCGAGGCGGTCGGCCACGGGCTGCTGCCACCGGTCGCCAGCACGAAGGTGCACCAGAGGCCGAAGCCGCGGCCCGAGATTCCCGAGCCCGCGCAACAGGTTAAGCCGGTGCGACCGACGATGCCGCCAGGCGGGCTCGCCCGGCCACCGGGTACCGAACCACCGACGCGAAAGCGCGAGCCCTGACCCAGCCCTAACCCGAGTACCCGCGCTGGCGGGACCTGACTGGCACCGATAGGTTGCGGCCTATGGCTGACATCAACCCGAGGCTGCGGGCCGTCTTCGACATGTCGGTTTCCGAGGTACGCGAGTACAGCGGCAGGCACGAGTACGACGGCAAGATTCAGGACCTCTCCCCCGATGGCGTGGGTGCCGGCCTCCGCAGGCTGGCGGCGGCCGAAGCAGAGACTGATGGAGCCGGGCGGCTGGCTGATGAGCACGATGACGCGCATCTACGCGTGTTCACCGAATCTGTGCGGGTCGCCTACGCCGAGCTTGAGCAGCACAGGAGCAATCCGCTGTTCCACATCGGCAATATGGACCTGGCCTGCTACGACCGCGAATACGCCGCGCCGCAGGTGCGCGCGAGCGCCCGCGCCGAGCACCTGCGCGCCTGGCCGGATGCCGTGGACATGGCGATCTCGTCGCTCGATCGGGTTGCTGCCCCGGTCGCCACGGCGCTGAGCGGTGCCGTACGCGGACTCGCGGCCGGCCTCCCCGCTGACGGCGACGACCGGTCAAGGGCAGCCGCGCTCGCGGCGCACGCCAGGCTGGTCAGCCACATCGACCACGCGGCCGAGCACGGACATCACGACGTCGCGCTCGGGAGCGCAGCCCTGACCAGGCTGATGAGCAGCAGCGAAGGCATCGAGCTTGACCTTGGCCGACTTGCCGAGCGGGCCGACGCCGAGCGTGACCGGCTGGCTGGGCGGCTGTCGGAAAGCTGCGCGATGATCGACCAGAGCAGGCCAGCGATGGACGTCGCACGCGAACTGGTGCGCCAGCACCCAGACGCCGGCGGCGTGCTTGACGCGGCGAGGATCTGGACCGAGCGGGTCATCGACTTCACCAGGCAAGCGAACCTGGTCCCTTACCAGGATGGCGAGTGCCTGGTGGCGCTCGCGCCCGAGTCACGCCGCTGGGCGACGGCGATGATGGCATCGTCCGCCCCGGGCGAGCCAGAAGCGGCGTCGATGTACTACATCACCCCGCCCGACCCGAGCTGGCCAGAGCACGAGGCCCAAGAATGGCTCGAGATGTTCAGTGACACAACGCTGCCTGGGATTACCGTGCACGAGGTCGCGCCCGGTCACTTCTCGCACGGCCGGGCTCTCCTGCGGGCGCCGA
>Ga0134126_10003768_pt1 | contig 18984 bp, 14 predicted proteins | sample KB31752_FD_96881 | JGI IMG/M metagenome (GOLD analysis project Ga0134126, IMG submission 96881) | Terrestrial soil microbial communities with excess Nitrogen fertilizer from Kellogg Biological Station, Michigan, USA - KB3-175-2 | ecosystem: Environmental > Terrestrial > Soil > Unclassified ...
ATACCAGGAATTCTTTTTCTTCCGGGTCTTCGGCGGTATGATAGGGGAAGGTCGTGATCCATTCCGGTACTTTGCCGCTGACATTCTTTTGGTAGAAGCCCGGGCCCGTGATGCCATTGGGATGCCGGTTCAAACTTTGCGGGCGGTTATTGAGATAGGGGAGTATATAAGGCGCGATGCCGTAGTAGTAGTTGAGGAGATCGCGTTTGGTATACTTTTCTTTGGGCCAAAAGACCTTGCCGAGATGCGAGAAGCTCATTTCATGCCCGCTGACCTTTACCGTTTGTTCGTCCTCGCCCGCGGAAAGAAGCGCCGCGCGTTGTTTTTGCGCCACCGGTGCCGCGGCCGCATTGCGCGCGACCTTCCGCGGCGCGGCGCTCCGCGAAGTTTTCGCCGGCGCGGCTTTCGGAGCCGCGGATTTTGCGGTTGCCCGCGTGGCTGTTGCACGTGTCCCGGCGGCGGCGCGATTGCTTTGCCACTGCGCGGACCGGGGATTCTTCGCGATCTGCTCGAGCGTCTTCTTCGACACAACCGACTTATCCTGGTCGGTCACCGGCTTGTCCGTTGCATATTGATCCCGGTGCTTGATGAGTAGCCAGGAATTGTCGCCGCGTCCCTTGGTTTGCACCAACGCGAACTCGCCCTTGAGCTTTTTTCCATTGAGCCTGATCTTCAGCGAACCGGCATTCAGCTCTTTGAGTAAGACCTTATTCTGGGTTGCCTTGGTACCGGTAATGGTTTTCAATTCTTTGCCCTTGGGCCCTTTGACCTCTTCCATCGGCTCATAGGTGCCCGTGTCCCAGACCATCACCGTCCCCGCACCATAATTGCCCTCGGGGATGATGCCCTCGAAGTCCTTATAATCGAACGGGTGATCCTCGACCTGCATGGCCAGCCGCTTGTCGGCAGGGTTTAGCGACGGCCCCTTGGGGATCGCCCAGCTCTTGAGCACTCCCTCCATCTCCAGCCGAAAATCGTAGTGCAGATGCGACGCCGCGTGCTTTTGTACGACGAAGATCAACGATTTGCCCGCCGGCTTACCCCCTTTAGGTTCCGGCGTCTTGGTAAACGAGCGTTTTTCCTTGTATTCCTTAAGTGCCATAGACTCATTGCGGCAAAGCGAATGCCAACTCAACGGCTTATCTTTGTATGACCACTAAAAACGATGAAAATGGCAAAAAAGAAAACCACCGATCCAAATAAAGCCGCTCACGATGAGGCCGAAAAAGACATTCTGAATGACCCGGAGCTTAGCGACAGCGATCCTACCGACGATCTCGACGAGAGCGAGCTGGCGCAGCGAGATAACTCCGATGAGGACGCATTCGATGCGTTGGAGAAAAAACGCGCGGCTCCCGGTCATCCGGCAGCCCCGCACCATGCCGGAAAACCTCATTCCGGCAAAGGCAGCGAAAAATAAAACTCGGACCCCTTGCCCTCTTCGCTTTTCACGCCCATGTGGCCGCCATGTCGTTCCACGATCCGCTCGGCAATATACAATCCGATCCCCAAACCGCTCACGGCCCGCCCGGCGTCGGGTACCCGGTAATAGCGGTCAAAGATCATGTCCAGATGGTTGGCCGCAATGCCGATGCCACAGTCGATGACGCTTACGATCACCTGCCCCGCTTTCTTTTGAACGCTGACCTGTACAGGGCTGCCTTCAGCGGAATACTTTGCCGCATTCGTCAGTAAATTGATCAGCACCTGCTCGATCTTGCTACCGTCGCCTGTGATCACGATGTCTTCGTCAGGGAGGTTAGCCTCGAAAGGATGTGTTGGCTGGATTTGCCGCATCGTATCCAGGCTCTCTTTCACCAGCGGTAACAAAAAGCACGGCATCATGTGGTACTCGAGCTGACCCGACTGCATCCTGGTAACATCGAGCAGATCGCCGACGAGCCTGCCGAGCCTGTTTACCTGTCGCAAGGCCTTTTCAGTGAGTTCCCTTGCTATTCCCCCGGGAGTCCGGTGCTCCAGCAGCTGCAGATAGCCTTTGATCGTCGAGAGGGGCGTTCTCAATTCGTGCCCGGCGACGCCGATAAACTCATCCTTTTTCGCATTCAGTCGTTTGATCTCTTCATAGAGCCTGGCATTTTCTATTGCCACACCGGCCTGCGCCGCGATGCCCTCTACCAGCTTCTCATGTTCCGCCTTGAAGCGTGCGGGTTCGGAATGGCCGAAGAACAGACCACCGATGGTTGGGCCACCACTGGGTGACTTCACCGGTATGCCCATATAGCTCACCACCGGCAGATGTCCGGGGGGCATGCCAAAATGCGGAGGGTTCTTTCCATAACGCGGATCTTGCCGGATGTCATCGGAGCGCAGGATGCCGCTGTCGCGAAGGATGACCTCGAATATCCCGGAGCTTCGCGGCATCGGAAAGTCCTTGAAAACGTCTTTGCTGACACCGGAGATCGTATACAACTCGAGGTACCGCTGCTCCTCATCGACCATGTTGTAGAAAAAAGCGCCAAATTCCGCGCCGCTAAGCTGCGTCGTAATGTCGGTGACCTTTTGAAGCACGGATCGAAGATCCAGGTTTGCCGAAAGCAGGCGTCCGGCAGAAAGCAGGAGCTCCTGGATACGGGCATGGGTCCGCAGCTCTTCCTGGGCGCGAAGCCTTTCGGTGATATCCCTGGCGATCTTGGAGGCGCCGATGATCTGGCCGTTGCGTGCCCTGATGGGCGAGATCGTCAGCGAGATGGGGATCATCTCTCCGTTCTTTGTTACACGGATCGTATCGAAATGATTGACATCCAAACCGTTCCGGATGCGATTGATGATCATGTCCTCTTCGCTGAGCTTGTCCGGCGGGATCAGTATCGAGATATGTTTTCCGATGACCTCGCTTTCCTTGTAGCCAAACAACCGCTCGGCCGCGCGGTTCCAGCTAGTGATATATCCCTGCAGCGTCTTGCTGATGATGGCATCCTCGGATGAATCGACGATAGCGGCGAGCATGGCCTGCTTGTCCTCGATATCAAGGGCGTCGTTAGAAGTAGGAGCCTCTTCCATATATACGAATTTACACTAACGGAGATAAACCCGGCATTTTTCCAGCATTTTTAATGCGCCGGGAATAAGAATTGCAGCCTCCCCCACTTGTGAACCGACTATCCAGGTTTTTATGCCGCCTCTTGCTCTTTGTGATCATCCCGCTCCCGGCCCTCCATGTAATGGGCCAAACGACCTTCGACCCCGGCACGCGTCCGCCGGACAGTCTGCGTCAGCCAAAGAATCCCGGTGACTCTGTTCATCACACCGATACGACACGATTACACTATACCTATACCGGCACGGGCACCATCAACGATGCGAATTCGCTGCACTCCTACGTGTTGTCCAATGCCCTGAAACTCAGTGTGCTCAAGAAGAGTGCGGAAGCCAACTTTACCAATAATTGGATCTATGGCAGGCAAAACCGTGTCCTTACCAATAACGATCTCACCTCTACTCTCGACTTTGGGCTCTATAAGACCCTTCGGCATTTTTATTACTGGGGCATGGCCACCTACAACCATAGTGTACCGCTGATGATCAACCACCAGCTTCAAGCGGGGCTGGGGCCGGGTTACAACATCGTCGATAAAAAAAAGGCGCTCCTCACGGTGAGCGACGGCATCCTCTTCGAAGTCAACGATCTCTACGACAGCCTTTATGGCGCACCCGGCGGTAATGTCTTCCGGCGCGATCGGTACAATACCTTTCGGAATTCGGCGCACCTCATGTTCCATTGGTCGCCGGAAGATCATTATGCGCTGGACGGTTCCGCATTCTTGCAAAACAGCCTGGCCGATTCCCGGGACCAGATCTTAAGGCTCACCGCAAGCGGCGCGATAAAGCTTTACAAATGGATCAGCTTTTCGACCTCGGCTTCCTATAGCAAGTTCACCCGGACCCGGGGCCACAACACGCTCGTGACTTTTGGTTTGACCCTCACCAGGTAGTATATTTACCCTTTTTTAACTAGCATCAATACATGCCGTTTCTGGAAAAACAACTGATCGTTAAACGATCCACCCTAAAAGGCGCAGGCAAAGGCCTCTTCACGACGAAGGACATTCCCAAGGGTAAAAAGATAGTGGAATACAAAGGAAAGATCACTAAGTGGAAGGACGTCAACGACCACAACGGTCTGAACGGGTACATCTATTATGTCACCCGCAATCATGTGATCGATGCCTGGGAAACCAAGGATGCGCTGGCCCGCTATGCGAACGATGCAAAAGGCCTCGTCCGTACCCAAGGGTTCACCAACAACTGTACCTACCGCATCGAAGGACACCGCGTCTTTATCTTTGCCATGAAGAATATCCCCGCCGGCAGCGAACTCTTCGTCGGCTACGGGAAGGAATACTGGGATATCATCAAGGAGAACTGGGGTGTGAAGTAGCCGCCTGGCGTCGCTGGCCTGCCGCCGCCCCGCGCCCCCTATTTCCCCAGCAGGGCCTTGGCCCTCGCGACCACATTGGCCACGGTAAACCCGAACTCCCCTGCCAGATCCTTGGCCGGCGCCGACTCGCCGAACCGCGTCATCCCAAGCACATCCCCTTCGTCGGTGACATATTTGTGCCAACCCATGGGCGAAGCGGCCTCCACGGCTAGGCGTTTTTTCAAGCCCTTGGGGAAGACGCGTTGTTTGTAGCTGTCATCTTGTTTTTCGAAGATCTCCCACGAGGGCATGCTGACGACCCTCGCCGCGATGCCATTCTCTTTCAGTTTCTGCTGGGCTCCCAGGATCAACTCTACCTCCGATCCCGTGGCGATCAGGATGAGCTCGGGGGCACGATCCGGTTCGGATAGAATATAAGCTCCTTTAGTGAGATCGCCCACGGTCTTGTAGTTGCCCGTTTCGATGATCGAAATGTTCTGTCGGGTGAGGACCAGCACTACCGGCCCGCCTTTGTGTTCGATGGCGATCCTGCAGGCCTGCGCCGTCTCGTTGGCGTCGGCCGGCCGGATGAGCGTGAGATTGGGGATTGCCCGGAGATTGGCGAGTTGTTCCACCGGCTGGTGTGTCGTACCGTCTTCGCCGAGGAAGATGCTATCATGGGTATATATAAATATCGGCTTGATCTTCATGATGGCTGCCAGACGTATGGGCGGCCGCATATAGTCGGAGAAGATCAGGAAGGTGGCGCCATAAGGAATGAACCCTTTGGTGACGGCTATGCCATTGAGGATCGCGCCCATCGAATGCTCACGTACACCGAAATGGAAGTTACGGCCCCCAAAATCATCGGGCTCAAAAGATGCGTAATCTTTGAGATGCGTTTCCGTGCTGGGCGCGAGATCGGCTGCACCACCGAGCAATCCGGGCAGCGATTTGGCAACAGCATTCAACGTTTTACCCAACGCGACACGCGTAGAGAGCTTGCCCTCCTTTCCATCGCTTGGCCGGAAGACGGGGATCTTCTTCTCCCAACCTTGCGGCAACTTATCCTGTAAAGCCATCTCATATTCGGCGGCGAGATCGGGATATTCCTTTTTGTAGCGGGCGTACAGGTCATTCCATTCTTTTTCAAACCCGATGCCTTTTTCTCCGGCGGCGCGATAGAATTCCAGCACCTTACCCGGAACGACGAAACTTTGGTCCGGGTCGAAGCCAAAGAATTCTTTGACAAGCCTGACTTCGTCCGCACCTAGCGGGCTGCCGTGTGCACCGGCTGTATCGTGTTTGTTGGGACTGCCATAGGCGATATGGGTTCGGATCTTAATGAGACTTGGCCGGCTGGTCTCCTCGCGGGCTGCCTGAACGGCTCGACTTATAGCCCCTACATCATTACCGTCCTCCAGCACCTGGACATGCCAGCCATAGGCTTCGAACCTTTTAGCGACGTCCTCCCGGAAGGTGATATTGGTATCGCCCTCGATGCTGATGTGATTGTCGTCATAGAGATAGACGATATTACCCAAACCGAGATGACCGGCAAAGGAAGCCGCTTCGGAAGACACGCCTTCCATCATATCTCCGTCGCTGCAGATGGCGTAGATCGTGTAGTTGAAGATATCGTAACCGGGTTTATTGAAACGTGCCGCGAGACTCTTTTGCGCGATGGCCATGCCGATGCCGTTTGCGAATCCCTGGCCCAATGGTCCCGTGGTGACCTCGATCCCGGGTGTGAGGCCATATTCCGGATGACCGGGTGTCTTACTGTGCAGCTGCCGGAAATTTTCAAGATCCTTAAGCGTAAGATCATAACCGGTGAGATAGAGAAAACTATATTGAAGCATGCAGGCATGACCGGCGGAGAGGACAAAGCGGTCGCGGTTGGGCCAGGCTGGGTTTTTAGGATTATAGCGCATGTGTTTTGTCCAAAGGACGAATCCCATCGGCGCGGTGGCCATGGGTGTTCCGGGATGACCCGAGTTGGCTTTCTGAACCGCATCGGCCGAGAGTACTCTCACGGTATCGATACTCAATGTCTGGATGTCTGTTGCAGTTGCGGTGGGCATAAGAATTGATTTTTTCAACGGATAAACCACAATTTCTATGCCTGTACCCCAGATCATCATCGATACTATCCGTAGCCAGGGTCCTCTTTCTTTTCGCGATTTTATGGAAATGGCGCTTTATTACCCCGAAGAGGGGTATTACGCCTCCGCTTGCAACAAGCTCGGAATGGACGGGGATTTTTATACCAGTCCCTATCTCACCCGCCTATTTGGCGATATGCTTGCGGGCCAACTGGAAGAGATGTGGCGCAATATGGGTTGCGGGCCCTTTACCATCGTGGAATACGGCGCCGGGACGGGTTTGCTGTGTCGTGACATCCTCGTCCGGTTGCGGGACCACCGGGAGATGTTTCAGGTATTGCAATATGTGATCATCGAGAAAAGCGGCCCCATGCGGCAACGCGAGCGCGAGTTGTTGGCCGCCGAAGGGCTTTTGCACAAGCTGCGCTGGGAAATTTCGATCGATGCGGTGGCGCCGGTTCAGGGCTGCATCCTGTCCAATGAACTGGTGGATAATTTTGCCGTGCACCAGGTGGTGATGGAAGACGAGCTCATGGAGGTGTTTGTGGGCTATGAGAACCAAGGATTCGTCGAACGGCTTCGGCCGGCGACCACCGACCTGAAGAACTACCTGAGCGAATTGCAGGTCACCCTGCCCCGCGGCTTCCGCGCCGAGATCAATCTCGAGGCGACGCGCTGGATAAAAGAGGTTTCCGCCGCCCTCGGCCATGGTTTCGTGATCACTATCGATTATGGGAATTCTTCCTCCGGCCTCTACACCCGCAGCGAAGGCACGCTCACCTGTTATCATCGTCATCAGGTCAATCATAGCCCTTATGAAGCGGTCGGCGAACAGGATATCACGAGCGATGTGAACTTTTCAGCCCTCGATCACTGGGGCCGCCAGGGCGGCCTCGAACATTGCGGCTTCACCAGCCAGACGCGCTTTCTGCAAGGTCTCGGCCTCAACCGCCGCCTGCAGCAGCTCGAGCGTGAGGCCGCAGAAGCCGATGCCGCCGCCGATCTCGCGCGCCAGATCGATCTGCGCAAGCTCTACACCCTGCTGATCGGCATGGGCAACAAGTTCAAGGTCCTCATACAGCGCAAAGGGCTTGGCCGGCAGTTCCTCTCCGGCCTGCAATTCGCGCAAGTGCTTGCGTGACAGCCATCTCCCCCGGGCCCGCTTTTTGCACATCCGCTAATAAAGCCCCCAGTGAGTTATCAACCCATCGAGAATTACGGCATCATCGGCGACCTCCACACGATCGCCCTTGCCGGCCTCAACGGCTCCATCGATTTCATGTGTTTCCCCAATTTCGACTCGCCAAGCATCTTCGCAAGGCTCCTCGACGACAAAAAAGGCGGCTACTATTGCATCGTACCCGAGTTTTCGGAGGTAAAGAACAAACAGATGTATATGCCGGACACGAACGTGTTGATGACTCGTTTCCTGTCGTCCGATGGGGTAGGGGAGATCACCGACTTCATGCCCGTGGGACACACGGAAGAAAAGAAACTCATCCGCCGCGTGACCACGATCCGCGGCGAGGTGCTATATAAGCTCTACTGCCAGCCTCGCTTCGACTACGGCCGGAAAAGCCACACCGCAGAACAGACAAGCGAAAAGGAGATCCTCTTCCGCTCGGACGGCCTGACCTTAAGATTAAAAGCCGGCGTTCCCCTGCAGATAAAAGACAACGACGTATACGCCGAATTCACCCTCAAAGCCACCGAGGCGACCGAGTTCGTGCTCGAGATCGCCGACAACAAAACATCCAAAGGCGACGATGTCAGCGATATGGTCACGCAAAGCCTTTACCGTACCGTGAATTTCTGGAAGGAGTGGATCGCCCGGAGCACCTACCGGGGCCGCTGGCGCGATGTGGTGAACCGGAGCTGCCTGGTGCTGAAACTGCTCTCGTCGAGCCGCTATGGTTCCATCGTCGCCGCCCCCACCTTTAGCCTTCCGGAGACCATTGGCGGAAAACGCAATTGGGACTATCGCTATACCTGGATCAGGGATGCCTCCTTCACCGTGTATTCCTTGATCAGGCTCGGCTATTCCCGTGAGGCCGGCCGGTTTATGAACTGGGTCGAGCAGATGTGCCGTGACATCAAGGGGCAAGAACGCCTCGGCATCATGTATTCCATCGACGGCAACCGTCAGTTGAAGGAATATACGCTCGAAAATTTCGAGGGCTATAAAGGCAGCGCCCCCGTGCGGGTGGGCAACGATGCGTATGGCCAGCTCCAGCTGGATATCTATGGCGAATTGATGGATTCCGTATATTTATACAACAAGTACGGCGAACCCATTTCATACGATTTCTGGAAAGACCTCGAGCAGCAGATCGAATGGCTGGCGAACAATTGGGATCAGCCCGATGACGGGATCTGGGAAGTACGCGGGGGACGGCGAAAATTCCTATTCTCCCGTTTGGCGTCCTGGGTTGCACTCGACCGTGCCATGAAGATCGCGAACGTGCGAAGCTTTCCGCGCAACGGTAACTGGCGGGAACAAAGGGATAAGATCTATACGAGCATCTTCACGGATTTTTGGAACGACAAAAAAAAGGCCTTTGTCCAGTACCCCGGAGCGGAAACCACCGATGCCTCGAGCCTGCTGATGCCCTTGTTCCGGTTCATCAGCCCTAAAGACCCGCGCTGGCTGTCGACCCTCAAATGCATCGAAGACGAGCTGGTCACCGATTCGCTCGTCTATCGCTACAAACCGGGACTGGCGGCGCCGGATGGATTCGTGTCGAAGGAAGGGACCTTTTCCATGTGCACCTTTTGGTATGTGGAATGTCTTTCCCGTGCGGGACAACTCGACAAGGCGCGGTTCGTATTCGAGAAAATGCTGGGCTATGCCAACCACCTGGGCCTGTATTCGGAACAGCTTGGCTTCAAAGGCGAACACCTGGGCAATTTCCCGCAGGCGTTCACGCATCTCGGCCTGATCAGTGCCGCATTGAATCTCGACGAGCAATACAACGACAACCAAAACAAGAATAACAACCTCGATAAGATCTAAATGGCATCCACAACCAAACCTGCATCGCCCTCGTTTCCGTCAAAACCCGCCAAAAAGCAGCGTTCGAAACTCCGGCGCTTCCTAAAGACGCTCGGCCCGGGTCTCATCACCGGCGCCAGTGACGACGATCCTTCCGGCATCGTAACCTATACGCAGGCCGGCTCGCAATTCGGTCTCGCTACGCTCTGGACCGCGCTGATCACTTTCCCCCTGATGGCTGCTATCCAGGGGATGTGCGCCCGGATAGGTCTCGTGACCTGCCAGGGCCTCACCGGAACGCTGCGCACCTATTACCCCCGATGGCTTTTGTATGGCGTGATCGTCTTCACGTTTCCGGCGGTGGTCATGAACATTGGCGCCGATATCCAGGGTATGGGCGCCGTAGCCCACCTGCTGGTACCGGGCATACCCGCGTTCCTATTCTGCATTTTCTTCACCGGGGTGCTGATCTTCGTCATTATTCGCTATCCCTATCAAAAGATGGCTGCCTTTCTTAAATGGCTATGTCTGGGATTGTTGCTCTATCTCATCGTGCCCTTTCTGGTGCACCAGGATTGGAAGCTGGTGTTCCACCGGACCTTCATCCCGGAAGTGCATTTAAACAAAGATTTCCTGAGCATTTTGGTCGCGCTCCTGGGAACGACGATTTCACCTTATCTCTTTTTTTGGCAGGCGACCATGGAAGCGGAAGACCAGCAACACCAAACGGGAAGGAAAAAGATCTTCGTAAACAAAAGAATGCTGGACGAAATGCGCGGTGATGTAAACACCGGGATGTTCTTCTCCAACCTGGTGATGTTCTTCGTGATCCTCACAGCGGGGAGCGTGCTGTTTGCCGCAAACATCCGGCAGATCGATACGGTGGAACAGGCAGCCAAGGCCCTGAAGCCGCTCACCGGTAATCTCAGTTATGCGCTTTTCACCATCGGCGTCATCGGAACTGGTTTCCTGGCGATCCCCGTGCTGGCGGGAAGTGTGTCGTATATGCTGGCGGAGACGATGCAGTTTTCGATGGGGCTGGATAAAAAATTCAATGAAGCGCGACGATTCTATGGAGTGATCATCGTAAGCCTGATCGCCGGATTGTGTATGCAGCTCTTCGGCCTCTCGGCAGTGAAGGCGCTGATCTATACGGCGATATTATATGGGCTCACCTCGCCGGTGCTCATCGCGATGATCCTGCATATCGGCAACAACAAAAAGATCATGGGCGAGCATACCAATACCCGCCTGAGTAATATCTTAGGTTTTGTCACCCTTATTTTGATGACCGCTGCCGCCGTGGGCTTGATTTGGTTTGAGGTTTAGTCCCGTCTCTGCGTTTGCCGCTCTGCGCGCGTGCCGGGCTCTTTGATTTCGGCGCCGCATTCTTCTCATGATCCTGTCGAAGTATTTCCTTTGCACGCTCCAGGATCTTTTTCTGCGATTCCGGCAGGTTCTTGCCCGCCCGGTTGATATAAAAGGTCAGCATCGACATGGCGCTGCGATACGAGTCGCTTTTCTTCCGCGTGCTTTTGTCGGCCGAATGCTCGAGCGAGTGGGCAACCTTACCGGCATTGCGTTGCTTGAATACGTCCTTGTCCAGATCCAGCGCGTTGCTGTGTTTGGTGACGTCAGCAGACCATTTTTTCTTTGTTGGCATAAAAATACGTTTAAAAAGTCCTGCGGACGGAACAGTCCGCAGGACCTGGCAGTTACAACATCGCAGGACTTCCTTCTTCGTCCTCGTTCTCCCCCTCGCTCTCTTCCTCACCTTCTTCGCCCATCTCCTCCTCCTCTTCGCTTTCTTCGCCGCCCTGGCTCGAATAGATCATGGTGGCATTCCAGGAGTATTCGTCGCCTTCATTCTCGGCCTGGAGATTGATGTCGTTTTCCGCAATCTCCGTGAGCAGGGCATCCGTGTCTTCCTCTTCCATCAGGGTCTTGTCGAGCAGGTCCGCGGCCTCATGCAGCTGCATGGTGATAGCCAGCTGTACCAGCCCGCCATAGGAGGCGATCTCGTAGTGCTCCACCTTTTGGGCGGCGATGATGAGCGCCGCGTCCCGGGTGAGCGAGCCGTCTTCGGTCTCGTCGATGATCTGCTCTACCTCGCGGGCGATGCCTTCGATGGCTTCGCATTTTTTGGCTTCCGCCTTCTGGCCTACCGATTCGAAGACCCTTTCGAGGCGCCGGATATGCCGCCGCGTCTGATGGAGGTGGTCGTCAAAGGCTTCCGAAAGCTCGTCCGTTGTAGCGGCCTCGATCATCCTGGGCAATGCCTGGGTGATCTTGTGCTCGGCATAGTAAATGTCCTGTAGCTGATCGATGAAGAATTTTTCCAGGTATCTCAGGCTCTGGGAGTGTCCGTCCTGTGCTCCCGGGGTGGTCTTCGGCGCCCTCGTTCGGTTACGGTTCGCAGAGGGAGATGAGCTGTTGCCGCGCATGTTGCCGCGTTTGTCGGAATCGCTCATGTGAGTCCCACGGCCGCTATCTGCAGACGAGCCGCGGGTCCCGGAATTGGAGCTCCGGGTGGAACCGCCGGAGTTGCCGTTGCCCCGGCCCGAGCTGGAAGTACTGCGACCGGAGGATCCCTGGCTTCTGCCGGGGCTGGAACTTTTGCCGCCGGTGCGATGCTGAGCGCCGCCACGGGAAGATGCAGACTTGCTGGCAGCGGATTTCTTTTTACCACGCGTTGAAGTTGTGGATGATTGTCTCATGATCTCAAATTTTTTAAAGCTCAATTTGTTAAATGGCTATTGGAGAACTTACCTCGAGCCCCGGCTGCTGCCGGAGTGGCTGCGGCTGCCGTAACCGGAACGTCCGCTGCGGCTGGTGAACTGGCCGCGTGAATTGCGTTGCTGGCCGGAATGCGAACCGCCGCGGCTGGAATGGCTCTGCGTACCGCTCCGGCTGGAGGAACGGCTCTGCGTGCCACGGTGGGATGAGCCACGGTTGGATGAGCCCCGGTGAGACGAACCGCCCGAACGGCCCTCGTATTCCGAGGAACGTCTACCGTATTCGTACGAAGACCGGCGACCCCGCCCACCTTCATCATGACCATGCGCGCCTCTTTTTTCGTGATAAGCGCGCCCACCTTCGCTGGCGATCCGCCGCTGCGTATCCCGGTCCATGGCGGCGAAACCCCTGCGACCGGAAGATTGACGTCCGCGGTTGCTTCCACTACGACCGTACTCTTCACGGTCATAGCCGCCACGGTTATCCTGCGAACGCCGGCCCTCGCTGTAACGTCTACCGTAGTCCTCCTCTTCCTCATAGCGGGAATAAGGCTGCTGGTAATCGTCTTCGTCCTCCTCGTCGTAACCTTCGTCATAATCGTCATAATCTTCTTCGCCTTCGTACTGATCATAACGGGATTGGGGTTCATCGTAGTCGTCATAGTCCTCCTCTTCTTCCTGGCGGCCATAACCACGATCCTCGTCATAATCGGACTGCTGACTGCGGCCTCCATGTGAATGCTGGCCGCCGCGACGGGCGTTTTGACGACGTTCTTCCGGATCCATTGACGCGAAACCGCGTCTGCCTGAATTTCTCGTACTCATACCTGTAAATTTTGGGTGAAAAAATAAAGTCGTTTTGCGAAACGCTTAGACAACTCCCCGCCGAAAAAACTATGCCATCGGGCAGCAGACAAAACGTTAAAAACCTGCGTGGGAGCAGGGTATGCTATTTGTAACGTCTATAGAGAAAGCAACTTTTATGGAAATGACAACAACTCCCGACACCATGACCACATCCTCCGAGGCGCTCGAGCGTCTTCGCCAAAAGAACATGGCCAATGAATTTCGCTGGACCGCCAAGGGATTTGCTGCGCCAAACGGCAAAACCTATCGTCCGGATGAACTCGAGATCGTCAGGACCATGCGCTTCGAAGGCATGAGCAACCCCGATGACACAGAGATACTCTATATCATTAAAGCCCAGGACGGACTCATTGGCTATAGCCTCGACGCCTACGGAGCCTACAGCAGCCATGACAACGAAGTAGGTTACGACAATTTCATCCGCCAAATACCCGAGGCCGGGCACAAAGAACAATTACTTTTCACGCTTTGAGGAATTATATCCACAGCATATGACTATTTACCCGGGCAATCCTTATCCACTCGGCAGCTTCTGGGACGGGAAAGGTGTCAACTTCGCCCTCTATTCACACAACGCCACCGGCGTCGAACTTTGCCTGTTCGATGAAGCGAAAGGAGCCGCCGAATCTACGAGGATCAAATTCACCGAACGCAGACACGATGTCTGGCATGGCTATGTCCCTGACCTGAAACCCGGCCAGCTTTATGGCTATAGGGTCTATGGCCCTTATGAGCCGGGGAACGGGCATCGTTTCAATCCCGCCAAAGTGTTGCTGGACCCCTATGCCAAGGCTATATGCAGCATCGGGGAATGGGACGACGCCCTCTTTGGTTACGTGATCGGCAAAGATGATCTCACACCCGACGACCGGGACAATGCCGCCGTCGCACCGAAATCCGCAGTGATCGATCACCATTTCGACTGGGGCGACGATAAGCCGCCAAAGGTCGCCTACTACAATACCATTATCTACGAAACGCATGTGAAAGGATTTACGAAAAGGTTTCCCGATATCCCCGAAAACATCCGCGGCACATTTGCCGCCATGGCACACCCAAAGGTGATCGAATACCTCCAAAACCTGGGCATCACGGCCGTCGAGCTGATGCCCGTTCACCAAAGCATAAGTGACCGGCACCTGGTCGATAAGGGCCTTACCAATTATTGGGGGTACAATACCATTGGCTTCTTTGCGCCGGGTCTGCGCTTCTACAGCGGGGAAGATATCGGCGGACAGGTGCGCGAGTTCAAGACCCTGGTGAAAGAGCTGCACAAGGCCGGCATCGAAGTCTTTCTCGACGTTGTCTACAACCATACCGCGGAAGGCAACGAGATGGGGCCGACCCTGGCCTATAAAGGCATCGACAACAGCGAATACTACCGGCTCGCCGAGGACAAACGCTATTATTTCGACTATACCGGCACCGGCAATACCCTCAACGCCCGTCTCCCCAACGTTTTGATGATGATCATGGATAGCCTCCGTTATTGGGTTATGGAGATGCACGTCGATGGCTTCCGCTTCGATCTTGCCGCTGCCCTGGCGCGGGAACTCCACGATGTGAACCGGCTAAGCGCATTTTTCAACATTATTTACCAAGATCCGATACTCTCGCAGGTAAAGATGATCGCCGAACCCTGGGACGTGGGAGAAGGCGGCTACCAGGTGGGGCAATTTCCCCCGGGCTGGGCGGAATGGAACGGAAAATACCGCGACTGCATGCGGGATTTCTGGCGCAGCGCCGACAACCGGCTCGCCGAATTCGCCGAAAGATTCACCGGCAGCTCCGACCTCTATAAAAGCGATAACCGTTTTCCTACCGCCAGCATCAATTTCATCACCGCCCACGATGGGTTTACGCTCGATGACCTGGTCTCTTATAACGACCGGCACAACGAGGCTAACAAGGAGGACAACAAGGACGGCAGCGAACAAAACCATTCCTGGAACTGCGGCGCCGAAGGGCCCACGGACGACAGGGAGATTATCGCGTTACGCAACCGGCAAAAACGAAATTTCTTCGCGACGCTGCTGCTTTCGCAAGGCGTTCCGATGATCCTTGCGGGCGATGAACAAAGCCATACACAAGGCGGCAACAACAACGCCTATTGCCAGGACAGCGAGATCTCCTGGCTGGATTGGGAACACGCGGACCAGGACCTCCTCAAGTTCGTGAGCGACCTGGTTAAGTTCCGGCGGTCACATCCCGCCTTCTCGCGAAAGAACTGGTTTAAGGGAAAACCCGTAAAAAGGCGCGGCCTCACGGATATCGCCTGGTTCAGGCCCGATGCCAGCGAGATGGAGGAGGACGATTGGACCAATGGCTTTGCCAAGTCTTTAGGTATCTTTTTATATGGCGACGGCCTGCGTGCGGTCGACCAGGACAACAAGCCGCTGGTCGACGACAGTTTCTATCTGATCTTCAACGCGCATTTTGAAACCATCGATTTCAAGCTGCCGCCGGAGAATTATGCAAAAAAATGGACCAAGGTGCTCGATACGTCGAATGGGATGCCGGCGGACCAGCGGGAATATAAGCCGGGAGAAACTGTCAAGGCCGGGCAGCGCTCCTTTATTCTGCTACAGGCGCCGGTGATCCCGGTGAAGGATTGAGCTCGTAGACGGCTACCCTCTGCGGCAGAAGACGAACCACCCCGCCGGCCGGGACGTCGGGACCTGCATCCGAGCCCAGCAGCTGCCGCCAGACTCCGTCCTTCACAGCCGCATAACCGAGCGACACAGGCAGCGTTTCGCTATGCGAAAAATTGTACAGACACACGAGATGCCGCCCGCCATCCGCCGAATAACGATACACCGAAAGCCCGGCAGGCCCCAGCACATCGGCGCGGAGAAAGCGCTTCGACAGATCGGCCAAAAGGGGATGGGTACGCCGTAACTTAATGAGATCCCGATGCCAGTCAAGCAACGCAGCATGGTCGGCGAGAATGCGTTTTTCCCAATGCAGTTTAGACCGTTCAAAAAGCTCGGGGTCTTGCGGATCGGGGACCTCGCCTTCGAACCCAAAGGCCGCAAACTGCTGCCGCCGTCCCTCGACCTGCCCCTTGCTGGTTACCGGCTCCTGGTAGTCCGTGAAGAAAAAGAACGGCGTATCCTCGCCATATTCTTCTCCCATGAATAGCATGGGAATATAAGGTGACAACAACACCACCGCCGCCGCCAGCCTGAGCGTATCCATGCCCACGAGCGAAGGCAGACGTTCGCCACCCGGCCTGTTACCCGGCAGATCGTGGTTTTGATTGAAGACGATGAACTTCTCGCCTGAGATACCGGCAGCCGAAGCGCCATGACGCCGATGACGAAACCCGAGATACTCGCCTGTATGTACGAACCCTTGCGCGTAGGCCTTGGCCAGCTGTTCGATCCCGCCGAAATCCTTGTAGTTCTTCCAGCCTTCAGGATGGAGCAGAACGTACAGGCTATGATGGAAATCATCCATCCACTGGGCGTCGAAGCCACGGCCACCGGATGACACAGGCTGCACGACGCGCGGATCGTTGGTGTCGCTCTCGGCGGCAAGATAGCACCTGCGGCCGGAGCGTTTCCAGAATTCGCTGACGGCGCTGTGCAGGTCATCCCAGATCGAAACGGCATTGCGGTCGTAGATCTCGTGAATGGCGTCCAGCCGGAGCCCGTCGATATGAAAATGTTCCGCCCAATAGACCGCATTGCCGGCAATAAAGGCCCGGACGCCATCCGACCAGGCGCCGTCATAGTTGATGGCCTTGCCCCAGGGTGTGTGATACTGATCGGTAAAATAGGGGCCAAACGATTCAAGACAATTCCCTTCGGTACCGAGATGATTGTAGACGACGTCCAGGAAAACGGCGATGCCGAGACTATGGGCCGCGTCGACGAGGCGTTTGAGCCCGGTGGGGCCGCCATACACCTCCTGGACCGCGTAGAGAAAGGTCCCGTCATATCCCCAGTTGCGTTCGCCGCTGCAGGCCGCCACCGGCATGAGTTCAAGTGCGTTGATACCCAGCGAGGCCAGTTCACCAAGACGCGGGATGATGGCGTCGAAGGTGCCCTCCGGCGTGAAAGTGCCTACATGCAGCTCATAAAAGATCAACTGCGCGAAGGGTGGCGCATGCCAGGAGTCGTCGTTCCACAAAAAGAGACGATGATCCACCACCGCGGAAGATTCATATACACCATCCGGCTGCAAGGCCGAAGCGGGGTCAGGGTAGAAGACATCGTCAATAAGATAGTGATAGCGCGTCCCGTCACCCGCGCCGGCAACATCGGCAAAGAAATAGCCCCCGGCCTCTTTTTGCATAGCGATGGTGCGGCCGGGCAGCCCGTCGCCCCGATCCGCTTCAGGGGCGGGATGGTCGTACACCCGCAGACCTACCTCCTGCCGCTCCGGCGCCCAAACGCGGAACCGGCATCCGCCTTTATAGCATTCAGTGTATTTCATTATTTCGAAGTAGACGATACGGATTCCCAATGATCCAATTTTACGACCATTCCCTCGTCACCAAAGAGCTCGATCTTGTCCTTCACCGAGACCTGCTCCTGTTCCGGCAGCGTGTCGATGACGATCGCACCCGTGAAAAGTATCGGCGGGGTGAAATAGCAGGGACGATGAGTGAGGTTGAGGACGATTAAAAACGCAGGCTGCCCTTCGGCCTGGCGGATATAAGCGATCATCTGGTGATCTGAATAAACGGGGCGATAAGCGCCGGTGCACAAGGACTGCTCCTGCTGTCGCAACGTGATGAGCTTTTTGAAGAGCACCAGCGGCGAGTGATTGTCGCCCCGCTGCGCCTGGACATTGCGCCGGACATAGCTGCGGTCGATGCGCAGCCACGGCTCGCCCTTCGTGAAACCCGCGTTCGTGCTGTCGTCCCACTGCATGGGCGTACGTTCCGGATCGCGGCTTAGATTTTTGCCGGGCATATTGATTCCTTGCGGGTCGCGTACCTCTTCCGGCGGGATGGGCACATCACGCATGCCGATCTCATCGCCATAATAAATGGTCGGCGTGCCGCGCAGCGTCAGCAGAAGCATCGCCGCGATCCCCGCCTGGCCTTGGCCGACCCTGCTGGTGATACGCGGCTGGTCGTGATTGCCGATCACCCAGTTAGGCCAGTCGCCGGTGGGCAGCGCACCTTCATATTCGTCGATACCTGCGGCGATCAGCCGCGAGTCCCAGGGAAGGCTGATGAGCATGAAATTAAAAGGTAAATGTGCTTCCTTCTGATGAGTTCCGTAATAGGCGACAAGTTTGTGGACGGGCAGATAGATCTCGGCGATCATCAACCGCTCGTCATATTGATCCAACACCTGGCGCATCCGGGCGACGATGTCGTGCATCTCGGGCTGGTCCGTACTGTATACCGGCAATAGCTGTTCGTAGGTGGCCATGTAGTCTTTATATTCGGGATTCCTCGGGTTGTCCCGCCATTGCGCGTCTTTGACCATATGCCACATCGCATCGACGCGAAACCCGTCGACGCCCTTGTCCAGCCAGAAACGCATGATGTCGTGCATGGCTTTTTCGACCTCCGGGTTTCGCCAGTTGAGATCGGGTTGCTTCACCAGAAACGCATGGTAATAATATTGCTTCGTCTTTTCGTCCCATTCCCAGGCGGACCCGCCAAAGACACTAAGCCAGTTATTCGGCGGACTCCCGTCCGGTTTGGCGTCCTTCCAGATATACCAATCTCGCTTGGGATTGTCGCGGGAAGAACGCGATTCGAGGAACCAGGGATGCTCATCCGAACTGTGATTGGGTACGAGATCGAGGATGAGTTTCATGCCGGCTTTGTGCACTTCCTGCAACAGCTCGTCGAAATCCGCCATATTCCCGAAGACCGGCCAGATGCCGGTGTAGTCCGAGATATCATAACCAAAATCCGCCATGGGTGACGGATAGATAGGC
>Ga0134126_10003769_pt1 | contig 18980 bp, 10 predicted proteins | sample KB31752_FD_96881 | JGI IMG/M metagenome (GOLD analysis project Ga0134126, IMG submission 96881) | Terrestrial soil microbial communities with excess Nitrogen fertilizer from Kellogg Biological Station, Michigan, USA - KB3-175-2 | ecosystem: Environmental > Terrestrial > Soil > Unclassified ...
CGTCCCGAATATTACTACACGGACTGGATTCACGCGAATGCGCGGTACGGCGAATTCGTGCTCAAGCAAATCGACGCGTCGAGGGCGCAGATTTAAGGACAGCGACGACCATGCCTCGTCACGCCTACTCCGACCTGCCAGGCTACTGCTTCTGGCGCGAGTCCGTCGCCGAACCGGCGGCGAGTGAAGTCGATCCGGTCGTCGCGGCCAAGTTCAAGATTTCAACAAGCGATCGGGTAGCGACGGCGGGAAGTTGCTTTGCGCAACACATCTCGCGTCGCCTGGACGCCGCCGGGTTTTGCTATCTGGTGACGGAGACCGCGCATCCCGCGTTCAACGCGCGCTGTTACCGGGATTTCAACTATGGCGTCTACTCGGCGCGATACGGCAACGTCTACACGGCCCGGCAATTGCGCCAACTGATCGAGCGCGCCTACGGGCAGTTCGCGCCCGTCGAGGATATTTGGAGCGGGGAGGGCGTGCGCGTCATCGACCCCTACCGGCCGCTCATCCAGCCGCGAGGATTCGCCTGCGCCGCCGAACTCGCAGCGGATCGGACGCAGCATTTCGCCGCCGTGCGTCGCGCCATCGAGCAGATGGACGTGTTCGTGTTCACCCTCGGGCTCACGGAAGCCTGGGTCTCGTCGCGCGACGGCGCCGTGTTTCCGCTATGCCCCGGCGTCGCCGGCGGAGAGTTCGATCGCGCGCTGTGCGAATTCCGCAATTTCGAAGTGGCCGAGGTCACGGACGATCTGGCGTGGGCGATCGAGTTCATCGCCGCCAGGAATCCGGGCGCGAAGGTGGTCTTGACGGTGTCGCCGGTTCCGCTCGCGGCGACAGCGGAAAACCGCAGCGTGCTCGCCTCCACGGCCTATTCGAAATCCGTGCTGCGCGTCGCGGCGGAGCAGATCTCGCGGCGCTACGGCCACGTCGCCTATTTCCCGTCTTACGAGATCATCACCGGCGCCTATGCGCGCGGCGGCTATTTCGCCGCCGATCTTCGCACGGTGACCGAAGCGGGCGTCGATCACGTCATGCGGTTGTTCATGAAGCACTACGCCTCGGGTATCGCCGACGCCTCGCCGCAGGCTGGCGAGAAGGACTTGGCCGGCGAGGAGTCGCGGCGATTGGCGAACGATATGGAAGCCGCCACGCGTATCGTTTGCGAAGAGGAGATGCTGGGCAAACGCTAGCCGGCCGCCGCCGACAAAAAAGGGCGGCCCGAAGGCCGCCCTTTCAGCTTCGAGCCGTCAGGCTCAGAAGTCCATGCCGCCCATGCCGCCGCCGCCGGGCATCGGGGCCGGGGACTTATCCTTCGGCACTTCGGCGATCATCGCTTCCGTCGTCACCAGCAAGCCGGCAACGGAGGCCGCATCCTGCAACGCCGTGCGCACGACCTTGGCCGGATCGACGATGCCCGCCGTAATCATGTCGACGTATTCATCGGTCTGAGCGTTGAAGCCGTAGGTCTGCGAGGCGTTCTCGGAGATCTTGCCGACCACGATCGAGCCTTCGCCACCGGCGTTGATAACGATCTGACGGATCGGCGACTCAAGCGCCTTGAGGACGATGTTGATGCCGGTCTGCTCGTCGGTGTTGTCGCCCTTCAGCTTGGCGACCGCTCCCTTGGCGCGCAGCAGCGCGACGCCGCCGCCGGGAACGATGCCCTCTTCGACCGCCGCGCGGGTGGCGTTGAGCGCGTCGTCAACGCGGTCCTTCTTCTCCTTGACCTCGATCTCGGTCGCGCCGCCGACGCGGATTACCGCAACGCCGCCGGCGAGCTTGGCCAGACGCTCCTGGAGCTTCTCACGGTCGTAGTCCGAGGTGGTCTCCTCGATCTGCGCCTTGATCTGCGCCACGCGGCCCTGGATGTCCTCCTTGGCGCCGCCGCCGTTGATGATCGTGGTGTTCTCCTTCTCGATGCGGATGCGCTTGGCCTTGCCGAGCATCTGCAATGTGACGTTTTCGAGCTTGATGCCGAGGTCTTCGGCGATCATCTGGCCGCCGGTGAGGATGGCGATGTCTTCGAGCATCGCCTTGCGACGATCGCCGAAGCCCGGCGCCTTGACAGCCGCCACTTTCAGGCCGCCGCGCAGCTTGTTGACGACGAGAGTGGCGAGCGCTTCGCCTTCAATGTCCTCGGCGATGATGACGAGCGGCTTGCCGCTCTGCACCACGGCCTCAAGCACCGGAAGCATCGGCTGCAACGAGGATAGCTTCTTCTCGTGGATGAGAATGAAGGCTTCCTCAAGCTCGGCGACCATCTTCTCGGCGTTGGTGATGAAATAGGGCGAGAGATAGCCACGGTCGAACTGCATGCCCTCGACGACGTCGAGCTCGGTCTCCAGGCTCTTGGCCTCTTCAACCGTGATGACGCCCTCGTTGCCGACCTTCTGCATCGCTTCCGCGATCATCTTGCCGATCGAAACATCGCCGTTCGAGGAGATTGTGCCGACCTGCGCGATCTCGGCGGAATCCTTGATCTTCTTGGAGCGGGCGGCGATGTCCTTGACCGCCGCTTCGACCGCCTTGTCGATGCCGCGCTTGACGTCCATCGGGTTCATGCCGGCGGCCACCGCCTTGTGGCCTTCCTTGACGATGGCGTGGGCGAGCACGGTGGCGGTGGTGGTGCCGTCGCCGGCGTTGTCATTGGTCTTGGAGGCGACTTCGCGCACCATCTGCGCGCCCATGTTCTCGAATTTGTCTTCGAGTTCGATCTCCTTGGCGACGGTGACGCCGTCCTTGGTGATGCGGGGAGCGCCGAACGACTTGTCGAGGATGACGTTGCGGCCCTTCGGGCCGAGCGTCACGCGCACGGCGTTGGCGAGAATGTCGACGCCGCGCAGCATGCGGTCGCGCGCGTCCTGGGAAAATCGTACGTCTTTGGCGGCCATGTTTCAGTTCCTGCCTATTGGATGATGGGAAAGGGTTGCGGCTAAAGACTCAGCCGACGACGCCCATGATGTCGGACTCTTTCATGATTAGCAGATCGGTTCCGTCGATCTTGACCTCGGTGCCGGACCACTTGCCGAACAGCACGCGGTCGCCGGCCTTCAGGTCGAGGGGGACGAGCTTGCCGCTCTCGTCGCGCGCGCCGGGACCGACGGCAACGACTTCGCCCTCTTGCGGCTTCTCCTTGGCGGTGTCGGGGATGATGATGCCTCCCTTGGTCTTCTCTTCGCCTTCAATGCGCTTGATGACGACACGATCATGCAGAGGTCGGAATTTCATTGGCGCTTCCTGTGAACTGGGCGCGGCTTTCGCCGGCGGGAGCGACGCTAGCACTCACCCGGGGCGAGTGCTAGCGGTCGGCCGGGAGATAGGCGCGTCGGCGAGCCGCGTCAAGGCGCCTGGATCGATTCATTAGCCATGGTTAACGCCGGCCGGCGGCGCGCCGCCGGCCTCAAGGTTCAGCCGAGCCGCCCGGAGGCGTGCGCCAGCATCATGTAGACCTTGCCGGAATCCGACAGCATCGCCGCGCGCGACTGTAAGCCGTCGCGGTCGTTCTGGCCGATCTTGGCGAGCAGCCGCTCGAACTCGGTCACATAGCGGCTGACGGAGTCGTGGAACGCCGGCTCCGCCCGCGCGCGGCGGCGGATATCCTCGAACGCCTGCTGGCCCGCCGGCGTATAGAGCCGGCGCGAGATGGCGTTGGTCTCGCCTTCGCGCCAGCGCTCCCAGGTCTCGGCCGCCGCCGAATCGTCGACCAGCCGCGCAATGTCGCTGGTGATCGAGTCCAGCCCTTCGCCGGCGGGGCGACGCGGCGCCAGCGCCGGGCGCGGCTCTTCGAGATCGCGCGAGGCGGCGGCGAGCAGGTTCGACAGCCAGCCCGATTGCCCACGCTGGGCGCCGTTCGTCGCCGCCGCCATGGTCGCCGGGGTGGGCTGTCGAGCCCGCGCGGGCTCGACAGTCGCCGGCGCCTCGAAGACCGGCGGCTCCGGCTCGCGCACGGCCGGCAGCGCCGCCACCGGCGCCGGCGGCTCGGGCGCCGGCTCGCGTCGCTTCGCCGGAGGAGGCGGCGGCGCCTCGGCTTCCGGCTCGACGACGTCGAAGCCTTGCGGTGCGACGACGGCGGCGAGTTCCTTCAGCGCCTTGATCTGGTCGCCGACGACGCGGCGCATGGCCTCCGCCGCCTCGCTGGTCTCGCGCGGCAGGTCGAACACGCCGCGCTTCAATTCGCCGCGCGTCGCATCCAATTCGCGCTGCACTTCGCCGGCCATGTCCTTCGCCTCGGCGACCCCGGCGCGGAACCGTTGCGTCGCCTGCTCCATGATCTGGCCGAGCTGGGCGTTGGCCTGCTCGTAGGCCTCGCGCAGCGCGCGCTCGGTCAGTGTGCGCTCGCGCGCCGCGTTGTCGCGGATCGCCTCGAACTGGCTCGTGGTGGCGCTCGTCGCGCCTTCGGCGGCGGCGGCGAGTTCGGCCCCGATCTCGCGCGCCCGCGCCTGGGCGTTGGCGAAATTGCGCTCCACGCTCTCGGTGAACTCGCGCAGCGTGCGCTCGAACTGTTCGGAGCGGGCGCCGACATCGCCGACCAGCGTGCGCAGCGAATCCTGGCGGCGCGACAGCGCGGCGTCGATCACCTGCTGGTTGGCGGTCAGTTCGCGCGCCACATCCGCCAGCGAGGCGGAATGGCTCGCCAGCCGCCCGACGAAACGCTCGCCGTCCTCGCGGGTGACGCCGGAGATGCGGTCGAGTTCGCCGACCTGGGTCGTGATCGCGCCGAGCGAGCGTTGCAGATCGAGCACGCGGTCGCCGAGATCGACCTGGATTTCGCCGAGTCGGCCGCTGGCGTTGGCGACCACCCGATCGAGCGCCGAGCCGGTCTGACCGAGCTTTTCGAGCACCTGCGAGAGCTCGCCGCGCAGCCGGTCGCCGGTCGAGGTGAGCGAGCCGAGCGAGGCGTGCGAGGAGGTCTCGATCGTCGTGCGCAGGCCCGTGCTGGAGGCATCGAGATCGCGCGACAGCTTCTCGAACAGGCCGGTCAGCGCCTCGGTCGATTGGCGGGTTGCCGCCTCCGCGGCGCCGCGCAGCGCCGCGTTGACGTCTTCGAGTTCGCCGGTCAGGCGCTGCAACTGCCGCGCCACCGCCTCGGTCGAGCGCTGGCTGGCCTCGTCTGCGACGGCGGCGAGCCGTTGCGAGGAGGTCTCCATCTGCTGCGTCAGCCGGTCGACGAGGCCGCCGACCGCCTCGGTCGAGCGGCTCGCGGCGGCCTCCGAGGCCTGGCGCACGGCGAGCGCCGAGCGGCCGGATTCCTCGATCAGCCGCGCCAGCAGGCCGCCCAGCGCCTCGCGCGAACTGGTCGCGGCGCTGTCGGCCGCCTGCCGCAGCGTCTCGGCGGAGTTGGCGGTCTCCTGCGTCAGCTTGGCGATCAGCCCGCCGACGGTCTCGCTTGAACGGTTCGTCGCCGCCTCGGCCGCCGCCTTCAGCACCATGCCCGATTGTTCGAGGTCGCGTGTCGAGTTGCGCAACAGCCCGACGATCGCTTCCGCCGCGCGCTTCGAGGCCGCGCTGGAGGCCGCCTCCAGCGCCCCGGTCGAGGTCTCGACTTCATCGGCGAGCCGGGTCAGCAGTTCGTTGACGCTCGCCGTCGAGCGCACGGCGGCGGAGCCGGCGGCCGCCTGCAAGGTTTCGGTGGAGACGCCGATCTCCTCGGCGATGCGGGCGACGAGCTGGCCGATCGTCTCGCTGGAACGCTCGACCGCCGAACTGGCGGCGGCGCCGAGCGCGGCGTTGGATTCCTCGACCCCCTGCGAGAGCTTGGCGAGCAAGCCGCCGATCGTCTCGCTGGAGCGCTCGACCGCCGAGTCGGCGGCGGCGCCGAGCGCGGCGTTGGACTTCTCGACCTCCTGAGAAAGCCTGGCGATGAGGCCGCCAATCGCTTCGCCGGAGCGGCTCGACGCCGCCTCCGCCGCCGTCTGCAATGTCACCGCCGAGCTTTGCGCATCGCGCGCGAGCTGGCCGATGAGGCCGACGACGCGCTCGCTGGAGCGATTCGAGGCCGCTTGCGTCGCCTGTTCGAGCTTGCCGAGCATCGTCTCGACGGTCTCGGTCGAGCGCGTCGCCGCCAATTCCGCGCTGTCGCGCAGCGCCCGCGCCGATTGCTCGATGGTCTCGGCGAGGCGTCCCATCGCCGTGCCGACGGCCTCGCCGGTCCCGGTCTTGGCCGCCTCGGCCGCTGCGGCGAGCGCGCCAGCGGCGCGCTCTGTCTCACTGTTGATCTGGCTGACGAGTTGGCCAAGCTGGCGCGCCGATTCGGCGCCGTTTTGCAGGATGGCGGCGACCAGATCCTCGCCGCGCCGGCCGAGCAGGCCGATCAGCGCATTGACGCGCGTCTCCAGCGACTGCGTCGCCTGTTCGCCAGCCCCCGAGATCAGCGCCCCGAAGCGCGTCGCGCCGGCGTCGAGTTCGCCGGCGAGCGCGCCGCCGCGCCCTTCGATGATTTCGCGCAACGCTTCGACCCGCTGCTGCAAGACGCGCGACAGCGCGTCGCCGCGGTCGCCGAGCAGGGCGCCCATCGCGTCGACGGCGCTGGCGAGTTCACGGCGGAAGGCGCCGGCGCGCTCGGCAAGCTGCGCGCCGACGGTCGCGGCGCCGGCGTCGAGCGTCTGCCCCACCGCCTCGCGATGCTCGCCGACCAGGGTTTCAAGCCGCGTGTTGTGCTCGGCGAGCGCTCGCGCGGCGGCGCCGTGCGAGGCGTCGAGCCGGTCGGCCACCGCGTCGAGCGGCGAGACGACGGTGGTCTGGAAGCGCGCCGCCGAGCCGGTCAGCGCCGCAGTCATCTCCTCCAGCCGGCCGAGCAGGGAGGCGCTGACGTGGGTGGCGAGATCGGACAGCACCTCGGTCAGCGCGCGGGCGCGGCTGTCGAGCGTGGTGGCGACTTCGGTCGATTTCTCCTCGATGCCCTTGGTAAGCTCGGCGCCACCCTCGGCGAAGGCGCGCGCGGCGTCGAGCGTGCTCTTGGCCAGCGTCTGCTCCAGCGCGCGGCCGCGCGCCGCCAGCCCCTCGTCGATCTTCTGCGCCAGACCTTCCAGCGAGGACGAGAGCTGGCGCAACCGCTCGCTCGACCGGTTGTCGACCTGGTCGAGGCCGCCGCTGAACAGCGTCGCGAGGTCTTCGTGGCGCTTGCCGATGCGTTCGTCGAGTTCGCCGCCGCGGTTGACGACGATGTCCTCGATGGCGGTCAGCTTGTGCTCGATGAGGCCGGAAAGCGCCTGCACCTCGGTGTCGATGCGGGCGACGGTCTCGCGGCCGCGCTCGGTGACGACGGCGTCGAAGGTCTCCATGCCGTGACGCAGCGCGCTGTCGATGGCGGCGGCGTGGCCGACGACGGCGCTCTCGATCGCCGCCTGATGCGAGGCGGCGGCGGTCTCGAACTCGTTGAGGCCGTAGCGGGTCGCCTGTTCGACGCGCTGGCTGTGGGCGCCGAGCGTCGCGTCGATCCTGTCGATATGGTGGTGCGCGGCGGCGTCGAACGCTTCCTGGTGGGCGGTGAGTTTGCCGCCGAGTTCGGCGACGCGGGTCTGCGCCGAGACGTCGAAATCGCGTCCGTGGCCGCTGAGGGTGGCCTCGAAAGCGGCCAGCCCGGCGCGGTTGGCCTCGTCGAGCGCGGTGCGATGCGCCGCGAGGCGCTGGTCGAGCGTCTCGACGCCTTCGCGCGAGAGCGTCTCGAAGCGCGCGCCGTGCGTGCGCAGCGTCGCCTCGAACTGCTGCACGCCGGCGCGCGTCGCCGCCTCGAACGCTTCGTGATGCGCGCCGAGTTTGCCGTCGAGCGCTTCGGCGTGCTGGCGCAACGACTGGTCGATGCGGGCGCCGTGGCCGCCGAGCGTCTCGTCGATCTGGCCGAACCTTTGGTCGGCGCTCGCCTCGAAGGCGGCCTGATGGGTGGTGAGGCGGCGGTCGAAGTCCTCGATCTGCCGCGTCGCGGTCTCCTCGATGCGGGCGCGGTGGCCGAACAGCGTATCGTCGATCTGGCCGAGCTTCTCGTCGGCTGTCGCCTGGAAACTGGCGTGATGGGCGGTCAGGCGGCGGTCGAAATCTTCGATCTGGCGCGTCGCGGTCTCGTCGATGCGGGCGCGGTGGATGCCGACGGCGTCGTCGAAGGCGCCGAGGCGGCGCTCGGCGATCGCCTCGAAGGCGTCGTTGTGGGTGCTCAGGCGCTCATCAAGCTGGGCGAAACGGCGGCCGGCCGCATCGTCGAGCCGCTCGCCGTGCTGGCCGAGCCGGTCGTCGATCTCCGCCCGGCGGCGGCCGAGGATGGCGTCGAGCGTCTCGACCTGGGCGGCGATGTTCTCCTTCAGCGTCTCGGCCTGCACGCCGATGCGGTCGACCACCGTGTCGCCGCCATAACCCACCAGCCCCTGCAACGACGTAAGTTGTTCGCCGAGCAGGCCGGTCTGCTGGGCGAAATTCTGCGCCAGCGCCGCGCCGCGGCCCTCGATCGCCTCCTCCAGCGCGCCGACGTTCTGCGCCAGCATGGTTTGCAGACCCTCGCCGCTGGTGGCGAGCACGCCGGCGGCGTTGGCGGCGGCGGCGCCGAAAGCGTCGCCCGCCGCGCGCACCACGTCGCGCCACTGCGCCACCGCGACGCGCGCCTGCTCCTCGAAGCGCGCCACCGCGCCTTCGCCCTCGCCGCCGATGAGCTGGGTGGCCTGGGTCGCCGCGCCGTCGATGCGGCGGTTGATCTCGCTCGACAATTGCTCGATCGCCTGTGTCAGCTCGCTCCGACGCGCGTCAAACTCGTCGATGACGCGCAGGCGCGCGCCCTCGAAGGCGACGCGCGCCGCCTCGGTGCGCTCGTCAAGCCGCGCCGAAAGGTGGCCCGTCACCGTGCCAAGCACGTCCTCCAGCGCCTGACCGCGCACGACGACGGTCTCGTGCAGCCGGTCGGCGGCCTCGTTGAGGCCGCTCATCAACGCTTCGCCGCGTTCGCCGATCGTTGTGTCGAGGGCGCCGCGCGCCGCCTCCAGCCGCTCGACCAGCGAGTCGCTGGTCTGCATCCACGACTCGCGGATGGCGCGGCTCGACGCCTCCAACCGCGCCAGCGTCGCCTGGCCCTCGTCGGCCAGCGCCCGCGCCGCCTCGCCGGAGGAGCCGGCGATGCGCGCCATCAGCGCGTCGTGGCGGGCGCCGAACTCGGCGCCGACGCGCTGGTGCGCGTCGACGACATTGGCGACCACCGCCTCGGCCTGCGCCTTCAGCGCCGCAATCGCCGATCTCGCGCTGTCCTCGACGCGCGAGGCCACGCCGGCGCCGAGCGCTTCGTGCTCGGCGGCGACCGCGCGATGGGTCTCGGCGAGCCGCGCGCCGACGGTCTCGGCGTGGCGGGTGAGCGTGTCGCTCGCCTCCTGCGAACTGAGGCCGAAGGCGAGCGTCAGTTCGTGGCGGCGCGCGTCGAGATCGCGGGCGACGGCCTCGTGGGTGTCGGCGATGCGGGCGGAGGTCGCCTCCGCCTGGGTTTGGAGCGCAATCGAGGTCGTGGCGGCGGTCTCGGCCAACTGCACCAGCAGGCTTTCGGCGCGCGCCCCGATGGTCTCGGCGGCGCTGCGCGCGCCGCCATCGAAGCCCTGCGCCAGTTCGGCGAGGCGGGCGGCGAGGTCGCGCGCGGTGGCGCGATGCAACTCGGCGATGCGCGCCGTGGCGCCCTCGGCCCCGTCGCCGACCTCCGCCAACGCCTGGCGGCTCGCGCTTTGGAACGACTCGACGAGTTGCGCGATGCGGGCGTCGAGGTCGCGCGTGATCGCCTCGTGGGCGCCAGCGACGCGGCTCGTCGCCTCCTCGCTGCGGTCGCCGATGGCGGCGACGGCCTGGCGGGCGTGGGTTTCGAAGGCGAGCACAAGCGCGGCGACGCGGCCGTCGAGTTCGCGGGCGAGCGCCTCGTGGGCGCCGGCGACGCGGCTCGTCGCCTCCTCGCTGCGGTCGCCGATGGCGGCGGCGGCCTGGCGGGTCGATGCCTCGAAAGCCTGCACGAGCGCGGCGACGCGGCCGTCGAGTTCGCGGGTGAGGGCGTCGTGGGAGCCGGCGACGCGGCTCGTCGCGTCCTCGGTGCGCTCGCCAATGGCGGCGACCGCCAGCCGGGCCGATTTCTCGAAAGCCTGCACGAGGCCGGCGACGCGGCCGTCAAGCTCGCGGGTGAGGGCGTCCTGGCTGTCGCCGATGCGCGCCGTCGCCTCCTCCGCGCGCTCGCCGATGGCGGTCAGGATGAGGCGCGAACTGTCCTCGAAGGTCTGCGCCAGGCTGGCGATGCGGGCGTCGAGTTCGCGCGCGACGGCGTCGTGGGTGTCGGCGATGCGGGCGGACGAGAGGTCGACGCCCTCGCCGAGCGCCGCCAGCGCGCGCCGGCCGCCGTCGTCGAAGGAGATCGCCAGTTGATCGAGCCGCGCGTCGATGTCGCGCGCCACCGTCTCATGGGTTTCGGCAACGCGCGTCGCGGCGTCGTCGGCGCGTTCGCCGAGCGCGCCGATGATGCGCTGGCCGCCGCTCTCCAGCCGCTCCAGCAGGGTGACGACGCGCGCGTCGAACTCGTGCGCGGCCCCCTCGTGCGCCAAAGTGATCTGCGTCGCCGCCTCGCCGGCGCGCGAGCCCAGCGCCTCGACGATGCGCTCGTGCTGGTGAGCGGACGCGCTCAGCAGCGCGGCGATGCTGACCTCGAAGGCGCCGGCGGTGCGGCTGTGGTTGTCGGCGATGCTGGCGGCGGCCTCGGCGGCGCGGTCGCTGACCGCGCCGACCGCGCTCGTCTGCTCGTCGAGCGCCGTGCGCAGGCGGTCGATGAGGTCGGCGTGGCGGGCCTCGAAGGCGCCGCCGACGCGCTCGTGCGCCTGCTCGACCTCGGCCGCGTAACGCTGGCTCTGCGCGCGCAGCGAATCGGTGGAGGCGGCGGTGACGGCTTCGAGCCGGTCGACAACGTCGACGCCGAACGCCTTATGTTCGCTCTGCAAGGCGGCGCGCGCCTCGCCGAGACGGCTGGCGGCCGCCTCGGCGCTCTGCGCCAGGGCGCCGGCGGCCTCGGCGGAGGATTGGGCGAAGGTTTCGACCAGGCTGCGCTGGCGCTGCTCGAAATCGCCGGTGACCGATTCGTGGGTTTCGATGATGCGCGCGACGGTGATCTCGGCGTTGGTCTCCAGCGCCACCGAAGTCGCGGCGGTGGCTTCGGCCAATCGCGACAACAGCGCGTCCGAACGCTGCTCGAAAGCGTCGGCGATCTGCGTATGCGATTGGGCGATCAACTCGGCGGCGCTGTCGGCGCGCTCGCCAAGGGCGCGCGACGCCTCGTCGGCGCCGCCGCCGAGGGACTGGAGCAGCGAGGCGACGCGCACGTCGAACTCGCGCGCGACGCTGTCGTGGACGTCGGCGACGCGGTCCATCGCCTGGGCGCTGCGGGCATCGAGCGCCTCCAGCGTCGTGCGGCTGGCGTTGTCGAGCGTCTCGACCAACTCGCGCGAGCGCGTCTCGAAGCCGCCGGCGATGTTGGCGTGGGTGTCGGCGACCGTCTGGGCGACGGCGGCGCCCTGCGTGCGCAGGGTCGCTACGGTCTCGGCGCCGCTGGCGGCGATGCGCTCGACGATCTCGCCGGCGCTGGCGGCGATCGCTTCGCCGGCCGCATGGGCGGCGGTTTCGAGCTGCACGACGATTCCCAGCCCCTCGCCGCGGATCACGCCAACCGCGCGCTCCGCCGATTCGGCGTAGCCGCGGCCGAGTTCGTCGTGGCGGCGGCCGATCTCGTCGAGGAAATCCTGGCTGCGCGCGCGCAGCGACTCATCGAGCTTGCCGGCCTCGGCCATCAACTGCGAGGCGGACGAATCGGCGGCGGCGGAGAGCGAACGGGCGATCTCAGCGCCGACGCCGCTCAGGCGGCCGACGCCGTCGGCGCTGGCGCGCTCGACGGTGGCGACGAATTCGCCGGACGCGGCGCCGAGCTTCGATTTCGTCGCCTCGCCGATCTCGCCGACCTTGCGCGCCATCTCGTCGCCGATGCTCTCCAGCCCGCGCGCCGCCCCCTGATGGGCGGATTCGAGCGCCGCGCGCGCCGAATCGCTGTTGGCGAGGATCGTCTCGCGGTGATCGGAAAGCTCGGCGATGAGCGCGCGCAGGCGCCGCTCGTGCTCGCCCGAGGAGCGCTCCAGCGCCGCGATCTCGGTGCGCACCAAAGTCTCCAGCTCGATGGCGCGGACATAGGCGCGCTCGACGCCGTCGCCCATCGTCGTCACCTCGCGGCGGATCGCCTGCGAGAGTGTGGCGAATTGCTCGCCGGCCATCGCCTCGGGCTCGGCGAGCCTGACCGCGACATGGGCGATGGAGGCCGCCGACTGGCGCAAGTCCGCCAGCCGCCGCGCCAGCGCGACGAAGCCGAACAGCAACATCACCGGGGCCAGCGCCGACAGCAGGAACAGCACCGATTCCGGACGCAGCAGCAATTCCGGCGTCGTCAGATAATGCGGCGCGCGCTGGTAGCCGTAATAGGCGCAAAGCCCGAACCAGGCGACCGCGGCGAGCGTGGCCAGCGCCAGCGGCGTGCGCGTTGCGCGCTTGATCTGGAGCGCCTGCACGATCGGCCCGGCGGCGGCGCGGTCGTCGTTGGCGGGGCGCTCGGGCGGCGTCAAGCGCGGCTCCGACGCTTCGGCGAGGCGGCGGGCGGGCTCGCGCGGCGCAGCCGGCGGCTCCTCGGCCTTCGCCGTCGGGGTAGGTTTAGGCGCCAGCGGCGCCTTGGGCGGTAGCGGGGGCTTGAGCGTGGGGGCCTTCGGAGCCGGCGCCTCGGGGGTCGGCGCAGCGGTCTCGGTTTCCGGAGCGCCGGCGGGCGCGGCGGCTTGCTGCTCCAAACCGAGGTTCAGCGCGTCCTCGATCGCGATCATGGCTTGGGATACGGGATCCGAAGCCTTATTCTGTTGCGACATTTGGTCCGCCTTCATTCTCTGCGAGCCGCGCGGGCAGGCCACGCGAATCGCTGCTTGGGCCCCTCGCGCGCGAGATGACGCGCAGCGCCCGTTCCCCCACGCGCCGCCTTGGGCCTCGCGACGCGCTTAGGCGCGGGTTAACCAAGACCACTCTACCCGCGCCGGCCCGCCAATGATACCAGACGCGCCCGCTGATTTTAAAACGTCGTTAACGTCTGCGCCGCCATATTCCACCGGCCTGTGCGGCGTCCAGGCCGGCGCAGAGCCTGTTTCCCCAGGAATCAGCGTCCAGACGGCCAGGCCGGCCCCGGAGACCAACCTTCATGCGCGCCGCCGCCGTTTCGAATCAAGCCTTTGGCGATGTTTATGAACGGGCCGATGGGCGGCCGCCGATCGACCTCGTGCATCTGGCGCGGGCGACCGACGGCGACGAGGCGCTCGAATCCGAACTGCTGGCGATGTTCGACCGCCAATCGGCCAAGCTCGCCGAGCGCCTGACTTTCGCCGACCTGCCGCGCCGCGCCCGCGCCGACATCGCCCACCGGCTGCGCGGCTCGGCGCTGGCGATCGGCGCCTTTAGGGTGGCGCAAGCCGCCGCAGCGGTCGAGGCCGCCTTCGAAGGGCAGGGCGAGGCCGAGGGCGTGCTCGCCGCGCTCGCCGAGGCGGTGGCGCAGGCGCGGGCGGCGATCGCCGCGCTTGCCGTCTGAGACAGCCTCTTCCCCCGCGCCGCGCGGCCCTTTATGTAGGCGCCGCAACAGCGGTTGAGCGGGGCTGAGCGAAATAGCGATGACGAAGATCACCTTCAATGACGCCGCCGGCGCTTCGCGCACGGTCGAGGCGCAGGACGGCGCGACGGTGATGGAGACCGCCATCCGCAACGCCGTGCCCGGCATCGAGGCGGAATGCGGCGGCGCCTGCGCCTGCGCCACCTGCCACGTCTATGTCGACGACGCCTGGACCGAGATCGTCGGCCCACCCTCGCAGATGGAGGAAGACATGCTGGATTTCGCCTTCGAGGTCAGGCCGACCTCGCGGCTTTCCTGCCAGATCAAGGTCGCCGCCAATCTCGACGGGCTGGTCGTCACCACGCCCGCCAAGCAGGGCTGAGCCGATGACCGAGCGCTTTGAGACCGACGTCGTCATCATCGGCGCGGGGCCTGCGGGCCTGTTTGCGGTGTTCGAACTTGGGCTGCTCGATATCAAGTGCCACCTCGTCGACATCCTGAGCAAGCCCGGCGGCCAATGCGCCGAGCTTTACCCGGAAAAGCCGATCTACGACATCCCCGGCTTCCCCGAAGTCTCGGCGCAGGGGCTGGTCGAGAACCTGATAAAGCAGATCCAGCCGTTCCAGCCGGTCTTCCACATGGGCGAGATGGTGGAGCAGGTGGAAAGTCTCGGCGAGGACGGACGGCCGAAGTTCCGCGTCACCACCGACGCCGGCGCCGAGATCACCGCGAAATGCGTGCTGGTGGCGGCCGGCGGCGGCTCGTTCATGCCGAAGAAGCCGCCGATTCCCGGCATCGATGGCTATGAAGGCAAGAGCGTGTTCTACGCCGTGCGCAAGGTCGAGCAGTTCCGCGGCCGGCGGGTGACGATCGTCGGCGGCGGCGATTCCGCGCTCGACTGGGTGCTCAACCTGCATCCGGTGGCCGAGCGCATCACGCTGATCCACCGCCGCGACGCCTTCCGCGCCGCGCCACATTCGGTCAACGCGATGCGCGAACTGGTCGCGTCCGGCAGCATGGATTTCATTCTCGGCCAAGTGTCGGGGCTGAAGGGCGAGGGCGGCCAGCTCTCGGCGCTGACGTTGCGCAAGGAGACCGGCGAGACCGTCGATGTCGCCTGCGACGATATGCTGCCGTTCTTCGGGCTGACGATGAAGCTCGGCCCGATCGCCGCCTGGGGCCTCAACCTGCACGAGAACCTGATCCCGGCCGATGTCGAAAAGTTCGAGACCTCGACGCCGGGCATTTTCGCCATCGGCGACATCATCACCTATCCCGGCAAGCTGAAGCTGATCCTGTCCGGCTTCCACGAGGGGGCGCTGGCGGCGCAGAAGATGCACCGCTACGTCTACCCCGACAAGCGGCTGGTGTTCCAGTACACGACGTCTTCCACCAGCTTGCAGAAGAAGCTCGGGGTGGGGTGAGGGAGGGCCGGCCGGCGCCGGTTCCGTTTGGGCGTCACCTTCGTTTGATGAAATCCAGCAGAGTTTCCGTCGTGTCGTCGGCGGTCTCGCCGTTCAAGCGGCTTTGCACTTGGCGCTTCACATATCGGTTCGCCTCGGGCGCGAACCATTCGAGGACGTGCATCTGGTAATGGTAGCGGGCGACCGAGGGGCGCTCGAAGAACTCGATCTCGAACGTATCGAAAGTCCGGCCGCTGGGCAGCGTCAGCCGCTCGGCAGCCAGCACTTCGCCATGTCCGATCCAAGCCATCCTGATCGGGCCGCCCATAAGCGTGCGCTCGAAGCCGTAGTTCCACTCGTCGCCGACGCGCATTTTCGGCCTTACCCCCCAACTGTCCTGATACCCGTCGCCGGGCGAGAGGGCGTCGGGCGCCTTGCGCCAGAAGTTGTCGAACGTCGCCGCGCTGACGCGCGTCAGGCTGGTGTTGGCGTCCGTGATCCGCATTCGGACCGCGATTTCGCTGCTGCGTTTTTCGACCACGACGACGTCGAGCGTTGACAACGCGGCGTCCGTCAGGCTGTCGCGCGTCTCGTAGATCCATTCGTCCGCGCGGCCGACGTCCAACCCCTGTTGCGGGGCCGAGAACTCTTGCGGTGGCGGCGCGGGGTCGGCTCGCGCGCCGACGCAGACGGCAAGCGCGAGCGCCGCCATCAACGCTCGAACGACCGGGATACCCGGCATCTGCGGCCGTTACTTGCGCCGCCGATAATCGCGCAGGATTTCCTCTGACGCGTCGGACAGCTTGCCGTTCATCCGGCTCTCGTATTTGCGTTTGACGTAGCGGTTGGCGGCCGGCGCGTACCAGAGTTCCACCCGCGAGGTGAATTTGCGGTTGTTGACGACGGGAAAGACCGACGACTCGTAGACGATCTTGAAAGCGTCGAAGGCGAGCCCGTTGCCGACGACGACATGTTCCCACGAATCCACTTTCGCTTTGCCGATGAATCTGAAGTGCGAGAGCGGACTCGTGCGCATCGTGTCGTATTTGTAGGACCATGTCTTGCCGAGATGAAGATCCGCGGGAACGCCGACATCTTCCAATCCAGGGCGAAAAGTGACGGTCCCATTGTCCTTGGTGTGCCAGTTCAGGTCGAATGTCTGCACGCCGGTCACTTCCGAGTTGTTGTTGGCGACATTCGTATAACGGACCCGCGTGTCGATTTCAGAATCGGTGACGTCAGTCACGGTATAATCGGTCACGATCTTCAGTTCATCGGTTATATCGTCGCGAATTTCGTAGATCCAACGATCTCCGCGGGCGACATCGATCTTCGTGGTCGCGGGCGGCGGGCTGCCGGACAGCTTCGCATCGTCATCGGCGTAGGCGGCGCAACTGGCCAGCAATGCAACGCCGAACACCGTGGTTGCCAGTCGACCCATGTTCTTTCGCCTCCCCTCGTCCGCATCTGCGAACAGTGACAACTTGCTGTCATGTCTCGGAACTGGCGCTGACCGTCCGCACCCGAAGGTTTAGCGGGGCAAGACTTACGTGTTGATAAATCGAAGTGGTCAAAACGGGCGCCGGAATGCATAGCAATGCGGCTCTCTTGTGCTATCCGGGGATAGGAAAAGTCAAGGCGTGGAGCGCGCACGCCGGCGAATCAATGGCGCTGCCGAATCACTTCTTGACTCTCCCGCGTCTCAAGCGCACGCTAGAACAAATAGGGAACATAGAACGGATTGAGCGGATGTCGCCGGGCGACAGGGCCGAACGGATCTCGCATTTGCGACGCATGGTTGAGCGTATCGAGCAAGCGCCGCGCGCCCGCACGCGATTGCCGGTGGCGCGCGCGCTCGATCGCCGCCTCGGCGGCGGCCTGGCCGGCGACGGCTTGCATGAGATCGCCCCGGCCGCGCCCGCCGACGCTCCCGCCGCCTTCGGCTTCGCGCTCAGCCTTGCCGCCCGCTTCATGGCGGCGCGGCCTTTGAGCGGACTGCTGGCGGTCGAGGATTTCGCCTTTTCGCAGAACGGCGTCCCCTTCGGCCCCGGCCTCGTCGCGCATGGGCTCGATCTCTCCCGCCTGGTCTTCGTGCGCGCCCCAGACGCCGCGAGCCTGTTCCAGACCGTCGAGGAGGCGCTGAGGAGCGGCGCGCTCGCCGTGGTCATCGGCGAAGTCTGGCGGCTGTCGAAATACGACCTCGCGGTCTCCCGCCGGCTGACGCTCGCCGCCCGCTCCGGCACGCCGGCGCTGATGACGCTGCCGACCGCGCATGGCTTGGCCGAGCGGCTTTCGAGCGCCGCCGAGACGCGCTTCGAGATCGCCGCCGCCCCCAGCGTTCGCGAGGCCTCGGCGGGCCGCGCCAAGCCGACGCCGGGGGCTCCGGCGGTCTCGGTCCGGCTCATCAAGGCGCGCGGCGCCGCGCCGGACCCCGCCGGCGCGCCCCTGATCTGGCGAAGCGAGGAGCAAAGGTTTGACGAACCGGCGGTTTCTGTCCCTGTGGCTGCCACGGCTGCCGACCGATCTCGCCAGGAAAGCGCATGAGATCGGCCCGCAGGCGGCGCTCGCCGTCGTCGCCCTGCAAAAGAACGCGCGTCGGCTCGTCGGCGTCGACGCGGCAGCCGAGCGTCTGGGCTTAAGCGCCGGCCTGACGCTCGCCGACGCCCGCGCCCGCCATCCCACACTCGTCGCCATCGAGGCCGATCCGGCCGGGCAGGCGCGGGCGCTCGAACGGGTCGCCGACGCCTGCTCGCGCTATACCCCGCTGGCGGCGCTCGACGGCGCCGACGGACTGATGCTCGACGTCTCCGGCGTCGCGCATCTGTTCGGCGGCGAGGCCGGGCTCATCGCCGATGCTGAAGCCCGTTTCGTCCGCGCCCGCCTCACGTTGAAAGCCGGCCTTGCCGATACGCCGCGCGCGGCTAGCGCGCTCGCCCGCTTCGCCCGCCAGTCGGTCGCCCCCGCCGGCCTCGAAGGCAAGGCCTTCGCCAAGCTTTTCCACGATCTGCCGGTTGCGGCGTTGGGCGTCGCGCCGACGCTCTCGGCTGAGCTTTCGCGCGCCGGGCTCAGGCGCATCGGCGATCTCGCGCTGCGCCCGCGCGGGCCGATCGCCGCCCGCTTCGGCGCCGATCTGATCGCCCGGCTCGACGAATTGCATGGGCTTTCCCGCCCCTCGATCTCGCCGCGCTTCGCCGCCCCCGATATGCTTGCCGAGCGGCGCTTCGCCAGCCCGATCCTGCACCTGGAGGCGGTGGAGGCGACGCTGAACCGGCTCGCCGACGATCTCGTCGTGCTGCTGGAGCGGCGCGGCAAAGGCGCGCGCCGGCTGGAGCTGGCGCTGTTTCGCGTCGATGGCGAGACGCAGCGCCTGCGGGTCGCGGCGAGCCGGCCGCTCAACGAAGCGCGCGCCATCCAGCGGCTGTTTGGCGAGCGCATTCTGCATGGCGAGCCCATCGACCCCGGCTTCGGCATCGATGTCATGCGGCTTTCGTGCCTCACCGCCGAGGACGCCGCGCCCTCGCAATCGGCGTTCGAGCGCGCCTTCGAGGCCGAGCAGGCCAAGGCGCTCGCCGATCTCATCGACCGCCTGAGCGCGCGACTCGGCGCCTCGCGGGTGACGCGGCAACGGCTGGTCGACGCGCATCTGCCGGAGCAAAGCGTCGTCTCGCGGCCGGCGACGGGGGGTCAAGCGGCGGCTTCGCTCGTCGCGACGACGGGCCGGCCGCTGCGCCTGTTCGCGCGGCCCGAGCCGATCGAGGCTTTGGCCGAGGTTCCCGACGGGCCGCCGCTGCGCTTCCGCTGGCGGCGCGTGCTGCGTGAGGTGGCGGCGATCGAGGGGCCGGAGCGCATCGCCGCGCCCTGGTGGCGCGGCCCGGCGGCGCCGACGCGCGACTATTTCCGCGCCGAGGACGCAGAAGGGCGGCGCTACTGGCTCTATCGCGAGGGGCTGTACCAGGAGACCGCAC
>Ga0134126_10003770_pt1 | contig 18978 bp, 16 predicted proteins | sample KB31752_FD_96881 | JGI IMG/M metagenome (GOLD analysis project Ga0134126, IMG submission 96881) | Terrestrial soil microbial communities with excess Nitrogen fertilizer from Kellogg Biological Station, Michigan, USA - KB3-175-2 | ecosystem: Environmental > Terrestrial > Soil > Unclassified ...
GCGAAGCGGATGCGGCTCGACACCAGGCAGGTCGTGCTGCTGATCGTGCTGAACCTGGGGATCACCTTCATCGTGCACGGGATCGCCTGGCAGGACCATGTCGGCGGGCTGATCGCAGGCGCGGCTCTGACCGCCGCGTATGTCTACGCGCCCCGGGTCAACCGAACTCTCATCCAAGTCGCCGCGACGGTCGGAATACTGGCGCTCATCGTGGTCGGGGTCATTGTCAGGGACGTGAACCTCGTCCACACCGTGATGTTCAGGCTGTAAGCGCGAACGAAACGCGGACGGCGGTCACCAAGGACTGTGGTGGCCGCCGTCTCGTGTCTAGCCTCCCCGCGCTGCCGCTAACCCGAACCGGGCGCCATCGGCGCTGTGGGCGCAGGTCGGCCGGGCAATGCCGGGGCGCGGTCGGCGACCGGCTCCGCCGCGGCCAGGAACGCGCGCGTTATTTCATGCGCGAGCGCTTAGTGCCACCTGGTCGCGAACATGACGCCCGCGACGATGAACGCGAACCCCACGACCAGGTTCCACTGGTCGATCACCTTGAGCGGCAGAGTCTGGCCGCTGATGTAGAAGATGGCGATCCACGCCAGGCCAACGAGCAGGCACCCGAGCATCGTCGGGACCAGCCAAGCCGGGCTGCTCTTGGCCTTGCTGGACCTCGGCGGCGGGGTATATACCGCCTTCTTCCTGACACGGGACTTAGGCACGATGATCTCCTGGGCACAGTCTGGGCGCGCGGCTAGCGCGTTGCGCTTGATCGTAAGCGTAGTTGGTCACCGTCATCGCACGCGATCGCTCAGTCTCGCGGTCTCGCCTGGGAAGTCGGGCTTCCTGTAGGTGAAGTAGTAGGCGTCGATGTCGGAGTCGACGTTGGTGTGCCGGACGGCGTCGATGATGACGGAGACGACGACGGCGAGGCTGAACCTGGCACGACGTAGAGCGTCACGACGGTGTTCGGCAGCACGACCGCGTTACCGCTTGGCTTGGTCTCCCACACCGTGCCCGGTGTGGCTCCGGGCGGCCCAGGTGCTTTCGTGACGCTCGGTATCAGGCCGGCACCCTTGATGGTGTCCTCGGCCTCGCTTGTCGGCTCGTCGGTCACCACGGGTATCTTGACCCCGCCGCCCGACACGTTCAGCACGATCGTGGTAGTAGGCGATACCCGAGATCCCTCCGCGGGCGTGGTGCTGACCACTCGGCCCGATGTAATCGTAAGGCTGGCGACCGGGGTTCCGCTCCTGGTGACGATCTTGAAGCCTGCCGCGTTCAACGTGGCCTCCGCGTCGGTCACGCTCATGCCGCGTACCTGCGGCACGGCCCTGGCGCCGGGGCGGACGTTGTAGTTCACCGTCACGGTGCTGCCCCGTTTGGCTAGCTGACCGGGACCCGGGTTCGTCGAAGTCACGATGTTGGGCTGGCCGTTAGTCGTGATGTGTGGTTTCGCGTCGACCTTGAAGCCCTTGTTCTGCAGCACGGTCTCGGCCTTGGTGAACTTGTCGCCAACCACGCTCGGCACCGCGATGCCGGCTGGCGCGCCGTGCCCGGTCAGGGCCTGGTAGGCGAGCACGATCGCGGCGATGACGATGAGCGCGACTAGCGCGCTCACCCACGGCCAGATCGGCCGCCTGCGGTGGCGGGAAGCCCGCGATCCGGCGTCCGAGGGGCCGTACTGGTACGGCGGTATCGCCCCGGTCGATCCTTGCAGCGCAGTCGCGCCGAGCGGGTCCATCCGCCGGGTGCCAGGCCCGCCGGCCACGTAGGTGCTGGTGGGACGCATCTGCGCGCCGACCGGATAGCCAGAAATCGCACGCTGAATGTCGCTGCGCATCTCGCCGGCCGTCTGGTAACGGTCGGCCGGATCCTTGGCCATCGCGCGCAGCACGATCGGGTCGGCCCAGGCGGGAAGCTCGGGGTCGACCCGCGACGGCGGTATCGGGTTCTCCCTGACGTGCTGGTAGGCGATCGCGACCGGCGAATCGCCGGTGAAGGGTGGCCGGCCAGTGAGCAGCTCGTAGAGCAGGCAGCCGACCGAGTACAGGTCGGAACGCGAGTCGACCCGCTCGCCTCTGGCCTGCTCAGGCGACAGGTACTGCGCGGTCCCTATCACCTGGGCGGTCTGCGTCATCGTGGCCTGAGCGTCGGAGATGGCGCGGGCGATGCCGAAGTCCATCACCTTGATCTCGCCCTGCCGGTTGAGCATGACGTTGCCTGGTTTGATGTCCCTGTGAACGATGCCATTGCGGTGGCTGTAGTCAAGCGCGCGGAGCACGCCGTCGGTGATCTCGAGCGCACGCTCGGGCAGCAGCCGCCGATCGTCGCGAAGCAGGTCCCTGATCGTCCGGCCGTCGACGTACTCCATCACGATGAACGGGACGTGCGAGGAACCGCTGTTGTCCTCGCCGGTGTCGTAGACCGCCACGATCGATGGGTGGTTAAGCGAAGCCGCCGACTGTGCCTCGCGCCTGAACCTCGCCTGGAAAGTCTGGTCCCTGGCCAGATCTTCGCGCAGGGTCTTGACCGCCACGATGCGGTCGAGGCGTAGGTCGCGCGCCCGGTAGACCTCGGCCATGCCACCGCGCCCGACGACGCCGTCGAGTTCGTAACGGCCGCCGAGCAGCCTGGGCTGGGTCATGTCTCGCACTTACGTTACCGTCCTGCGTCGTTTTAGGTCTGGTTGGTCGGCCTGGCGGCAAGTGGTGGGTCTAGCCTGCGCGGGCCGCTCTGAAATTATGTCGTCAAATGTTCCCGCCGCGATTCCGCTACGGAAACATCGCATCCCCGGTGCACTCAATGCTGCCCCAGGTACGCCTGGATGATCTTCACAGCGATCGGAGCGGCGGCTGCGGCACCGAATCCGCCGCCTTTCACGATCACAGCGACCGCGATCTGCGGGCTGCTGCCCGGCGCGAAGCAGGTGAACACGGCGTCGTTGAGGTTGGTGTTGTTGCGGCCGTTCTGAGCTGTGCCGGTCTTGCCCGCTATGTCGAGGCCGCCCGTCGCGCTTGGGCTGGCGGTGAAGTACGCGGTACCGCTCGGGTTGTGGGTCACGCTCTCCATCATCGCGGTGAGGTAGCCAGCCACCTTGCTCGAGATAACGCGCCTGATCTGGACCGGCTGGGTGTCCTGCACCACTTCCTGATCCGGTGCCCTGATCTCCTGGACCAGGTAAGGCCGCATCAGCACGCCGTGGTTGGCCACGGTCGCGGCCATCATCGCTTCCTGCAAAGGGGTCACCGCGTCGTCGAACTGCCCGATCGCCGAGTTGGCTGTTTCCGCTGGGTCCTTCAGCCCCGGCGGGATGGCGCTCGGCGTGACCGGGAGCGGGATGGTCAGCGGCGGCGCGCTGGCCCCCTGGCCAAAGTTGTTGAAGCCAAACATCTGGGCGTAGCTGACCAACGTCTGGCCGCCGAGTGTCGCACCCAGCTTGCCAAACGCCGTGTTGCAGGACAGCGTGAACGCGAAAATGATCTGCGGGTGCCCGTCACCGCAAGGCGCGTCCCCGTCGTTGGTCAGCACGTGCGTGCTTCCCGGCAAGCGGTAGAACTGGGGCGCCGGGATGGTCGACGTCGCCGAGCCCACACGGCCGGTGCCGAATCCCGCTGAGCTTGTAATTATTTTGAACGTAGAGCCCGGAGGGAATGTGTCGTTCAGCGCCCGGTTATCGAGCGGCCTGCTCGGATCGTGCCGGTAGCGGGCGTCGATCTTGGCCAGCTGGTTGGTGTCCTGCGTGGCGTATCGATTGGGATTGAACGTCGGGTAAGACGCGAGCGCGAGTATGGCTCCCGTGCTCGGGTTGATCGCGACCGCCGCTGCCGGAATGCCCTTCGCCGCCAGCGCATCGTAGGCCGCGGCCTGGGCCTTGGGATCGATCGTCAGGTAGACGCTGGCACCCTGCCGCGAATGGCCGGTGAACAGTCCCTTGAGGTTGTACACGGCCAGGTTGGACGCGGAGCCCGCGAGGTACTTGTTCTCCGCATACTCGATTCCTGTCAGACCGAACGGCGAGGTGGTGCCGAGTACCGAGTCATAGCCAGTGATCGGCGCGTAGGCCATCGGATCAGGGTAGAACCGCTGGTACACGCCTCCCTTGACCAGCTTGGACTCGGCTATCACCTGATCTTGGCGACCGCCGGCGGCGATTATTTCACCTCGCTGGTTCTTGAACTGCTCGTTGAAGATCCTGCTATTGCCCGGCTCGCTCGCCAGCGAATTGACTCGGAACACTTGCAGGTAGTTGACCCAGGCCAGGAGCAGCACGAACATCGCAAGGCAGGCGATGGACAGTCGGCGCAGTGATCGGTTCATCCGGCCCGCACCACCTGGGTCAGGCCCTCGTCCTGTATCGGCTGAGGCGCGGGTTTCCTCGCGGTGTCGCTGACTCGCATGATCAGCGCGATGACGATCCAGCTCGCGAGCAGCGAAGATCCTCCCTGGGATAGGAACGGCGTCGTGATGCCGGTGAGCGGTATCAGCTGCGTCACGCCGCCGACGATGACGAAGACCTGCAGGGCGAGCACGAACGCCAGACCGCCCGCCAGCAGCTTGGCGAACGGGTCGCGGACCGCGACGGCGGCGCGCAGGCCGCGCTGTACGAGCAGGGCGAAAATTAGCAGCAACGCCATCATGCCCGTCAGCCCTAGCTCCTCGCCGAACGCGGTGATAATGAAGTCGCTCTGCACAAGCGGGACGTGGAACGGTTCGCCTTGGCCGAGCCCGGTGCCGAAGATGCCGCCGAACGCCATGCCCTCTAGGCCCTGGACGAGCTGGAAGGCGTTTCCGTACTGGTTTCCGTGCGCGAACGGGTGCAGCCAGATCGTGAATCGCTCGCCGACGTGGTGGAACAGCGCCTGCGTGACTTCGGCGCCGAACAGGAACAGCAGGAGCCCGATCAGCAGCCACGAGGTCCTCGCGGTGGCGATGTAGAGCATGCCGAGGAACAGCCCGAAGAACAGCGCCGACGTCCCGATGTCGGACTCGAACACCAAGACAAGCAGACTGGCCGCCCAGACCACGAGCACCGGGCCCAGGTCACGGCCGCGCGGCAGGTCGATGCCGAGTATTCGCCGGCCCGCCAGCGACAGCACGTCCCGCTTGCTGACCAGGTAGCCGGCGAAGAAGATGGCGAGCAGAATCTTGGCGAACTCGCCAGGCTCGATCTGGACGCCGCCGAAGATGATCCATGCCTTGGCGCCGTTGATCGCGCTGTGGCTGGCTGGCAGCAGCGCCGGGATGGCGAGCAGGACCAGGCCGATCGTGCCGAGCGTGTAGGTGTAGCGCTGCAGCACCCTCGGCTCTCTGACGAGCGCGAGCGTGGCTATGAAGGCGACGATGCTCACCGCGGTGTAGAGCAACTGGGTAAGCGCGGCGTGAGTGGTCAGGGTCGAGATGACAGCGCCTGGGTTGTTGCCAATGCCTGATTCCTGCAGGCGGTAGATCATGACGATGCCAAGCCCGTTGAGCAGCGCGGCGAGCGGCAGCAGCAGCGGGTCCGCGTACGGGGCCAGCCAGCGCACGGCGAGGTGCGCAGCCAGTACCAGCACGGCGAAGCCGACGACATAGGTCACCAGGCCCGATGGCAGGTGGCCGTTAAGCCCGAAGCCGACGCTCGCGTAAGCGAATGCCATGATCGCTATGGCGAATCCGAGCATCGCGAGCTCGGAGCCACGCCGGCTGCGCGGCAGCGCTACTGCCCGCAATCCGCCCGGCGGCGTCGTTACCGCCTCGGATACAGACCGTGAGACCGCGCTCATCCGCCCGCTCCCTCATACGCGGGGCAGTAGCTCGGCATCACTGGCTCGGGCGGATACTTCACCGGGTTGACCACGCGAGGCGGTGCCTGAGTGCGCGGTGCGGTGCGGTGCGACGTGGTGTTCTTGTGAGCGGTCGCTGCGTGCGCGGTTGGCCGGGTCGGCCTGCGCCTGCTCGTGGTCGTGCCGTGCTTGGCCGTTGCCTGGCGCTTGCGTGCGGGCGGCGCCGGCTTCGGCCGGTGGGCGACCCAGTCAGTGATCCGCGCGGCCACGATCGCGCACCGGTAGTCATGCCGGAACTGAGAGATGATCCGCTGCGCCTGCCCGAGATTCGACTCTGGCCCGATCGTCGACTTGATGTAGCCGACTTCGCTCGATGGCAGAGCGGACAGCGGGATGTTGGTCCGCTGCACGACGGTCGACAAGCTGACGCCGGCTATGGCCTGGCTCAGGCCGCGAAAGACCACCACCCGGCCGTCGGCGGTGCCGACGTAGTACTGATTCTGAGCCAGCCGCCATCCGTAGTATCCGGCCACGCCGACGACGCCGACTAGCAGCATCAAGACGCAAGTGACGACTGGCCACCGGCGACGGTCGACACCGCTGGCGTCATCCTCGCGCTCGCGATTGTCCTCATCGCCCGCGGTCGGGCCGGCCGGCGCCTGGTCGGTACCGGTGCTTGGCGGATCAGGCGCGCTATCTGTCTCGCCGCTGTCTCGCTGAGCGCCATTCGCTTGCTGAGCGCTCTGAGCCAGCTGGTGAGCGCGTGCCGCTGGGTTGTCGCTGCGGGTCGGTTCGCTGTCATCGGGCCCGTCGGTTGCCAGCGCTCCGAGGATGATGATGTCCTCGCTCGGTGTCTGGCCGGCGTCGGTGTCAATGACGTCGGCAAGCACACAGGTGATGTTGTCAGGACCCCCGCTGCGAATCGCCAGGTCGATGAGCTGCTCTACCGCGGCGTCGAGGTCGGTGAGCTGCTGCAGAGTCGTCCCCAGCGTCTCGTCGCTGACGACGTCGGTCAGGCCGTCAGAGCAGAGCAGGAAGCGGTCACCGACCCTGGCCTTGAGCATCGCGAGGTCGGGATCGGCCGGGATGCTGCTCTGCAGCGCCCGCATGACCAGCGAACGCTGCGGGTGTGACGCCGCTGCCTCAGGCGTCAGCCTGCCCTCGTCGACCAGCGACTGCACGAGCGTGTGGTCGTGTGTGATCTGCTGGAGTGCGCCATCGCGAAGCAGGTAGGCGCGGGAGTCGCCGATGTGGCAGAGCGCGACTTCATCTCCGGACCACAGCAACGCGGTGAGGGTAGTTCCCATCCCTTCGGTGGCCGGGTCGGTCTCGGTGATCTGCCGAAGCGCCGAATTCGCGTCCGCGATCGCCGTGCCGAGAGCTGGCAGCATCTCGTCGCACTCGATGGCGGTGTCAAGCGGCGCCAGAGTCTTGATGGCGACGGCACTGGCCACTTCGCCAGCGGCGTGACCACCCATGCCGTCCGCGATGGCAAGCAGGTGCGGGCCAGCGTAGGCCGAGTCCTCGTTGCCCTCGCGGAGCAAGCCGACGTCGGACCGCACCGTGTAGCGCAGGGCTATCGTCATCTGCGCAACTCCAGGACGGTCTTGCCGATGCGGATGGGCACGCCCACCGGGACCGGCATGGGCTGGGTAACCTTCTGCCTGTCGAGATACGTGCCATTGGTCGAGCCGAGGTCCTCGACCACCCAGTCCCCGTTCTGTGGGTACAACCTGGCGTGCCTGGTCGAGGCGTAGTCGTCGGTCAGCACAAGCGTGGCGTCAGCGGCCCGGCCAATAGTGATCTGCTGATCGGCGAGCGTAATCGTAGTTCCTGCGAGGTTGCCACTAGTTACGACAACCTGCCTAGCCGAAGTCCGGGATCTCCCACTCTGTCGGGGTGGCCTGGCCGGCACAGGAGGAGGCGGCGGTTGGCGAGCGCTCTGTCTCGCGGCGCGTCGTTGCCGTCGCGGTGACGTCGGCTGGTCGAATAGGTCGGTGCGTACCACCCCGACGGCAGCGATGACGAACAGCCAGAGCACAGCGAGGAACGCCAGCTTGATCAGGTCGAGGGTGAGCGGATTCATCGGGTTGCGTCCTTAGCTAGCCGAAAGCGCACGTTGCTCCCAGCGCGCCGCGACAGTTCCGGCGGGTCGCCCCTCCGGGCCAGCACCGCGGCATCGGTGTAAAGAACTGCTGTATTTCGCTGCTCGTCAGTACGTACCGTCCCTGCGGAAAACCAAGGTAGTGCGGCCAAGGGTAACGCGAGTACCGTCCGTGAGCGATACCCGTCGGATCGGCTGCCCGTTGACGAAAGTACCGTTTGTCGATCCAAGGTCCACGAGAACAACGTCACCGTCCTCCACTCGGATCTCGGCATGGTGTCGCGACACACCTTGGTCAACGAGTCTTAGATCGCAATCAGTGCCACGGCCGAGAATCGTCAGCGGCGAGCTCAGCGGGAACGTGCGCTGGGTAGCGCCTCCGGCGGCTGGGTCGGCGGTGGAAACGAGGAGCCTGGGAGAGCCAGGGAAGCCTTCTTGCGGGCGAGGTATGTCGCTGACCGGCCTGCGGATCTCGCCATCCTCGACGGTGGTGCCCCTGATCACCCCCGACCTGATGCGGAAGGTACCGATGGTGAGGTCTGGCACGCCTTCGAATCTGATCCGCACCGGACCGACAAACGAGTAACCCTGCTCCCTGGCGTGATCTCGAGCGAGGGTGGCGAGTTCGATGCCGAGATTGTCGGCGAACACCTGAAGCCTGTCGTAGTCGGCCTGGGCGATCTCGGCGACGAAGTCGTTCGGCACGAGCGTCCGCCCCTGCGCCACGATCGCGGCTCGATCGTCCATCTCACGCTGGACGGCGCCGGCGATCTCGGTTGGTTGCAGGTCGGACTTGAACGCGCGCGCGAATCCGCCGTCGTACATCCCCTGGAGCCGGTGCTCGAAGCGCTGCAGCACTCCCACCATGCACCTCCTCTCCCGTTCGCATTCGATGGTATCGGCGGCTTGGCATAGCTCGCGGCGTGCTAACCTGTCTGACGCCCAGGGCGGGTGGCGGAACGGCAGACGCGCACGGTTCAGGTCCGTGTGTCCGAGAGGACGTGAGGGTTCAAATCCCTCCTCGCCCACGAGCCGGCTTCGCCTGCTCGCTGATCCTTAGGATCAGCTTCGCGGGTGGGCCGCTATGTTGTCCCGGGGGTCCGAACCCCCGGACCCCCACGGGTCCGGCTGGCGCTGGGTGAGCCGCTTTCCGTTCGCTGGACCTTCACGGTCCTGGACCTTCACGGGCCTGGACCTTCACGGGCCTGGACCTTCACGGCCCTGGGACCTTCACGGTCTGGGACCTTCACGGGCCTGGACCTTCACGGGTACGGGCCTTTCTACGGTGCTGGGCCTTCGCGGTCCGGGTGGCGCTGGGTGAGCCGCTTCGGTTCCGGATCTCCACGGGCACGGCTCGCGGGGGTCGGCAGTTGCATGTTGGGCATCGCGGTCCGTCCTCCGCACACCATTGATCCGCCCTCTCTGCCCGTGTCGCGCGACTTTATGCGGGCCACGGTAGTCGCCTGCGGCAACGGCGGAGCGGGACGCGGCACCGGCGCGGACACGGCAGAATCATTATCGTGCCGGAACTTCCTGAAGTGGAGTCGCTTGCCGCTGACTTGCGCGAGCGTGCAGTCGGGTGCGCGATAGATCGTGCTGATATAGCGGAATTTTCAGTACTTAAGACCTACGATCCGGCGCTCACCGCTCTGCATGGCGCGGTGATCACCGGCGTCACGAGATACGGCAAGTTCCTCGACCTGGTCGCCAAGCAGCCGAGCGGGACCATGCTGCATCTGATTACCCATCTGGCTAGGGCCGGATGGCTACGCTGGCGCGAGGATCTGCCCACAGCGCCACCGAGGCCGAGCAAGAGCCCACTCGCGTTCCGGCTCAGGTTCGAAGACGGTGCGGGGTTCGACCTGACCGAGGCGGGTACTCGCAAGCGACTTGCCGTGTACCTGGTCACCGACCCGATGGCGGTGCCAGGCATCGCCTCACTCGGGCCTGACCCGCTGGCACCCGACTTCACCGTTGATGTACTCGCTGGCCTGCTCGCAGGCCGCAGGACACAGATCAAAGGCGTACTGCGGGATCAGAAGATCATCGCGGGAATCGGCAACGCGTACTCCGACGAGGTGCTGCACGCGGCCAAGATGTCGCCGTTCAAGCTCGCGTCCAGCCTGAGTGCCGATGAAGTGGCAGAACTGCACCAGGTCATCATCGCGACGCTGCGCACGGCGATCGAACGGTCGGCTGGGCTAGCCGCATCGGAACTCAAGGCGGAAAAGAAGGCTGGCCTGGCCGTGCACGGCCGGGCGGGTCAAGCCTGCCCGGTATGCGGTGACGTGGTCCGCGAGGTCTCTTTCGCCGATTCCGCGCTGCAATACTGCGCCACCTGCCAGACCGGCGGCAAGCCGCTGGCCGACCGCCGCCTGTCCAAACTGCTCAAGTAGCGAGGGATCGGAGCGCGGGCCCGGCCGAGCGGGTGCCCGGCCGGTCCGGTCGCAGGCAACCTGCGCCGCTCATCTGAACGTCTTGGCCAGGCTGTTGAAGAACGGCAGATCGCAGCCGCCGTCGATGATCACTCGGTGCACTTGCTTGCCGAACCAGGTGCCATCTACGACGATCTGCTTACCGCTGAGCAAGATCATCGGGCACATGATGTGACGCTTGAGCGGGGTGAACGCGTATTTGGTGCCGAACAGCGTCTTGCACGCGGCGGCTGGGTCAGGCGCGGTGCCACCAGCCGGGTCACATCGCAGAGTCCAGTGCGTGACCTTGCCGTTGGCTTTGTCGGTGACCTTAATAGTCAGAGTCGCCTTCGCAGCGGAAGCGTGCGAACCCGCCGAGCCCCCGCTTCCGGCGCTGGGTGCCGCGGCGGTGCCGCAGCCAGCTAGCAGGCCGGCGACCGCGATCACGCCGACCAGGGTGGTGAGCAGCACGTGCCCTGACCTTCGCGAGCCGTCGCCGCGGGCGGACGACGCACCGAAGGCGGTTGCGGGCCGAGCAAAGGGCCTGCGAGTTAGCCGGGCCCTAGTTCTGAGGTTAATCACGGCCATTGGACGTGCCACTACCCTGCGCTGGTTCCATAGGACGGTACAGGCCGCGCTGCCGGCGGGACCGTGCCGCTGTATCGGCGACCCGCGGCGCGCTGGTCAGTCGTTTGCACTGCGATCAGCTTATCTAGTGCGACCATAGGTGACGTGCGGCTGAGGCGGGCGACGAGGACCAAGCCGGGGCAGGCAAGGATCGATGCCACGGCGCGTGCGGTTATCGACTGCGCTGCTGACCCAATCATCGCGCTCGGCAAGGACAAGACCGTCTGCGTATGGAACCCGGCAGCCGAGCGGATGTTCGGCTGGGCGGCGGCAGAAGTGCTCGGGCTTGAGCCGCCGATCGTCCCGAGGGAGCTGCGGGCCGAGCACAACGCCGTGCTCGAGCGGGTGGCGAATGGCGGCAACGTCTCGCTTGCCACCAGGCGTATCTGCAAGGCGGGCGAGGTCATCGACGTCCGGATCGATACGAGCGATCTAGTCGATGCGACGGGCGAGCGGCTCGGCTGGCTCAGCGTGTGCCATCGCAGCGGCGAAGATGCCACGGTGCGGCACTACATGGCCGAGCGTGCGCGCCTGGTAAGGCGACTTGGTGACGTCGTCGCCGACATGAACGCGGAACTCGACCTGGAACCGGTGCTCGACCGGATCGCGGCCAGCTTGCGAGAGCTGACCAGAGCGGACGCCGGGGGGTTCGTACTCGTCGAAGGGGACGGGCTCCGGCTGGTTTCGATGGATGGGCTGCCTGCCGAGCTTCGAGGACGGACCGCCGACCTGCAGACCAGCCTGGTCGGCGAGCTAATGCGGTCGGGCAACTCGGTGCTGATGCGGACCGGCGAGTCTGGCGAGTTCGACGACCTGATCTGGTCGGCGCTGCCAGGCCTGCACACGATCACGCTGAGCTTGTCCCACGTCGCCGGCCGGCCATACGGCGCTCTCTACGCGCTGTACAGCAGGCGCAAGGTCGGCCACGTCGAACTTGAACTGCTCGAACTCCTGGCCGGTCACGCCAGCGTCGCACTGTCGAACGCGACCGCGTTTTCCGAAGTGGTCAGTCAGCGCGCGCACGAGCGCGCGGTAATTGACGGCAGCGCTGACGGCATCGCTGTCCTCGACGGCAACGGCCTGGTCAGGCAGTGGAACAGGGCAGCGCACGTGCTGACTGGTGTGTCGGCAGCCCAGGTGACGGGCAAGCCGCTGCCATTCCCGGTGCCAGATCCCGGCGCGACGCTGACCTGCCAGTTGCCGAACAATCGCTGGATGGACGTGCTGTGCACGGTGCTCGACGGCCGCGACGAGCAGGTCATCGACTTTCGCGACGTGACGGCGGCCAAGGAACTCGAAGATGCCAAGGACCTGTTCCTGGCGACGACGAGTCACGAGCTGCGTACCCCGATCACGGTGGTCCAAGGTTTCGCGAGCACGTTGGCCAACCGCTGGGACAAGCTGCTCGACGAAGACAGGCGCGGCGCCGTCAAGACGATCGCCGAGCGCGCCGAGTCGCTAGGTCGGCTTGTCGATCAGCTACTACTTGGGTCGCGAGCCGGCGCCAACCGGCTGACCGTCAGTCACGAGCCGTTCGATCTCGCCAGCGTGCTGCTCGACGCGGCAGCGGTGTTCCGGCCCTTGTCTGACAAGCATGCCTTGATCACCGATATCCCCGACGACCTGCCGCCTGCCCACGGCGACGTGGCGGCGACCGACAGCATCGTCAGCCAGTTGCTCGAGAACGCACTCAAGTACTCACCGGATGGCGGCGCGATCAGGATCAGCGCGCGGGTTGAGCCAACGACCGACGGCCCGGTGCCTGGCGATTGCGAGCCAGCCGACCTGGCGGTACCTGACGCGGGCTGGATCACGGTCACCGTGCAGGACGAAGGCATCGGCATAGCCGCGGCCGACCTCGAGCGAGTGTTCGACCGGTTTGTCCAGGGAGACGCGGGCGATCGCAGGCGGTTCGGCGGAATCGGGCTCGGCCTGTATATCGTGCGGCAGCTAGCCAGAGCCCAGGGTGGCGAGGTCACCGCGGCGCGACGTGCGAGCGGTGGCACCACAATGACGCTGACACTGCGTCGTGCCAGCTCGCGCTCGCCAGGCGCCGCCAAGCCAGCGCCGATCGACTCGCCAAAAGCGGGAGCCGATCAGACGTTGGGCGACGCGAACGGGCACGCCGATCATGCTGGATCAGGCGGAGCACATGAGTCAGGAATGTCGTCGCAGCCATCGCCACCGGACCGGTCATCGACATCCAAACCAAGCCGGGGACGCCCGCTCCTGCCCTGGTCGTCCCTGGCCAGACCGATATTGCCGTCCCCCAGGAAGCCGATCGACGATCAGGACGCCTACGGCGGAGGCACAAGCGAGCACCCCTAGTAGCGCGGCTTGGCTCCGCGACCACGGTTGCGATCCGTGATCACGGAGCCATAGCCGCGATAGGTGACGTTACCGTTCTGTGATCAGGACAGCAAGCAAGATCACCAAATCTCGACGGCACCAGGGCAATGCCGTTAACTTGGGCGCTCCGCGTCCCTCGGCCCGCGCTGCGGCGCGGGCTCCACGTCCTTCGGCCCGCCCTGCGGCGTCCCTCGGCCCGCCCCGTGATCACGCAGCGCCGCGCCAACCGCCGCCGCGCTCCCGCATCGCCTCATCACAACTCAAACCTGCGGATCGAGAACCCGCACGACGGCGTCGGACCGTTGCTGCTGTTGGCCGGCGGGTGGCAACGACAGCGTCGGACCGTTCCTGTTGTGGGGACCACCGCGTTGGACCGTTGCTGTCGTTGGTCGGCGGCGGCCAACAGCGGCGTTGGACCGTTGGTGCTGTTGCCGGTGGGGCAGCAGGCGGGGGGCTGGGGTTGCTGCCGCGGTGGCGGGCGTCCTTCTGGCGCGGCGCCTGTGCTGGTTAGGTGACGGCGGGATCTGGGGCGCTGATTCGCTTGCGCGTTACTGGGTCCCTGGTGACCCTTTCGCCGCCGGAGGCCTCGATGTACCTGTCGATGATGCCGACCACGTCCTCGCCCTGCTCGACGATCTTGCCGGTGTCCAGCCAGATCACCCGGTTGCAGGTCTCCTCGACCTCCTCGAGGTCGTGGGCGACGAGGAACACGGTGCCCGCCTTGTTCCTCAGCTCATCGATCCTGGCGTGGCTCTTCACGCGGAACTCGGCGTCACCGGTGGCTAGTGCCTCGTCGATCAGCAGGATCTCGTAGTCCTTGGCGGCCGCGATCGCGAACCTGAGCCGCGAGCCCATGCCCGAGGAGTAGGTCTTCATCGGCAGGTGGATGAACTCGCCGACCCCGGAGAAGTCCACGATGTCGTTGTATTTGGAATTGATCTCCTTCTTGGTCATTCCCATCGCCAGGCAGCCGAGCACGACGTTGCGATCGCCGGTCAGGTCTTCGAGCAGAGCCGCGTTGACTCCGAGCAACGACGCGTCGCAGGTCGTGTACACCGTGCCGTGCTCGGGGGGGAGCAGGCCGGCGATCGCTCGCAGCAACGTCGACTTGCCTGAGCCGTTCCTGCCGATGATGCCGATCGCATCGCCGCGGTAAGCGACAAACGACATGCCCCTGATCGCGTGCACCTCGCGGATGGTCGGCCTGGTCTTGCGGCCGATGATGCGGAACAAGGCGGTCGATGCGGTGCCACGATCACCGCCGGCGCCGTAGACGCGGTAGACGACGTGCAGGCCGTCGACGATCACGGTTGGCTCAGCCACGGCCGTAGAACACCTCCTTCCGCCAGAAGAACCAGAAGCCGAACAGCAGCGCCACGACCGCCCAGCCGGCGCCGATCTGCCACAGGTGACTGGAGACGAAGGTCGGATGGCAGTACGCGCTGCCGAACTGGTTGAGCGGGTACTTTTTCGGCAGCTGCTGCCTGACCAGCCGAGTAGCGTGCGCCCACGCCGTCGCGCTGACTCCAGTCGGCGCGGTGGCCTGGCCCGCCCAGGCGGCGCACTTGGCAGCGTTGAATGGCTGAGCACCGAACGCGCTCAATCGCTGCGAGGCGAGCAGCGAGTTGCGCACAATCGTGATATAGATCGCGGCGGGATTGAGCTGGAGCAGGGTCGTCGTCCAGCCGTAGTGCTGGCTGTGGTCGGCGACGAACTGCTGCACGCTGTAGATGACGCCCGAGATATAGAGCCAGGTCCGCATCAGGAACGGCAATAGCTGGGCGAAGTCGTTGACCCGGGCGCCGGTCCTGGCAGCGAACAGGCCGATGCCGGCGTTGAACAAGGTCAGCAGCACAAGCGCGGGGACGACAAGCAGCCAGTGCCAGGTCAGCGGCTCGGCCCTGAGCAGTACAAGGACGAAAAGCACGATCATCGAGAGCAGCATCTGCTGCAGTTCGATCATCACGTAGGCGAGCGGCAGCGATGCCCGCGGGAATTTCAGCGCCCGGATCAGCGGCAAGCTGTCAGTGATCACTTTTGATGTCGAGATGAACGTGCGCTGGGTGAAGCTGAACACGAACACGCCGGTCACGAGGAAGGCGAGGTAGTCAGGCACACCCCGGCTGACGTTCTTGATGATCACGCCGAAGATCAGGAAGTAGACACCGGCGTTGAGCAGCGGCGCGAGCACCTGCCATAGCTGTCCAAGCTTGGCTTCGGTGTACATGGCGATGTTGCGCGCGGTGGCGAAGCCCATGATGAAGCTCCACCGGTGGCCAAGCTCGCGCAGGTAAACGCCGAGCGGGGCGCGTTGCGCGCTCGGCGTAAGCCCGTATTGCGCGGCGAGCGCGGCGAGCGAACCGTCGCCCTGCTCTGGTTCCTGATCGCCTGAGCTTAGGACCTCCGCGCCGTCTAGCAACTGGCCAGGCGAGCTGACCCGGCTCGATCTCAATTGGAACCTCAGGTAAGTGCCGCCGGTCCCGGCCGGCGGCATGAGCGGGCGATCATCACGGCGCCGACTGTACCCGACGAGAGGCCGTGCGGCCCGGCAGGTCGCCCGCCACGCCGTTGCGAAGGTAACGATTTAGTAACTAGAACTGGCGAGTAAGCGGCCGGTCAATGACGCGCAAACGCTTGCCCAGCTTGACGCATTACGTCTGGCTCGCCCAATCGGGGTGATCGCGCCCGAGATGAGTGTGACGATCACCTGCTATCTCACCGGTTTCCGGTCCGGCCCGCTTGGGCATGGATCGTCCGCAACGTAAAGGCATCGCTCGCAGTGAGGGCTGGTGTACAAGGAGGTGAGAACGTCGAGCGTGGTGCACCTGCCCTGCGCCCCGGCGAGCGTGGCGTTCGCTAGGCGTGCCCTGTCCAACGATCTCAAGGCGGCTGGCGTCTTCGACAACGCCGTCGGTGACGCGGTCCTGGTCCTGAGCGAACTCGTAAGCAACGCCATCTTGCACGCCTATCCACTGCCAGGCGAGCGGCTCAAGGTTGCCTGGGTAGTTGACGACGGCTGGCTTGAGGTGGCGGTCAGCGACGGCGGCAGTGCCACCACGCCGCAGCCCGGCCACCCGACGACGACTTCAGTCAGCGGGCGCGGACTGGCGATCGTCGCGCATATCAGCCAGACGTGGGGGGTAAGGACCGACGACGTCGGGCTGACCGTCTGGGCGATCTTGGCGGCACCATGCCACAACGGGTTCGCTGGGCACGCTAACTGCCAGCTATTGGCCGACCCCGCGTGGGCGCCGTAAGACAAAGCGCCTGTCCTACCCAACGCGGCCACCGTGGCTCGCAGGCGTAATCGATGCGGGACTGGTGAATACTCCGGAGGGGCGCCTCATCGGGCGCGGTGGTCGGGGAGCCGCGGGGGAATCGTGAGCTACGGCGTTGGTGCTGACAGCGAAGTCGGCTGCCTGCGGACCGCGCTAATGCACCGGCCAGGATGCGAGCTACGGCGCATCACGCCCCGGACCAAGAACTCGCTGGGATTCGGCAGCCTGCCCTGGGTCGCCAAGGCGCAGCAGGAACACGACCTGCTCGTCGACGTGCTCACGCACATGGGCACCGAGGTGATCTACTTTGCCGGACTACTGCAGGACGTGCTCGAATACGCCAGCGCCCGTGACGAGGCGATCGCTTCCGTGCTGGCGAACTCCGAGCTCGGAGCCGAGCTCGCTTCCGCGGTCAGCACGCACCTCGAGGCGCTGGCGCCAGAGGATCTGGCCTCCGCGCTCATCGGCGGGCTGACCACCACCGAGCTGCGGACTGGCCACGGACTTGTGTTCGACCTGCTCGACGCGCACGACTTCGTCATCGACCCGCTGCCGAACCTGGTCTTCAGCGGGGACGCCAGCGCCTGGGTAGGCGACCAGGCCGTTGTTGGCGCGCTGCCAGGGCCGCGCCGCAGGGAGACAGACCTGCTCGCGATCGTCTATCGCCGCCACCCAAGTTTCATCGGAGTCAGGCCGCCGTACCAGCAAAGCCACATTCGCCTGGATTGCGGTGACCTGCTGCTGCTTGCGCCGGGGGTCGTCGCGGTCGGCGTCGGATCCGGCAGCGCGCCAGCCGGCGCTGAGTTGCTTGCCAGGCACCTGATCACGGCCGGGATCGCCGATCGCGTACTCGGCGTTCCGATTGCCCGGTGCGGCTCAGAATCTCATCTGGACACGATGTGCACCGTGCTCGATCACGGAGTGGTGCTGATGGCGCCGTCGACGGCCTTCACCATGACGGCGCTGACGATCACGATGCGAAACGGCCAGCTGCGAGTATCGAGTCCCCGCCCGTTTCTCGAGGCAGCCGCGAGCGCGATGGATATTGACCGGCTGACAGTCATCGAGACCGGGATCGACTCGGTCAGCGGCTGGTCGGGTCAGTGGGACGACGGCGGCAACGCGCTCGCAGTCGGCAACCGCACGATCGTCTGCGACGAGCGGAACGCTGAGACTAACGCCAGGCTGACCGCGGCGGACTTCGAAGTGATCACCGTGCCCTGCGGAGAGCTTGGCCGCATACGCGGCGGCCCGCGTGCCATGTGCGTCCCGATGGTCAGAGACCCGGTCGCCGTTCCGCTAACGCCTGAGCAGGTCGTACCACAACAGCCGGTCAGGCGGGACGAACTCGCGCCGCTGCGATAGCGGGGCTAACGCGTTCCGCGCCTTGACCAGCGAGTGACCCGCAGCAGGCCGACGCCGAGCAGGACAACGAGAACAACCCAGAAGGCGAGGATCAGCGTGTGAACGAGTCCCCAGAACAGCCACCACAGCACAAGCAGCAGCGCTGCCGCCGCGACAATAAAGGCGATCGTGCGCATCATGCCATCTACAGTACGCGGGTTCCGCCGCCGATAGCCGGCCTGCTTGTGGTGCATCCCATCGCGGGCGAGTAATGTGCCGCTCGTGGAGCTTAAGGTCACAAGCCGGCCCCAGGGGGAATACGTTGTCATGTCGGTCCAGGGCGAGATCGATTTGTACACCGTCCCAAGGCTGCAGCGCGAGCTAGCCAGCGTACTGGCCACCGGTGACCCTGTGCGGCTGGTCGTTGACCTGTCGGGAGTCGACTTCTGCGACTCGACCGGAGTCAACGTGCTGCTCGCCGCGCACCGGCAAGCTCGCGACAAAGGCGGCGACCTGGAACTGGCCGCACCAAGGCCAGCGGTCAGGAAGATATTGCAGGTGACCGGCCTTGAAACGGTGTTCACCGTGATCGACAATCCTGCTCACGCCATCTGAGCCTGCTACTAAGCTCGCAGCCATGTCGGCACGCGGCGACCTGGCCGTCGTCATCCCAGCCAGGAACGAATCGGACCGCATCAGGGCGACGGTGAAGGCGGCGTCAAGCCTTCCTGGCGTCGACATCGTTGTCGTGGTTGACGACGGTTCGGTTGACGGCACCGGAGCCGAGGCGGCGCACGCCGGCGCGATTGTGGCCAGGCACGCGCGCAACCGCGGCAAGGCGGCGGCGATGGAGACCGGCGCCGAGGCGGTCAAGGCGATCGAATCCCGGCAGGCGACCCAGTCCAATCCTGGTCGGTCGGCCAGCCCCAGGCATTTGCTGTTCCTCGACGCTGACCTCGCGGAGACGGCGGCGAACGCAAGCGCGCTGACCGAGCCAGTGCGCGCCGGGGAAGCCGACATGACGATCGCCGTCTTCGCTGCCAGGGAGAAGCGCGGTGGGCACGGCCTTGTTCTCGGGCTGGCTGGCGCCGGGATACAACGGGCGA